>JAABUZ0100005380.1_pt1 | contig 16847 bp, 12 predicted proteins | sample 5562091 | NCBI WGS metagenome assembly JAABUZ01 (sample SAMN12813069, study PRJNA571459) | rock metagenome | isolation source: Antarctica rocks | place: Antarctica: Victoria Land, Linnaeus Terrace sud | collected 2015-12-21
GAGCCTCTGACACCCCCTCCGGCGGGCCTTACGGCGACGGGCACTGCACCCGCCGCCCCGAGGCCCGGGACCCGCCCAGGCCCTCACCACCGGAAAGGACCACAGGTCACCATGACCGACACCACCAACACCAGCACCACGACCAGCACCGACACCGACACCGACACCGACACAGGGGCCCTGGCTGCGACCGGGCCTGCGGCGGCCGCTCCCGGCGCCCAAGGACCCCGGATGGAGCAGATCGACCCGAGTCTGCTGCTGGTCGACCGCAACGTCCGCCGCGACGCCGCCCCCGACAAGACCCTCATCGAGTCGGTCCGCGACCTCGGGGTGCTCATCCCGATCGTCGCCGTCCGCACCGACGCCGGTATCCGGGTGCGTTACGGCCACCGCCGCGCCCACGCCGCGATCCAGGCCGGGCAGGCGACCGTTCCGGTGTGGGTGTTCGACACCGACCACGACGGCAGTGACACCGACCGGATCGTCGCCCAATGGGCAGAGAACGAACACCGGGCCGCCCTGACCGACACCGACCGGCTCGCCGCCGTCGAGCAACTGTCCGCCTTTGGGGTGTCGGCCGCGCAGATCACCCGGCGGCTCAAGACCAAGCGGACCCAGGTCGACGCAGCCCTGGCGGTGGCAGCCAGCCCACTGGCCAAGAAAGCGACCGAGCGGTATGAGTTCCTGACCCTGGACCAGGCCGCCGTCCTGGCCGAGTTCGACGCAGGCGACGACGCCGACACCGTCAAGGCCCTGGTGGCCGCGGCCAAGGACAGTCCCGGGCAGTTCGCCCACGTCGCCCAGCGGGCCCGCGACGACCGGGCAGCCCGCGCCCGCGAGCAGGCCGCCCGCGACGCCATCGCTGCCAGCGGGGTCACCGTCCTGTCCGGCCCGGCCCCGTCCCGCTACGGCCCGGCCGGCGGACCGGAAAGGCTGCTCGCAGACCTGACCGCCCCCGGCGGTGAGCCGCTGACCCCCGCCGGACACGCCGCCTGCCCCGGCACGCCGCCCACCTGGCCGTCGAGTACGGCTACTGGACCGCCGAGCAGGCCGCCACCGTCCGGCTCGCCGACACCGACGGGCAACCAGCCGGTGAGGCCCTGGGCGACGACGTCGACGACGACGGCTACGGAACCGACGGCGAGGACGGCGGCGACGTGGGCGACGCCGAGGACAACCCTGAGGGTGAAGGCAACCGGGAGCGGGTCCCGTGGGCCCCCCGGTACGCCGCCGCCTACGTCTGCACCGACTACCCCGCCCACGGGCACGTGCTGCGCTGGTCCGCTCAGACCGGCCGCCCGCAGGCAGCACCGGCCAGCGACACCGAAGCCGCCGAACACAAGGAAGCGGCCCGGGCCGAACGCAAGCGGGTCATCGACAACAAGGCCTGGACCAGTGCCGAGACGGTGCGCCGAGAATGGCTCACCGCCTTTTTGACCCGCAAGACCGCACCCAAGGGCACGGCGGTGTTTATCGCCGCCTCGCTGGCGCACTGCCCGCACGCCCTGACCCAGGCGCTGACCGGCTCCCACCGCCTCGCCGGTGTGCTGCTCGGCTGCCCCGAGCAGCCGGCGGGCTACGGCCGGGGTGCCGCCGGGGTCCTGGGCCTGCTCGAGGGGGCCAGTGAGCGCCGTGCCGAGGTCGTCACCCTGGCCCTGGTGCTCGCCGCCTACGAGGACGCCACCGGCAAGCACTCCTGGCGCCACGTCGACCCCGCCACCGCCCGCTACCTGCAGTTCCTCACCGACGCGGGCTACACCCCCTCGGCCGTCGAACGTCTCGCCAGCGGTCACCAGCCCCCGGCAGCAGGCGAGGGCGGATAGCCCGAGGCGGGCCGGGACAGGGAGCGCGCTCGGACCTGTCCCGGCCCGCCCGGACCCCACCGGGCGAACACGGCACGCGCTGACCGGCGCCCGCCGGTCAGCCAACCATCACAACCGTCCGCCGGGCAACAGTGCCCTCAGGGCCGGGCGGCCGCGGGTACCGCGAGCGGAGCCGGCCTGCGGCCGGCGCTGGCCCCACCCCAAGAGCGCCTCCGGATTGTGCGTGGCCGCCCCTCCCGCCACCAGCAGTGCCGCGCCGCACCCCGTGATCGCCGGCCCCCTGCGGGTCGCTGCCGCTGCCGACCATCACCAGGACCCCGAAGCCGCGTCACCACCGGGCGCCGCGAGCCGCTGCGGCCACTTCCGGCAGGCCATGCGGGCAGGCAGACGAGCCTGCCCCACCGCCCGGAGGCACCCCCCCTCCCCCACCGCCGAAGGAGCAACGATGAGCACCCACCCGCAGCCGGCACCCACACCGAAAGCCTTCCCCGAGCAGCACCGCCCCGAGCGCGGCCACGGCTTCTACCCCCCAGCCGGCCAGCTCGCCGCCATCCCGCCGCTGTACGGCAGCGAGGACGTGGCCACCGCCGACAAGGTCATCCACCTGCGCTACTTCGTCCGGGACTGCGACTGGTGGGTCTGCGAGTATGACCCGGCCACCGGTAGCGCGTTCGGCTACGCCCGGCTGCACGGCGACGACACCAACGCCGAATGGGGCTACGTCAACCTGCCCGAACTCGAAGCGCTCCACCAGCAGGGCACCATCACCCGCACCGACACCGGCCGCCTGCGGCTACTCCCCCGCCTCATCGTCGAACGCGACCTGCACTGGACACCCCGCACCGTTCGTGAGGCGCAGCTTCCCGGCCGGCACGCTCAGCCCTGACCGTCCCGACTCTGGCCGCACAGAGCCGCCGACGGGCGTCTGGCGCCTGGGGCGGCCGCCCTTGACCTACAAGGAAGGGGGCGGCAGCTTCAGCGCAGCGCTGGGTTCGGTAGGGCCCACCCTCTAGCGATTGCTTCATCTGCGGATGGTCAGGGGCTGGGGCCGGTCCAGCTGAGCCGGTCGGCGATCACTTGGGCGATGTCGCGGTGCTCGGCGGTGGCGTCGTGAATGCTGACTGCGGCAGCGCGGTGGTTGCGGAGCAGCCAGACCATCACGTGGCCGCTGTTGAGCTCGGAACCTTTCGGGCAGGTGAGGACGAGCTCGGCGGCGCGGCTGACGGCGAAGGGGTCGGCGGCGTTGTGAGCGCAGCTGCTACTGACGTAGGCGCCGGGGTCGGTGGTGCCGATGATGTAGGCGTGCGGGTCCTCGCCGGCTTCCGGGCTGAGGTAGGAGCTGAACTCCAGGGTGAATACTGGCAATGATCCGGGCTGGCAGTCCTCGACGCAGCCGGCCGGTAGGGCAGCGGTGGGCAGCACACCTGGGCACGGCACCGGGCTGCGTAGCCGGCGTGCGGCAGCGGCGCACTGGGCGCGGAGCCCCGGGGTTGTCGGCACCAGGTACACCCCGGCGACCAGCACGTCGCCCCGTGGTGTCGGTGCGAGTGTGTACCCGGCTGCCCGGGCGGCTGCCGTGGTCCGGTAGCAGGTGCGGGGACGTGCCCGTGAGCCGCGCTCGAGCCCGGGGAAGTTCGCCGGCTCATAGGTCCACTGCCCGGCCAGGACCATGACCCCGACGCCCAGCGGGCACTGCCAGCCGTCGCCGATCTGTACCGGCGTCGCCGTACCGGCAGCGAGAACGGCCGCTCGCGGTCCCTGCCGGTCGCTGCCGGTTGCTGTCCGGGCGCCGGTGCAGGCAGCGGTGAGGGTGGCAGCGGCGAGGGTGGCAGCGGTGAGCGCAGCAACGGCGATGCGTGCTGTGGTGGCGGTCGCACTGGCCGACGTTGTGGTTCTGCGGCGAAGAGTGGCCGCTCCCGCACCGCTGCTAGCTCGTCGTCGGTTCTTCAGCACGGCACCGGTGGACCCCATGGGCTGCATAGTGACCGCCGGTCCAGCGACCGGCGAAACTGCCCCGACACTCCTGCTGGCCGTGCTGCAATGGCCGGTTCAGATAGCTCCCGCGACCAGGACGACTCCTACTCCGAACAGCACGATGGGCGCGGCGGCGAGGAGCAGGTGCCCAGATGCATCCGGGGGCTCCAGGTCAGTGGCGACAGTGCGCTCTCGCAGGAGCTCTGGCTGCGCGTGGTGGAGACATGCGCGGCGTCGACGGCGACCTGTTGGCCCAGCGATACCCACCGGCGGTCCTGGGTGGAGGCGGCGGCAGCGAGCTGGGCGGCTGCCGTCCGGGTTACCCGGTCGTGACGTGCAACCCCTCGGGCCAGCAGGGTGCACGCCGTGCGGGCTTCACGCTGGGCCTGCAGGGGCTGCGAACTGAGCCGGCCGGAAGCTATGGGAAGGACCGCGACTGCCAGTACGCCCAGTGCGAGCACTGCCCCGAGCAGGCGCAGCCACCTGCGAGCCTTGCCACTGGCACTCCGGCCCGACGGTGCCCCATCCTCGGCGGGCTCGGCAGTCACGCGCCGGGAAGGGGAACCAGCCAGGGCACGACGTGCCCGTCCTCACCGCTGGTCAGGGGGCTGGAGTACACCCGCCAGTCCTTCCACTGGCTGGCGGATGTCGGCTCGGCCGCTGCCAGCCTCGGCCGTGTGCTGGCTGCGTACTGGGCCGAAGGGCATGCACACGGCCAGCTCCTCAGGCGCTCTCGAGCCAGACCCGGGCCTGGTGCGCTACAGCCGGGCCTAGAAGCTCCAGCCCTGGACGCGCACGAAACCAATCAGGTTGAACCAACGCACGCCAAGGGCGTCGCAGACGTCGGGGATCCTCGGCTTGTCGAGGTTGCCGCTCAGAGTCTCCTCGGTGACCACCGTGCCGTCGCGGGCGCGCGCAAGCCCGATGACGAACGGGTCGGCGGCGTTGCGCCCGCCGCCCTTTCCCATGAGCATGGAGTGCCGGGCGAGGGTGTCGCTGGTGGCACGTTGGATGTCCGGGTCGAGGTCGATGAAAAGGTCGATCTGGGCGCGTGCCCATCGGTTGACCTCGTCGTCGCGTCTTGCGAGCTCGTCGCGGACGACGTCGACGGCGCGGATCTGCCCGGCTGCGATCATCCCCTCGACGTTGTTCCATAGAGAGCGGAACACCTCCGGCGGCAGCAGGTCGCGCCGGCCGTTGAGCAGCGAGCTGGTGTCAAAGGAGTACAGGACCACCGTTACGCGGGCGCCTTCAGCGCCGCCGCTTCGGCGAGTCGGGGGATCTGGCTGACCTTGACGTTGAGGAACGACGCGGCTGTGTAGCTGTCGATCGTGCGTCTGCGGTGGGCGTCGGCGACGCGCCGAACGTAGCCCTTGCCCCGGTCACGGGCGGTGTTGCGGTACCAGTTGCCGCGGCCGGGCTTGGTGGTGGCCTCGTCCTGCTGGTAGGCGGCCAAGAACTCCTCGCGCCGCGCCTGGTAGAACGCGCGGTCAACCTGGTCCAGGGTCACGAGCCGGCGCAGGAACGCCTCAGCGCTCACGCCGAAGGACGCGGCCGCCGACCGTAGGGCGTCGTAGTCCCACGAGTTGGGGGTCCGCTCGCGGGCGCGCACCTCGGGGCTGGCGAGTACCGCGTCGCGTGGCATAAGCACCGCGGCGGCTAGGGCGTTGCAGCGCGTCTCGAGCCGCCGGTTCGGCGTGACCGCCTGCAAGTCGGTGACGGTGTCGCACAGTCCGCCGGAGTGCAAGAGCAGATGGGCGTACTCGTGCAGGAGGGAGAACAGCCGACCGCGGGGGCTGTCGCTGCCGTTGACCACGATCACCGGCAGGGTGTCGAAGTAGAGCGAGAAGGCCCGCATCTCCTCGGTGGTAACTCCGCCGCCGGAGGTTGCCAAGACGAGGACGCCGGCTTCCTCGAGCCCGGCTACCCACACGTTGAGGTGTTCGTAGGCGGTGCCGGCCCCGGTGGGCAGCGCCAGGGGTGACGTGTCGAGCAGGAGTTGGCGCGCGGCCGCGGCGATCGGGTCATCGCCCGCTGGCAGCTCCTTCAGGCGCCAGCTGGTGGATATCTCGGTGTCTTCGATGTCGGCCAGCTCCAAGGCGTACTCGCGCTGGGTCAGCGCCCGGCGGTACTCGCCGTGCAGTTCGGGGGACCAGATACCCGCCGCGGCGCCCTGGGGGCGGCGGAAGTCGCGCATGGTGTCGAACGTCGTCGGCGGTTCGGGCAAGAAGAACACCCCGAGCGGACGCTTGTAGACGGTGGCTGCAGCACGCAGCTGAACGATGCTCGGTGCGGCCGTTCCGGACTCCCACTTCTCGATCCGGTCGTCGGGCACCTTGATCTTGCGGGCGGCGGCTAGCGGAGTGAGGCCGATCGACTCGCGTGCCCACCGCAGCACCGACGGCTCGACGAGCGCCGGGGTTGACTGAGCCATCTCACCCATCCTGTCGCAGTTGGGCGCGGCCGCCGCGGAAGCCAGTTGTTCTGCAACCCGAGTCTGCTCGGTCCTCTGCCTGGTGTCGGCGGCGGGGTTCCCGGCTTCACGCGGAGCCCCGGCTGTTGGTTCCGCTTCCCGGGAGATCGCTAACCCCGCGTTCGCTTCCGTCTGGGGCTGAGGGCCCAAGGGGCAGTTTAGGGCCTCCTTGTGTTCGTCGAAGCCGTGCGGGCGGGCCTCGCCGGCCAGTTCCCGGTCTCCTTCGCATCGCCCGGTGGTCAGCGAGGAGCGTCTCGAAGCGCGAGGAGCAACTCCGCTGCGACCTCGCTGGCCACTTCCGCGGCGTGCGCCGTCAACGCCTCGACAGCCACGGTCTTCGTCGCGTCGGCCGTCAACCCCAAGCTCTGTGTGGTCCGGAGCTCCGCGCGTGACCGGCCTCCAACCGCCGCGGGGTCGCCCTCGAACACCCGGTCGGCCGGAGCCAACGCCGCTGCCACGGCCACCTGCCCTGCGTTCGCAGGCAACTGGGGCACGGCGACGGCTAGCAGCCGCACGAGCCTGCCCCGCAGGTCCGCGGGATCGATCAGGGCGCCCGCGAAGTCTGTCGGCAAGGCCTCGAACGCGGTGACCTGCCCGGCCGCGAGCACCGCCACCCCGCGGTACTCGTGCACGCGCCGCTCCAGGAACCCTGCCCCGTTGGCTGTTGCGTCCGGCACCCAGGCCCAGGCGGCTGTCCTGTCGCTGCCGACGACCGGCCTGCTCTGCTCGTCGAGGAAGGCGACCTCCCGGGCGGCACGCAGGAGCACCGTCGGCAGGGCCTCGAGCCTTGTCGCCAGCAGAGGCGCAACCCCCAGAGCAACCAGATACACATCTAGGACCGGCGCCGAAACTGCCCGGTCCACCAAGGTGGGCACCTCCCAGCGCCATCGAACGGGCGCCGGCTCCGTCAGGTGCTCCCACGACAAGGGCGCGGTGTCGAGGCGGACCTCCCTCAGTGCCGCGAGGACCGCGACGTTCAACGACTGTGTGTCCGTGAATGACTTCCGGAACTTCCCGTTGACGTAGTGCTCCACCCCTGCCTTTGAACTCGACCTGGGCCGGCTCGTCCTTCTCGTCCGTCGACAGCGTGAACACCAGTGTCGGTTTCCCCAGCTGCCGCGCGAGTTGGAACTCCTCCTCGGTCGGCGCCAGCCCGCTGTCCGGCGACGGATCGCCGTACTTCGGCCCGAGCAGCAGCACGTACACGTCGCACGATCGGACCGCCTCCAGGCAAGCCTCCCGCGACGACCGGTCCTGTGCCGCGAACTGCTCGAAACGCACGGGCACGAACGGGTCGACTACCTCCAGGACGGCAGCGAGACCTGCCCGCTGGTCACGAAGCCGATGGGTGACCGAGGAGATGAAGACGCGCACGAGTTGCTCCTCTGTCAAGCCCCGGCCCAGGGGGGAGTCCGGCGGCCTGCTCGTCGGGGGATACACGACCGGGTGAGACGTCATTCGGGCTCACTCGGCGTGGGTGGCGCCACAGCTTGGCTCTTGCGTTCGCGCTCGCCCTGCACGGGCCCCCCGCGTCATCGCTCACCCCGCGTTGCGGGGTTGCACGCGGGACAGGCGGCGAAGGTCGGCGACCGGGATCCCGGTCAGAGTCGCCAGCTGCGGTAGGGGGACGCTCATCGAGCCCGTCACGACGGCGGAGCCCACCTCGCGTTCGGCGGCAGCGAGCTTCTCGCGGGCCTTCTCGAGCCTGGCCCAGGCTGCTGCGACGGACAGCGCCGTGTCCTGGCGGACCTTGAGTTGTTCGGCGAGCTCCGCTCTTACCGTCGCCCGGACTTCACGCGCACTGACCACGAACCCACAGCCCCTTCTACCGCAATCCTCTGAAAGGCTGCAACCCTAAACCCCTACGTCGCAGAGGCCACAGCTTGTGCACTAAGGTATCTCCTGCCGGAGATACAAGGCTCGACTGCTCCGGCACGAGCGCCGAGGGGGTGGGCCGGGTGGCGTATGTGACGCCGATCGGGTCTGCTGCGGCGCAGGTGGAGTACCGGCTGACGCAGGCCCACGGGTGCGGCCGGGCCGAGGCTGCGGAGACCCGGTTCAGCTACCACGCGGACGGCTCGGAGCGGCCGTTGGTGTGGACGGGGCGGGGGCTGGTCGAGGTCGGCATCACGCCCGGGTCGGTGCTCGACGAATCCCAGTTCGATGCGGCGCGGGCGTTGATGGCCGGCCTGGACCCGCGCACCGGCGAGCGGCTGGTGGAGCCCAAGCTTGCGGTCTACGACGACGCGAAGGTGGCACTCGCGCCGCTGGTCCACGCGGTGGAAGCGGCGGCGGTGGCGCGGGGGGTGCACCCGGAGGCGCTGTTCGCGTCGGTGAAGGTCGGCAAGTCCTACGGCCGTGCGGTGCGTGCGGTGGTCAACGACGGGGACGGCGCAATGTTGCGCGCCGACGACGCGGGCCGGATCGCCGACGCCGCCGGGCTGGACGTCGAGAGCGTGTGGGGGCCGGGGGTGTACGCGGCGGCGGTCGGCAACCTGACCGAGACCCGGACGGTCACCGGGGCGGACGGCAAGACGACCGAGCGGCTGGTGCCGCGGCGCCGGGTGGTCGGCAACCTGGGTTATGACGTGTCGTTCACGCTGCCCAAGTCGCACAGCCTGCTGCTGGCGTTCGCCGACGAGAGCACCGCGGCGTCGGTGGAGCAGCTCTACACCGCGGGTGTGGGGGCGACGTTCGACTGGCTGGAGGGTCAGACGGCGTACGGGATGCGCGGCCACCACGGGGAGGGCAAGAGCGCCCAGACGGTGCGGGGGTCGGGGTTTTTGGGCTGGTCGATGGTGCACCGGGCCGCCCGCCCGGTCGGCGACCGGGTGGTCGGCGACCCGCACTGGCATGTGCACGTCACGATCGCGAACATGACCCGCGGGCTCGATGGGGGCTGGTCGACGGTGGCGGCCGGCGGCCGGGATCTGATGCGCCACGCCCCCGCGGCGGACCATGTGCTCAAGGCGCTGGTCCGCCGCCGGCTGGTCGAGCAGTTCGGGGTGGAGTTCGCCCGCTCGGAGCGGACCGGGGCGTGGGAGGTCGCTGCCATCCCTGACGCGACGCTGCGGGCGTTCTCCAAGCGGGGTGCGTCGATCGAGGCGATGCTGCGCGATTTGGGGTTCGATCCCGCTTTGGCGACCCGGCGGGCGGAGGACCTGGCGGCGGCGCAGACCCGGCACGACAAGACCGAAGCAACGGCGGCACCCGATGCGACGCTGCGGTCGATCTGGCAGGAAGAAGCCCGCACCCTTGGTGTCGACCCCGACCGGCTCGCCGCCCAGGCGCTGCCGCTGGCCCCGTCCCGGGGTGGGACGGCGGAGCAGGGGGCAGTGCAGCAGAGCCAGGTACGGGACCAGGAGCAGCTGCTGGCCGACGTCGTCGGCCGGCTGACCGACCCCGAGCATGGGCTGACCTCGGGGCGGCGCCGGTTCACCCGCGTCGACGCCCTGGCCGCGGTCGCCGACGCGCTGCCGGGCGGCGCAGCTGACGTGACGGAGATCGAGGGCATCTGCGACCGGGCGCTGGGGGCGGCGGGGATCGTGGCGCTGCCCGACCCGCCCGGCGCCAGGCAGACGCCCGCACCGGCGGCCGGCCTCGAGCAGGCGACGGCACTGGCTCCCGGTCAGCAGGGCGAGGACGACCCGGTGCTGGCGGCGGCGGGGAACGCGGCACGGCGGCAGATCGGCGCCGGGCACATGGCGAACGCGGCCCGGTTCACCACCGCCGACGTCGTCGCTGCTGAGCGGGTCATCCTGTCGGCGGCTGCCGGTTCCCGGCCCGGTCAGGGCGGGCCGCGGGTGATGACCTCGACGGCGGCACTGGCCCGGCAGGCGGTCGAGGCCGGGCAAGGGTTCGTCCTGTCCGGCGAGCAGGCAGCTGTGGTGGAGCGGCTGGTCACCAGCGACCGGATGCTGGATGCGGTGCTGGGGCCGCCGGGGACCGGCAAGACCACGCTGATGCGGGCTGCCCGCACCGCGTGGGAAGCCGAAGGTCTGGTGGTGGCCGGTGCGGCGACCGCGGCGGTGGCGGCACAGAACCTCCACGTCGAGTCGGGGATCGAAGCCAGGACGGTGGCGCAGTGGGTCCGGGAGATCGGTGTCGGCGACGCGGCCCGGGCGGCACTGGCCGGCGGGACCATTACCGACCCGGAGCTGTTGGGCCAGGCGCAGCGCAACGCTGGGCTGCCCGGGTTGTCCGGGGTGGATGTGCTGGTGTTGGACGAGGCGAACCTGACCGACGACCGGGACCGCGCCGTCCTCTACCGAGCTGCCGCCCGGTCGGGGACCAAGTTGGTGGAGGTCGGGGACCCCAAGCAGCTGCGGGGGGTGGGCTGCGGGTCGCTGTTCGCCCGGGTGCATCAGCTGGTCGGCGGGGCGGAGCTGACCGAGAACCGGCGGCAGGCCGAGCAGGACGAGCGGGCGGCGATCGCCGCGTGGCGCGACGGCCGGTACACCCAGGCGCTGTCCAGCTGGGCGGGCCGGGGCCGGCTGGTGGCGACCGAGACCGGCGAGCAGGCGGTCACGGCGATGGTCGCGTGCTGGATGGGCCAGCGGGCCGGTGCCCCCGATGCTCATGCGGAGATGCGGGGGGTGGTGATGCTCGCGGCCGCCAACGACACCGTCGAACGGTTGAACGGCGCGGCGCAGGCTGTCCGCGCCGCCGCTGGCGAGCTCGGCCTCGAACACCACTTCGAGGTCAAAGGCGGGCGGAGCCTGCGGCTGCGCCAGGGGGATCATGTACTGGTCCGGCTCAATGACCGGGCGCAGCGGATGCACGAAGGCCCCGACGTGCTCAACGGCTACCGCGGCGTCGTCGAGGCGATCGACACCGGCGGCAGTGTGCAGGTCGCCTGGCAGCAGCAAGGCCCCGACGGGCACGACACCCGCCGGGCAAAGCTGTCCCCGGAGTTCATCGGCGGCGGTGGCCTGTCCCTGGGGTATGCGATGACCGGCCACAAGGCCGAAGGGCTGACCGTCGCCGGAGACTGGGCGCTGCCCGACGGGACCCGGCAGGGCGGGACGGTGCTGGTCCACGCCGCCGGGATGGACGAACCCGGGCTGCACGTGGCCACCAGCCGGCACCGCGACAAGGTGATCCTGTTCGCCGGTCGGGACCAGCTCGAAACCCCGGCCGACACCCACGAGCGCGGGACGCCGGCGACTGACGTGCAGCGGGCCCGGCGGGTCATCGCCGCCCTCGCCGAGCAGGCCAGGACCCGGCCCGGTAACGCCAGCGACCGGCCGGTGCACGACGACCTGGGCGCCGCGCCGACGGCGCCGGAGGCTCAGCCGTCCCGGCGGGCGGCGACAACGTGGGCCGAGATCAAGGCCCAGCTGCCGGCCAAGGCGGGCACGGCCCAGGCCGGACCCGGGGACGCATCTGCCGCCGAGGGGGCTGCCGGGCGGATCAGCGAGCTGGAGGAACGCGAGCTGCTCAAGCGGTGGGTCGCGCTGACCGGACGGGACCTTTCCTCGCCGACCCCCGGTGGCACCGACGCCGCCGGCGAGGGGTCGGCTCAAGACGCGCAGCGCCGCGCGGCCGCGTTGCGGGAGGACGAGGTGCGCCGGCGGCAGCACAACCGAGGACCCCGGCTGTAACAGGGGTCTGAGCTTCAGCGGAACAGCGGTTGGCGTTAAGCCGCTGCGCGTCGAGCGGGGTGCAGGAACCCACGCGAAGGGCAGCGCTAGCCCGAAGGCCCAGGTGGCCTCAGCGGTCTGACGGCGACGTGTCCCGTGCTACCGCGGGCGCAGTCCAGGAGCTCAGGATGCGAAGCTTGTCGTACGAGCTCGAGCCCTTCTCGGCAGACCACAGCACGAGCTGCTGGTCCGGGTCGCCGGTGTAGGCGAACGCGTCCCAGTCGAGGGTGAGGGCACCGAGCTCGGGGTGGTGGATGGTCTTGGTGCCGAAGTCGGGGCGGGCGACGTGACGGTCGGCCCACCAGCGCCGGAACTGAGGGCTCACGACGGACATCTCGCCGACCAGGGCGGCGAGCCGAGGATCGGTGGGGTTGTCGACGGCCTGCATGCGCAGCACCGCGACGCCGCTGCGCGCCATCGCTTCCCAGTCGTCGTACAGGGCTTGTACCCGCGGGTTGGTGAACACCATCCGGACGTAGTTGCGCTCGCGCTCGGGCATGGAGCCCAGGTCCGCGAGCAGTGCCGCAGCCAGGCCGTTCCAAGGGATGATGTCGAGGTACTTGCCCACGATGAACGCCGGCGTGTCGGTGAGCTGGTCGAGCAGGCGCTGCAGCTGCGGCCGGACCGGCTTGGCCCGGCGCCGGGGCGGCGTGCTCCGCTCTGCCCGCCGCGCAAGGATCTCGACGTACTCCCGCTGGTCCGCCGTGAGCCGCAGGCACTGAGCGATCGCCTCGAGGACCGGCTCTGACAGCGCGAGCCGGCCTTGCTTGATCCGGGTGTAGTAGTCGTGGCTGATCGCCACGCTCTCCGCCACCTCTTCTCGGCGGAGCCCGGCGACACGGCGAGGAGCAGCGTCGCGCGTCGGCAGCCCGAGGTCGTCCGGGGTCAGCTCACCGCGTCGTGCTCGCAGGAACTGCCCCAGCTCCGCCGGGTGGGGGTTCTTCTCCGCCACGTCGCCACCGCCTCCGAGTCAGGGCCGCGCCCGTGACGGCTGTCGTCAGGCGCGGCGTCGGTGCGACCAGGTTGGGTCCGACGGTGTCAGGCGGCCGGCTTCGCAACCAGGTGGGTGCGGAAGAACCGGCTCACGTTCGCGACGGCGTTATCGATCTGCGCCGGCGAGTCGTAGTAGTCGTAGTGGTTCCCGTCGGCCCACACGAGCTCCTTCTCACCCTGGATGCCCTCGTGGAGCTTCTTCGCCTGGTCGGGGAAGGCGGACTCGTCGGAGTGGACGACCATCGTCGGGGCCGTGATCGCGGGTGCCTGGCTGACCGGGTCGAACTCCAGGAACTCCGTCAGGCTCATGAGGGCCGTCTCGTTCCGGTACGCGGGGATGTTGGCCCGCGACTCGTTGAGGTAGTAGTCGTACGAACCGGCGGGGCCGTAGTTGATCGCGGACTGGTCGGTCTCGCTGTAGGCGGGGACAAGGTCCACCTCGCCGGTCTGCTCGTACTTACCTCGCGAGGCTGCGGCGTGTGCCTTGCGCGCGGCGACCCCCTCATCGCCGCCGTACAACATCGTGAAGGTGGCGGGACTCGGCAGGAACGCCGCGACGGTGGCCAGCGCCTTCAGCCGCGGCTCTGCAGCACCGAGGTAGGCCGCGTTTCCGGCCGAGGTGCAGACGCCGACCATGCCGACGGCTTGCACGTACGGCAGTGCGGTGAGGTAGGTGACCGCCGCCTGCAGGTCCTTGAGCTTCTCGGCGGGCGACTCGAGCTGGCGCGGCTCGCCGGCGCTTTCGCCGTAGTGGGCGTAGTCAAAGGCAAGGGCGACAAACCCCTGGTCGGCGAACTTCTGGGCGTAGGTCCCGGGCATCAGCTCCTTCACCGAGGAGAACGAGCCCTGGACGATGACCGCCTGGTACTGGCCGGTCTCGTCGAAGCCCTCGGGCGTGAACAGGTCGCCCACGAGGGTCAGATCGTCACGAACGAACTTGATTTTGCGCTTCGTCATATCTCCCTAGTCTGCTTTTACTGCGAACGGGGGCGGCTGGCGCCGCCCGTCGAGGTTCACCCCGGACGGGCCCGCCGACAATGGGAGAGATCCCTCCTAGAGGCACACATGAAGCCCCCTCACGGGTAGCCAGCACATGCCGAGTTCCGAGACCCTCGTCCGCTTCACCAGTCACACCCCCGCCCGCTAACGATCGCCGCCGGCCGACGCTGTCGAAGACCGCGACGCCAACCACTCCGGTCGAGCCAGGTGCGTTGCTCAACTTGCCCCAGAAGGGCTTACGCCGACCGCTGTTCCGCTGAGGCTCAGACCCCTAATACGCCTCAGGGACGGGCTGTCGCCTGGCTGGTTGTGGGGACGGCGGCCGAACCGGCCGAGCCGACGGAGGCGGCTGTGTCAGTCGGTGGGTGCGGGTGGGGCCGCGCCAGCCCGGGCGGTGTCCAGCAGGTCGGCCTCCGTGGGTCGCCCAGGGCGGGGCCGGGTGTGCTTGTCGTGGCAGCTTTTTTGCTGGAACGCCTCCCGAAGCCGCGGCAGGCAACGGTGAACCCGGTCGTGCCAGTCGGCCAGCTCGTGGTTGAGTTCCTTGGCCCGGGCTGCGGTGCTGGCCTCGCGCCATGCGGTGCGCAGCGCCGCGAGCTCTTCGACGGCCCCAGGGTGCGCGGGCCAGCACGGCAGCACCGCCCGGGAGGGCTGCAGGTCATAGGCGCCGGCGAGCCAGTCGACCCAGCCGGCGAGCTCGGTCCAGTCCTTGTCGGTGGCGGTCTGCGCCCACGCCGCGGGCTTGGCCACATCCTTGGCTGCTTGCGGGCTGAGCCCGTCGACCCGGGCTGTCAGCTTGTTCAACGCGGCTGTGAGGGCGGCTGTCTCATGTGCCGCCCCGACAGCAACGGAGCGCATCATCGCCTCGGCTTCGGTGAGCCGCCCGGCCAGCGCGCCGAGCGACTCGAGGGGATCTGCGCCGGCCGGGTCCGGGTGCTGGCTCACCCGGCACCGGCGGCCGCATCGAGCCGCCGGTTCTGGGTCGTGCGGCGCTGGGCCTCGAGTGCTTTGGCGTCGGTGCGGTCGAACCAGGCGGTCAGGGCCAGCAGCACAGCGGGCCGGTTGCGGTAGATCAGCAGCCCGTGGCCGGCGGGGATCTGCCGTGCTTCTTCGGCGCGCAGCACCCGGCGGTCGGTCTGCTGCTCACTGGCGCCGGTCGCCCGTCCGCTGTCCGGGTCGTAGCTGGTGGTGGCGCGGGTCAGCTCGACGTCGCCGACGAGGGTGGCGTAGCGGCGCAGGGTGTCGGGGTCGGTGATGCCGCCGAGCAGGATCTCGGCGGGCATGTTGTCCAGCAGCGTGTTCGCACCGTCGGCGCCCCACCGGCGCCGCGCCTGGGGTAGTGACTGCAACGCCAGCACCAGCTGCATCCCGAAGCCGCGGGCGTCGGTGGCGAGCTCGACGAGCTTGGGCAGCGGCGCGACGTTGGCGATCTCGTCCCCGACCAGCCGCAACGGCGGGTCCAGCCGGCCGCCGGGCAGCCGGGCGGCGATGGTCTTGGCGGTGTCGACGACTTCCTGGAGCAGCATCGCGCACAGCGGCGCGACGTTGGTCGAGGCGTTGGCGTCGCCGACCAGCACCAACGTGTCGCTGCCGGCCACGAACCGCGCGACGTCGAAGCTGGGCACACCGTCGCGGGGGGTGACCCAGCGCAGCACGCTTCGCAGCGCCATCGGCTCGATCGCCTGGGCCAGCGTCTGCCGGGAGGAGGACACCGTCTCCTCGGCGCCGGTCGCGACCGAACGCAGCATCCCGGCCCACAGCGGCTCGGCCTGCTCAAGCGTGGAGCGCCGGATGAGTTCTTGGGCTTGTTCGGCGCCGTCGTCGAGGTGTACCGCCCAGGCGATGACATCGGCGACGGTTCGCCCGTCAAGGTCGGCGGCGTGCAGCAGCCGGGTCAGCGCGGAGGCGGCGTTGGCCCTGAAGAAGCTGCTGTTGGTCGAGGACCTGTCATCAGCGCCCAGGCCGGCGGCGAACGCCAGGCCGCGGGAGACGGCCCTCTGCCCGTCGCCGCAACCCGCGACCGGGTTCCACACCATCGGCTCGGGCCAGCCGAGCCGGTCCAGCGGGTCGAACACCCACACCCTGCGCGGGTTGCCGGTGCCATCAGCTGAGTTACGGCCAGCGGCGGTGCGGGTCGCGGTGGTGCGGGTTGCGGCGATGACGTCGAGGATGTCCGCGCGGGTGCAGGTCACCACCAGCGCCCCCGGCGCTGTCAGGGCCGCGGGGATCATCACCTCCACCGACTTGCCGGCCCCGGTGGGGGCGATGACCACCGCGTGGTCCTCCAGCGGCACGACCGGCTCGCCGGTGGTGGAGGTGCCCAGCGGCAGCCCGACCTGCTCGATCGGGACCCGCTTGCGCTCGGCGGCGGTGAGGCCGGGCCGGGTCTGCGCGGCACTGGCCCGGGCCCGGGCCACCCCGAGGCCGTCGCGGATCTGGCTGTTGTCGGCGAAGCCTTTGCCGCGCCGGCGCCGCGCCCGCCACGCCCCGAAGGTGAACGCCCAGCCGATGAAGCCGGCGAACAGCACGACCAGCAGCACCCCCCACACCGCCAGCGTGAGGGTGGCGCTGGCCGGGTGCGCCCCGGCCAGACCGGCCAGCGGCCGGCCGTGCAGCAACGCCCGTGCAGTCGTCCTCAGATCGGTCAGGCCGACGCCGTCGGCGGTGAGGAACACCGCGGCGTGCCAGGCCAGCAGGGCGCTGCCGGCGAGCAGGCACATGGTGATGTTGGCCCGGACCCGCCAGGAGACCAGCGGGGCGCCCTGGTCCTGCCGGCCCAGCGTCTGCCCGGTCAGGCTCACCGGCCGCCCCTCCCCCGGCCGCTGTCCCGCCCGGCGGCGACCATCGCCTCGTCGGTGTCGGTCAGCCCCCGTTCGAGGCGGGACCGGACGTGCTCGACGTGGATCTCCCGCCGGTTGCCGATTTTGAGCAGGTGGTGGCCGTCGG
>JAABUZ0100005382.1_pt1 | contig 16840 bp, 13 predicted proteins | sample 5562091 | NCBI WGS metagenome assembly JAABUZ01 (sample SAMN12813069, study PRJNA571459) | rock metagenome | isolation source: Antarctica rocks | place: Antarctica: Victoria Land, Linnaeus Terrace sud | collected 2015-12-21
TTCGAGAGTATCTCGCGTATCATAATACGGCAGCCAAACCGTTCGTTTGGACTGCTACGGCCGACGCCATATTCTCGAAAATCGTCGGCGTTTCTTTAACGAACTCGTGAATCATCACACTAGCGGCGACGGTTGTTATCTCGGCGTTGAACAGCGACTGTTCGTCGCTTGCGACTTCGAAGTATGAGGTTTCGCCCGCGCGCTGAGCGCGGCTGCTGATCGCGAAGACGCGTGCCGCCAACTGCTCCTGTGCCGCAGCGCTGCCAACGTTGACGCCGCTCTGCTGCCATGTGTAGAACGCCGAAGCGGCCTGGGTTGCGAGGCTTTGGCGTTCTTGGTCGAGCGTTAGGCCGGTGATCGACTTCTCCAATTCGGCACGCGCAATCGCTCGTCGCGTCACCCCGAAATCAAAAAGGTGCTGCGAGAAACCGAGGCCGAGCTGCGCCGCAAGCCGATAAGCACCCGCGCCGAGGCTTGGAACGGCCGCCGCTCCGGTCGCCAGATTGGGATTGAGGACATCGTACGAAGCCGACGAGGCGAGCGTCAGGGTGGGCCGCAATGCCGCCCGCTGGACGTCGACCGCACCCTGAGCCGCAGCGACCGCCAACTCGTCGCGCAAGGCCTGAGGATTCGCAGCCGTCGCCGCGTCGATCGCTTCGGCCGCGTTGCCGAATGGTGGCAGCGCTAAGCCGAGATCCGGTAGCGCAACAAGCGGCGACGCCGGTTGTCGATTTATCAGAACGTTGAGGACGGCACGTTGCAGCCGTTCGTCGCTCTGCGCTTGCAGCAGGACCGTCGCTTCGGCCTGCGATTCGGCAGCCGCGCGGTCAACGTCGATCTCGCCGACGATGCCGACGCGCCGAGCATTGCGCAGCGTTTGTAGATCACGGTCAATGCGGGCTTTGAGATCGCGCACGACTCGAACGTCTTGCTGAGCGAGCCAGAGCGCATTGTACGCCGAGCCTACTGCGGAGAACACCGCAAGCGCCGCAATGCGGGCATCTTGATCGGCCTCTCCTCCCTCGGTGCGCGCAATCGCCGCCTCGGCCGCGCGCAAGCCGCCATCGAGGATGGCATATTGCACGCTGACGCTCGGACCAAGATCGCGGGCGGTACCGGATTGGTGTAGCGTTGTCGAGGCGGCGGCATCGAGCGTTCCGAGCGCCGACGCGCGCATCCGCGCCGTATCGAGATCGAGGGCCGCGATCGCGCGTTCGCGGCTTGGAATCTGCGCGCTCGGACTGACGGCGAGCGCCGTCTGCACCAGGGTTAGAAACGGCGTAGGTACGACCGTTGTCGCGGTGGGTTGCGCGAGAGCCGGACCGGCCGTCAGCACAAGCGCACCCGCCGCGGCGTACAATATGCAGCGCACGCTTCGCGTCAGCCCGCTGCAGCCCGAGGTTGCGATGCAGGGCTTCCCGTTTCTTTGATGCGCCGCGGCTCCTTGAGCTTCATCGGTGCGATCCACTGGTACATGATCGGCACGATGACCAGCGTGAGGGCCAAAGAACTCACCAGGCCACCGATGACGACGATGCCGAGGCTGCTGCGCTGCGAAGCGCCGGGCTCGAGAGCGAGCGCGAGGGGTGCCATCCCGAAGACCATCGCGGCAGTCGTCATCACGATGGCGCGGAAGCGGGTGTCGCCGCTCTCTTCGATCGCCGCGATCTTATCTCTCCCGCGACGGCGCAGCGTGTTGGCATAATCGACCAGCAGAATCCCGTTCTTCGTCACGATGCCCACAAGCATGATGATGCCGATCAGCGAGTAGAGGTTGAGCGTGCTGCCAGTCAGCCATAGCGCTCCCAGTGCTCCGATCGACGCGAGGGGAATGGCGAACATGATGATCAGCGGCGTCGTGTAGCTGTTGTAGAGGGCGACCATCAGGAGAAACACGAGGAGGAACGAGAGCACGAGCGACGCGCCTAACAGCTGCAGCGTCTGCCTCATTTGATCTTGCTGGCCTTGTGGCGTTGCTTTTATCACCACGCTGGTCGGCAGGTGAAGTGCTGCGACACGTTGCTCGAACGCTTTAATGACGTTGGAGAGCTCCGCGCCGGCTGCGACGTTCGCCTCAACGTGGACGACGTCGGCGGCATTGGTCCGCGTGATGAGTTGCGGTGCCGGCGACCAGCGCAGCGCCGCGATGTCGCCGACGTGGACGATCGCGCCGTTGTTCGCACGAATGGGGATCGCGAGGACATTGCCGAGGTCTTGTCGCTCGGAGCGTCCGTAGATCACTTGAATCTGAATTAGCCCGTTTTGGTTTTCCAGTTGCGAGGCGACGGCGCCACCGAACGCCGCGCGGATCGCGGTGGCTGCGTTCCCGATACTGACGTCGAGTGCGCGAGCTACGTTGCGATTGAAGATCACGTCGACTTGCGGTGAGGGATTAGCCGACGTATCGTTGACGTTCGTGGCGCCCGGCGTCGCTTTGAGCGCTTCGAAAACGCGCTGCGTGTATGAGGTCGGATCGCCGCCGCCCTGCAGCGACACGAGTTCGTCGATCGGTTGCGTGGGGCCACCGCTCTGCGCGCTCGCCGGTTTGATGATGACGCCCGCATCAGGCGTGAGCCGGTTCGCAATGCGCGTCAGGTAATCGATCCAGTACTGCGTCGATTGCTTGCGGCCGCTTTTAAGGAACATGTGTATCTGGCCGACGTTGGATTCCTGAACCGGTCCACCGAAGGGCGCGTCAAACTGGCCGGCCTCGGTCGTCTCGGATTCGACGTCGGCGATCTTGTCGACGTACCGCTCGACGGCAATGACGTGCTTGCGCACCGTCAGGACCGGCGTGCCCGAGGGATATGTGAATTGCGCAAAGATTTCGCCTTGGTCGCCGGCCGGAATATACGTCTCCCCCACAAGTCCCGTCGGAACTAGCATGGCCGAAGCGAGGAACATCACGACGGCGGCGACTACGACGAGCCACGGGTGGCGCAGCGACCACGGCAAAACGCCGTGCGCGTAACGGTCCCGCACCCATTCGAAGCCGCGCGTGAAGAGGTTGATGATCCGCCACGGCTTCCACCCCGACTCCAGCGCCCACAAGCCGGCGAGCGTCGGTGTGATCGTGAACGACACGAAAAGCGACGTAAGGGTCGAGACCGTGACGACGATGCCGAACTCTTTGAGGACCTGACCGATTGGTCCCGACATGAAAGCGATCGGCAGGAACACGACTACATCGACTAAGGTGATAACAATGGCAGCCGTCCCGATTTCGCTGCGTCCATTGACCGCAGCCGACGGCGGCTCTTCTCCTTCTGCGGCGTGCCTTTCGATATTCTCAAGCACGACCGTCGAGTCGTCGACGAGAATGCCGATGACGAGCGTCATTGCGAGCAGTGAGATCGTGTCCAAGGTCAAGTTGAGCCGCCACATCGAAAAGAGCGCGACGCAGAGCGATGTCGGGATCGCGACCATCACGACGACCGCGTTGCGCCACGAGCGCAGGAAGAAGATCATCACGATGCCCGTGAGGATGATCGCCTCGATCAGCGTGTGCAGCACGCCTTGGACCTGCTGCTTGGAATACGTCGATTGCACGTGATCGACGGTAAAGGTGACCCCGGGGAACTGTGTACGTAACGCCGGCAGCGCCGCGATGACCGCGTCGGACACCGTCACCTCGCTCGCCGCGACCGTCTTGGTGACATCGATGCCGATTGCCGACGTGCCGTTCGTGTACGAGTAGACCGTCTGCGGTTCGGTTGATTCACTGACGCTGGCGACATCCCCGATGCGAGTTTGCTCGGGCACGACCGTCCAGGCGTTGAGCGTTCCGACCAGATTGGACGTCGACGTGCCGGCCGGAGCGCTCGACGCGGCGGTGATCGTCACCGGCGTCGCGCCTTCGATCTCGAGGTCGGATACCGACTGCGGCGTCGCGAGATCGCCGCGCACGTCGATGTGCGTCTCCCGATCGGTCTGGTACGCGATGCCGCCCGGAGCGCGGACGTTGTTGGCCGCGATCGTGGCGACGATGTCGTTAAGCGTCAGCCCCGACGATTCAAGCGCGCTTGGATCAACCCGCACTTCATAGGCTGCGGTCAGCAAGCCGCTTTCGTGAACGCCGGAGACGCCGCTGATCTGCTCGATGACCGGGACGATCTTGTTCTTGGCCAGCAGCGCGAGCGCGCGTTTCGAAAGCGTCTTGGAATCGAGCGAGAGCGAGACCACCACCGGTTGCCCGGGCGTTCCCGCGCCGATCGTCGGCGGCAGCAGATCACTCGGAAGCTGACCTTGAACGGATTGCAGCGCTTTCTCGACATTGGTCAAATCGGTGCTCTCGCTGGATTCGAGCGTGAAGGCAGCCGCAATCGAGGCCTGACCGTTTTGGATGACCGAGCTGACGCTTTGCAGACTTGGCGACCCCGAGATCGCATTTTCGATTGGTCGCACGATGCTGTCGCGCAGGACCGTCGTCGAGGCACCCTGATACGACACGTTGACCGTGATGGCCGGCGGACTGGTGTTGGGCATGTCCTGAACGGCGAGATTGCGATAACCGAGCCACCCTGCAAGAAACATGATCGCGATGAGAACGGCGACCAGCGGCGGTCGCTCGACAAACGCTTTGGTCAACCACATCAGCGGGTCGCCACCGTTTGACCGCTCGCGATGCCCGAAGTTCCGTCTACGATCACGTGCGTGTCCGCCGTTACGCCGTCGACGATCGCATGCTTTCCATCAGAACCTTGCAGGCTGACATCGATTTGCTTCGCCTTACCGTCGACGGCGGCCATGATGGTGTCGTGGTTATCATCGAGGAAAGCTGTTTGCGGAATTTCGATGCCGCGGACAGGCGGTACTGCGATGCTCCCCACCACCGGCATTCCGGAAATCAGGACGCCACGGTCGTTCGGAACGTCGGCCTCCACCGTAAAATTGGTCGACCCAGGCGTCGCTTCGCCTAGCACGGCGCTGACCGTGCCGGCGAAGCTGCCATGCCCGCCGCCAGTTCGCGCGATGCTCGCACTAGCGCCGACGTGGATGCGAAATACTTGGTCGCTCGAAGCTCGCAAGATCGCATAAACGTGCGCCGTTTCTTGTAACGTGAAGATTTGCCGTCCGGAGGGATATTCGCCCGGATTGAGATTGCGGTTGATGACGTAGCCGTCGATCGGTGAGCGGATCGTCGCCCGTGCAATGTCGCGTTCGAGCAACGTTGCCTGCGCCGCCGCAGACTCGGCGGCAGCTCTCGCGCCCGCGACGTTGGCTGCTTGCAGTCCTGAGCTCGGGCCGCCGTTGACAACGGCGTTTTGGACCGCGCTCGCCAGTGACGCTTGCGCAGAACGGACGGACTGCGCGTCGGTCGCAACGAGGGTGCGTTGCTGCTCGACGGTCGACACCGGCAAATACGTTCCCGAGACTTGCTCTTCGCGTCCGAGGAGCTGCTGCGCTTGAACCAGGGTCACTTGGGCCTGAGAAAGCGTTGCGCGTGCAACGCGGACCTGATTGCCGCCCTGGCCGATCGCGAGCCGCCCCGAGTACGCCGTCTGCGCCGTCTTAGCGCGATACTCTTGCGCGGTCTGCAACGCTGACTGTAAACTCGCTTCGAGATCATCAGTCGCCAGCACGGCGATGACCTCGCCCTGATGCACCGCGTCGCCCTCGCGCACGTTCACGGCGACGGCTGGCTCCGCAAGGCTACTCGAAAGACCGACGTTTTGGTGCGGCGCGATCAGGCCGGGCAGCGTTTCGTAGGGCGCGATCGTGCCTCTCTTCGCCGTTACCGTCTGAACGCTGACTGGCGCCGGCAGGCTTGGCGCCGGATTAGCAGTGCCGTGCGAACACGCGCTTGCGCTCAAGCCAAAGAATAGAGCCGTCCAGCGAAGGCTTGTCGACATACGAAACCGTTACTGCAAGGTCCGTGCCAATGAAGGCCTCGCGCAACCTTCGCGGGGCGACCTTATTGGGATGGCGCCGGCATGAACGCAGGAATCACGCCGTTAGGAGCGCTGAAGCGGTCCTCCGCGCGGCGGACCGCCTCGCGGCCCGCGTCTCCCGGGTCCGCGGGGGCGCCGAAACGACCCAAACGGCTGAAGGTCGACCTCATCCGTATGCAATGATCCGTCGGCCTGCGCCGTGCCGAACGCGCTCACGCGCATGCCGACCTGCAGCGTCGTCCCGAGCGGATTGATCACCGTCCCGTTATGCAAGTGAAGCGTGACGTAGCGGCCGCTAGGCGTCACGAGCTGCACGAGATACGGGCGCGCAACGACGATGTCTCCGGCCAGACCAGGCGGTACCGGTGCGGCGCCCGGCGGTTGCGGCGGCATTGGCTGAGCGCTCGCAAGTACCGTAAAGCCGGTAAACATGGCTGCAGCGGCACCCGTGCCGGCCAACAACCTTCTACAATTCCCAATAGGCGTTGATGATTGTTTCATATGCACGAGCATGCAAACCGCGTGCCAACGCATCTACACCTTCCGTATGATCCCTTTGCTATGCCGCCGTCAGCTTGGCTCTTTCGTTACCCCCCGCTCGTTTAGTTTCCGGCATGACGCACAGGAACAGTGCAAACGCAACGGCCGCCGTAGCAGCGAGGCTCAAGAAGCCGATCGGAAAACCAAATCGTTGCGCGATGAACCCGGCCACGAGGTTACTAAAAGCGCCGCCGAGTCCGAAGCCGGTAATCGTAACGCCTTGCAAGAGGTTGAAGTGCCCCGTTCCTTTTCCGATGTCCGCGATAATCAGGAGCCAGATCACGTTGTAGACGCCGGCTCCGAGACCGTCGAGCGATTGGATGGCGACGAGCAAGTACGGGTGCTTACCGGCGATCGCGAAGAGTACACCGCGGGCGATCAGCGCTGACATCGCGAACAAGAAGATCGGTTTGCGCCCAAGTCTTTTCGAGACGGCCGGTACAGCGAGCGCGGCACCGATCATGATTACCTGTGCCGCAATGATGCCGGCCGAGAGAAAGAGCGACGCTCCGCCGCCCTTCCCTTTCGGCAAAATTTCGCCCAGAAGCACGAGCATCGCAGCGTTGGCAAGATTCCATAGAAAGACCGTGATCACCATGACGACGATCCGGCGGTCGCCCAGGAGGTTCTTTAGCTTTGCGCCAGTGGTTCGCTGACGTGATGAGGTGTCTCGTCGTTTTCGGGCGCTTGCCGCGCGATCTTGTCGTCGATGTCGCGTTTCTTGATCGTGTACGAAAATACCGCAGTCAAGATTCCCAGAAGACCGACGAAGTAGAATATCCAGCTCAAGGTCGCAAAGTAACCCAGGAGTCCGGCGATCACGGCAAAGGCAACGTTTCCGCCGGCGTTCCATGCTTGATTGCGGCCTTGCTGTGCCGCGAGGACCGCGCCGCCCACCATGCCGAGCGTGATCGCTGCGATCCCGGGCGGAACGAAAGCGAACCCCGCACCGATAATAATTTGCGCGGCCACGACGAGCCCAAGGGGTTGAAGTCCGATCAGCGCCACGGCGCCCGCGCCCCCAACCAACGCTGCGACTAGCAGCAGCGTGCGCTTGAACGTTACATGGTCGATGATCGCGCCGGCCGGCGTTTGCGCGACGACGGTTGCGAACCCGGCGGACGACGTCGCGATACCGATCGCCGCTGCGTCCCAGTGATGCATGTGCGTGAGATAAATCGCGAGGTAAGGCCCGACGCCCGTTTGGATGTCGGCGAACGTGAAGTTGAGCGCGGCAAGCGCGAACCTGCTGCGTTTGGAGGGCTGATGTTGATTCGTTCCCTCGTGTGTCGGCGCACTGTCACCGCCTTGCTTGCAGCGTTTTGCCGGAGCGCCTTCACTTCTACCATCGGCCTTCGCCTGGGATGGCGCTTCGGCGCGTTGATCACGCATCTCAGCCATGAGGTCGGCTCACTTCCCAGCAACACGACGGACGGCGTCTAAGTGCGCCGCGCGCGTACTCGTCGTAAGACTTGCAAAGTCCGTGCCACTATTGTGTAGCCTTTTGGCAAGGGGCCGTGCGGAAACGCTGTGGGCCGCGGCTATGCCGCACGCCCCGTGGCGGACGCTTCATAGCGACGCATTGGCACGTGTATTGCAAGACGGCTGATATGGCTTGCGCGCGGACGGTGCTTCCGTTGCCCAGGCTCTTCAAGGAACCATAAGGAGTAGACATTGTCCGACAGACACGAACACGAAAGGCCCAAAGCGAAGCCGGAAGGCGGTGGACCGAAGGAAAGAGAGCTGGCCGTTCAACTGACCGCCGCTATCTTACATGCGGCCAAGCTGGAACCGCAGCCGCTCAATGCGGTCGAAAAAGCAGCACTGGAGATATACCAACGCGTTTTAAGCGCAATCGGGTCCGCCGGCGTTCGATAGGGGCGCCGACGGGTTGACCGATACTTGAACGCCCGTCCCCAAATCTCTTAACACGAATCAGGAGCATCCCGCGATAGCTCACGCAGCAGTTTGGTTCATCTGCGCCGTCAGCATCGCCGGCATTCTTACTCGCTATAAAAGAATCGGCGAATGGGTGTGGGCCCTTGCAGGAGCGCTCCTGCTCGGCGTGTTGGGACTCTTGCCATGGCGGGAGATCGCAACGGCGATCGGTCGCGGAACGGACGTCTACCTCTTCCTTACCGGCATGATGGTGCTCGCCGAGCTCGCGCGGCGTGAGGGCGTCTTTGACTGGGTCGCAAGCCATGCGGTTCGAGCTTCGCGCGGATCATGCTGGCGTCTCTTCGGCCTGGTCTACGGCGTCGGCATCGTGGTAACGACGGTGCTTTCCAACGACGCGACGGCGGTCGTGCTTACGCCCGCCGTTGCCGCAGCAGTGAGAAAAGCGAAGGCCGAGCCGCTCCCCTATCTCTTCGCATGTGCTTTCATCGCCAACGCGGCGAGCTTCGTGCTGCCCATTTCCAATCCGGCGAATCTCGTCGTCTTCGCCGATCGGCTTCCAACGCTCGGCAGGTGGCTCGTCTCGTTCGCGCTGCCGTCGTTACTGTCGATTGCCGCGACCTACGTGATGCTGGCGCTGGCTTCACGGAAAGGTCTGAAGGGACACGTCGCGACCGACGTCGATTCCGTCGCGCTCGGAACGAGCGGTCGCATTACGCTCGGCGGCATCATCTCGACGGCGGTCGTTCTCATCGTCGCATCTTCTCGCGGCGCTCCGCTGGGCGTGACTACTTGCATCTGCGGCGCGGCTGTTTTTGCAGGCATCACCCTACGCGATCGCGGCGCTGCGCGAGATGTCGCGATCTCCATATCGTGGAGCGTGCTCTTGCTCGTTGCGGGTCTTTTTGTGCTGGTGCAGGGCATGGACTCAACAGGTCTGCTCAACGCGACCCATCGCGCCGTCGATGCACTGGTCCACTGGCCGGCGTGGGCCGCTGTGCTCGCTGCGGGTGGAGTCCCCGCACTCGCCGCTAACGCAATGAACAACTTGCCGGCGGGACTGATCGCCGGTTCGAGCGTTACCTCGTTACACGGACACGATGGCGTTCGAAGCGCAATCGCGATCGGCATCGATTTGGGCCCGAACCTTTCCGTAACGGGTTCCCTTGCGACCGTGCTCTGGCTCATCGCGCTGCGGCGCGAAGCCATCGCGGTCGATGCCTGGACGTTTCTGCGAACGGGCGCTCTCGTGATGCCGCCAGCATTACTCTTGGCGCTAGAGAGCATTCTCATAACGACGCGCTGAGGCGAGCCGGCTGTCACTGGCACGAAGTTTGCACTTGTTCGCCTGAACCGCTTTCGCGAAAACGAAGAGCGGTCGACTTTCAGCCAGATAGGACAGATCATGAAACAACCATTGAAGCGTTCGCGAGGTTTGCGTTACCGTTTGGGCAGCCTTGGCCTCGGAGCCGCTTTCACTCTATCGTTCGCGTCGATCGGCGCGCCGCGACCAGCGGTCGCAGCGACAATTCCGGCCGTGCCGGTCAACCAAACCGTCGACGCGGCCAAGACCACGCGAATTCTCAATCCCGGCGTCGTGAGCTGGGTGCACTTCGGGGACCTCCACATCACCTCAGGTGATCAGCAGAACTACGCCGACTTCAAATCGATCATCAGCAACACGAATCAGTACCTTCTCAACGGCGTCAACTTCGCCACGCTGCCCGGCGACAACGCCAACGAAGGCAGCGAGTCGGAATACCAACTCATAAAGGCGGCGACGAGCCAACTGAAGGTTCCGCTGTACGCGATACCCGGCGACCACGACCGGCACGACCTCGCCGAGTACGAAAAGTATCTCGAAGCGCGACCGTACTACAGTTTCTCCGCCGGCGGCTATCACTTCGCGTTCCTCGACGTCATGGGCGGCATCGATGGCGACGAGAAGTCGTGGTTGACACAAGACCTGGCAAGTGCCAAGGCGGCGGGCATGAAGAGCGTCCTGTTCGCGCACACCTACAACGTGGCGTCGGACTTGGAAGACGTGATCAAAAGCGACAACGTCATCATGATGGATACGGGTCACACGCATACCAACAACGTCGCCAACGACGGTCACACGATTTACGCGGCGACGCGTTCCACCGGACAAATCAGCGAAGGTCCCGTCGGCTTCTCGATCACCAATCTCGACAACGGCGTCGTCAGTTGGAAGTTCAAGCCGCTCGGATCGTGGCCGTTCGTCATGATCACGTCCCCCGCCGACAAGGGCCTCGTCATCAACGGCAGCCAAATCGTGCACGGCACGCAGAATGTGCGCGCCAAAGTATGGGACGACAAGGGCGTTGCGTCGGTGACGATGCAGGTCGACGGCGGCTCAGCGCGGCCGATGCAACGTGTCGGAAACACGCAGATGTGGAGCGAACCCTACAACTTCGCCAGTAAATCTTCGGGCGACCACAAAGTGACGGTCAACGTTCAAGGCGCGGGCGGCAACAGATCGAGCGATACGATTCTCGTGGCGGTCGCGCCGAGCGGCACAGTTGCCCAGCTTCCGACACGATCGTTTGGCCCGTCCGGAAACTCGCTCGGCATCTACACCGAGAAGGGCTTGCTCGGCAACGTTGGCGGCGGGGGTCACGGCCCGGGCGGTCCCGGCGGTCCGGGTGGCCGAGGACCCCGGGGCCCGGGCGGTCCCGGCAACGGACGGCCTGGCGTTCCTCCGCCGCCTGGTCCCGGCGGTCCTCCCCCGCCTGTCGGCGGACCCGGCGGACCCCCTCCGCCACCTGGCGGTCCCGGCGGACCCGGCGGCGGCCGAGCAGTGGCTCTGGGTGCGCCGGGTGGACCCGGCGGTCCCAAAGGCGGTCGAGGACCCTGCGCAGGGCCGGGCCCCCTGGACGGGTCCGGCACGGCTAATGGGACGGTGGCAAGCGCGGCCCCTGGGCCCGGTCCCGCATGCGGTCCGCGAGGCAAGCATGGCCGGGCGCGGCCCGCGAGCTGCGGGCTCTGTCGCAGCGTCTAATGGGCCCGGTGGCCCTTCCGGTCCCGCCGCTTCGGGACGCATGCGTCCGATCGTTGCGACGTTGACGCAGGTGAACGGGAATCGGCTGAGCGTTCGCTTTTTGGACGGTTCCGCGCACACGGTGACGTACGACGCGACCACGCGTTTCATCAAAGAAATCAATGGCGCTGGTGATCAGCCAGCAGGGGCCAGCGATCTTCACCAGGGCGAGACCCTCGAACTGACGTTACCGTCTTCAGCCAGCACTGCGACGACCAACGGGCTGGCCGCCTCAGCGATTGAATTACGCGCGGCGGCTCGTAATTACTTAAGGCCTCGCCACTGAGAAAGACCACCGTAAAGCGTGGTCTTTCTTTGCATCTCGCCGACCACTACGCAGAACCTTGCCGTTTGGCACGCTGTTTGCAATCATGGCTTTGTGGCTCGCCTACTCGTCGCGGTGCTCCTGGCGCTCACGTTCGGGCGTGCTGCAGTAGCGCAGCCTGGACCGCCGCGACCGCTTCCGCCCGACCCCGCTGTCGCAGTCCCACGTCATCTCGCGCACGTGGCCGAGCATCTCTCGGCTGCTCAGCCAAACGACGATGTCGGGCACCGTGCGATGACGGAAGCACGCACATCGTTCGCCGCAGCGAAGGCAGCATTCTCGACGGACGACCTTGCTGCCGCGGACCAGCTCGCGGCCTCGTGCGATGATCTGCTCCACGCCGTCAGTCAGCCACCGGGTCACGAGCTACCGCCTCACGAGCCGCCGCCGCACGGTCCCCGACCGACGCCCGAGGATATTCTCTCGCGCATCGATTTCATGACTGCGGTTCTAGCGAATGTCCCGAGCCCTCGCGTGCATCAACTTCTGGGGTTCGCGAACTCGGTCGCCGCCGGCGCGCGACGAAAGGCCGCAGCGGGCGCTTCGGATGCAGCCTGGGCAGCGACTCGCGCGGAGGCGATAGCGCGCGCCGCTGCCCACGTCGCGATCGCGGCCGATCCGTCGCTTGCACCCGTGCTGCCGCCGCCTCCCCCAAAACCTCGCAAACATCCACCAGAAGAGCCGCCGTGAGCATGCTCGATATCGGCGTACGAGCAGAGCTCGGGCCGCGATTGCGCACGTATGCGACCTTGTTGCCACTCGGCCTCGGGGATCTCGATTCGACGATGGCGCATGAGGCGGCAGATAACCCGTGGCTCGAACTCGTGAGCCGTCCGCTTTCGGGTCTCGGCGACGACGAACTGGGAACCGTCGCCGCGCCGGGTCCGACGCTGCTCGAACATCTCGAAGCGCAACTCGCCGCAAGCAACGCGCGCGGCGGCGTGTTACGCGCCGCGCGCTATGTCAGCGGGGCGCTCGACGAGCACGCGTACCTGCGCGACGACGTTGCGACGATCGCGCGCTGTGCGGACGTGACCGAACCGCAAGCCGCGCAAGCCGTGGAACTCGTGCAACGCTGCGAACCGACCGGCGTCGCAGCCCGCTCGCTCGGTGAACGCTTTCGTCTCCAGCTCGCCGACACAGGCCAGAGCGGTTCGCTGGCGTTCGCGCTGACTTTCGAGCTCGATGCGCTCGCGGCCGAGGGAAACGTGTCCTTTGCAGCCGCGCGCCGGCTACAGCCCGATGATATCGCGCGCGCGTTACGTCGATTGCGGGCTTGCGATCCCGATCCGGCGCGCGACTTCGCTCGTACGGTGGACCGCGTCTTTCCCGAAATCGTCATCCAACGCGACGGCGACACCTTTAGCGCCAGCATCGACGGCCGCTTCTGGCCACACGTTCGACTTGCGTCGCTCCAAGTGACGCGCGATCTCTCCGAGCCGATGCGCATGGCACGCTCGCGCGCACGGTTGATCGTCGATGCGCTTGCGCGGCGCAGAACCACGCTCGAGCGCTTGGCAGTGGCGCTGCTCGACCGGCAACGCAACTACTTCGTAAGTGGCGGCGATCAGCGTGAACTCGTTCCCCTCTCCGGTCGTGAACTCGCCCGCGAAGTTGGCTGCGCCGAATCGACGATTTCGCGCGCGATTGCAGAGCGCTACGCCGCCACGCCGTTCGGCACGATCTCCGTGCGCTCGCTGATCGCCCGCCATCCCGGATCGGTCGGCTTCACGACGGCGGCCGTCCGCAACCGGGTGCTGGAGGTGGTCGAGTCGTTTCCGGAGCTCTCGGATGAGGCGATCGCCCGTGCGCTGCGGTTGCGCGGCATTCGGCTTGCACGGCGAACCGTCGCGAAATATCGCCACGAACTCGGCCTCCCGTCATCACGCAAGCGAGGCCGCACGTGAACTTAGCGCGAGCCTTTACGGCGATGGTGGCTCTCGCCATCGTTGCGGTGCTGTTTGCGGTCGTGGCCCTCGGCTCGGCTCTGCGATCGGCCGATGCCAACGTCGTCGGCCGCGCGCACGGCTTGCTCGGGGTCGTTGCACGGCGTATCAGTTCGGCCTACAGCGCGCAGATTACGACATTGCGCAGCGACCTCGCCGTTCCGTTGACACTTGCGACGCTCGACGGATATGGGCGGCGCGTCGTGATCGCGACGATCGGCGATAACGAAGGCGTCGACGGCGGCTTATTTCTCGATGCCGGCGGAATCGTCGCGGATGCGCCCCAACGCGTCGCGAACGTTCGCGAACGTACGGCCATTGCGGCGCTGGCACGCTCGGCCGAACGTCTTGGCACCTTACGCTCCGCAACCGTCGCGCTCCCTAGCGGCGATCTAGTTGCCATCGATGCCGTTCCACTTGCCGATCGCAGTGGCGTCGCATGGGCGCGCGAACGCGTTTCGGCGTCGGCTTTGCACGGCGCGCAAGCCCTGACCGCGCTGATTGCTGCGGCGGCGACATGCTGCCTTGCACTCGTGGGCATCGGCGCCTGGATCGTGTGGATCATTCGCCGCGATGCCAAGCGCGTGCTCGTCGCGATCGGTACGCTCGAGGCCGATCCGGCGGCAAATCCCAAACTTCCGCGCGGCGACTTCGGGGCGATCGCACGCGCGGTAACCATGATGTCCGAACGTCGCGCTGCGGCCGAAGCCTTCGCGCAACGCAGTGAACGGCTCGCGGCGATCGGACGCCTTGCGGCCAATGCCGCACACGAAATTCGTAACCCGCTCAACTCGTTGCGCTTGCAAGTCGACCTGTTGCGCAGACGGCTGGGTAATGGTCTTGAGGAGCCTGCGGCGAAGCTTCGTGCGGAGATTGAACGGCTCGACGCGGTGGTCAACGGCATGCTTGCCGTCGGTAGCGACGGCCCGGTCGCGGGCAATCCGGTCGATCTGCGCGACGTTGCGCAGCGCGCCATCGACGCGCTTCAAGCCGACATGCTCGTGCGGGGGCGCTCGGTTCGCTTCGAATGCACCGCAAGCGATACAGTCGTCTGCGGCGATGAGGGGCGCCTGGTGCAGCTCGCGATCAATGTTCTGGCCAACGCAATCGATGCAGCGCCGCCGCAGAGCGTGATCGACGTGCAGTTGTCGGCGGGTCCAATCCTGTCGATCGTCGACGCCGGCGGCGGCATCGCGCCACACAATACCTCTCAAATGTTCGAGCCTTTCTATACGACCAAACCCGCGGGTACCGGGCTCGGCCTCGCGATCGCACATGAGATCGCTCGTGCGCATGGGGCGGCGATCGACGTCACGAGCGTTCCGGGCCGCACTGAATTTCGCATCCGCTTTCCGGGAGAACCACATGCCTAACGAACGTATCCTTATTGTCGAGGACGACCACGGCGCGCGGGAGGCGCTCGCCGGACTGTTACGTGGCGACGGCTATGCGGTGCTCGAAGCGGCCGACATCGCCCAAGCTCGCGTATCCCTCGGCAGGGACCGCATCGATGCGATGCTGCTCGATCTCAAGATGCCAGACGGCGACGGGCAGACGCTGCTCGACGAACTTGCGATCCGTAAAGCGTTGCCCCCGACGATCGTGATGACGGCGTTCGGCAGCGGGTCCCGTGCGATCGAGGCAATGCGCGCCGGCGCCGACGACTACATTCAGAAACCGATCGACTTCGATGCCTTGTTGAGTTCGTTGCGCTCCGCCATTGCGCGAAAACAAGGGAGCGGTGACGTGATCACCTACGCCCCGAACGATGCTCGCGCGGTCGGTGAGCCGATTGTCGGAGCAAGCCAGGCGATGCAGGCCGTCTTTAAACGCATCGGTCGCGTGGCGCAAAGCGACGCGACCGTTCTGATCGTCGGTGAATCCGGCACCGGCAAAGAACTGGTTGCGCGAGCGATTCACACGTATTCCGCGCGCGCCAGCGGTCCATTTGTGGCCGTAAACTGCGCCGCGGTCCCGGAGCCTTTGCTCGAAGCCGAACTCTTCGGCTTCGAGAAGGGCGCCTTTACGAGCGCCGTGGCTCAGCGCATCGGCCGCTTCGAGGCCGCGGCGGGCGGAACGCTGTTCTTGGATGAAGTCGTCGACATCTCAACCGCGATGCAAGCGAAACTGTTACGCGTTCTACAGGAGCGCACGGTCGAGCGGCTCGGCGGCAACAAGACAATCCGAATCGACTCACGCATCGTAGCTGCGTCCAACCGGCATCCGCAGCGTGAAGTGGCGGCCGGACGCTTTCGTGAGGACCTCTTCTACCGCCTCAGCGTCGTAGAGATCGACCTGCCGCCGCTACGCGAACGTCGCGACGACATCCCGATGCTCGTCGCCTCGATGTTGCGCCGAGCCGCCGCCCGCGACGGACGTACTGTGTCGATAACTGCGAAGGCCCTCGATGTTCTGCGGGAGCGTCCATTTCCCGGCAATGTACGCGAATTGGAGAACGCGCTTGAACGCGGCCTCGTGCTTTCCGGCGGCACGATTGACGCGGAACACGTGCGAGTCGATCAGATGACAGAGTTTTTACGGTCTTCGGACACCGCTCCGGGGGTCGATTCAACGCTTCTTCACGAGCCGGCGAGCTCGCAACCTGATCTGTGATCGCGCATTCCTCGCCCGGATCTACATCCTGATCGGTCGCCCTTCTGCAGAATGAGCTATGCAATTGCTCCAAAACGCTCTGCGCGAAGTTTAAGTTGCGTGACGGAATCATCATTTAATGATCTACGAGGCCGGCAGCCGTTGTAGGCAGGTTAAAGCCGGCGAGGGGCGTCCACAAACGGCGGCCGAACCCATTCTCGTACGCCGGCCGGACGCCTAAACCATGAACGCATTGCGCGCCGCTCACGTACGCTCCAGATAACAGCATACCGGCGGCGGCGAAGCTCGTGCCATCGACCCTCGCTAGGATCACTCCGTCGCGCATTACATTACAATAGCCACCGGCTCACAGCCCCGCCTGGAGCTAAAAACGTGAGTGATTCAGTGGCGCGGCTGATGGCAAACATATGCCAGACGCGCAGCCTCGTCGGTAATTGGTCGGGATCGCGTCCCTGGGAGTGGTGTATGATCCGGCTAGCAGCGTAGGGTAGAAAGCGGCCACCGTGGCTATCGGCGAAGGTTGTTTTTGCGAAGCAATCTTCTACGAAAGGAACCACGATGGCCAAAG
>JAABUZ0100005386.1_pt1 | contig 16837 bp, 17 predicted proteins | sample 5562091 | NCBI WGS metagenome assembly JAABUZ01 (sample SAMN12813069, study PRJNA571459) | rock metagenome | isolation source: Antarctica rocks | place: Antarctica: Victoria Land, Linnaeus Terrace sud | collected 2015-12-21
ATTGCTGTCGCGTCTGATCCCACTGGCGAGTCTGAAAAATCTCATCCAATTCGCCGTTGCAGATGTCGCCCAGTGTCTCCGCGAAGAGCGTCATCGCACGCAGATTATGCGACTTCGAGACGAGCACGGCGGATTGTGCGAAAAGATAGTCGCCGAGCAACACGACAATTGTCGTCGGCAACACCGAATTGAGTGTCGCCGCGCCACGCCGGAAGAGCGCCTTGTCCACCGTGTCGTCGTGGATCAGGCTGGCGATGTGCAGCAGTTCGATCCCGGCAGCGGCGGGCGCAAGATGCGCGACATCGTCGTCAAACAATCGCGCGGCAGCGAGCAGGACGCGTGGTCGGAGCATCTTACCCTTCGCGGCGATGATACCATTAAGAAGGTCGGACATGACTGGATAGTTAACCGCCACGGTCTCACGAATCGCGTCCTCGACATGTGCGAGGCCAACAGTCGTGATCGGGTCGCGTAGGACATCCACAGTTGTCGCGGTCATGGGAAGCGTCTCTGCTTTCTATCCTGCTCCGTTGCAGGATGCGGGCGGTTCAGTCGTATGCCACCCCTCTAATCCATAGGCCGGGAACTCTCGGCCACCGACTGAAATGATACTCCCTTCATGCGTATGCGTCCAATATGTTGCTCAGGATTTGCAGGAGCGCGCGGCATAAAACGGGCGCAACGCGAGGAAACAGGGTGGTGGCGGGCTTTAGCCTGCTACAGCGAGAGAAAGCAGGCTAAAGCCCGCCGCCACTGGGGAAACTGCGTTATGCCCACTTGCCCGCTGTTTCTGCTTGACACTATCGCCGCTGACTGCTATTCTCCATTCATATTCAGAAACCTTTCTCACATAACGCGGTGGCATTCCGCTCTGTGGAAAAGAGCGTCACGGACATTCGGGGGCCTTTTCCCGCCACGGGAGCCTGTTTTGGCTTTCCCGCTGGTGATGCCGGGGAGTGGGAGCAGCGAATGGTGCAACTGACACGTATGACCGCACAAGTAGCGCCGGGGCAATCCATTGGCCGGGCATTACGACTGCTTGCCTGCTTCAGCGAGTCGCGCCCATCGCATACACTCAGTGAGTTGAGCCGCCAACTGGAACTGGCGCCGAGCACTGTCTCCCGCCTGCTCTCCGTACTGGAAGAATACGGGTATGTGCGCCGGAGTAATGGCAACAGTCAGTTCACGCTCGGCCTCGCGCCAATCGCGCTGGCGAGCGTGGCGATCAGCCAATCCGATCTCCGGCGGCAGTCGCTCCCGTTCCTCGAAATGCTCGCGGACACCTCCCACTATAATGCGAATCTCGCGGTGCTCTACGAGGGCGATGTGCTCTTTCTCGCCCGCGTGCCCGCCGCGAAGGAGTTGCGCGCCTATACGATCACCGGAACGCGCAACGCGCCACATAGCCACGCGGTGGGAAAAATCCTTCTCGCCGCGCTGCCGGAGGCCGCAGTGCGCGCGCGCTACGCCGACCGTCCGATGGAAGCGGTGACGCCGCACACGATCATCGCGATGGATGCGCTCCTTGCGGAACTCGAACGGGTTCGCGCCCAGCGGTATGCCGTGGACGATGAGGAGTTTCTCCCCGGGCGGGCGGCGGTCGCGGCGTCCGTGCGGGATGAAACGGGGCAGACAATCGCGGCAATCAGCCTGTCCGGTATCCCCGCGTCGCGCACGCCGGAGGAGTTTTCGCAGGCGACCCGGCTCGTCAAACAGTTCGCCACCCACATCTCGCGCACGTTCGGCGCGTCCGGCTAGGTTTGGTACTCATAGAAAGGCAAGACCGGATGGACCAGCACACAGCACCGACGGAAGCGATCACCCGCACACCGACGGCGGCGCGATACACGCGGCGGCGGCTCCTCGGTATGACAGCGACGGGCGCGGGCGCGGCCATCCTCGGGGCATGCGGTGGGAGTTCTTCTGCCCCCACGACTGCTGCGGCGACGAGCACAGGCGGTGCAAAGATCATTATCACCACGCCGACGAGCGCGGCCGCTCCAGCGAGTGGCAGCGCTCCTGCGGCGAGTGGTGGTGGCACGAGTGCGGCGGCTCCTACCGGGAGCGCAAATGCGTCAGGGCGCACGGGCCTGAAAGGCAAGATCACGATCGCCCGTCAACCCGCCGCACCCCTCTCCACTGGCAAAGAAGATCCAAGCAACATCGTTTTCCAGCAGCTTATTGATCGTTACCAGAAAGAGCATCCCGGTGTAACGATCGAGTGGATTCGCGTGCCGGGATCGAGCTTCGATCAACTAACGCAGTGGATCACGACGCGGCAAGCCTCGAAGAATGTCCCAATCCTTTCCGGACACTTTTCCATCACGACCAGTGCGCAAGAAGCCTCGAACACTTCACCATGGATCCCAATGACGCCCTATCTGGAAAAAAACAGCGCCTATACCGGCAAACCGTGGAAACAGGACTTCCCCGAAGACGCACTGGCGTATATTCAGGGATCGCTCAACCAGCTCTACTACGTCACGCTCAATGCCTATAAGGCGGCATGGCTTTACAATAAGCCTCTTTGGAACAAGGCGGGGCTGACCGAGGCGGACGAGCCAAAGACATGGGCCGATTTCTTCAAGGTGCTCGATAAACTGAAGGCGAGTGGCGTCATCCCGATCGCGCGCGCGGGTGATGCCTTTGCCCTCTCGCATACCTATCAGTTGCTGACATCCTCGCTCGGGCGCAAGGACTGGCTGGCGATGTCGGGTGGCCGAAATTTTGCTTCTGATCCAACACGCTTCGGTGCGGTCTGCTCCGGCAAGTGGAAGATGGACACGCCGTGGAACCGCAAGGCGGCGGAAGTGACCAAGCAACTCTTCCAATACTGGCCACCGGGCAGCACGGCGCTCCAGGCTTCCGATGTCGAGCAACTCTGGCTCACGGGGCGGGGCGTGCTCTGGCAAGGGACACCAACCACCCAGGGGCAGACGATCCTGCGCCGCCTCGATGAAAACAAGGCGGAGGGATTGCAGTCGTTCGACGTGGGTGCCTTTCCGACGCCGCAGCCGGACGCGGAGACGTTCGGGGCAGACCTCGTCAAGGATGCCGCGCCAATCGCGGACGACGGCGAGCGAGGCCTCGGTTATCAGATCGCGGTGCCCGATATCCGCCAGGACAAGGATCCCGACGCGGAAGCGATCGCGATTGATTTCCTCCAGTGGATGACGACGCCCGAGATTCAGGCGATCTACGTCAAGCCGTCATACGACTTGCCAATCAACCCAAACGTCATGCTTGATGACCCCCGGCTCGCGCTCTTCTACAAGAATAAGAACCAGCTCTTCCCAGCCTCCTTCTTCTACGGCAACCGCCCGGACTGGATCGCGAACTTCCAGGCATATCTGCTCGGCCAGAAGAACCTCGACGGCTACATCAAGGATGAGCAGTCCGAAGTTCTCGCGTACACGCAACAAACGATCCGCGCGTCCAAACTGAATATCGCCTGCGGATAGGAGCGCACAGATCGTGCCGTGCCGGGAATCACCCCGGCACGGTTGCCCGCACAAAGAGAGGATCCGATGGCCGTACAAAACCTCACCTCAACCCACGCAAGCGCCGCCCTACGGGTACGTCGCCCGGCGAACATCTGGCAACGCATCTGGCGAATGCGGCTCGTCTATCTCTTCCTCCTGCCCGCCTTCGTGCTCTTTGTGGTGTTCGAATACTGGCCGACAATCCTCGTCTTTCGGGAGGCGTTCTACGATTGGGACGGCTTTCGGATCAACAACTTCATCGGCCTCGCCAACTTCAAGGAGATACTGCACGATCCGACTTTCCGGCGGTCGTTGCAGAATATCCTGATCATCCTCGTCTTCTACCTGACGATCCCCTTCGCGATGCCGATCATCATCGCCGAGACGATCTTCAACCTCGCCAGCGAGCGGGCGCAGAAGTTCTGGCGCGTCTTTATGCTCATCCCGGCGATTATCCCCTTCCTCGTCATTTTGCTCCTGTGGCAGTACCTCTACAATCCGGTGCCCGGCGAGGGCTTCCTGAACAATGTCCTCCAGCACTTCGGGCAGCAGCCGAAACTCTGGCTCGCCTCGCCGAGCACCTCCCTCTGGTCCTACATGATGATCGAGTTTCCCTGGGCAAGCGGCACGTACATGCTCATCTACCTCGCCGGATTGCAGAACATCCCGCAGGATGTCGTGGACGCCTCACGCCTCGATGGCGCCTCGACATGGACGCGCATCTTCCGCATTGACATGCCGCTCATCATGGGCCAGATCAAACTGATCGCGGTCCTGACCGTCATCCAAACCCTGCAGCGATACGTCGGCATCTACATCCTGACAAACGGCGAGGGTGGCCCGGCCAACTCGACGATGGTGCCCGGCGTGTATCTCTTCCAGAAAGCATTCAACGCGCACCGGCTCGGTTACGCCAGCGCGGTCGGATTAGTGCTCTTCCTCTTTATCCTCGCGCTCACGCTGATCAATCAGTTCCTGCTCAAGTCGGAGTCCGATGCGCAGGAACATGGCATCGTCTAGGAGGTAACGATTATGCAGAACGCGCAAGAAGTCCTGAGCAGAGGAGAGGCCACGATCGCGGAGCCGCATGCGGCGGTCACGGCGGGCAGGAAAGGCGGGATCGGGCAAGTCTTTTCGTATGTCTTCCTGATCGTCATCGCCTTCCTGACCTTCCTACCCTTCTTTCTGATGATTACGATCTCCTTCAAGACGCGCGCGCAGTTCGCCGTGCAGCCAATCTGGCCGACCTTCCCGCTGCACTTCGAGAACTATAAATTTGCCTGGGAGCAGGTGCTCCGCCCAGTCGTCAACACGGTGATTGTCTGTGTCGCCTCGATTGGCGGCACGCTGATCGTCGCATCGCTCGCCGCCTATGCCTTCGCGCGCTTCAAATTTCCCGGCTCGCGCGTCCTCTTCCTTGGGGTCATTTCGCTCCTCATGGTGCCCGATGTCCTCCTCCTCGTGCCGCGCTATGTGGTGACATCGCAGTTGCACCTGCTGGGCAATTACCTCGGTCTGGTTATCCCGTACATGTCCTTCGGCTCGATTTTCGCGATCTTCGTCCTGCGTACCTTTTTTGCCTCCGTGCCGGGCGAGTTGATCGAGGCGGCACGGATGGACGGCGCGAGCCACTTCACGATCTTCTGGCGAATCATGATCCCGCTCTCGAAGCCGATCCTCGCGACCCTGGCGATCATCCAACTGATTCGCGTCTGGAACGACTTCATTTGGCCGTTCCTCGTCATCTCCAAGAAGAAGGATTACACGCTCGCACTAATCCTGAAAACCTTCTCCGGCGACTTCGGTACCCAGTGGGGACTCATCATGGCCTGCTACGTGATGGCGAGCTTGCCGCTCCTGCTCGTCTTCGCGCTCGCATCAAAGCAGTTCATCAAGGGTCTCACGTCCGGCGCGATCAAGTTCTAGGAAAGGAGCGCTGCTCACGAGCAATAGATATGGGAGTTCGGCATTCGGCGTTCGCTGTTCGGTGACTCACTCCGAACTCTGAACTCCGTGCATCGAACTCCGTTCATCGAACTCCGAAATCTATGTACGGGAGGCTTCCATGAGCAATGAATCGCAACATGCATCATTTCTCCAGACACGGGTGAACCGCCGCCGGATGCTCGGCATCGCCGCCGGGGGCGCGGTGACGGGGATTCTCGCAGCGTGCGGATCGAGCACTGCGACCAACACGCCGAAAGCGGGCGCAGCAACCACGAGCGGCGGCGCGGCCCCAACGAGCCAGGGCGTTGTGACGATCACCACGCCGACACCGGCGGCAGCATCCGCAGTCTCGACCGCCAGCACCGGTTCGGTCGTCGCTGCTGGGGCGACGCCCGCCGCCAATGCCTCAGTCGCCGTGACGCGTCCCGAATTGAAGGGCAATATCTCCCTCGCCCGGCAGCCGAACGCGCCGCTCTCCACCGGCAAACCGGACCCGAACACCGTTATCTTCAATGATCTCCTCAAACGGTATCAGACGGAGCATCCGGGCGTCACCATAGACCTCACGGAAGTTCCCGGCACGACCGCAACCGACCTTTATCAGTGGGTGACGACGCATTCCGCGTCAAAGAGTCTCGCCACGGTTGTCGGTACCTTCGCCGACCAGATCATCACGGATGTACAGGAAGCGACCAACAATGTCCAGTGGGTTCCTTTCACGCCGGAACTGGAGAAGACTTCCCCCTATACGAATGCGCCATGGAAGAACGACTTCAACCCGGACCTGCTCACCTTCGCGAAATTCGGCCTGAAGAACAACTACGGCGTTCCCTTCACTCGATACAAGTCCGCCTGGGTGTACAACAAGGATGCGTGGGCGAAGGCGGGGTTGATAGACGCCGACGTGCCGAAGACATGGAAGCAGTGGTTCGCCGCCAATGACAAACTGAAGGCGGCGGGGCTCATCCCAATCTCGCGGCGCGGCGACGTACAAGCGATGTCGCACACCACCTGGATACTGATGATCTCGCTCGGTCGCAAGCAGTGGGATGGCATCACCGGCGGCAAAGAGACGATGACATTGCAGCAGAAACTCGATGCGGTTTGTGGGCAGAAGTGGACGTTCGACACGCCGTGGAGCCGCGCCGGATGGCAGGCGCTTAAGAAACTCTTCTCCTATTATCCGCCGGGATTCACGTCGCTCAAAATCGGCGACGAGCGCCAACTCTTCTACGAGGGCAAGGCCGCGATGCTGTACGCGGATCAGAACTTCGTCCAGTTGCTTGACGAGGCGAAGAAGGAAGGGCTGGCGAAGTTCGAGATCGGCGCGTTCCCGACCCCGCAGCCAGACGCGGAGACCTTCGGCGCGGATGTCGTTGCAAACGCGGGCAAACTGGCGGACGACGGCGAGCGCGGTCAGACTTACAGCGTCCCATTTGCCGACCTGCGAGATAAGGGCAAGGACGCGATGGGCCAGGCGATCGCGTTTGACTACATGCAGTGGATGACGCAGCCGAAGATTCAGGCGGAATACGTCAAGCCGTCGTACGATCTGCCCGTCAACCCAAATGTGAAGTTGGAAGACCCACGCTTCGCGATCTGGCAGCAGAATCCGGAGCAGATCTTCTACCGGCATCTCTTCTACTTCAACAACATCAGCCACGCTGACCGGCCGCAGTGGGGGCAGAACTTCCAGGCCTATCTCGGCGGCCAGGAAAATCTGGACGACTACCTGAAGAAGGGCGAGCAGCAACTGATCGAGCAGGGGCAAATCGCCGCGCGCGAGGCGAAAATAGACATCAAGTGCGGGTAATACTCGTTCACGATAGAAATGGCTACCGTGAACGAGTATGAGGCGCGGTAGCGTAGGCTTCAGCCTGGCCCCTATTAGGCGGATGCCTTCAAGGGAAAGAACGCAGGCTGAAGCCTACGCTACCACCCTATCCAGTGGCCTGCGAACGTCGCGCGGGGGCAAAGAAGACGAGAATCGTCAGGTCCTCCGTGATCGTGTGGAAGCAGTGTTCCACGCCGGTCGCAACGAAGACGATGCTGCCGGTCTGCACCGCGCGATCCTCCGCCGCGACCGTGATCTGCCCGCTCCCGCTGATGACGTAGTAGACCTCGTCCTCGGTGTGCGGCTGTTGCGGGTCGTGCGTTCCGGCACGCAGAATGTAAAGACCCGTACTGAGCGACGTCTCCCGCAAAAACTCGTGATAGAGCGCGCCCGCCTCCGCATGTGCGGCGAGCAGTTCGTCAAGATCGTATGCCTGCATCGAGCATCCTCCTGCTACATTTTCGGCTCTCCATGACCCTGAATCGGGCAATAGAGGCTGTTCGGCTCGATTTGGAAGACGCGATTGAAGCGGGCACGGAAGTTCTCCAGCGCCGCTGTCGCCACTAATTCCACGAGTTGTGGCTCGTCGTAGTGAGTGCGCAGACGCGCGAAGAGCGTGTCCGGGACATCCACTGAGGCCGCAGTCATCGCCTCCGCCAGCGCGAGCGCGTCCCGCTCGGCATCGGTGAAGAGGGGGCTTGTCCGAAAGTCGGGCAGGGCGGCGATCTTCGCATCGGCGATACCCGCGTTGCTGCCACCGGCAGCGTTGATGTCCACTCAGAAGGGGCAGCCAACCAGCATTGCCACCCGCACGCAGATCAGCGCCCGTAGCCCGGCGGGAAGCGTCGCCTCGTTAGCGACCGCCCGGCTCAACCCCCGCGCCGCCGCAAGGATCGGCGGGCGATACGCAAAGATGCGCGTCGGATTGAGCACGAGACCGAACGCCGCCTCATCCTGATCGAAGAACGGCTGCGCGTCGGCATGCGCCTCATCCCGGTCGAGCGGTGTAATCCTGCTCATCATCCATACTCCTTTCCTCTTCGTCTCACAACGACAGGCTGCTGAAGGCAGCAAGATAGCGCGGCTCGTCGCGGCGGAAGGTGTCGGGGTTCGTGCCCTTCGCGAGCGCCAGATAGTAGGCAAGTAACTGCACCGGCACAACGGCGAGCAAGGGCGACAGCGGCTCCGGCAGGTTGGGGAGCGGAAAGCGCGGCGCGTCCGGCACACTCTCGATAGCATGGCCGACCACCCAGATCGGCGCGCCGATCAACCGGAGCACAGTGCAGACCTGATCGAGGCGCGCCATTCCCGGCCCCGCCGCCGCGATCGCAACGATCCAGTCGTCCGGGTTGATTGTGACGATCGGGCCGTGCAGGAACTGCTCGACGCTCATGCCATCACTCGTCATATACGCTGTCTCACGCGCCTTGAGCGATGCCTCGGTCGCCGTGATCGCGTTCGGCCCCGCGCCGATGCAGAAGATGCGGCAGTGTGCCGCGAACATGTCATGGGCGACCGCTTCGATCTCGCCTTCACGCCGCAATACGTCTTCGATCTGTTCCGGTAGCGCGGCGAGGGCGTCACGCCAGCCCCGCACCATCGCCGCGTCCTGCCGCTCGCCGAGCGCGATCGCGATCTGCGCCAACACCGTTAGCGCGCCGAGATGGCTCGCGGTATACGCCGCCGATGTTTCCCGTGCAACGGTGCGGAGTACGAGAGCGGGCCCGTCGCCGCTCATTTTCGAATCGCGCCCGCTGATGCCGATGCATGTCGTCCCGGCTGTGCTCGCCAACGCGACCGCCTGCGCCGAATACTGCTTCGCCCCCGTGTGCGCCATGACGATCACTGCATCATCACCGTGAAGGCTGTAGGGATATGTAGCAAACTCGTACGAGTCCACGGCGCGGGCATCCGAACCGGCGTTCCGCAGCAAATATGCACCGATCTGTGCCGCATGGAAACTCGTGCCGATACCGACAACGAAAATGCGCTTCGCATCCGCGAGCAGGCCAGCGGCTTTGCCCGCGCCCTCCCATCCATCGGCAAGGAGCATACGGACATCCGCCGGTTGTCGGTGCATCGTCGTATACATCGCGTACGGTTCTGTTCTCGTCTCGGCCATGCTCTCGCACCCTTTCACGCACATGCAGACATCAGAGCCTATCGTAGCGACGGAATGGCCTCATGAACAGAGCTAATTGTGCGTCAAAGGAAAGCGCCAATCGCGAGACGCTGACCCACCCTCGACCCCTTCCCACGCCGAGGGACGGAAGGGGCCGGAGGTTAGGTTCTCCTTAGCATTCCACGCCCTTGCCCTCGGAGCCGAAGATGGCGAGGCGGGCTTCTTGCGAGGTCCAGATGGCATTACGGCCCGTGTAGTGGAATTGGATGGCGCGGCGGCGCTGATTCGTGCGGTTCGCCGGGGTGCCGTGATGGATCAGGCCATCGAAGAGCAACACGCCGCCCGGTTCGAGCGGCGCCATCACGTCGCGCGCGGTCTGCACGTCATTGTCGCAGATTTGCCAGTCTCGCCGGGCGAAATGGACGACTGGCCCTTCTTTGTGCGAGCCGGGGATGACGTGCATGCAGCCATTCTCCGGCGTTGCGGGGTCGAGCGCGATCCAGACGCCGACGACCGGGTTGGTGATGTCCATGTCGAAGAACGCCTTGTCCTGATGCCACGGCTTCTCACGCCCGCCGCCCGGCGGTTTGAGGAGCGCCATATCCTGGAACTTCTGTGGCTCGTCGTTGACGATTCTGCGGACAATCGCCAGGAGCGCCGGATGGTTGGCGATCGCATCGAGACGCGCGTCGTACGGCGTGAAAGCCATCAGTTTGCGGATGTAATCCTGCTTCTCCTCACGTGGGATCGTGTCGAGGCGGTCCCGCGCCCACGTCTCGAATTGGATACCATCGAACTCCGGCGCCTTGCCGTCAATCAGATCGAGCAGCCCTTCCAGCGCGTCGGCGGTCTCCTGGGGCGTGAAGGCGTGATGGATGACGAGATAGCCCTGCGCGCGGAAGCGGTCGAGGGCGGCATCCGTCACGCCCGCGAACCCCTCGACGCCCTCGGCAACGGTGTCGAAGCGGTAGAGATCGGCGGGATATTCCTCCACCTTGCCGTCATCGAACTTCGCGACATTGTGCATGTGATCCACGACCATCAGCGCTCGCCCCGCTTCCTACATCCGCACTTCAACCCAACCGACGATGCGGCTGTTATCGCACATTGCGCGGTGCGTCGCCAATTGCCACAAGCGCGCCATCGCGGTACGGTGTACGCATGATCCGCAGTAATCGAGAGGAGCAGCGCGATGGATGAAGGCATCCCGATTCAGTTCATCCCACCGGAAGCGCTTGAAGGGACGCAGGGCGTCGTCTGGCTGGCGCAAGACGGGCGACGCACGACGACGCAGATCGCGACCAATGTTCGCTACACTCTGCGGATGACGCCAAACCGTACAAACATGCTCGGCCACAGCGTCATCCTGCCCCCGTCATGGACGGGTACGCTGGAAGTCTCGCGGAAGGAATCGTTCCTCCAACCGAATACCGAGATCGTCCTCGCGATGGACGACGGGCGGCAAGTCTCCGGCTACATCCGCCGACTGAAGGGTATCCGCACCCAGCGCGCCGATGTAACGATCAACGGCTGGCTGGAAGAGTGGCGATAGAACTGAGGACTGAGGGTAAGGCAAAGGAAACAATGGAATTCCAGGAGCTAACGCGGCGAGCCATTGCGATACGCGAGCAGTATGCAGGATTAGAGCGAGCCAAATATGGTCGGGCGTGGTCGGGGGAAGAGATCGCGATGGGCTTCGTTGGCGATGTTGGGGACTTGATGAAACTCGTGATGGCGCAGCATGGCATACGCGAGATTCCCGACGCGAAAGAGAAACTCGGACATGAACTCGCGGATTGTCTCTGGGCGGTGATTGTCCTGGCGGAAGTCTACGGCGTTGATCTTGAACAGGCGTTCCTGACCACAATGGACGATCTCGAAACGCACATCGCGGCGCAGCGATGAAACGGGAGAACCCATCCCGCAAAGGGAATCTACACGGCGACAGGAATATGCACGTCCACCGTGATTGCACGACTCGTGGCTGGCAGGACGGGATCACCTGCCTCCGCCATGCCCTCCAGATGGAAGGGGATCGCTTCGCGGATCAACTCCTCGACCTCTTCGCGTGTCTCGGCTGCGGCAATGCAGCCGGGAAGATCGGGGATATATGCCCCGTATCCGGTTGCGTCGTCTCCCTCGATGATGACGACGTATTGCACGATGTTCTCGTGCATTATTCCACTCCCGTTACCCGCAGTGCTGTCCGCACAATCGCTGCGTCAATGCCGAAGCGGGCCGCGACGGCCTCTGCGTAATCGCCCGCGAGTGGTTGATCGGCGCGCCCGCCGTAGACGAACGATTCCATCAGCGGCGGGACGATGCCATTGAAGCGCCAGATTTCCTCCCCGATCACCTTCGTGAGGATCACACGGTCGTTGAAGTAGCCGGTCGGCGCGTAGTCGGCGGTCGTCGCGGCGCGGTAGGTGGCATCGGGGATGGGGCGGTCGAAGAGCGTGAAGCAGTTCGGATGCGGATGCGGGGCGCGCTCGACTTGATAACAGCCGGGCCCATCGGGGCGTACCGTGTAGGTGTGAAACGGCGTGCGGCGCGGTTCGGCGGATGCCGGGCCGAACGGGAGCGGCAGGTAGATCGGCATGCCGACATCCACCAGCCACCGCTGACCATCGAGGAGAATGACAATCGCGGTGTGGCAGCCGACTTGCTCGCCCATGCTGTTGATTGTCAGGTAGCCCTCGTAGCCGAGAGCGCGCAGGAGACTGAAGAAAGCGTAGTTGCTCTCGAAACACGTCCCGCCCGTGCCATATTGGAACGTCTGCCGCCAGAATTCTTCCGGCCAGCGGGGGCAATCGCCGATTGCCGCCGTCTCCGCCCGACGCGCGATGCGGGACGCGCTCTCCCACGGCACGACGCGGGTATACGCGGTCACGAGTTCGTCCAGCAGATCAGTCGTAAGCGCGGCGGGAGCGACGCCGAGATGAACGAGAACATCCCGTGTCAGCGCGGCATCGAGTGGCGGTGTCGTCATCGGGCGCATCAACTCCTACTCACTCACGGTACGGCGTCAAGCGCCTGCGCGACTATCTTCGCACCAATCGCCGTCCTTCGTCGCGCCGCATGGTGTGCGTCTCACGCGGGATGCTCTGGCACGATTCTTGGCAAGAAAAAAGCGAACAAACGATCGGCTTTTCAGCAGATGATGATAAGGAGATGGCGATGGCGAAAGAGACCAATGAACAAACGAACCGGACTGAGCGCCGGGAGGCGACTGCGGATGATGGGCGAAGCGCCGATCTGCGCGATTCGCCGATGATGGCGCACCTGATGGATGCATTGGAGAAAGGCACGGACGTCGGCCATTACGGGCGGCTGGTCTTCGCAATGGTTGCGCGCCACTTCCTCGCTGAGGACGAGATGGTGCGGCTGCTCGGCAACCAGCCCGACCACAAAGAGGCCGAGGCCCGCGCGCTCCTGCGGCAGGTGGAAGCGAAGGATTACAACCCGCCGAAGCGCGACCGCATCCTCGAATGGCAAGCGCAGCAGGACTTCCCGATCTGCCCGACGCCGGACGATCCGACCAGTTGCAATGTCTACAGCGAACTGCGCTTCCCGGATGGCATCTACGACAACATCACCGACTTCTATGTCCATCAGGAGCAGCAGGGCGACGCGACGCACTAATCCGGGTAGCGTAGGCTTCAGCCTGCGGATGGGGCCGCAGGCTGAAGCCTACGCTACCATTATGCGGCGTTCGCTCGTTCCTCAATCGGTGTGGATTGCTCGCGTAAGGTGCGGATGGGCGAGCAGAATACCCAGACGACCGCGAAGAGTCCCCCGACCGCGCCAATCGCCAATGTCGGTCGCAGCCCGAAGACCGCGCCGAGCGTCCCGCCCGCCAATGAGCCGATGGTCAGCGCGCCTGTACTGACAAAGCGGGAGGTCGCGGTGACGCGCCCAAGCAGATGATCCGGCGTGATTGTTTGGCGGAGACTGACATTGTTGATGTTGAAAAGCGTGCCGCCGAAACCGCGCGCGAATTGCGCGACCGTCAAACAGGAGACGCTCGCGATCAGTGGACCGCCCGCGAGCGGGACGAGCAGGCCGCCGCCTGCCAGGATCACTAGCCCTGCGCTGATCGTCGGGCCGATGCCGAAGCGGCGCGTGATCCGCCGCGTGACGAACGCGCCGCAGAGGTAGCCGAGATTGCCAACGGCAAAAGTCAGACCGAGCAGTCCCGCGCCGATGCCGATGCGTAGTGCATAGAGCACGTAGACCGCGAAGAGCATACTGCCGAACATATTGACCGTGCCCGCGCTGCCCATCGTGGCGCGCAGGATCGGGTTATCCATCACCGCGCGCAATCCCTCACCGATCTCCACCCAGATGCGCCGCCGCGTCGCCGGTTGCACGGGCGGCGGCTCCGGCGTGCGAATCAGGCTGAGGAAGAGGACGGAGACAAGAAAGGAGAGCGCGTCCGCAGCAATGGCGATCGGCGCCGTGGCGAGTTGTACGAGCGCGCCCGCCGCACTCGGCCCCGCAATCTGCGCCGCCGAGCGGGTCGTTTTCAACTTGCCGTTCCCGTCCACGAGGTGTGCGCGCCCGACAATGGCGGGGAGGAAGGATTGGTATGCCACCTCAAAGAAGACCGTCAGAATGCCGACGAGAAAGGCGATGACGTAGAGATCAACGAGCGCGAGCGCATCGAGCAGCGCCAGCAGGGGGATGAGCAAGAGCAGTACGAAGCGCGCGACATCCGCTATCATCAGGATCGGGCGGCGGCGTAGACGATCCACCCAGACACCGGCAAACAGACCAAAAAGCAGGAAGGGCGCGGTACTCGCTGCTGCGAGGAAGCCCATATTCGCCGCGCTTGCGTGCAGAGTCAGCGCGGCGGTGAGCGGCAGCGCAAGCACCGTGATCTGCGATCCGAACTGCGAGACCGACTGCCCAGCCCACAATTTGAGAAAATCTGCGTGTCGCCAGAGACCGTCCACTTGTTTGCTCATGGCTTCCTCCCGGGAGACTGGCCCCCTCTGGTGTCCGGGTTTGAGCTTTATTGTGGCGGTAGCGTATAGATCCGAACGTAGTCGAATGCCGCAATGAATCCCTCGCCGCCCATCGCCACCAGACCAATGCGGGCAGTCGGTCCCAGTGTATCGGTCCATGTGCTGCCTCGCAGCCAGTTCATGCCATCGCGACTTGAGTAAGCGGTATAGGTCTCCTCGCCCGCGTGCGTCCGCTTGACGATCCGCAAGTACGTCCAGGTGGCGGCTGGCCCGACCACTGCGTTCCCCTCGTGCGGCGTCCGTCGTGGCACTGGGCCGACTGCCTTGGTGAAGACGATCTGGCGCGTTTCCCCAACGGACAGATGCACGAGTTTGATGTAGTTTTCGTCGTCACCGTAGATCACCAGCCCCGCCTGTACGAAGTCCTGGCAGCATCCCTCCGGCGGCAGGTTAAGCCCCACGCGCGTCTCCACGGCGTAGTCCCCCACGGGCGTGGGTTCGGTCAGGATGCCGACCGTATGATCGGCCAGGTTCCCCGCCTGCGTTGCGAGGCGCAGTGTCCCGTCCACCAGCCCAACAGTATCATCGGCAGGGGGACGTATCCACTCCCACGATGCAGAGGGGACGAAGGGATCCGAGCTAGTCGCATCCATCGGCAGCGTGGCGAAGTCCACGGAGAGTGCGTCATCGGATGGCCCAAGCGGATCGGGCCGCAGCACACCGATCCCCGCACCGGTCGCGCCGCCCAGCCGCACCGTCGGGGCCTTCTGCGGCGTATCCGAGGGTCCGCTCCCACCATGCACGACGGGCCAGCCATCAATCCAGTCGAGCCGGTCGAGGAGCGCCGGACGCTTGGTTGCGGTGCCGCCCGCGAAGTATGGATCCGTCCGATCCACCGCGTGATAGAGCAACCAGTCCTGCCCCGCAGCGTCAGTGAAGACCGTGCTGCTCCCCGCGCCGATCCACCGGTTGCCGTTGGCGCTCAGGACAGGGGTACCGCCGACTTGGACGGCGAGGAGCGGCGTCCCCTCGCGATCCGTGTATGGACCGAGGATGTCCGTGGCTCGCCCAGTGAGTACGCCGTACCCCGAAAGCGGGCCGTTACAGCATTCGCCTGCGGAGACAAAGAGATAGTAATAATCTCTGTGCCGGACGATTGCCGTCGCTTCATACCGGTTCGCACTCGTGATCGGCGTCTCGCTGACTGGATCGGTATGCAAGCCGTCGGCTGATAACCGTCGCGCCAAGATACCGCCGACGAAACTGCCGTAGAAGAGAAACCGCTGCCCCGTGTCGTCGGTGACGACCGCCGAGTCGAAAACCCAGCGCCGATCCGGCCCGCCGCTCGGGTCGGCTTGCGGCTCGACAACCGGGCCGCCGCTATCCGTCCACGGACCTGTTGGGGTGGGGGCAGTAGCGACACCGATGGCGCTCTCCCGCGCAGGGAGCCGCCTGCCGACGATGGTGTAGTAGAGGTAATACTGACCATTGAAATACTGGACATCCGGTGCCCAGAGGCCGCTGAACGTGTCGAACCATGCCGGGCGTACACGAAAGGCATCACCCATGTAGGTCCATTCAATCAAATCGCGCGAGCGGAGCATTGGAATGAAGTGGTCGTTGAGCCGACCGTTCGCGGCGCGATCAGATCCGTTCAGCGGGTTGTCGGTGCAATACAGGTACCAGAACGGATCGCCGAGTTGCTGCCCCCGGATAATCGCGGGATCGGCGCAACTCTCGAACGGCCCAGCGGCAGTGGGTTGTATCCGGAGCGGATTCGTATACAAACCGGTGGTCGTGCCCGTGGAAGCGTTGCCCCCACATGCCCCCAGGAATCCTACGATTAGTGTCACGACGAGGGAGAGACGCAGTGTTCCCGGCAACCGCACCGGGCAGACGCGCCGTGTGCTCCGGCGGAGACGACCGATCATCCACGGACTCCTTCTCGGTCGCGATGCAGCAGGATAGGTGATAACCCCCTGCCGACACGTTGCAAGGGACATCACCGCGTCACGCCCGATCGCATCGGTGTTGTACGCGCGCATCTTCTTCATCATAGCGCGTCAACGGATGTGGCGCATTGTTCTCTATAATGCGAGAATTCCGATGATCGCTCGCCATCGCGAGCGTAGTGCGATATTATTACCTGGGGCAGCGATGAGCGGGGGCGGGAGGTCACAACGAGCAATGCGAGGAGAGGTTGAGCGAATTCGTATGTATGCGCGCGATCACGGTTACCGGTATGCTGACGCGACCTCCTCGTTCCCGCTGCTCGTACCGCCATCGCAGCGCGATGGCGATCTACTCCGTACGCTGTGCCGGAGAGCGCGTCGGTTTACGGTCAGCGGGCGCTGGGTGGAGATGGTCGTGGTCACCGTTCTCGTGCTGGCGCTGACGCTGCTGATCGGGAAGTCAGTCGGGGTGGCGCAGTATGAGGCGACGATTCTGCGCTACCCCTTCCAGATTGACGATGCGGAGGGCGTCA
>JAABUZ0100005387.1_pt1 | contig 16837 bp, 15 predicted proteins | sample 5562091 | NCBI WGS metagenome assembly JAABUZ01 (sample SAMN12813069, study PRJNA571459) | rock metagenome | isolation source: Antarctica rocks | place: Antarctica: Victoria Land, Linnaeus Terrace sud | collected 2015-12-21
TCGGTGTTCGGCTTGAACGCCAGTCCGAACAGGCCGATGCTCTGACCGCGGAGAGTGCCCAGGCATTCGCGTAGCTTGTCGACGGCGAGCGTGCGCTGATCGCGGTTGATCGCCATCACCGCGTGCAGCAGCTCAGGGTGATAATTGAACCGCTCGGCGATGGCGGCCAGGGCCGTCACGTCCTTCGGAAAGCAGGAGCCGCCGTAGCCGATCCCGGCATCAAGAAAGTACGGCCCGATCCGCTTGTCCAGCCCCATTCCCTCGGCCACTCGTTTGGCGTCCGCGTCCACCCGTTCGCAGATGTGTGAGATCTCATTGATGAAGGAGATGCGCGCTGCCAGGAACGCGTTGGAGGCGTACTTCACCATTTCCGCGGTGTACGGGTTGTAGCGAAGGATGGGGGCGTTGAGCGGCTCGTAGAGCTTCGCGACCTGGTCCGCGGCGGCTTCGTTGTTGGCCCCAATGACGATCCGGTCAGGTTCCATGAAGTCGTGCAGGGCCGACCCCTCGCGGAGAAACTCCGGGTTGGAGACGACGTCGACCTGGAAGTCGGGCTGGTGTTTGTGAAACACCTCGGATACGAAGTCCGCGGTTCCGATCGGCACGGTCGACTTGTTCACGACGACCAACGGTCCGGTGAGATGCTCCGCGATGGATGCCGCCGCACTGCGCACGTAGTCCAGGTTGGCCTCTCCGCCCTCCCCTTCCGGTGTGGCCACGGCGATGAAGGCGATCCCAGCTCCGGCCACAGCTTCCGAATAGGCCGTGGTGAAGGCGAGGCGACCCGCCTTGCTGTTCCGCTCGACCATCTCCCGTAGTCCGGGCTCGTAGAAGTGCAGGCGGTGGCGCCGCAGGCCGCGGATTTTCGTTTCGTCGATGTCAATCACGCGGACCTCGTTACCGAGGTCGGCTAGACAGGCAGCCGTCGTCAGTCCGACGTAGCCGGCGCCCACCACCGCAATGTGGCTCAAGGCCCCCGCATTATGTCAAGTACTGCGCGGCTGGTGTCCTGGAACTTCAGTCCGGGGCACATTCGCGAGCTCGTTGATGCAGGCTTCCGCCTTTTGATCCGCACCCGCCCAGCCCTCAAACGAGGCCGGGACCCTCGGTACCGTGAACTAGTGTTCGCGAAGCTTGGCGGAGTCGCGTATGGAATCGTAGGCGCGAATCGTGGCCCGAGCGGTCGCCCGCCAGGTGAACTGGGCGGCGCGGGCCAGGCCCGCCTCGACCTGGGCGGCTCGCCGGGCTGGCTCGAGCGCCAGCTCGGCGGCGGCTCGCCCCATCGCCTCGGCATCACCGTCCGCAACCAGCACTCCGGCGTCGCCCATCACTTCCGGCAGGCTCGAGTTGCGATAGGCGACCACCGGCGCCCCGCAGCCGAACGCCTCCAGCACGGGCAGGCCGAACCCCTCGTAGCGGCTGGGGAAGAGAAAGCAGGCCGCGGCGGAATAGAGGTCGACCAGTTCCTGGAAGCTCAGGTAGCCCAGGCGGCGGGCCTCCCCCATCTCTCGCGGCGCCTGGCGACCTGCGCTGCCGCCCAGGACCAGCTCGACATCGGCGCCCCGGCCGCGGGCCACCCGCCACGCCTTCAGCAGCGCCCCGGGATCCTTGCGGAAGTCCAGCGCCCCTGCGTAAAAGAGATACGGCTTGCTGAGCCCATGGCGAGCGGCGATACGCTCGGCGGCGCCCGGCTGAGGCCGGAAGCCGCGCCCCAGTCCCAGCGGCACGGTTCGCAGCCGGTCCTCCTGAACGCCAGCGAAACGCAGACCATCGGCGGCAGTCTGCCGGGAGACGGCCAGAACGAGGTCGGCGCCTCCCAGCAGCCGCCGTCCGATCTGCCAGCGCAGCCGCTCGCCCAGCAGGCGCCGGCCGCCCAGCGCCCAGGGAATGAGATCGTGCAGTGTCGCCACAAGCGGGACCGGTGACCGGCTGGGCAGCGCCAGCGTGGTGGCATGGTAGAGCTCCGGCCGGATGCGTGCAAGCTTGCGGCCCAGGGTTACGGCCTCCTCCCAGAGGCCGAGGCGGCCGTGGTAGCGGGGCCGTACGCCGTAGGCGACGAAACCACCCGCGGGCACCTCCGGCGCCGGCCGGCCGAGGTCCACAAGCAGGGCGACCCGATCGTCGTAACCCTCCTCGAGCAGGCCGGCAAGCAGGCCCCGGACATACGTACCGATGCCGCGCCTGGCGTCCTCGCCCTGCAGCGGCCGAGCGTCGATCAGCACCCGGCCCTCCGCACTGACCGGCGCCGGTTCAGGTGCCATGACGACGGGCAAGAACAGGCAGGCCCACCAGCGACGGGAGGAAGGCGTCCCTTTCCAAAACCCCTCCCGGTCGGTCCGGCCCGGCCGCCGACCCCGGAGCCGGACGGTCCGCTCGAGTCCGCTGCCTGTCCCCGTCACCGATGTGGAGCACCCGCCCGGCTGAGCCCGGCCCATCGACCTGACGACAGGCCCACACACGTGTTGGAGGCGCGGCGATCGAAGGCCGCTCGGTCCGCCTTGATCCGTGGCATGGCCTCGACCGACATGTCGCATGCCGGCCGGGATCAACCCGGCCCACGTCGGGCCGCTGGGTTGGTGGGAGCAAGAAGAAGGGCACGCAGCGTAGGTTAGCCGCAAGCTGTTGTGGCAATATCGGCAGGAAGTGCCCATCACCGAGACAGCCAACGGCGCCTGACCATGGCCAAGACTGACTGGCCCCGGACGATCCTGCACGTCGATCTGGACGCCTTTTACACATCGGTCCATCAGCGCGACGACCCCTCACTCAGGAACCGGCCCCTGGCTGTGGCCGGGCGGAGCAAGCGAGCGGTCGTGATGGGCGCCTCCTACGAAGCCCGCAGCCACGGTGTGCACGCGGCCCAGCCTCTGTACGAGGCGCTGGAGAGGTGTCCCGGCTTGACTGTGGTGCCGCCGGACGCGGCGCGCTACAGGGAGGCCAGCCGCCGGGTGCACGCCATCTTCCGCCGCCTGACCACTGCCGATCTGATCGAAGGCGTGGCGCTGGACGAGGCGTATCTGGACGTGACGGTGCGCAGCCGGCACGCCGGGCCCGAGGAGATCGGCCGCAGGATCAAGTTCTCCGTGCAGGAGGAGGTGACGCTCACGGCCAGCGTGGGCGTCGCCACCAGCAAGCTTGTGGCCAAGGTCGCGGGGGCGAGCCGGAAGCCAGATGGCCTGGTGGTCGTTCAGCCCGGCCGGGAGGCCAGCTTCCTGGCGCCGCTGTCGGTCGGCGTGTTGCCGGGACTGGGCCCGAAGACCGAGGAGAAGCTGCGTTTGATGGGGGTCCGCACGGTAGGCGAGCTCGCCGACTACGACACCCAGCGGTTGCTGCAGGCTTTCGGCACCTCCGGCGCCATGCTGCAGCGGTTGGCCCAGGGCCGGGACCGGAACCCCGTGCGCGGCGCCAAGCCGGCTCAGACAATCAGCGCAGAGCGCACCTTTGATGAGGACGTCACCGACCGGGAGGAGCTGGAGCTCGCACTGCGAGAGTTGGTCCAGATCGTCGCTGAACGTCTGCGCGGAGATCAGCTGCAGGGCCGCACGGTGTACATCAAGCTCAAGCTCACCGGTTACGGCCAGTTGAGCCGGCAGGTCAGTCAGACCAGTCCGACGGATGATCCGGAGACCGTCTTCCGGGCGGCGCAGAGCGCCCTGCGCAAGTCGTACCTCGAGGATCGACCGGTGCGCCTGCTGGGAGTCGGCGTCAGCGGCTTGAAGCATCCCCAGCCGCAGCTGCAGCTCACGCTGTTCGAGTAGAGCCGGCCCGGGCCTCGCTTCCTGGGGGCCTCCCGGAACGCCGGCGCCGCTGCGGTTTTGGCCGGCCCTCCAGGCCCGAGCGGTCCACCACCGGCCGCACCTGCGCGGCCAGCATGTCACCCACCGTCCGCCAACCCAGCCTTTCCTGGCCCAGCAGCACCAGCCGGCGGAGCACCGCCGCTGTGGCCTGAGCGTCACCCAGCGCCGCATGCGCCGGCGAGGCGTCGACCCCCAACATCTCCACCACCCGGGCCAGCCCCGGCGTCTGTCCCGCCGGCAGCTCCAGCAAAGAGCGGGCCAGGGCCGATGTGTCCAGGATGGGGTGCTCCAGTTTCTGCTTCAGCCCCCGGCCGACCAGATAGCTATCGAAGGCATCATGGCTGTGCTCGACCAGCGCGGCTCCCGCGGCGAAGTGAAGGAAGGCCGCTCTGACTTCGCCGAAGTCGGGCGCGCCCTTCAGCATGTCCGGGCTGATCAGATGCCGCCGGCGGGCGTAGGGATTGATGGGAGCGCCGGTGTGGACCAGCGTGTCGAAGAGCGAAAGCGACCGCTCCAGGTCGAAGCGCTCAGCGCCTATCTCGATGACGAGAAACGGCGTGTTGCCGGTGGTCTCGATGTCGAAGGCCACGAACTGCGCTTCGGCCAGTCGCATCTCGGGCGGGAGGGGGACTGGGGCCGGCAGCTCGCCGCGCTGGAACGGGACGAGCCCGGATGCGCTCCTTGGTTTCAGCAACAGATCCTTCATCCCGTTGACCGTCATCTACCAACGCCCCAGGGCGCGCTTGACGAGCGCCCACTCCTGTTCGTCCAGCGCCCGCAGCACCACGAGGGCCAGCCCGTAGACCAGAGCCCCACCCGCTACCACCAGCAGCGCCGTCACGCCGGTGCGGTGCTGGAACGGATAGAGGGCGGCAGCCATGACCAGGCCCGCCAGCAGCACGCGCCAGCTGAGCCGGAAGAGTGGCATCCGGCCCAGGTTGCGGAAGACCAGTACGGCTCCCAGCAGGCAGAGCGCGATCTCAGTCAGCACGGTTGCGGCGCTGGCGCCCAGATAGCCGTAGGTCGGAATCAGGATCAGGTTGCAGAGCACATTGATAACCATGGAGCCGAGGGCGGCGTAGGTGAAGAGAACCTGGCGATCTATCGCATTGAGGGCACCGGTGAACGCCGTGCTGATGAACATGAACACGACACCCAGCGACAGTATGCGCAGGGCCGGCGTCGCCTCGGGGTACTGGTAGATGACGCGAAAGGCGTCGGACAGCATGAAGAGACCGATGGTGGCCGGCCAGCCCAGCAGCAGCAGCGCCTTGTAGAAGCGATTGACCGCCCAGGCAACCTGGCCGGTTCCCTCCCGGTGATGCACCGACAGGGCGGGAAAGACGACGTTGAGCATCGAAAGCGGCACGAACAAAAGCGCCTCGAAGGGCTTGTAAGCGGCCCCGTACCAGCCGGCCTCGGTGAAGCCTCGCATCGCCTTCAGGATCGGCTGGTCGATCTTGAAGTAGATGCCGGTGATGATCAGCGTGAGCGCGAAGGGAAGCCCCGCCCAGAGCCAGCGCCGGATCAGCTGCGGCTCGAAGTGGAGCTCCAGCCGCGCCAGCCCCCTCACCCGGAGCACGATCGCAAAGTAAGCGCAGGAGAAGCCGTAGCTGGCCGCGTAGGCCCAGAGAAAGAAGGGCAGTCCTTGCCTGGTCTTGATCCCGAACAGCACCAGAGCGACGAGGATGAGGCTCTCCACCACGATCGCCACCGCCTCGAAAGCCAGCCGCTGCACGGCGTACAGCGCTCCTCTCAGCAGGTTGGAGAACGACGTCAGAATCATGAGCGCGAAGCCCGGCAGCAGGAACTGGGCCAGATCCAGCGGCCACAGCGCCAGGGCGAAGGCGAGGAGCGCCACCGGGGCGAAGAGCAGCCGAACCGGGATCAGGTTGCCCAGGTAGCGGCTGATCTCTGCCGGCCGCCGAGCTGCCTCGCGGGTGAAGAGCGTGTTGAAGCCTAGGTCCAGAACCACCGTCACCAGTCCGGAGACCGTGATGAGGAGCTGGAAGCGACCGTAGTCCGGGGCCAGCAGGTAACCGGTCATCAGACCCACGGTGACCAGGGCCACAAGCCGGGAAGCGACGCGGGCGACCAGCACCAAGGCCGTGTTGCGGAGTGATCGGGAGCCCATGCCCGAAGTGAGCGGGTTGGCGACGCCGCTCTGGGCCGGGACTTTTTCCAACGCGCTCATGCTAGTGTCCTGGAACCGAGGCCGGCGGGCAGATTCGCGGGATCGGGTGCCGGACTCAACCGAGGGAACTTCGGCTCCAGACACTCGTGGACGGCCCACTCGTGTCCCGCCTCAGACGCTCGTCGAGCACATGCTGGCCCGAATCCTCTGCCGCCGCCGGTCCGGCATCGACCTCCCGAGCCGCAATACCGCCCGGAAACCCCGACGGACATTTGGGGAACCGTGGTGTGCCCCAGGCTCCCTGCCGGGGGGACCCGAGCCACCTCCGACAAAGCCGGCCAGCCAGGTGAGCGAGCGTGGCGGGGCGGCTCTTGCCGTGTGCTAGATTTGGCTTCGAAACAGCCCACCCAAGAGGAGCCAGAAAGACCATCGCTATTCCGGCCGAAGAGACCACGTCAACCCTTCTCCAACGAACCAATCGCCGCAACTTCATTGTCTGGTACCTTGGCGGTCTGATGGGCGCGATCGGCCTGGCGGCTTTGAGCCCGCTGCTTGTATTCGTTTTTCCGAGCCCCAGCGCCACCAAGTTCAGCGACCTCACGATCGGTCTGGACAAGGCGCTGGACCAGTTGCAGGACGGCGAGGGCGTCAGCTTCGATGCCCCCAAGGAGAAGGGCTTCGTGATGGCGGACGGCGGCGGCGACAACCGGGCTGGCAAGATCGCCTTCAAGGGCTTCGCTCTCAAAGTCGGCGGCAAGGCGACCGTGCTCTCCGCCACCTGTTCGCACCTCGGCTGCAGCGTGACTCTCAATGCCGGCCAGGGTTTCGGCTGTCCCTGCCACGGTTCTGTGTTTGATCTGAAGGGCGACGTCCAGCGCGGCCCGGCCACCAGTCCGCTCTCTCACTACACCTGGAAAAAGGGCTCCAAGCCCAACGAGATCGTAGTCCGCGGTGTCGCTCTGCCAGGAGTCGGCTAAGTGTCGCGCTTCCGAGGTTCGACGAGCAGGTTGTGGCAGGCAGCCGAAGGCTGCCGGTCCGGGCGAGGAGGCGAAGGAATGGGTGGAACTAGGAGAAGCGCATCGTCGATGCGTGAGGACGACGGGCCGGGTCCCATGACGCCCGCATCGTCGTCCGGAGCCGCAACATGCCGGCGAATTTCGGAGGCGCGACACTAATGTCAATCGTTCCCCATCCCCGCCAGATCCAGGTCACAGTGGTCGACTGGCTCGATCGCCGCTTTCCGTTCACCGAATCGGTCGACGAGGCGCTATACCAAAGGGTCCCGAACTACGCGAACGCGTTCTACTACTGCTTCGGCGGGATGACGTTCATCTTGATCGCCTTCCAGCTGGTCACCGGCGTCTTCCTTGCCTTCTACTACGTGCCTGACGCGGCCGGCAACCCAGCGCCGGCCTACACGAGCGTCCAGCACATCATGAAGGACGTCTACCTGGGCTGGCTGGTGCGCGGCGTCCACTTCTGGGCGGCCAGCCTGCTGGTCGTGATGATCGTGCTGCACATGGCACGCGTGTTCTGGACTGGCTCCTACCGGGCGCCCCGTGAGTTGAACTGGATGGTCGGCGTGATCATGCTGCTGGTCGTCCTCGCCTTCTCCCTCACCGGCTACCTGCTCCCCTGGGACACCAAGGCCTATTGGGCGACCTCGGTCACGATCCAGATCATCGCCTCGGCGCCCATCGTGGGCGGCCTACTTCAATCATTGGCGCAAGGAGCCCCCACCTTGGGGCCTGACACCCTGCAACGCTTCTTCACGATCCACGTTTTCCTGCTGCCCGGAGCCATCATGCTGCTCATGTACGTGCACTTCCGGCTGATCCGGCAGCACGGCATTTCCGAGCCGATGTAAGGGGTGAGCGAGATGAGCGAGAAGCGAACGAGGAACTCGGATGAACTGCCCCCGACCGCCCTCTGGGATGGCTACCTGCGCGAGGGCCCGGGGGCGGCAACCGCCGCCCTGCGGGTGATCGAAGTGGACCGCCACGGCGGCCATGAGCTGGAACCGGCCTACAAACGGATGCCGATCGGCGTCGACCACGTCCTCTACCCGTTGGTGGTGAGCCTGGCCATGTTCCCCATCCTGATGGGCGCTTCCGGGCACCACCTGGCGGACGACATGCCGGCGGAGGACACCCACCCGTTCTTTCCTGACCACTTCTGGCCCTATCCGATCATCGCGGTCATCATGCTGCTGGGAGTAGGCCTCCTCTCGGCCTTCGTGCAGGACAACATGGCCCTAGAGCAGTCGGCCGATCCGCGGGCAGTGGTGGTGCCGCGACCGGATTGGTACTTCCTGTTCCTCTTCCAGTTCCTGAAGCTCGGTCCCGAGCTGATCATGTCGCTGGTCATCCCGCCGCTGATCGTGCTGGCCCTCATCCTCTGGCCGTTCATCGACAGAGTGGCCGGCACCCGGCTGGCCGGCCGCTTCGGCTGGGCCAGCTGGCCGGTTCCAGGGCGCAACTTCATCACCGGCACCGGCTGGGTGCTCTTCCTGGGCTTCGTCGTGGCTCTCACCTTCTGGTCCCTCTTCGGGATCACCATCTTCGGCATCGCCGGCAACTAGTCGCCCTGCCTGGGCGGCCCTCCCGTCGCCTCCGGGGGCACCAACGTCTCGCGAGTACCCAGCGCTTCGAGTGCGTTGCCCGTCAGGCGGTAAACCGTCCAGGCGCTTTGGGGCTGAGCGCCCAGCCTGTCGTAGAAGCCGATTGCCGTCTCATTCCAGTTCAGCACCGACCATTCCAGGCGGCCACAGCCGCGCTCCTGGGCCAGTTGTGCCAGGCGCACCAGCAGCTGCATACCCACGCCCCTACCTCGCTGCTCGGGGCGGATGAACAGGTCCTCCAGGTATATGCCCGGGCGGCCGAGGAAGGTCGAATAGGTGTGAAAGAAGAGGGCGAAACCCAGTGGCTGCATCCCCTCGTCGGCAATCAGCACCTCGGCATAGCGGCGTTCGCCGAAGAGTGAGCGGTGCAGGTTGGCCTCGGTCATCACCACCTCCTGCGTGAGGCGCTCGTATTCGGCGAGCTCTCTGATGAACCGGGCGATCAGGGGCACGTCCGCTTCTCCAGCGCTGCGGATGCTGACGCTCATACCTTCTCCGTCACCCGGTACTCCAGGTACTTGCCGAAGAGCAGCCGCGTATGCGCTTCCAAGGCGGGCAGCACGCTCAGCATAAGCCCCACGATCGGGTAGCTGAAGTACTGCAGGTAGACCAAGAAGCGGTGAACTCGGCTCCAGCTCGCCGGCTTGGGCGGCAGCATCAGGTGCTCCAGCGCGATCAGGGCGAGAACAGTCGAGAGGGTCGTCATCAGGATGGCGCTGGTGTAGATCCAGAGGTTCTGACCCAGGTCGGTCAGCGCGAAGTCGACGCTGGCGTAGACGGGCATGGATGCACCGAACATGAGCAGGATGGGCAGAAAGATCCAGTTCAGATGGTTGAGGTAGAGGTTGGAGAAGCGCCGCACCCGGGTGGCCAGTGGAATCTCGCTGTGCTTGAAGAAGCGCTTCAGCACGTAGGGGATATCCGTGATGCCCCACGACCAGCGTTTGATCTGGTTGTACTGGTTCAAGTGGGTGGCGGCGTAGTCGCGTGACTGCGGTGAATCGCCGTAGAGCGGCAGGTAGCAGGACACCACCTTGAACTTCGTGCCAAAGGTGAAGAAAGCCTTCCAGTAGAAGCGGGAGTCCTCGGGGATCACGTCTTTGTCCCAGTAGCCGACGTCGTGCACGAACTGCAGGCTGCAGGTGTAGCTGGAGAAGGCCACCAGGCGGTGGGGCCGGGAATGGAGGAACATCTGCCACTGGGTTGTGCCGGCCGACATCACCCGCACCGCTGTCGGCACCTGCCAGATGTTGTTGTGGAACATGGGCACCGGCTGCCAGATGATCGTCTCGCGGGCCGGATGGCGGGCGTGGTGCCAGCTGATCCAGGCGAAATATTGGGGATGCACCCGGTAGTCGGAATCGAGGTCGGTGATGAGAACCTTGGTCAGGTCGTACCCCAAGTCGCTGAGGCGCTTGACCATGTCCTTCCCGCCGTAGTTCATCGCCGCCGACTTCCCAGGGACCAGTGGCGGCTCCATCGGATCCTTGATGTGGAAGAAACCGGCGAACTGGTCGCCGAAGGCCTCCTTCAGCCGCGCGACATTGGCCCAGCCGGGCTTGTCGTCCACCCGCGTGATGACCCCGACCAGCTTCAGCTCCCTGGGATAGTTCGCCTCGGCGATGGCACGAACCGTCCGCTCGAGCACCGCGTAGGGCTCGGTGTAGGTCGGGATCACGCTCAGGTGATGGAAGGAAAGCGGGTCGACCCCGCCCTCGGGCCGGGGCTGCCCGCAGCGCTCCAGCCAGTCCGCCGCCATGTCCCGGCGCATGCGAACGTAGGTGGACCAGATGCCCGCGATGACCATGAAGGAGCGGACGAACCAATAGAGGTCGAAAACCAGGACGACGATCGCCACCGCAAAGGCTCCGTTGGAGGCGAACACGATCGGGATCCAGGCCGGAGCGAGCAGCAGGATCCAGGTGCTCCCTCCCGGGATGGCCTCCAGCAGGCGATCTCCCGCCTGGCGCAAGGGGGATGGCTGGGGAGGCGCGAGCTGTGTGGCGACGATGGACATTCGGCCCGATTATGCCGGTGCGGTCGTTCGTGGCAGGAATACCGACGCCGGCCGAGCGCTTCTGATTGCCATGAGCAACCTCACAAAGTTCGAAGAGGCGACCTTCGACGACGCGGTCCTCAAGTCAAACAAGCCGGTCCTGGTCGACTTCTACGCCGACTGGTGCGGCCCCTGCCGGATGATGGCGCCGATCATCGATCAGGTGGCGACACAGTTCGAGGGCCGGATGACAGTCGGCAAGCTCGACGTCGACCACGCGCAGAGCATCGCCATGCGCTACGGCGTCATGGGAATCCCCACTCTGGGGGTATTCGCCGGCGGCAAACTGGTCGATCGCCTGGTCGGCTACCCCGGCCCCGGCGCGATCCGGGCGTTCGTCGAGAAGCACGCCGCCCAACCGGCCCAGCAGTAACCAGGGCGCGGCCCCACCGGCCGCCGTCCGCCACACTTCCAGACTCGGGCACAGAGCACGTCCGGGTGCTGGATAATGGCTTACAACGTGTCCGCCTACCTGCTCGCCAATGTCAGAGTGACGAATCCGGAGGCTTACGCCGAGTACAGCCGGCAGGTGCCCGCCACCGTCGCAGCGCATGGCGGCCGCTTTCTGGTCCGGGGCGGGCCCGGCGAGGTTGTGGAGGGAGAGTTTTCGCTCGAGCGGCTGGTCATCATCGAATTCCCTGACAGAGACCGACTAGGCCAGTGGTACGACTCAGCGGAGTACCAGGCGATCCTGCCCATCCGGCAGGCCAACGGCGAGTCAACCGTGCTCTTTCTGGACGGCTATTCGGAATCCGGACCGGCTCTCGGGCGCCCGGCTGACGTGTAGTCCACGGGGCCCTCAGGCCCAACCGCAACGGCTTGCGACCGCCGTCAACGCTGGCCGCCACTGTGCGCCCCGGTCGGGAGGGGTTTTCGAAGGGGAGGCCAAGCCTCCCCTTCGTCCCCTGCCTCCCACCACTTTGGAAGAGGGACGCGAACGTCCCCCTTACCCTTCCTCTCAGTGGCCCCACATCTCGCGCTGCTGGTGCTGCACGGTCTCGGGACCGTGCTCGCCGGTCCGGATGCGGATGGCGTCCTCGACTCCGATCACGAAGATCTTGCCGTCACCCACCTCCCCCGCCTCTCCGCTGCGCCCCGCGGCGGCCATCTTGTCGACGACAACTGGCACTATCTCCTGCCGCATCACTGCTTCGATCTTGAGCCGGGGCCGGAGCGAGATGTTCACCGAGGTGCCGCGATAGCGCTCGGTGTAGCCGCGCTGAGCGCCACATCCCTTCACCTCGGTCACCGTCACGCCGGACACGCCACATTCGTCGAGCACATCCTGGACTGCCTGCAGATGCTCGTGCCGGATGATCGCGATGACCATCCTCATGCCGGTTCCCCCTCCGGCCGCTCGGCCTCCCTCCGCGCGGCGCGACGCTCGCTGGGGACCCCGTCCCCGGCCGGCCGGTAGGCGCCGCCGGGCACGGGCATGAACGTCTCCGGATAGCCCCACATGCCGTGCTCGCTGATGTCCAAGCCGTCCAGTTCGTGGTTGGTGTCCGCCCGCAGGCCAACCGTCCGCTTGATGAGCCAGAAGATGCCATAGCTGAGTCCAAAGGTGACCACGAACGAGCCCACGACCGCGACCACCTGCGCGCCCAGCTGATGAACGCTGCCGGTGTAGAAGAGGCCACCCTCCCCCACACCGTTGAACTTGGCGAGCGCCGGGACGGTGAAGAGCCCGCAGGACAGAGTGCCCCAGATCCCAGCCAAGCCGTGGGCGGAGAGGCAGCCGACCGGGTCGTCCAGCTTGCGGTCGATGAGCGGGATCGCCACCACCACGATGGTGCCCGCGACGGCGCCGATGACGACCGCCGCCCAGGGTTCCACGTAGCCAGAGGGGGCGGTGATCGCGACCAGCGCCGCAATGGCGCCGTTGCCGATCATGCCCACATCCAGGGTCCGGCTGGTGGCGTAGACGCCCAGCAGCGCGGCCAGGGCTCCCGCCGCCGCCGCCAGCTGGGTCGTCACCACGATGTCCGCGAAGTGCAGGTTCACGGCATTCAGAGTGGAGCCGGGGTTGAATCCGAACCAGCCGAACCAGAGGATCAGCACGCCCAGCTGGGCCAGCGGCATGTTGTGACCGGGAATAGCGTTCGGCCGACGATCCTTCCCGTACTTACCCAGGCGCGGCCCCAGTAGGAGCAGGCCGGCCAGTGCGGCCGTGGCCCCGGTCAGATGCACGACGGTGGAACCGGCGAAGTCCTGCGCGCCCAGGGTCGCCTGGAGGAAGCCCCCGCCGAACAGCTGGTGGCTGATGAGCGGATAGATGATGGCAGCGAATGGGATGCCGAAGAGCACGTAAACGATGAACTTGGTGCGCTCGAGCATCGTGCCCCAGACGATCGCCAGCGAGACGGCGCAGAACACGAACTGGAACATGAATTTGGCAGCCGCCGGCGCGGTGCTGCCCGACATGGCCGGGAGGTTCAGCGTTGAGCCGGGCGAGAAGGTCGGAAAGAAGTTGCTGCCGCCGATGATCGGAAAGAGCCAGGCAGCTGCAGCCCCGAAGGCAAGCGCGAAGCCGACCGCCCAGTACGACAGGGCGGCCACGCTGAAGTTGGTGATGACCTTGGCCACCACCGTGCCAACGTTCTTCATGCGGCTGAAGCCGACTTCCAGCATGGCGAAGCCCGCCTGCATGAACATGACGAGCACTGCCGCCACCACCACCCACACGGTGTCGGCGGCCACGCCGGCAGCTTGGGCGGCCTGACCGGCGTCCTGGCCGGCGGCCTGCACGTCGATTGGGAGCACAACGAGGAGCAGGAGGGCCGCGAGGCCAAGGAGTATTGAAGCTCTCATGGCCGTACCGTAACCAGCGCCGCAGCGCAGCGGTGCGGTTGCAGTATCCAAATCGCCAACCGTCCGGCTTGGACGGAGCAAATGAAATCTAAGGCGGTGCCGCTAGCGCGTTGACGAGGTAGGGGGGCGAGAGCTTACCCTTTCGCTTGACCTAAGCAAGCTGGCAGCGGAGGAAGTGACGAATGCAGTCCTACGATCCATCGTCTTCCGGGAATTCGGGCCGTCCTCCGACCACCGGCTCGGGCGGCCAAGGCCGTGCCATCGCCGGACTTGTCCTCGGCATCCTCAGCATCCCGGCCGCGATCTTCGCCATCCTTGGCCTAGTCATCGGCGTGGTCGGTTTGCTGCTCTCGATGCTGGGTCGACGCGCCGGCGGGAGAATCGCCGACGCGGGCATAGTTCTCAGCTGCATCGGACTCTTCCTGGCGCTGATCAACGCGGCCGCAGGCTTTTACTTGGGAATCACCGGCCAATACCACCCCTTCGGCGGCTGACGCGCCCAGTCCAGGTCGAGCTGGTCCGCAGCGGCAGTTGGATGGTCCAAACGAGACCACCGGCATTTTTTCTGTCGATGCCAGACATGGTTGAGGCAGCCGCGGAACCGTACTCTGGCAGCAGGCGAGCACGCCTCGCTCGCGCACCCACACAGTTCCCAGGAGATGCCGATGGCTATCGACGTAGACGCGAAGAGAGAGACGAGCCCCCGCGAGGTCCTGCGTAAGGCGCGCGCAGCGGGCGTGAAGGTGGTTGACGTCCGCTTCGTGGACCTGCCCGGCCAGTGGCAGCACTTCAGCGTGCCGCTCGGGGCACTTGACGAGGATGTCTTCGATGAGGGCTTGGGCTTCGACGGCTCCAGCATCCGCGGCTTCCAGGCGATCAACGAGAGCGACATGCTCCTCATGCCCGATCCCGACACCGCGACCATCGACCCGGTCCTCCAGGTGCCGACCATGTTCATCCTCTGCGATGTGGTCGATCCGCTCACCAGGGAGCCCTACAGCCGCGACCCCCGGTTTGTGGCCAAGAAGGCTGAGGCCTACCTTCGCCAGACCGGAATCGCCGACGTCAGCTACTTCGGTGCCGAGGCGGAGTTCTACATTTTCAACAGCCTGCGCTTCGACCAGAACGCGCACAGCGGCTACTACTTCATCGACTCAGAAGAGGGCATCTGGAATTCCGGCCAGGATGGGGGCGCCCCGAACCTGGGCTACCGCCCGCGCTTCAAGGAAGGCTACTTCCCCGTGCCGCCGACCGACAAGTTCCAGGATCTGCGGTCGGAGATCATGCTGAAGCTGATCGAGTCGGGCATCGACGTGGAAGTCCAGCACCATGAGGTTGGCACCGCCGGTCAGTCAGAGATCGACCTTCGCTTCAACTCGTTGACCAAGTCGGCGGACATGATGCTGACCTACAAGTACATCGTTAAGAACGTCTGCCAGCAGCGCGGCTACGTGGCAACCTTCATGCCAAAGCCGCTCTTTCAGGACAACGGGTCGGGCATGCACTGCCATATGAGCCTCTGGAAGGACGGCGAGACGCTGATGCACGACGCCGAGCAGTACGCGGGTCTGAGCGATCTCTCCCGCTGGTACATCGGTGGCCTCCTGGCGCACGCGCCGGCCCTACTGGCCTTCTGCGCACCGACGACCAACTCGTATCGGCGCCTGGTGCCCGGCTATGAGGCGCCCATCAACCTCGTCTACTCGCAACGCAATCGCTCTGCCTGCGTCCGCATCCCTGCGTACTCGCAGAGTCCCAAAGCGAAGCGGCTGGAGTTCCGGTCTCCGGACCCTAGCGCCAACCCCTATCTCGCCTTCGCCGCCATGCTGATGGCCGGCCTCGACGGAATCAAGAATAAGCTGGAGCCGCCGGCTCCCGTCGACAAGGACATCTACGAGTTGGAGGGTGACGAGAAGGCAGCCATCGCCAATGTGCCGGGTTCACTGGCCGAGGCGCTGAACGCTCTGGAGGGGGACCACGACTTCCTACTCAAGGGCGACGTGTTCACCTTGGACCTGATCGAGACCTGGATCGACTACAAGCGCAAGCGCGAAGTCGACCAGGTGGCGCTGCGCCCTCATCCTTGGGAGTTCTTCCTCTACCACGACGCCTAGAGGTGCAACTGGGAGAGAAACCCCGGTCCTCGGCTGAGGACCGGGGTTTCAGCGTTCAGGCGATCTGAGCCAGCCTGCCTGCCACCCGCTCCGCCGCCTCGATCACCTGGTCGATCTCGGCATCTGTCAGGCAGGTCGGAAGAGCGGCCATCAGCCGCGGCGCGAACATGACGCCTTCGTTCATCATAGCGAGATAGAACTCGCGACTCAGCCCCGGGTTGGCCGCCGCCATCGAGCGGTAGTCGCGGACCGGCCGGCTGCTGAAGTGAATGTTGAGCAGCGAACCAGCCCAGTTGACCTGAGCGGCCAGGTCATGCCTGTCGAAGGCCCGCTGAAGCCCTGCCCGGAGCCTGTCTCCTTTCCGCTCCAACTCGGCGAAGACTGGCTCGGTGAGTTCTCGCATGCCCGCCAGCCCCGCTGCCATACCGAGAGGATTGCCGTTGTAGGTGCCACCCTGCGGCAACGACTGCTCGCGGCGCGGATCGAGCAGTTCCATGACGTCGGCCCGGCCGCCGAAGGCCGCCACCGGGAGGCCGCCGCCGATGATCTTGCCCATCGTCGTCAGATCCGGTGTCACGCCATAGCGCGCCTGGGCGCCGCCGTGATCGACACGGAGCGAGATGATCTCGTCGAAGATCAGCAGGATCCCGTGCTGAGTGGTGAGCTCACGCAGCCGCTCCAGGAAGCCCGGCTCCGACGGGATGACGCCACCGGCGCCGATGATGGGCTCGACGATGACCGCCGCCAGCTCGCGACCGTGGCGGCTCAGGATGGCGGCGGCGGCGGCGGGATCGTTGAATGGCAGCACGACGGTTGCAGCAAGCGCAGCTGGGGGCGTGCCGATCGAGTCGGCGACCGGCCGCGTTTCGCTGGCGGGGCCGGCCAGGCCGAGGTCAGGATGCGTTGAGACTTCGGCGAAGTCATGGGTGCCGTGGTAACCGCCCTCGCAGCGGGCGATCTTCGCCCGGCCGGTGAATGCCCGCGCCAGCCGCAGCGCGAACATCGTCGCCTCGGTGCCCGAACTGCAGAACCGGATGCGCTCGACCGAAGGGATGCGCTCGCAGAGCAGAGCGGCCAGCTCGACTTCGAGGGCGTTGGTGGCGGCGAAGCCGGTCCCTCGCGCCGCCTGCTCCCCGATCGCCTCGACGATGGCGGGATGGGCGTGGCCCAGAATCATTGAGGAGTAGTTGCAGATCACGTCCAAGCGCTCGACGCCATCCGCATCCCAGATGCGAGCGCCCTGACCGCGCTCGATGTAGATCGGATAGGGGGCGACGTAGGTGGTGGTCCGCGTTGTTCCGCCTG
>JAABUZ0100005388.1_pt1 | contig 16835 bp, 22 predicted proteins | sample 5562091 | NCBI WGS metagenome assembly JAABUZ01 (sample SAMN12813069, study PRJNA571459) | rock metagenome | isolation source: Antarctica rocks | place: Antarctica: Victoria Land, Linnaeus Terrace sud | collected 2015-12-21
CGACCGCGTCCGGCGCCGCGACGCCGCGCCGGGACAGGTCCCAGGCCACCGCCTGGGCCTTGCCGATGCCATCCGGGATCAGGTGGAAGACATGGTCCCCCCGACCGGCGAGCCCATTGTCGCGCAGCCGCAGGTGATCTGCGCCGTGCGCCGCGAGCCACGCCTCGACCTCGGCCGGGTCGGCGCGGCCTCGCAGCAGCACGTCCACCTCGTGCCCTTCCGACCACGGCTCGTAGGGGCGGAGCTCGAACGCCGCCCCGAGGTCCGCGACCAGCGCGGCGTCGGCGGGCGGCCCGGCCGCCGGGAGCGGCTGCACCTCGATGCCCCGCCCGGCGGTCCAGCCGACCAGCGCGCCGAGCTCGGCGATGAAGCCGTCGGCTCCGAGCAGCAGCGATGCCTCGAACAGCTGGGGCCGGGTGCGACCGCTGACCAGCACCAGCGCGACGCCGGCCTGGTGCAGGGCGGCCAGGGCCCGCGCCGGCTCCAGCGTCACCGTGTCGTCGGGCGCCCGGAAGAAGTTGCCGCGGGGGCCGACGAGGGTGCCGTCGACGTCGGTGTAAACGACCTTCGGTGGCACTGCCGGAACCCTAGCGTCGACGCCTCAGCGCAGGTTGTGCACGGCGCGGGCCGGCGGCGCCCAGCCGAGCAGCACCTCGGCCCACCGGGCCATCGCCACGGTCGCGGCGACGTCGTGCGCCCGGACCACCCGGGCGCCGAGCTGCACGCACCAGGCCGCGGCCTGCACGCTGGCGTCCACGAGTGCGCCGGGTGGGACGCCGAGCGACTCCCCGATGAAGTCCTTGTGCGACACGGCCGCCATCACCGGCAGTCCCCACCCCGTGAAGGCGTCGAAGCGGCGCAGCAGCTCCAGCGTGTGGAACGTGTTCTTGGCCAGGTCGGGACCGGGGTCCAGCACGATCTGATCCCGGCCGATCCCAGCAGCCACGGCGCCAGACACGCCGACCAGCAGGGCTTCCGCCACGACGGCGACCACGTCGTCGTACGCCGGCCGGAGCGTCTCCAGCGTGCGCACCCCGCCGCCGTGGCAGAGCACGAGGCCGGCGCCGGCAGCGGCGACCACCCCCGCCATGTCCTGGTCGGCGAGCCCGGACGTGTCGTTCACGACGTCGGCCCCGAGGCCGAGCACCTCGGCCGCGACCGTCGCCCGTCCGGTGTCCACCGAGATCACGGCGTCGGTCTCGACCCGCACCCGCTCGACCAGCGGCGCGATCCGGTCCAGCTCCTGCTGGGCCGACACCGCGTGGGCGGTCGCCAGGGCGACGCCACCGAGATCCACCCAGGCCGCGCCGGCCGCCACGGCGTCGACGGCCGAGCGCACCGCGGCGTCGAGGTCGAAGGTCGCGCCGCGGTCGTGGAAGGAGTCCGGCGTCCGGTTCACCACGGCCGCCACCACGACCCGCCGCGACAGGTCGAGCCGCCCGCCGACGTGCCGCAGCATCACCGTCCCTACTCTGCCCGCATGCGTCTCGTCGTCCCAGCGGCGGTGGGGGAGGCCGGCACCGCCGAGCTCGAGGACCTCTACGCCGCCGAGCGACCGGAGTGGCTGCGGCTCGGTTTCGTCGCGGCGCTGGATGGCGGGGTGCAGCTCGACGGCCGCAGCGGCGGGCTCTCCTCGCCCGGGGATCGCCTCATATTCCGCCTGCTGCGCAGCGTGTGTGACGTGATCCTCGTCGGCGCCGGCACCGTCCGGGCCGAGGGGTACCGCGACGTCGACCTTCCCGCCGAGCTGCGCGCGCGGCGCCGGGCGCGCGGAGGGGGGGACGGTCCGGCGCTCGCGGTGGTCACCGGCAGCGGGCGGCTGCACGACGACGGGCCGCTGCTGGGCGAGGGGTCCGGCACCCGGCTGGTGCTGCTGACGACGGCCGCTGGCCGCGAGACCGCGCAGGCCGCTGGCGGGCCGCGGGCGGAGGTGGTGGTCTGCGGCGACGAGCGGGTCGACCCGGCAGCGGCTCTGGGTGCGCTGCGGGCGCGCGGGCTGGCGCACGTGCTCTGCGAGGGGGGCCCCGGCCTCACCTCCGACCTGCTGCGGCACGGTCTGGTCGACGACGTGTGCCTGACCCTGGCCGCCGTGATCGCCGGCAGTGGCGCCGCCCACCTCACCACCGGATCGCCTCTGCCGCAGCCGGTCCGGCTCGACCTCGCGCACCTGCTGGAGGACGACGGGACGCTGCTCGGCCGCTGGCGGGTAGCCTCCCAGCCACAACTGCACACGCACACCTCATCCAGAGGGGCAGAGGGACCGGCCCGTTGAAGCCCCGGCAACCACCGCGCGAGCGGCAGGTGCCAACGCCGGATTCGATGAGACGAGGAGTCCCACCATGACCGCTGTCGCGGAGCACCCAGCCCCCACCACCTTCCCGGGCACACCCGCTGTCGCCCTGCGCTGCAAGGAATGCGGCACCGAGCAGCCGCTGTCCGCCCAGCACGCCTGTCCGGCCTGCTTCGCCGCCCTCGAGGTGGCCTACGACGACGAGCTGCTCGCCCGCTGGACCCGGGCCGACGTCGAGGCCGGGCCCCGTGACCTCTGGCGCTACGCCGGCTGGCTGCCCGCCGGCCACGACCCGGCGACCCGGGTCTCGCTCGGCGCCGGCGGCACCCCGCTGCGGCGTGCCGACTCCCTCGCCCGCGAGCTCGGGATCACCGGCGGACTGTGGGTCAAGGACGACAGCGCCAACCCGACCCACTCCTTCAAGGACCGGGTGGTCTCCGTTGCCCTGTCCGCCGCGCGCGCCCTGGGTTTCGGCACTGTCGCGTGCGCCTCCACCGGCAACCTCGCGCAGTCGGTGGCCGCCCACGCCGCCGCCGCCGGGTTGCGCAGCATCGTGCTCGTGCCGAGCGACCTGGAGGCCGGCAAGACGGTCTCCACAGCGGCGTACGGCGGGGCGCTGATCGCCGTCGACGGCAGCTACGACGAGGTCAACCGGCTCTGCTCGCAGATCGCGGAAGAGCAGGACTGGGCCTTCGTCAACGTCAACGTCCGTCCCTTCTACGCCGAGGGCTCCAAGACCCTCGGCTTCGAGGTGGCGGAGCAGCTGGGGTGGCGGCTCCCCGAGCAGGTGGTGGTGCCGATCGCCAGCGGATCGCTGCTCACCAAGGTGGACAAGGCGTTCCGCGAGCTGACCCGGCTGGGACTCGTGGCCGGTACGCCGTGGCGGGTCTTCGGCGCCCAGGCCGACGGCTGCTCCCCGGTCGCCGCCGCCTTCGCCGGGGGCGACCGCGACGTCGAGCCGGTGCGCCCCTCGACCATTGCCAAGTCGCTGGCCATCGGCAACCCCGCCGACGGCCGCTACGCCCTCGAGGTGGCCCGTCGCACCGGCGGCGCCATCACCAGCGTCGACGACGAGGCGATCGTCGCGGGGATACGCACGCTGGCGCGCACCGAGGGCGTGCTCGCCGAGACCGCGGGCGGCGTCACGGTGGCCTGTCTGCGCCGGCTGCTCGACGAGGGCCGGCTCGACCCGACCGCGGAGACCGTGCTGCTCAACACCGGCGACGGCCTCAAGACCCTCGACGCCCTGGTGCCCACAACGCGACCCACCGCGACCATCCGCCCGTCGTACGCCGCCTTCGAGGGCCTGGGGTTGTAGACAGGGCGCATGGCCGTCCGCGTGCTCGCCACCCTCACCACCCAGCCCGGGAAGGGCGGGGACCTGCTGGCCCGCTGGCCGGACCTATCCGCGCAGGTCCGCGCCGAGGAGCCGAACCTGGAGTACGCGTTGTGGCGCGACGCCGGGGCCCCCGACGTGTTCGTGGTCTGGGAGCTCTGGGAGTCGATGGACGGGCTCACGGCGCACGGCCGGTCCCCGCACATGCGGGAGTTCGGCGCTGCCGCCGCCGGGTTCCTGGCCGGACCGGCTGTCGTGCAGGTCCTCGGCGAGGTGGGCTGAATGCCCGCGCTGCGCCGGGCCCTCGGCGTACCCGTCCTCGGCGCCTGCGCCGCCCTGCTGGCTGCCTGCTCCAGCGGCGGGGGAGCGACCTCGCTGCCGCCACCGCCGGGCTCGCAGACCTCCGCCGCCCCATCCCCGATTTCGTCGGCGCCCAGCTCGTCGGCGCCCAGCTCGTCGGCGCCCAGCACGCCGAGCAGCGGGGCACCGAGCAGCGGGGCGCCGAGCAGCGCGGCACCCACGTCGTCGCCGGCCACCACGCCGGCGGGCGGGGGCCGCTGCCACACCTCGGAGCTGACCTTCCGGCTGGGCGCGAGCGACGCCGGCGCGGGCCAGCGGCTGCAGGTGGTCGTCATCACCAACACGGGGGGTCGCAGCTGCACGCTGTTCGGCTACGCCGGGCTGCAGCTGGTCGACGGGTCGCGGAAGTTCCTGCCCACCACGGTGACCAGGGGCAACGGCAACGCCGCCGACCCGGGCGCGAAGCTGGTCACCCTGGCGGCGGGCGGCACGGCGTCGTTCGCGATGAGCTTCAGCTCCTGCGTCAACGGGCCCGCCGGCTGCTCGAGCTCCACCTACCTGGAGGTGACGCCCCCGGACGAGCGCGACTACCTGTTCGACAAGGCCGACCTGATGGTCTTCCAGGGCAAGATCGCCGTGAGTGCGATCGTTGCCGGCTCCGCCGGCCCGGCCTGAGCACGTTCGCCGGGGTGATCGCTCAGGAGCGCTCGGCCACCGCCTTGAGGGCCGCCAGGGTGCGCTGCATGCCGGCCCGGTTGTGCTCCACCCGGTCCGCCACCCCGGTCGCGGCCGCCCCGACCCGGCGCATCAGACCGCCGCGCAGGTCCGTCCAGCTCTCGGTGACCGTGCTGCCACCGGGGGCGAGGCGAGCGTCGTAGGCCCAGTCGGCCACCGGCAGCCCGAGCGACGTCACCCGGAACGCGAACCGGCTGTGGTCCGCCGCCGTCACCGTGCAGCTGGTGGACCAGCGGTGCCAGCGGTGGCGGTTGGCCCCGGTGAAGCGGGCACCGACCCGGGGGCCGGTCGCGTCCCCGCGCCAGCGGCAGGACACGGTCTCCGGGCTCCACTCGCCGATCCGGGTGACGTCGCTGACCAGCTCGATCACCCGGTCGGGTCGGGCGGCCACGTCGGTGCTCACCTGCAGGGAGTCGGACACGGACGGGAAGGTACGCGCAGGGGCGGGCTTGCACTCGTCGTACCCGAGTGCTAAAACTGACGTAGCACTCGACCGCCGAGAGTGCCAACCACCGGTGCGACGGGGCACCGCGCGTGCCCGTTCCGTCGCGGGCGCCGCACCGGCCGGTCTGGTGCTCGACACACAGACCCCAGCAGCAACGGTCCCCAGGAGGACAGCCAGTATGTCGAAGATCATCGCGTTCGACGAGGAGGCCCGTCGCGGCCTCGAGCGCGGCATGAACCAGCTTGCCGACGCCGTCAAGGTCACCCTCGGCCCCAAGGGCCGCAATGTCGTGCTCGAGAAGAAGTGGGGCGCCCCCACGATCACCAACGACGGCGTCTCCATCGCCAAGGAGATCGAGCTCGAGGACCCCTACGAGAAGATCGGCGCCGAGCTCGTCAAGGAGGTCGCCAAGAAGACCGACGACGTCGCCGGCGACGGCACCACCACCGCCACCGTGCTGGCCCAGGCGCTCGTGCGCGAGGGCCTGCGCAATGTCGCGGCCGGCGCCAACCCGATGGGCCTGAAGCGCGGCATCGAGCAGGCCGTCGAGGCCGTCAGCACCGCGCTGCTCGACGCGGCCACCGAGGTCACGACCAAGGAGCAGATCGCCAGCGTCGCCAGCATCTCCGCCGCCGACGTCACGGTCGGGGAGATCATCTCCGAGGCCATGGACAAGGTCGGCAAGGAGGGCGTGATCACGGTCGAGGAGAACAACACCTTCGGCCTGGAGCTCGAGCTCACCGAGGGCATGCGCTTCGACAAGGGCTACATCTCGCCCTACTTCGTCACCGACCCGGAGCGCATGGAGGCCGTCCTGGACGACCCCTACGTCCTGGTCGTCAACTCCAAGATCGCCAGCGTCAAGGACCTGCTGCCGCTGCTGGAGAAGGTCATGCAGAGCGGCAAGCCGCTCGCGATCATCTCCGAGGACGTCGAGGGCGAGGCCCTCGCGACCCTGGTCGTGAACAAGATCCGCGGCACCTTCAAGTCCGTCGCCGTCAAGGCGCCGGGCTTCGGCGACCGCCGCAAGGCCATGCTGCAGGACATCGCCATCCTCACCGGTGGCCAGGTCGTGTCCGAGGAGGTCGGTCTCAAGCTCGACACCGCCGGGGTGGACCTGCTCGGCAAGGCCCGCAAGGTCGTCGTCACCAAGGACGAGACCACGATCGTCGAGGGTTCCGGCGACGCCGACCAGATCCAGGGTCGCGTCAACCAGATCCGCACCGAGATCGAGAAGAGCGACAGCGACTACGACAAGGAGAAGCTGCAGGAGCGGCTGGCCAAGCTGGCCGGCGGCGTCGCGGTCATCAAGGTCGGCGCTGCCACCGAGGTGGAGCTCAAGGAGCGCAAGCACCGCATCGAGGACGCCGTCCGCGCCGCGAAGGCTGCCGTCGAGGAGGGCATCGTCGCCGGTGGCGGCGTCGCCCTGCTGCAGGCCAGCGTCACCGCCTTCGAGAAGCTCGACCTCGAGGGTGACGAGTCCACCGGCGCCAACATCGTGCGCCTGGCGCTCGAGGCCCCGCTGAAGCAGATCGCCGTCAACGCCGGCCTCGAGGGCGGCGTCGTGGTGGAGAAGGTCCGCAACCTGCAGACCGGTCACGGCCTCAACGCCGCCAACGGTGACTACGTCGACATGATCGCCGAGGGCATCCTCGACCCGGCCAAGGTCACCCGCTCCGCCCTGCAGAACGCCGCGAGCATCGCGGCGCTGTTCCTCACCACCGAGGCCGTCATCGCCGACAAGCCGGAGAAGGTGCCAGCGGGCGCCGCTGCCGGCGGGGGCGGCGGCGGCATGGGGGACATGGACTTCTGATCGACGGCGCCACCAGCGCCACCAGCGCCACAGCACGAGAGCAGGGCGGTTCCCCTCCCCGGGGAGCCGCCCTGCGGCGTCCGCCCTGGCATCCTGGCCCGGTGGCCGGCGCGACGACGGGGAGTACGCCGACGAGCGGGGCGGGCCTGCCGCCGGTGGGACCGGGCGAGCTGGACCCGGAGGCGGCCAGGAGGCTGCGGCGCTCGGGGGCGCTGGTGCTCGGGATCCTGCAGGTGCTCATCATCGCCGTGGCCATCTCGGGCGCGGCCGACCTCCGCCCGCTGGCCTCCGCACAGGGCACCGCCCGCGCGTTCGTCGAGGCGGCGCTGGGCGGCGACTGCGACCGCTATCTGGACCTGTTCACCCCGGCGGCCCGCGACCAGGTGCTGGCCGCCGCCCCCGCCACCGTGCCCGGCCTGGCCGCCGGCGCGTCGCAGCGGGCCAGGGCCTGCGCCGCCGTCGCGCAGCCCGACGTGGGGGTCACGACGGTGCAGGTGCTCGGCCGGACCGGATCCATGGCCGTCGTGGAGGTGGGCACGACGACTGGCCCGGCGCAGACGCTGGACCTGGTGAAGACCGGCGGCCACTGGCGGGTCTCGGCGCCCTGACGGGGAGCGCGACCTATCCTGGAGCGTCGGCAGCCGCCGTACCCCCCGTCTGGATGTCGAGGTCCCCGCGTGCCCGTGAGCAGCCCCGTGCGTCGCCGGCGGCTGGTGTCGCTGGTCACGCTCGCGGCCTCCGTCGGGGCCGTCGTGGTGGCCTGCAGCGGGGGGAGTGGCGGGGGCGGGGGCACGGCCGGCAACCCGGCGCCCGCACCGGCGCCCGGCGGCAGCGTGCACGACCACACCGGCCCGGTCACCCCGATCACGGGCACCCCGGCCCGGGGGGCGACCGCCCCCGAGGCCCGGACCGACCTCTACGCCGCGACCCGGGCCGGCAACTTCTCGCCCACCGTCAAGGGCGACCCCGCCCTGGTCTACGTGCCCAACCTGGCCAGCGGCACGGTCAGCGTCATCGACCAGCAGACGCTGCGGGTGGTGCGCACCATCCCCGTCGGCGCGCAGCCGCAGCACGTCGTCCCGTCCTGGGACCTGAAGACGCTCTGGGTCAACAACAACGCCGGCAACTCGCTCACCCCGATCGACCCGAAGACCGGGCAGGCGGCCGGGCCGGCGGTCCCGGTGCCCGACCCCTACAACCTCTACTTCACCCCCGACGGGACGTCCGCGCTGGTGATGGAGGAGGCGCGGCAGATCATCTCCTTCCGCGACCCGCACACCTTCGCCGTGCAGCAGGACCTGTCGGTGCCGCAGTGCGCAGGCGTCAACCACGCGGACTTCAGCCCGGACGGCAGCTATCTGATCGCGACCTGCGAGTTCGCCGGGACGCTGGTCAAGGTCGACCTGCGGACCAGGACCGTCGTCGGCACCCTCAACCTGAACCGGCCGGGCGCCCTGTCGGCGCCGCAGGACATCAAGATCGACCCCTACGGCAAGATCTGGTACGTCGCCGACATGAACACCAACGGCGTGCACGAGATCGACGGGGACCGCTTCATCAAGGTCGGGGCGCTGCCGACCGGGCCGGAGACGCACGGCCTCTACCCGAGCCGCGACGGTCGCTACCTCTACGTCGCGAACCGCGGCGGCCGGCTCACCAGCGACACCCCGCCGTTCCGGCACGACGGCGACCAGGGGTCGGTCTCGGTCATCGACTTCCGGATCCGGCGGGTGGTGCACACCTGGGTGATCGCGGGTGGTGGCACCCCGGACATGGGCAATGTCAGCGCCGACGGCAGCAAGCTGTGGCTCTCCGGTCGGCGCAGCAACGAGGTCTACGTCATCGACACCGGCTCCGGCGCGCTGCTCGCGCGCATCCCGGTCGGCCGGGAGCCGCACGGCCTCGCGGTCTGGCCGCTGCCCGGCCGATACTCCCTCGGCCACACCGGCATCCTGCGCTGAGCCGACGGCCGGCCGGTCCCGGGTCCGCGGCTGGACGGACCGCGGACCCGGGACCGGGACCGGGGCTCACATTGCGGCGAAGGTCTGCGCGATCCGCGTCTCCGCGTCGGCGTAGGCCACGCCGGCCTGGTTGAGCAGCCCGCTGATGCCGGTGAGCGCGTCGTGGACCTTCTTCGCCCCCGCCTGCCACTCCTGCCACAGCGCGGTGAAGCGGGCCTGCGCGCTGCCCGCCCAGTCCGCCCCGAGCGGGGCGAGGGTGGTGCGCAATGCGGTGAGCTCCCCCTCGATCTGCGCCGAGCCGGTGCTCACCCGGGTCGAGAGTGCCTGCAGCTGCTGGGGTGTGACCTTGATGCCGACGTCCGCCACGGGACAGCCTCCTCATCGCTGGGCCGCGGTCGCGGCCGGACCAGCCAGACGGTGGCACGATCGCGCGATCCCCGCTCCGGCTGTCCACAGGCTGGCGCAAGACTCGGGGCGGTGAGCGAGCCCCACCACGCCGACCCGCTGCGCCGGGCGGTCCGCGACAGCGTCGGCCTCGGCGTTGCCGTCAGCTCCTACGGCGTCTCCTTCGGCGCGCTGGCCGTCGCGGCGGGGCTGTCCCCAGCGCAGACCTGCGCGCTGTCCCTGCTGGCCTTCACGGGCGGCTCCCAGTTCGCCTACGTCGGGGTGATCGCCGGCGGGGGCACGGCGGTGTCGGCCTCGGTCACCGCGCTGCTGCTGGGCCTGCGCAACACGCTCTACGCCGTGCGCCTGGCACCGCTGCTGCGGGTCCGTGGTGCCCGCCGGCTGCTCGCCGCCCACACGGTGATCGACGAGAGCACCGCGATGGCGCTGGCCCAGCCGGTCGACCGGCCGGACGCCGGGCGGCTCGCCTTCACGGTCACCAGCGCGGTCGTCTTCACCGGCTGGAACGCCGCGACCCTGCTCGGCGCCCTGGTCGGCCACGCGGTGGACCCGCTGCGGCTGGGCCTCGACGGGGCGGAGCCGGCGGCCTTCCTCGCGCTGCTCTGGCCACGGCTGCGCGCGCAGGCGACCGGGGGACAGGATCGCCGCGTCGGCCTGGTCGCCGTCGTGCTGGCGGCGGCCGGGACGATCGTGCTCCCCGCCGGTCTCGCCGTTCCCGTCGCCGCCCTGGCCGTGCTCGCCGCCGGCCGCGGGCGGGCGACGTGAGCTGGGTCGGCGTGCTCGCCGTCGCCGCCGGTCTTTATCTTCAGAAGCTGATCGGACTGCTCGTGCCCCCGCGCGTCGTGACCGACCGGCCCCGGCTGGCGCGCGCGGCCGAGCGGCTGCCGGCCGCGCTGCTCGCCGCCCTGGTGCTGGTCTCGGCCGCCACCACCGGGCACCGGCTCGTGCTCGACCCCCGCGCGGCGGGGCTGGCCGCGGCGGTCGGGCTGCTGCTCCTGCGGGCGCCGCTGCTGCTCGTCGTCGTCGGCGCCTCGGCGGTGACCGCGCTGGTGCGGGCGCTGGCCTGAGGCCGGCCCGACGCCGGCCTAGCCTGACCCGGTGGCCGACCCGCCCCGACGCAGCCGTGCCGGCGACCTGTCGCGCCGACGCAGCCGGACCTACCGCGCCCCGGAGACCGGCCGCGTGCACCACCTCGGCCAGGCGCCGGCGCAGCAGCCGGTGAGCACGGAGGAGGGGTTGGCGTGGACCGAGGCGGCACGGGTCAGGCTGCAGCGCATGATGATCCCGCAGGTGGAGGCACTCGGGGCCGACCTGCGCCGCCGGATGGCAGCCGCCGCCGAGGCGCTGGACTTCGAGGAGGCGGGCCGGCTGCGCGACGAGCTGGCCGGAGCGGACGCGGAGCTGGTCAGCCGGCAGCGCGGGTCAGGGTGACGCGCAGCAGCACCCGCTCCTCGGCGACCATCGCCCGCCGGTAGTCCGCCCAGTCGGGGTGCTCGCCGGACACCCGGCGGTAGTACTGCTCCAGCAGCGGCAGGGCCGCCGGCTGCTCCACCACCTCGGCCTGGCCCTCGATGTGCACCCACGGGCCCCACCACTCGTCCGGCACCACGCAGAGCGCCGCCCGCGGGTCGCGCCGCAGGTTGGCGGCCTTCGCGCTCGGCCCGCGGGTCGACACGACCGCCCGCCCGTCGTCGTCGAGCGCGACCGCGACGGGGGAGGTCTGCAGACCGTCGTCGCGCCGGCGGGTGACGAGCACCGCGCGGTGGTGGCTGGTCAGGAACGCGCGGGCGTCGTCGAGGTCCACCCCTCGACCGTACGGCGGGACCCGCTCGCGGTCCGGGACCGCCGGCGGGCCAGCGCCTGGGAGCTGAGCGCCTGGCCGGTGAGCGCGAGCGCGATGAGGCCCGCGGAGACGGCGCCGTCGAGCCAGTAGTGGTTGCCGCTGGCGGTGACCGCGAGCACGGTGAGCACGGGGTGCGCGAGGACCAGCCAGCGCCGCGGGTGCCGGGAGGCCCGGATCACGGCGATCGCGACGAGCAGTGCCCAGGCGACGTGCACCGACGGCATCGCGATGAGCTGACCCGGGTCGGCCAGCCCCCCGGGCGGATAGACGCTGTCGCCCAGCGCCGCCGGCGCGTCGGCGACCCCGAGTGACGGGATGAGGCGGGGCGGCGCAACCGGGACGTACTGGATCAGCATCGCCGCGCCGGTGACCAGGCTCAGCGTCAGCACGAACGGCCCATAACGGCTGCGGTGCAGCGCGAACAGCCACACCAGCAGCGCGCCCATCGCGGCGAAGTGCACCAGCGCGTAGTAGAGGTCGAAGCCGTGCATCAGCCCCGGCACGTCCAGGACCAGCCGCTGCAGCGTCGCCTCGCTCGGCAGGTGCAGGGCGCGCTCGACGTCCCAGACCCGGGTGCCCTGCTCGACGGCGCCGGTGGTGCGTCGGACGCCGAGGTCCAGGCCGATCTGCCAGCTGCCGTACAGCCCGACGATCACGACCACCTGCGCCGCCCAGCGGGAGGTCCCGGGGAGCCGGGGGCGCAGCAGCAGGGCGACGACGGCGGCGACCGCGGCGAGCTGGAAGGACTGCGCGACGGTGAGGTTCACCGGGGCGGCGCGCCGTCACCGGGACCGGCGCAGGAACGCAGCTCGGCCACCGCGGCAGGCTACGGTGCGCGACGATTTGGACGTGCGGGTCTTCGTGCTGGGGGCGACGGGCACGGCCGGTCGTTCCACCGTGCCGGCACTGCTGCGCGCGGGTCACGGGGTGGTGGCGCACGCCCGCAGCCCGACTGCGGCAGCGGCCCTGCGTGGGCGGTACGGCGCCGCCGTGACGGTGAGCGCCGTGGACGCCGGGGACCCCGTGCCGCTCGCCGCTGCACTGGCCGGCAGCGATGCCGTGGTCGATCACCGCATCGCCCTGCGCGCCGGCGTCCGGGCGGCACTGCCGTCGGCGCAGCGGGAGTACGCCGCGCTGCGGGGACCTGCGCTCGCCGCCGTCGTCGACGCCGCCATGGCCGCCGGCGTCCCGCGGCTGGTGCGCGACCTGGTCAGCTTCGTCTACGCCGATGGCGGTGACGCGTGGCTCGACGAGGGCAGCCCGGTCGAGGTCAGCGGGCCGTTCGCCGCGAACCTCGCGGCTGAGGCGGAGGTGGTGCGCTTCACTGCCGGCGGGGGTGCGGGGATCGTGCTGCGGTGCGGGCAGTTCTACGGCCCGGACGACGCACTCAGCCGTCACGAGCTGCGGCTCGCCCGCCGTCGACTGTCGGTGCTGCCCGGTCGGCCCGACGCGTGGCACAGCGCGCTGCACGTCGACGACGTGGGCCCCGCGGTTGTCGCGGCCCTCGGCGTCGCCGCCGGCGTCTGGAACGTCGTCGATGACGAACCGTTGCGGCGTCGGGAGTTGGCCTCGGTGCTGCGGCAGGCAGTTGGCCTGCCCGCGTCCGGCCCGCTGCTGCGCCTCCCCGCCGTGGTCTCGTCCCGCGAGCCGTCGCTGGCCGTCCTCGCCCGGTCGCAACGGGTCGGCGCTGCCGCGTTCGGGGCGGCCACCGGGTGGGTCCCGACGGTCGGCTCTCGACGGCAGGGCTGGCCGGCGGCGGCGCGGTGACGCGACGTCGCCAGGTCCGAGGGAGGGGGTCTGGCGCATCTGTGGAGCGATGCGGGCTGGCAGCCCGGTGCACAGGTGGCGTGGCCGTTCCGAGGCCGCGACGGCGACCGGCGAGCGGCGGGAGGGGCACGGCGCCCCGGGTCATGATGCGCAGGCTGGCAAGGCGGATCCAGCTGCGAGACGCCGGAAGACTTCGTTGGTTGCGCCTCACGGTCTGAGGCCTCGCTTCACTGTCAGGCCAGTCGACAGGCCTGCTCAGGGGTTACGGCGAGACCGCGGTTCACGAGAGCACGAAGATCGCACTCACCAGCTGAGCTTCGGCGCTCGCGGCACCGGCCACGTAGCCGGCGTCGTACGCCGACAGTCCTTCTGCGTCGGCAACTCGCACGGCGTGGGCGACGAGCGGCTTGATGGTCTAGCTGGAGGTTTCCGGCGACATGGCCCCAGACATCGCCCGCGACCGCTGGCGACTGCGCCTGGCGGGGTCGTTTGACCGGTCCAACGCCGAGCTCGTCGGCCGAACCCGAGCCCCGGACGCCGCGGGCTTCAGGCACGTCGACGCCGCACGCGGCGCTCGCCCGCTCACCATGAGCGGCAGCGTCAAGAGGCTGGACCAGGTACTGGACTGAGGCGGTCGCACCACTGCAGCACCACCGCGGCGATCTCGACCGGTAGACGATCGTCCTACGCGGCTTCAGACGCTTGTATGTGTGGTCAGGGAAGCGTCAACAGCGGCTTCGACGTGCAGGCGGGTGGTGGGGAAGACAGGCACCGGGCTGTCCGTGTCGGAGATCAACAGTTCGATCTCGGTGCAGCCGAGGATGACACCTTCGGCGCCCGCCTGGACGAGGCGGACGATGGCGTCCCGGTAGGCCTGCCGGGACTCTTCTCGGACCACTCCCAGGCACAGCTCGTCGTAGATGATGCGGTGCACCTTGGTGCGGTCCTCCGGTGGCGGGATGAGCACCCGAAGACCGTGGCGGGTGAGCCGGTCGCGGTAGAAGTCCTGCTCCATGGTGGTGAAAGAAGTGCCCAGCAGTCCGACTGTCTCCAGTCCGGCCCGGGTCACCGCCTGGGCGGTGGCGTCGCCGAGGTGCAGCAGCGGGATCCCGACGGCGGCTTGGACCTGGTCGGCGACCTTGTGCATCGTATTGGTGCAGATCAGCAGCAGTTCGGCGCCCGCGGCCTCGAGTCCCTTGGCTGATTCGGCGAGCAGCTGCGCGGCCTCGTTCCACCTCCCAGCGGCCTGCAGTGCCTCCACATCGGCGAAGTCCATCGACGCCAACACGATCCGCGCCGAGTGCAGACCACCGAGCCGCTCGCGCACCAGCTCGTTGGCCAGCCGGTAGTACTGCGCGCTGGACTCCCAACTCATCCCGCCAAGCATCCCGATCGTCCGGGGCGCGTTCGTCGTCACGGCAGCCAGTTTGCCAGGACATCATTGTGAATTCGTCCCGCAGCACGATCCCTTGCTGGACAGCACCGGGAGCTCGATCGAAGCGCCGATCGTCCGGCTGGCTCGATGACCAAGCCCGTTGACCTGCCCGCCGCCCTGGCCAGCTTCGACGAACCCTGGTGCCCCCGGCGGCACCTCCCAGCCCATCCTCACCAGCGCCTGGCACTGATCCGGCCGACGTACGCCGTCCGACAAGCCGATCGTCAGACGGGACGCCGAGGGATCTTGCTCGGCACCTGACCGGTCCGGGCAATGACGAAGAGCCAGGGCTCGACGCGCCCGGCGACATGTTCGAGCCAGAGGACCTGCCAGCCGGTGTCCATCAGTGCGGCACGGACCGCCGGCTCACGCCAGTAGGTGAAGTGCCTCGGGCGGCCGAGCTTGGCCTCCGTCCATGCCTCGGCGTCCCCCTCCTTGAGCGTGATGGCCAGGACGCCCCCGCTGGCGACGGCCTGTCGTGCCCGCTGCAGGACGTCGACGAATTGCTCTCTGGTCACGTGCAGCAGCACTGCGTCGACCAGCACCGCGTCGTACGGTCCGCCGACGTCGTCCATACGGACGTCGAGCAGCCGCGTCTGTTGGCCGGCCGCCTGAAGCATCTGGACGAACGCCGGGGCTCCGTCGGTGCGCAGGACGCGGGGGCCTCGGCTCTCGAGGTAGCTCGCGTCCCATCCGGGACCGCTACCGAGTTCGAGCACGGTGCCGTCGCCGACCAGCCCGGTTACTACGTCCAGGTAGGCCATGACGGCTGGCCCCGGGGGGGCACCGAGTGTTCCAGGTACACGTGCGCGGCCACGTCGTAGGAGTCCAGCGTGACGTCCCCGGATGCGCCGGAGGGCGACGAGCTGATGGTCACGGGCGAACCGTACGGCGGGCGGTGGCGTGGTGTCTGCTCGCCGATCGGCTGGCGGCGCAGTCGGCCGGTGAGAGGCCTCAACCCGTGACAGCGTCCTCGACGCCGGGGACGAAGAGCAGCCGACGGGTCAGCGCCGTCTCGTGGACGGCCAGCGCCTCGGCGTAGTCGGCCGAGGCGTACCAGCTTCGGAGCCGGTCCATGCTCGGGAACTCGACCACGACCACCCGCCGGCCGGCCGGCCGGTCACCTTCGGGTACCTCTGGCTTGGCTGCGCGAACGATGTACCGGCCGCCGTGGCGAGCGATGGAGGCCTCGGCAAGCTCCCGGTAGCGCTGCCCCTGCGACTCGTCGAGAATCTCGACCTCGGAGATCACATACGCGGGCATGCCCACGATAATGGCGCTCCTGCCGCACGACATCCAAGAACCGCTGCCCGGCCCCACCTGGCGCGTGGCGGGGTGAGCGGGTGCCCGCAGCACGATCCGTGAGCGGCACCCGGGAGTCAGCTGCGGTAGGCGTCGGCGCGGTGGCGGATCGCGGTGACCTCGACGACGCGGTTCGTGTCATCGAGGAGATTGAGGATGCGGTAGCTGCCTCGACGTGCGGTCCAGGCCGAGGCCATAGGCGGATCGAGGGGCTTGCCGATCCGGCGGGGGTCATCGAGAAGTGGTCCGGTTATGAACTGGTATACGGCGTGAGCGACCTTTTCCGGCAGCTGGTCGGTGAGGGCCCTGGCCGCTGGGCGGGCGATCCGCAGGCGGTAGGGATCGCTCACCGGGGCAGGCGATCAGCCGCCCGCATGGCGGCGGTGAGCTGTTCCGCGTCGAGATAGTCACCTGCGGCGAGCGCGGCCTGCCCTTCGTGGTGAGCGGCGAGCAGCTCGGCGTCGGAGAGCACCGCGATCGTATCCTGCAAGGTGTCGTAGTCGTCCGCCGATAGCAGCACTGCGGCGCGGTGGCCGTTGCGGGTGATTTCGAAGCGCCGGTGGGTGGTGGCGGCTTCGTCGATCAGCTTTGACAGCTGCGCCCGAGCGTCAGCCACCGGCAGTGTCGTCATGTACATAATTATAGCGTCTTCGTGGTAGACCCCTGGTCGGCGCCCCATAGGGTCGCCGACCGTCCGGCAACCTGTCTGATCCGCTGGCACTCCTCTTAGCCCCGGGCCTGCCAGGGCGATTCAGTCGCCGGCGAGGACGTCGTCGGCGTCCACGATGGTGTAGGAGTAGCCCTGTTCGGCGAGGAAGCGTTGCCGGTGTGCGGCGTACTCCTGGTCGTTGGTGTCGCGGGAGACCACGGTGTAGAAGTGCGCGGAGCGCCCGTCGGCCTTGGGGCGCAGCACCCGGCCGAGCCGTTGGGCCTCCTCTTGGCGTGAGCCGAAGGTCCCGCTGACCTGGATCGCGACGCCGGCCTCGGGCAGGTCGATGGAGGTGTTGGCGACCTTGCTGACGACCAGGGTGCGCACGTCGCCGTTGCGGAAGCGCTCGAACAGCACGTCGCGCTCGCGGTTGGTGGTCGAGCCCTGCACGACCGGAGCGTCGAGGGCCTCCCCGAGCTCGGCGAGCTGGTCGAGGTAGGCGCCGATGACGAGCACCCGGTCGGCGACGTGACGCCCGACCAGGGCCCGCACCA
>JAABUZ0100005391.1_pt1 | contig 16831 bp, 15 predicted proteins | sample 5562091 | NCBI WGS metagenome assembly JAABUZ01 (sample SAMN12813069, study PRJNA571459) | rock metagenome | isolation source: Antarctica rocks | place: Antarctica: Victoria Land, Linnaeus Terrace sud | collected 2015-12-21
AGATCAGGTTGTAGAGGATCGTCGGCGTCAGCATGGGGACGGTCACGGCCCAGAACTTGCGCCACGCGCTCGCGCCGTCGATGGCGGCGGCCTCATACAACTCGGTCGGGATGCCCTGCAACCCGCCCAGGAAAATCAGCAGGCCGCTGGTGCTGCCCCATAACGTTGCCAGGACGAGCGACGGAATGATCCAGGACTCGCTGGACAACCAGGGGATCGACGGCAGATTAAACATGTTGAGTATTTCGTTGATGAAGCCGAATTGCTCGTTGAACATAAACTGCCAGAGTAGGCCCTGCGCCGCGCCCGTGATCAGCGACGGCAGATAGAAGAGCGTGCGCCAGACCGGCAGCAGGCGCACGCGCTGGTTGAGCAGCAGGGCAATGCACAGCGAGAAGACAAGCCCGAGCGGGACGGCCAGGACGGCGTAGAGCGCGGTGACCTTGAGCGATTGCCAGAACAACGGGTCCTTGCCGAGCATCTCCGCGTAGTTGCCGAGCGCCACGAACGATACCGGACCGGTACCCGCGCTATAGTTGGTCAGGCTCAGGCCCAGCGAGGCCAGCACCGGTCCCGCCGTGAACCAGAGGAAGCCAACGATCCAGGAAAGAGCGAACGGCGCGAGATAGGCTTAGTCACATCCATCGGGGTACACTCCTCTGTGCTTGAAAGTGAACGAAGCAGAACGAGACATAGGACTTGTTGGGGTCCGCATCGCCCGCGTGGGCGATGCGCAATCTCCCGATAAAACAGCCACGATCGTGTTGAGATCTTGGGCTGGCCTGCCGTGACCCCTCCCCGTCACCACGCGTTGCGCGTGATGCATCCGTTCAGGGCAATCTCTTTCGTCGCGTACAAACCTCCTTTCACCTGCCATCTCGTGTGGTCGCGCGGGGTAGCGGGGACATCAGTCGTCGGGGGCGCGACCGCTCGACTGACGCGCGACCAATTGGCAGGGCCGGACGCTCCTCTGATGGGGCGTCTCAGGGTGAGCGATCCGCCCGAGTAAGAATGTCGCGGCTAGCCGCCCCAGCTCGTGCGCCGGTTGGCGCACGGTGGTCAGCGCGGGGCGGATCAGAGCGGCCAGGGGGATGTCGTCGAACCCCACGATCGAGACGTCCTCGGGCACGCGCTGGCCGCGCTCGGCTAGCGCGGCCAGCGCGCCGAACGCCGTGCGGTCGTTGACGCAGAAAAGAGCGGTTGGGGGGAGGGGCAGGGACAGCAAGGCGAGCGTCTCGCGGCGGCCGCTGTCCTCGTCTAGCTCACCTTCGCGCACCAGCGACACGTCGGCCGGCAGCCCCGCGTCGGCGAGACCCTGGCGGTAGCCGGCGAGGCGCCCCATGGCGACGCCGCGACTGATCTGTCCGCCAATGAATCCGATGCGCCGGTGTCCGAGCGCGGCCAGGTGGGCCACGGCGGCGCGGGCGCCGGCGATTGTATCGGTGCTGATCTCATCGGCGTGCGGATGGACCGGACGCCGGCCGATGCAGACCATGGCCATGCCCTTGTCGCACAACGCGTGTAGCAGCGCCATATTCTCGTCGCTGCGCTCCCCCTGCATCGGCGTCAGGATCAAGCCGTCGACCCGCTTGCGCCGCAGCGCCCGCACCGTATCGCGCTCCGCCTCGGGGGTGTCGGTACTGCAGATGATGGGGATATATCCGGCGTCCCGCGCCGCGTCTTGCACGCCGCGCGCGATCTGCGCCGAGAAAGGGTTGGCGATGTCGGTCAGCAGCAGCGCCAGTAACTCGCTTTGTTTGGTGTTGAGGCTGCGCGCCAGGCCGTTGGGCTCAAACTGCAGCGCCTCCATCGCCTCCTGGATGCGCGAGCGCGACTGCCGGCCGACATAGCCGCTGCCGTTGACCATGCGCGAGACGGTCGCGACCGAGACACCCGCCCGCTCCGCCACGCTGTAGATGGTCGCCTTTTGAGCGGATCCATTAAAAGATGTAACCTCTTTCATATCCGCTATCATAGACCAACGTCGGCGCAATGTCAAGCGATGCGCCAAAACAGGCTGTAGGCTCGGAGGACAACCGTAGCGGACCTCACGGTGTCGTCAGTCTCTAGGTGAAGCCGCGACGAGGCGGCGTTGATGGACGCGGACGACTCACTAGACCGCCACATCGCGCGTGAGCAACACACGTCCGTGTTCTGCATCATTGGTGACACGAGTTAATAATGGAACTGGTTACACAGGCGGATGGAGTGACAACAACTATGCGGTGGTGATGGGCTAAGATGGCTAACGTACCCTCAAAAGACGCTTAGGGGGCGGGGCATCGACAGGGCAGGGCCATGACGGGACTATCCAACGCGCTTGACGACGCCATCTCACCGCGCGTCGGACGGTAGGCGGCTTGCGAAAGCGGGGCCACGTCGGGGAACGCCCCGTCCGGCGCCTGCGCGTCCGCGACGTCGATCAGCCACTTGGTGAAGAAGGCCGCGACATCGGCGTTGCAGGTGGCCGTGCGCGCGAAGATTTGCGCGTCGGCCAGCCAGCCCAGCCGCTCGTCGCGCTGCGGGCAATCGGTGGGGATGGAGAGGAAGTTGCCGCTTCTCCGTGTAGAGACCGCCGTCGAGGCCGATCCACGCGGCCTGCCAGTCCTCCGGCCGCGTCAGGCCCATCTCCCAGCGGGCGGGAGCGGAGTAGGGCGACGCCGTCGCCGTCCCAGGCGCGTACGGCCCACCAGCAACGTTGGCCCGCGCGCAGCGCCGGCCCGTTATAGACGACGCCGACCAAACGCCCGCCCTCGACCCGCCCGCTGTCCCATAGATCGACGTCCTCCTGGGCGAGGCCTTCCGGAGAGCTTGCCACGAGGATCTGGTAGGCGGACTACCGCAGCGCGCAGCGGGCATCGCGCAAGGTCCAGCTTAAGCGCGGCCGCGCGACGTCTATCCCAAGGGGATCGGTCAGGTATTCGCACCGTAGGGCTCGTGGTTCTATGCTAGCGGTCATGAGTAGCGCATACACTATACGTCACGCTCGCCCTCTATCGGCGCCGCTTGTGTCTCAAAGGGCTAGGGCGGCCTCTTTGGCCTCGGCCAGGATGGGAAAGCGCTCACCGGTGAGCACGTCCCCCGCGCGCAAGCCCAGCCCCTGGGTGATGGGGTGATCCGCCCCGGTATAATGCACGTCGCCCGGCATGTAGATGGTGATGATGGCGCGGCGCGGCCGCTCCGTCCTGTTGGGACCGGCGTAGTGGAAGGTGAGGCCGTTGTGGAAGGTACAACTCCCCGCCTTCATCGGCTGGAAGACGCCTTGTAGCCTCGTCCGCCCGCGTACGTCTTCGGGGACCAGGCCGAAGAGGCTCTGGGGATCGGTGAGCCGGATGGGCTCGAGCGCGCCGAACCATTGCGAGTGGGGGACGAAGGCCATACACCCGTTGGCCTCGTCCACATCGTCGAGCGCCATCCAGCAGGAGAGCGGGCCGATCTCGCGCATGGGCCAGTAGGGCCAATCCTGGCGCCACGGCGAGGCCTTGGAGGCCGCGCCGTCGGCGCCTCCGCGTCACCGGGAGCGGCGAGGAGCGGTGGCCCATCCGGGGGGAGCAGCGCGAGGCACGCCGCGCCGAAGCGCGGGGTGAGCAGCAGGTTGAAGACGCGCAGGGCGTTGCCGACGAGGGGAAAGGCGTGCCACTGCCCCGGCCTGACGATCCAGACATCGCCCAACAGGATCGGGAGCCGCCCGTTCTCGTCCTCGTGCTGGCCGCTGCCGGCCAGGGCAAAGGCGAGCTCGTAGAAATCGTGGTGGTCGCCGTGACCGGCTGCTGAACGGGACGAAGCTCCGCCCAGATGCCGTCGTCGCCGCGGGCTTGTGAGAAACGGTGGAACGTATAGTGCTCGGCTGCGATGTCCGGAATCTCAGTCTCCGGGACAGCAGCCACTGTATAGACGCTCATGACGGTTGTATCCTACCACAGCGACGGCAACGGCAATCGACTCGGCGACACGGCAAACACGAACTGGACGCATCGGAGCATAACAACACGGCGACCATGTCGGCGCAGGTACCGCGCGTCCTCCGAGGGATCGCAGCCGGTCGCACGCGGTCTTATACATGAAGACGCCGTACCCCGCGTCGTCTGTGACTTGCTCCTGTCCGACGGTCGTCGCGCGTGCGTTACGACAATGTTAGGTTCCTATAATCTCCGCGTAACAAACACCTGTTAGCCTGATGGTGAGCGTGCGATCACGCCCCGCCACGCGGTGGTGTATCATACGTCACACGGCCCCAACGCGCGCCGTGACGACCGGGCACGGGACGCCTCCCGCGCGTGACAAACAAAGGAGTATGGACAATGGCAGCAAGTGTATCATCGCGTGGGCTACCGACAGGCGTCGCAACGCCCAGCGGGGTGGCGTGGCCGACAGGCTGGTGGGCGCTGGGCATTGGGCGCATCATCATCGGCTATCTCTGGTTCCAGCAAACGCTCTGGAAGCTGCCCCCGGACTTCGGCAGTCCCGGCGGCTGCCCCACCAGCCTGAGCGCCAAGCGCCTCGGCGGCCTGTGCGACTGGATGCACCGCGAGGCCGCCCACGCCTTCGCGCCGCTCTACGGCTCGTTCGTGCGGGACGTGGCCATCCCCAACTTCGGCCTCTTCGGCTCGTTGACGTGGCTGACCGAGACGGCCCTTGCCATCTCGCTCGTGCTGGGGCTGCTCGGACGGTTGGGCAGCCTGGTGGCAACGCTGTGGGCGATCAACCTGACTATCGGCCTGTGGTCCGTCCCCGGCGAGTGGTACTGGACCTACGTGATGCTGGCTCTGCTCAACGCCGTCTTCTTCGCCACCGCTGCCAACCGCTACATCGGGGTCGATATGTTCCTGCGACGCTACGCGCTGTCCGGCCTCCGCACGCCGCTCAAGCGCCTCATTGCCCTGGCCTCATGAGGCCGGCTGCACGGCGTCTGCATCGTAGGACGGCCCGTCGCGGCTCAAGCGCTGGCCTCACAAGGCTGGGCCGTGTGTAGCCGGCGGCGACGCGCAGATCACCGCCGTGCTGCAGGCGTTGCCTACTTTGGGCAGATCCTCCGGGTTGGCCAGGGTAAACGGGATGTCGACGGTGTCGCCGCGCGCCACGGGGCAATACTCGTCGGGCTGGTTGAGGTCGCCACGCAGCGCGCGGCGGCTGGCGCAGCCTCCGCCGCACGTCTGTTCGTAGCGGCAACCCCGGCAGGCGTCGGGGACGACGCGCGTCTGGGCGAACTGGGGCGTCTCGACAACGTCGCCGCCGAGCCGCCGCAGGTCGAGCAGCGTCAGCTTCTGCCCGGACCAGTAGGGACACGGCGACACCTGGCGGCGCGGGCTCACACGAATGCTCGTCGCGCCGCAGGGGCTGCCATGCGTCGTGTCCAGGCCCATGATGGCGTTGACCAGCGGCTCACTGCAGGCGATGAGTTTGGTCGCCGCGAAGAGGCGGCGGAAGCCCTCCCAGAACTGCTCGTAGCTCAGGGTAAAGCGGTCCGTCGTCACGGCCTGGTAGACGTTGACGCGGAACATGGCCCCGTAGCCGCCGGCAACGGCGGCGATGGCGGCCAAGCGGTCCCAGTTGGGCGCCATCATGACGGCAATGACCGAGGCGCGCACGCCCAGGTCGCGGCAGCGCTCGAGGCAGCGCAGCACGAGGTCCCAGTTCCCCTCGCCGCGGAAGGCGTCCTGCTCCTCGCGCGTCGGGTAGTCGAGCGAGAGTTCGACCGTGTGGAAGGCCCGCAGTTCCTCGTCGCTCATCTCCATCACACTGTAGCCATTCGAGGTCATGGCCAGCTTGACGCCCTGCGCGCGCAGGAGGCCGACCATGGCATGGTAGTCCGGGTGCAAGGCGTTCTCGCCGGTACCCAGGTTCACCGAATCGACGTCGACGCTCTCCAGGATAGCGGAGAGGTCGCGCATGGTCAGGCGCGGGTTGCCAGGGCCGCGATAGCAGTGCGGGCAACTGAGGTTGCACTCATTGGTCAGGCCGATGCCGAGGGCGTAAGGCACGAAACCTCCTTAATAGTTGATAGTTGAATAGGCGGCTTCCCCGGCATTGTACCCCAGCGTACGCGAACATACGTCGCCTGCCTGTTCGTGGGGCGCGCTCACGCCGGTCCCGGCCGAGTCAGACGAGACCGAGGAGTTCGAGCGCAGCTTCTTCTCTTTCGACGAGGTGCTGGCGATGGTGCGTGACGGGCGTATCGTGGACAGTATGACCATCATCGCCATGCTGCGCGTCGTCCTGGAGCGCTAGTGTTGCCTCTGAGGAGTTGATTTGAAGCCGGGAGCCTGCGACTGCGCTCGCATGGCAAACCGACGCCGACTGCGGTCGGTTGGGGCACACGCCACATCACACGTTGTCCTCTGATTCTGCACTAGTAAGACGATCTTAACAAGACAGCAGAGCAATAGTGTAGCCGCGCACCGCGCCGCCCTACGCAATTCCCGCCGCGCCTATAATAAGGGCCGGCAGGTCGACCTGGCCGTCATGCTCGTACGCGCGCAGCCGCGCGGCCATCGCGCCGGCGATCCGGTCCTGGTCGGCGGTCGTCAACGACGCGAGCCTGCTGGTGGTGGACGCCGACAGCTCGCGCCGGCCCTGCCAGGCATCGTCGGCCAAGCCGGGCCAACTGAGGATCACAGAGTGCGCGGCCTCCTCGACATCCCGGAACCCCGCGGCGAGGAGGGCGCGACGCAAGGACCCGGCCTCGACGAATGTAAAGGGGCCGGGTCCGCGCGACGGCGCGGACGCCGGGGCGGGATAGGGAGCCAGGACCTCGTCGACAAGGGTGAAGTACGGATTTTGATCGCGCGGCCCCCAGACGACAAAGGCGGCGCGGCCACCGGGCTTGAGGACACGCCGTATCTCCGCGAGAGCCTGCCCGTAGTCGGGCACATGGGCGATTCCGAAGCGGCAAGTGACCGCGTCGAACGAGGACGACGCGAAGGGGAGATGTTGGGCGTCGGCGATAACCAGGGACATGTTGGTCAGCCCGCGCGCCTCGGCCTGCTCCCGCGCGATGGCGACCATCTCAGGCACGACATCGCTGGCCACGACATGCCCGCGCGGTCCCACCACGCGGGCCAGGGTCAGGGCCGGCTCACCTGGTCCGCTGGCGAGGTCGAGCACGCGCATGCCGGGCGCGACGCGCGCGGCCTCCACGATGAGGTCCGTTGCCGCGCGCGTCTGCGCCGCCCACGGCGCGGCCCAGCGCCGCCATGCCGCCGCGCGGCCGGCCCACTCCTGTGGGACGCTCTGGTGTGGTCCGCCAGGGTCTGGATCGGATATGAGCCACCTCGTTTGACGCTACGCGGGTAGCGGCGCGCCGCGTCCGCCAGCGCCGCCGATGGTTAGCCTTGAGTATTCACGACGGGTGCGTGGGCGGCGATCTTCCTGGTCGCGGAGGATTGCCGGCTGGCAGCGCGGCGAGAGCCGGCGCTCCCAGGAGGCGTCGTCTCGTGACTCATGCAGGTTAGCCGAACAGGGGCATGCCGCATGCGGCCTTACCGATAAAATCGTACAGCACGTCGGTCGTCGGCGCCATCACCGTCGCCGCGCGGGCGTCGCGGAAGAATCGCTCCACGCCCACCTCCTTGCGGAACGCCGCGCCGCCGCACACGCGCATCCCGAGGTCCGTGACCTGGTTCGCGGCCTCGCCCGCCGCCGCCTTGACCTCCAGCACGCGCAGCATCGCGTCGTCGCGCCCGCTTTCCAGCGCGTCCAGCGCGTCCAGCAGCAAGCCGCGCGCCATGTCGGTCGCGACCCGCATGCGGGCAATGTAGGCCCGGATCGTCGGCAGGTCGGCGAGGGATTGACCCATCTCCGTGAAGGTGGTACCGCCAGCGTGCGCGGCCGTGCGCGTCGTCGTGGCGTCCATCAGGCCCACGCACATCGCGGCGCTCATGGTCTGGAAATAGGGCAGCACGGCCGCCATCATCACGTCGAAGCCCGCGCCGTCCGCGCCGAGCATGGCGTCGCGCGGAACCACGACCCCCTCCGCGACGACCGGGCTGGAGCAGTTGCCGCGCAGGCCAAGGCCGTCGAACGGCGCGGCGACGCGCAGGCCGGCGCTGTCGGAGGGCACTAGCCAGATCGTGCTCGCGCCCTCGGCCGCGAGCGAACGGCTCGACCACACGTAGAGATCCGCCTCGCCCGCCGCCGTGATCCAGCTCTTGTGCGCGTCGAGGCGCACGCCGTTGCCATCCTCTGTCGCCGTGCTGACCGGGGCCCAGAAGTGGCTGCGCGACCCGCTCTCGGAGAGGGCCAGCGTGGCCACGGAGCGGCCGGCGGCGATGGCCTCGCGGTCCTCGCGCGGTCCGTGCGCCTCGACCACCGCGGCCGCGGCGTAGTGCATGCAGACGACCATCGCCGTCGACGCGCAGTGATGCGAGATGCGCTCGACCACGAGGGCGGCGGCGCGGTGTCCGTGGCCCAGTCCCCCGACCTCACGGGCGCTGATCAGACCCAGCAGCCCGGCGGCGCCGAGGGCGTCGAGCGCGGCGCGCGGGAATAGACCCGCGCGGTCGACCTCGGCGGCGTGGGGGGCGATCACGTCGGCGATGATCGTGTCGAGAGCGTCCAGGTAGGCGTGAGTCGGCCGGTCGATTGTCGTCGTCATGGCTGTCATACGGTGTCTTCTCCTCGCGATGCGACAGGCTCGTACAATCTGACGGGCCATTTAGTTCTCAGGGCAGCCGGACCGGGGTAGGGGCGTATTGCATACGCCCAGGGTGCGCCGGTACAACGGTCCCCCACGGGGACCATCAGGTCATCCTCACTGGAAGACGCGGGCGCGCCGCTGCCCGCCCAAGTCATGCCAGCGCCGCTCGGCCGTCTCCACGGCGGCGCGCAGCGGAAAGATGGCGCGACTGATCCGCAAGTCATCGGTCGGCCCGACGGGGTGCCAATACACACCGTCGACATCCACGGTCAACTCGGGGACGAGGTCGGCCTGCTCCAGGACGGCGCCGTGGCGCGAGCCGCCGCGCCGCGCCAGCGGACGCAGGATCTGGTCCTCCTCGGGGATGCCGATCAAGCACAGGAAGTCTCGCAGTTCGCGCAGACGGCGCCGGCTGTGCATCGTTTCCGTCGTGCCGGTGCGCACGCGAAAGCCGCGCTCACGCAGGGTCTTGATGCCCTCCACCGTTTTGGCCCACGTTCCCGGCCCGCGATAGTAGTCGTGGAGGTCGGGCGCGCCGCTGTCCAGGCTGATCTGCAGGGTGAGAGCGGGATGGAGGACCTCTTGCAGGCGGGCCAGGCGCGCACCGCGCCAGAGCATACCGTTGGTCAGCAGCGTGGTCCGCAGGCGCGGCGTGGCGTAGGCGAGCATAGCGGTGATGTGCGGCAGGATCGCCGGCTCGCCCCCGGTCAGGAATATGTCCTGGCACCCCAGCGCGACGGCCTCGTCGACGAGGCGGCGGAAGGTGTCGAGCGGCAGGCCGCGCCGTGGCGTCGTGGGGCTCGAGGACACCAGGCAGTAGCCGCAGTGCAAGTTGCAGTCGTAGTTGGTGTAGACCCAGAGCCGCGAGATCAGGGGGGCGTCCAGGCCGGGGTGTGCGAGGCCGCAGACCGCGCAGGGTAGCGGGGCGGCCGGCGTCGCGGCAAGGCTCACCGTGCCGCCTCGGCAGCGACCGGCGCGCCGTTGGCACTGGCTGCCGCGCCGACCGCCGCGGCGCGCTCGGCCAGCAACCCGTCTACGGAGTCTTTCTCCCAATACAGCACGTGCTCGACGGCCTCGCGGATACTGTACTCACCGTCGGCATGGGTGCGGTCGAGGTCCCCATCAGACAGGCCGTAGAGCGCGGAGATGAGCAGGGCGCGATCGCGCAGCCACTCGGCCAGTAGGCGGGCAACCTGCCCGTTCTGCATCATCTTGGCCTCGTAGCGGATATTGTAGACCTGGCCAACGTGCATGCGCTCGTGATCGATGTTGTGCGTGAGCAGGCTGCGCACGGTCCCGGCCGTGGCGCAGGGATGGCCGCACGGCGCGTCGAGGTCGGCGTCGGTCAAGGTGGACAGCCTCTCCAGGGAGTCGACAACGCGGTCGTTCAGGGCGCGGATCAGGGTCATCACCTCGTCGGTCTGGGTCATAGTTGTCTCCTTTCACGGTGTTCCGGACGTTGCGCCGCGAACGGTCGGCAGGCATGGTCCTCCACACCCGTCTATCGTAGCAGACGATCATTACGGAATTCTAACGCCCACCATGCAGGACTATGTCAGTCTCGATCACAGAGACCATTGCGCGGCGTAGGGGCGTCTTGCATACGGCCGGTGGCAGCGCGGTGCGCCCGACCGGCGCGACTCAGTAGGCGTAGGTCTCCACGCGCGGCTCGTTGCCGCCGACGATCAGCAGGCGGCGCCGCGGGTCGATGCCCAGCGCGCGGCACGATGTCCAGCGCGCGGCACGATGTCCAGCGTCACAACCCGCCGTACCCGCAGGGTGCGGGCGTCCAACAGCCGCAGGAACGGGGAGTTTGCGCTGGCCACCGCGATCAGCCCGCGCGCGCCGTCGGCCACCACGTTGTAGGGCTGCGTGCCCACCGCCACAGGCAGCGCGGCCGTGCCCCGCGCGCCATCTACCGCCGACAGGGTACCGCCGGTGGTGTTCGTCACGTAGGCGCGCCCGGCGCTCGGATCGGCTGTCAGATGCGTCGGCTCGCGGCCGACCCGCGCCGAGCGCGGCACGCACCCCGTGGCCGCGTCGATCATGGCCACGCGATCCTCCAGCACCACGGCGACGTAGACGATCCCGGCGCGCGGGTCGAGGGCAATGCCTCCGGGCAGCCGGCCCACGTGTACGGTTTGCGCCACGCGCAGCGTCGCGCCGTCCACGACCGAGACCGCGTTGTCGTTCTCGTCCGTCACGTAGACGCGGTGCGTGCGCGGGTCCACCGCGGCGGCGTGGGGTACCCGACCAACCGGCACGGCGCGCGCCGAGAGGCGGCCCCAGCCGCGGGCGTAGGAGACGACCCGCAGCGTGTTGCTGTGTTCGTCGGGAAGGTAGATGCGGCGCAGGGTGGGGTCCACGGCCACGTGGCGCGCGCCGGTTGGCAGGAGGATCACGGCGAGCGTGCGCCCACTGGCGAGGTCGATCACCAGGGCGCGGCGCAGGGTTGCCTGCGCCAGCACCACCGCGCCCGCCGGACCCGCGTCCTCGATCACGGCCGCGTCGTCGCTGCGCGTCCCCGCGGCGAAGCGGGCAACGAGCCGCGGAGAGAACGGATCTGAAGCGCCCGCGGCGGGCGTTCCCGCTGCCATCTCACGAAATGGCAGCAGCGCGAGGCCGGCCGCGAGCACGACCGCGGCGGCGAGGTAGCGTCCTGATCGTCCCATCATGTTCTCCTTCTCTTCCAACGCCATGCGACCGCGGGCGCAGGCCCTGTGCCCCGTTTCACTATTGTTTATTGTCGCCCGAGGCGCACGCGGACGGCGGTGCGCAGCAGGCGGTAGCCGGCGCGCGCGCTGCCGCGGACGGTTCCGGACACTTTGGAGACGCCGATGCGCGGCCGATAGGGGACGGGGATCTCGCCCACGCGGTAGCCCCGCAGCGCCGCCCGCGCCACGATCTCGACGGGCCAGCCGTACGTCATCTCCCGCAGCCCAAGGTCCCGGTAGACGGCGGCGCGGATGGCGCGGAAGGAGCCCGTGTCGCTCACCGGGACATCGTAGAGCAGGCGCAGCAGCAAGGCGACCAGCGCGTTGCCTGCGCGCTGGTGCGCCGGCATGGTGCCCTCCTGCTGGAGGCGTCCCACCCGCGCCCCGATCACAAGGTCGGCGCGGCCGTCCGCGATCGGCGCGAACAGCCGTGGCAACTGCGCAGGGTCGTCCGCGAAGTCGCCGTCGAGGAACACCAGGACGTCCGCGCCCGCGGCGATGGCTGCCCGCGCTCCCGAGTCGCAGGCGCGCCCGTAGCCGCGTCGCGGCTCGACCAGCACCGTCGCGCCGTGCTCCCGCGCCACGGCGACCGTGCCATCCGTGCTGCCCCCGTCGACGACGTAGACGGGTCCCTGGTGCGCCGCGGCCAGCGCACGGAGCACATGAGGCAGGGCCTGCTCTTCGTCGATCACGGGGATCACCACGGCCACCTCCAGCGGCGGGCGTGCGTCGTCCAACGATTGCCGCTCGGCCATCTCGGCCACCTCGCTCACGCTGGCCACCTACCGTCGCTCGACAATCAGCGGAGCGACCAAGTCCTGATACGTAACCAGGGCGCGGCGCGTGTGCCGGGCCACCTGCGGGGGCGCGTCGGCCAGGAGGAGCGCCAACTGGCCAAGCTCCAGCGGCAGGTCGATGTCGAACCAGGGGGACACGACGCCGCCGCGCAGGCCCAACTGCCGCGCGCGAACGAGTGTGTCCTGGCAGATCGTGGCCCCGTCCGGGTAGGGCTCGTCGCACAACAAATGGTGGCATGGGACGCTCGCCGCGATGGCATAGTAGCCGCCGTCGGCGGTCGGGCCCAGCACGACGTCATGCCGATCGAGCGCCGCGAGCGCCTCCGCCACGCAGGCGGAGGGCAGGGTCGGACTGTCGCCGTTGACCAGGACCACGGCGGGGTGTCCGGCGGACAGGCCGTGGGCAATGCCGAAGGCCAGCCCGTGCATCAGCCCCGGCTCGACCTGCTCGATAATCGGCAGGTCGAGGTCCAGCCGGCGCAGGTCGGACCTATCGCCGGCGGGACACACCAGAATCGTCTCCGTACCGTCGACGCGGCGCACAGCGTCGACCGTGTCACGCAGGAAATGCAGGTAGAAATCGGCGGCGACCTCCGGCGGGAAGGCCTGGGTCAGCCGCGTCTTGGCGTGACCGGCGCGCGGCGCCTTGGCCATCACGCCGACGAGGGGGAGCGAGGTGCGCGTCACGGCCACCGGTCGATTCCTTTCTCTATCCACACGGTTGCAACGTGGAGAGCGGCGGGGCGGCTGCTGCCATGAGCGTCGTCGCCTTGCTGACGATGCATTGGGAAAGGCACTCAAAGGCGTCGAGCAAATACTAAGAGGGGGGAGAGCGGCATTACTGAACTCGCGAAGCGCCGTCCGAGCAACCGGGACAGCCTCTCTGGGTCATGAGATCCAAACCTGGTGTCGAGTTCGCGGTTCGTAATGTAGCGATCGTCCACGTAGTAGTAGGCTTGGATCTCCTCGCTGCCAATGAGTATCCAATTCGACGCACGGTACGAAACTCCTGTAAATCCAAGGTTAGGATTCACATACGTCAGCAGGAGTTCCACTCCAAGTAGCTTCTGCTGTCTTGCAATGCGGGACAGTAGCGTGGATATCGCATTGGGAGGGGTGTGTGGGAACGCGAAAACCCGTGACAGCACCCGCGAACGTTCCGGGCGGATGGATGCTTCAGCCGCGAGCCCACGGAGGAATTCTACATCGTTCTCGGAGACCGAAGCGGCCACGGCCGGGCGTCCCCAGTGACCGTTAGTCCACATCCCGTAGTGCTGCGAGTGGGGGCGATACGAGCCAATGTAGTGAAAACGCTCAAAGATCTGCCTGGCACATTGATCCTTGATCTCCCGTACTTGCCACTCGACGGCGCGATTGGACGGCACTATAGGCGAGTCCCATTCTGGCCAACTGGGTACAAAATTGGCAACACGTAACACTTCCGCCGCAGCCTGAGCATCGAGAAGCATGCCATTTAGCCCTGCAATCCGCGGAAGGTGCATCAGGGCCTGCAGATGTAGAGCGCGGACTGGGATATTGGCGGACTTTGATGCGCGCCCGACGATGTCGAGCAGCATGGTATCTTGTGCCGAAACGGTTGTCAACTTATTGGACCAGTTCCGCAATTCTCTTCACAACCCTTGCCTGCTTTACGGAGATGAATTGTATAGGCCGTCTTTGACCCATCGATAGGCAAGGGCAATGGCGACGAGCAATAAGTCAACGACAATCACCGCGATCACCGAGTCACGGGGTAAAAGTTCCGAGTTAGCGAATAAGAGCACAATGGCCGATAGAAGGAGGAATGCACCTGTAACGATAGTCCTGGAGACGGAGAATTTAATCTCGGAGTACTTTTTTCTCATTAAAAGGCTCACAAGGTCCCAGACAACATAGAGAACGAAAACGAAAAACACGGTGATTGCGTCAAAGCCAGGGTTTACATTGACCGGCGGCTTGGCTGTTCCTCCCGGAGTAACGCTAACGTCGGGAGTAGCGGAAAGCCGATAGTAGAAGTAAATCATACCTAAACCGAGAATAAATTGAAATAGGGGAAGATTAAAGAACGCGACCGTGTATTTGCTCCGTTTCAAGCTCTTGCGGTAGCCTATGTAGCTCCCGAGCGTGACAACAAAGGCCAAAAGGAGATGAGTTCGGACGGGCCAGGGGAGTGTTTCTATCACCGCGGCTTCGTTAAATATCTTGGCTATAACGATCCCGAACACGACATCATTGAACCTGATTCGTGTGTCGGCGTCATCCGTCCCACTCGGTCGTTCGAACCAGTGCCAGTTCACTTAGTTCTTCACGGCTATGCATCTCGCTGGTCTGTAGTGACCTTCTGTATTGCGCTCAAAATGGTCTCGGAGATCGTTGTGGCGGCCACTAGCAAGTTATCGGCTCGAAGGGTTTCCAGGGAAGAATAGACGTCACACGAGGATCGCTCGTATTCCCACACGTGAGCGTCAATCCATATAGCCTTCATTCCAAGTGCCAGAACTGGTCCAATATCCGATTTCAAGCTGTTGCCGATAGACCAAGCACAATTTGGTCGACATGAAAAGTGTGCAAGAACCGCCTGGAAAGCGTTTTCATCCTTTTCTTCAACGACCCATACGGCGTCGAAACAAGCAGCAAGTCCGCTCTGGGCTAGGCGTTTCCGTTGCACGGTTTCATCGCCCTTTGTGAGTAGAGCCAGGCGCGCCACGGATCTGAGTAATTCAACAGCAGGACGGGCATCGGGCACAAGCGGCGCCAACTGAGCAAACACTGCAGAAGCAGCTGACCGGATCCTTGCTTCGATAAGGGGAGCGGGGACGGGGGCAAGTAGCTTGTATGCCTGCACGCAGGAAGTAGGGAACCTTTTTGGCGAAAGACCGAACCTTGTAACGTTCGTCACGTCGAGTCTGCGCTCAAGGCGCTCCCATTTCGCGCCATCGAGACCTGCCAATTCCACGATACGGCGAGCCTTAGCGCGGGCGTCGTCATACAGCGGCTCCACATACCACAAGGTGTCGTCCGCGTCCAGAATGACCAGGTTGTCTTGACGCCTTGTAACCCTCTCTACGTCTCTTAAGCTGGCTGGTAGCTGTGGCGTGGTCCGTAACAAAGATTTTCGACCTCCTATCTCAGTTTACAGAGATTCCGCGGGTCGTGGAGGGAGGCCTGGCCGGCAGCCACGGTCTGTGGATTCTAGGGTGGGGAGAGGAGGGCGCGCGGACGGGATGGTAGGAGAAGGAGCGGTGGGTAGCGGCGATGGCGGTGGCGCCGGAGCGGCGGATGAGGGTAGAAGCGAGGTTGCGGGCAGCGACGATGAGTCGGGAGGCGTCGCCGGTGCGGACGGGAGAGTGGTCCGCGCCGCAGGCCACAGACGGCGTCACGCATCCAGTGGCGGCTCTCGATGGACCAATGGCTGCAGGCGAGCGCGAGCAGGCAGGAGGGGTCGGTTTGCCCCGGCATCAGGCGGGTGAGCAGGCAGGCGACCTGACCGATGCGCGGGACCCGGCTGTAGCACGCGTGGTGGGCGGTCAGGCGCGTGGTGGCGTAGAGGGTGCGCGTCTCGGCGCGCCCGCAGCCGAGGTCGACAGTCGTCGCGTGTGGGGCGCGGTGGGGTCGGCGCAATAGGCGGCGCACTCGGCGGAGAGCGTCGGCGAGGTGGCCTTGACCACAGTGATAGCAGGGATCACGACACGTCAGCGGCGGCTGGCGAGGTAGGCGGCAATATCGCGCAATTGGCCGTCCGGGATAGGCGGCCGCTGCGAGGTGGGATGGGCCAGTTCGTGGAGCAGCCAGCGGACGGATCGGCGGCTCCCCTCGTGCGTCAGATTGATCGCCGCGGTCGAGTCGGAGACCCCGGCAAGCGCATGGCAGGAGATGCAGGAGCCCGTGGCGAAGTCGCGCGCCCCGCGCCCAATGGCGCGCGCATCGACCCACCGCGCCGTGGGCGCGGGGGACGTAGGAGATGAGGTAGGATGGATCAGCACGGCCACGACCCCGCAAACGAGGCCAATGACCACGGCCATGACTGCGCCGATTAGACTCCGCCGCACGGGCGTACTGCCCATCAGTCGCTCTCCGCTCCCATGTTCTTCCTTCCGCACTGTTCGCGAAGAGTACACTCGCCTCCGCTCCGGTCGCCAATAAACGGGACGAGTGAACTACTATCTGAGCATATCATCGACGGTCATCGCATGGCGCCAGGTGGAGCAGTGTGGGACGGGGAGGTGCGCGTCAGGCGACGGGGCCGGCTGGCAGCGCAGCGAGAGACGGAGATCCCAGGGGACGTCGCCTTATGAATAATGCAGGCTGGTGCGCAGGGCCTCACATCGACCTTTTAAGATCACTCTCCTGCCATGACCTTTCAAGGTCAGGCTGCCGACGCTCACCATCACAATCGCGGGGCGCACGGGCGGGTGTGTCAAACCGGGTGCGCGCCACTTTTTCGCGGACGGGAAAGGGAGTAGACTAGCAAGCAAGCAAGAGGGGGATAAAGACAAGGAGAACAGCGATGGCGGGGGAGCAAGGCGTGGGGACGGCGGTCTACGGGGCGGAGTCGCCCGCGGCGCAGGCGTGGCTGGCGCGGCAGCGGCGCGCGCTGCTGGAGGAGGAGGAGGGCGCCAGCGTGGTGCGGGCGGAGGTGCGGCGCCAGCGGGCGGAGGTGGAGCCCGTGGCCCAGGGAGCGCAAG
>JAABUZ0100005394.1_pt1 | contig 16818 bp, 18 predicted proteins | sample 5562091 | NCBI WGS metagenome assembly JAABUZ01 (sample SAMN12813069, study PRJNA571459) | rock metagenome | isolation source: Antarctica rocks | place: Antarctica: Victoria Land, Linnaeus Terrace sud | collected 2015-12-21
CCGACGCCGAGCCGGGGACGGTCCACCTGGATCAGGGCTATGCTGGTGGTCCCACCCGTACCCTGCTCGACGAGTTGGGCCTGGACGGGGTCATCGCTCGCAAGGGAGTGCCGGCACCACGGCAGGCGGGATGTCGCTGGACGGTGGAACGGACGCACAGTTGGATGAATGGATACGGCAAGCTGCGCCGCTGCACCGAGAAGCGGCGCGTCATCGTCGAGTTCTACCTGTTCTTGGCGGCAGCCGTGATCGTGCTCCGCCGTCTCATCCAGGAGGCCCGCCTCCGCTACCGCTGGTCCACCCGGTCGACCACCCGTCGCCTCAAGTAGTGCCTATTGCCGGTCGCTCTTAGAGTATCTTTCAAAACCCTGTAGCCCGCCCCCTGCGGCTTGCCCGACGCAAGAGCGCAGTGATAGGCGTCCCAAGACGATCACTGGGAGCCCATTCATATACGAGTGACCGGCAACACCCCAACGACCCAGCGCATGCCCCCAGGGGCTGGCTACGCGCGACGCGGTATCTTAGACATGCCTCTTAACTGACAGCGAGCAGCAGTGCGAAAGCGGGAGTAGCGGAGCAATGCAACGGGTTGTATCGTCATCCTGGACCGTGCGAGTCGGTTTTAACATGGACGTCGATTTCTGTGTGTGGCTCCTCGAGTGGGATGGCTTGCGCGTGCCCCCATTTGACGGCCATCCAGATGGAACTGGTGAACTGCGCGGGATGGGAATGACCGCGGAGAGCTGGAACGCGTGGTTCCGCGCCATCGCCGAGCTGTCCGGCTTTTTATCTGATCCCTACACCCTGTACCCCGCCGGGGATCCGATGCTCCTCCCCGGTCAGCACCCGGGCGACAACCCATTGGGTCGGCGGCTGCGTGAGCTATGGGAGAGCTATGGTCCCCTCTCGAACAAGCGCCGCCATATCGAGCCGACACCGCTATCGCTAAACTGGAAGCACTACCTCAAACCGAACCTCTATCAGGTTCTAAAACCGTACCATGAGGCCATTCTGGCTCCGTTTGTCGTGCACATCGTGAGATATGCCCCCCAGGTCGATGCCCTGGTGCCACCCTCCACTGCAGTTCTCGGCTTCAATGATCTGCCGGAGCCCGTCGCCTACCACCTGGCAATCGCCCGGGCTGCTGCTTCACTCACGGAGGCGCGCTGACATCCCGAGTTCCGAGGTGGCGCATGTCAGAAGGGCAGGCGGAGTCCGATTGCTCGTGATACTACGAGTGGCTTCCGAAACCAGAGGGCGGCAGTGGCTCGATGATCTCCCACAGCTCGTCGCTGACCAATGGCTTGCTCGTAACTGGTCAGCATACCGAGTCTCCTCTCAGGTTTTGAAAGACACTCTTAGTATCCATTATGCGGCGAGGTCGCAATCAGTCAGACCGCAGCCAGAACTCGATCAGGCGCGTCGAGCGGGAGCGCCGTGTGGCGATGGTTACTGGCCGAAAACAGTAGATGAGGACTGTACCAACGGCGTCTCCATGATGGGCCGTCATTATCTGATGTCGGACGAGCCGAGGGTGGTGGTAGCCATCACGGCACCTCTCGGCTTGGCTCCCGCTCGGCCAAGAGTGGCACCAGTTTGAGGCCAGGCACACGCGCGAACTCGACGCGGATCACACTCGCCGACCAGGATTGCTCGCGGCGCTCAACCTCCTCGCGAGTCGCGATCCTCTTGACAGGCAGAACTCGCTCCGCTATTATGGTAACCACTACAGTAGTTACCAAAGGATCGGGAATGGACGTTGTTGAGCTCCTGAGACAGGTCGGGCTGACCCAGTACGAGGCCGAGGCCTACTCCACTTTGGTGCGGGAGGGGCCGCTCACCGGCTATGAGCTGGGCAAACGCTCCAAGGTACCGCTTCCGCGCAGCTACGATGTCCTGGAGCGGCTCGGCGAGCGCGGTCTGGCCCTGATCCAGCCAGGGGACCCACCACGCTACCTGGCCGAAGATCCTGCCCGTTTCCTCAATCACCTTCGGAGCAGCATGACGGCCCGCCTCGAGGAGTTAGCAGTGCGACTGACGGTGGTCGCGTCGCCGGATGCCGGCGAGGAGTTCTGGGTCATCCGTGGACATGACAAGATCCGGAATCGTGCCGCCGCAATGATCGGAGCGGCTGAGAAGAGTGTCGAATTCCGTCTCCCGGCACCGCTCGACAGCGAGCTGGGGGGGCTGGTCGCGGAAGGACGTGGCCGGGATCGCCGTCTGGTGACGATGGATGGCGGGGCCGCGCTGGCGGATGATGTCGTTCTGGTGGTGGTCGACGGTTGCGAGGTGTTAGCGGGAACGCTGGCGACTGACCGAACCCAGGCGGTGGTAACGCGCAACCGCGCCCTGGTCGCTATGGCACGCCGCTGCTTCGCGGCCGCTCGTCCGCGCCAGGGGACTGTGCGGTACGGGGAGACGACGGAGACCGCGAACGACTGGCTGGCCTGGGAGGAAGACAAGCATCGACGGCTGCGGCTGCTCAGTCGCGACAGCCACGTGGCATAGCGGATCGCATCATCGGCAGGAGGTAGAACCATGGCAACAGCGACACCCCTTCCCTCGGACATTCGTGATCCCGGCTTAGCCGAGGAGGGCAAACGGCGAACCGACTGGGCGGCGCGGCAGATGCCGGTGCTCCGTGGAATCGCCGAGCGCTTGGCGCGGGAGCGGCCGCTCGAGGACGTGTGCATCGGCGTTTCCCTGCACATCACCACCGAAACCGCCGTGCTGCTTCGCACCCTCAAAGCCGGTGGAGCGCGGCTCGCCCTCTGTCCATCCAATCCGCTCAGTACGCGAGATGACGTCTGCGCCACGCTGGTGGTCCATGAGCGGATCCCTGTCTTCGCGCGCTACGGAGAGGATCTGGAGGCGTACTATCATCACGTCGCGGCAGTGCTGGCGACCCGCCCGCAGATCGTCATGGACGATGGCGCCGACCTGATCGGGGCGCTCCACGCCGCTCACGACGAGGACCTTCTGCGACACGCGATTGGCGGTATCGAGGAGACCACCACCGGCGTGACCCGGGTGCGGAGCATGCAGGCGGCAGGAATTCTCCGTTTCCCCGTCATCGCCGTCAACGATGCGCTCACCAAGCACCTCTACGACAACCGGTATGGCACCGGCCAGAACACCATTGACGGCATCTTACGCGCCACCAATACACTCCTGGCGGGTGCGACCTTTGTCGTCGCCGGGTACGGTTGGTGCGGACGGGGTGTCGCTATGCGGGCGCGCGGGATGGGGGCGAAGGTCATCGTCACTGAAGTTGATCCCATCAAGGCACTCGAGGCGCATATGGACGGCTTCCGGGTGCTTCCGATGGTGGAGTCAGTGAGGGAGGCCGATATCGTGGTGACAGTGACGGGGGGACGGAGCATCGTCTCCACCGAGCACTTCGAGTCGCTCAAGGACGGCGCCATCCTGGCCAACTCCGGTCACTTCGACGTCGAGGTCGATGTCGCCGCGCTCAAGGAGCTGGCGGTGGAGCACCGATCGGTACGGGAGCACGTTGAAGAATACGTCTTGCCATCCGGGAAGCGCGCGTACCTCTTGGCGGAGGGTCGGCTCGTCGGCCAGGCGGTGGCCGAAGCCTCCCCCGCCGCGCTGATGGACATGAGCTTTGCCAACCAGGCGCTGTGCACCGAATACCTGGTGCAGCACCGGGACACGCTCCAGCCCATGGTGTATGACGTGCCGTCTGAGATCGACCAGCAGGTCGCCTCACTCAAACTGGCCGCGCTCGACATCCAGATTGATCGGCTCTCGCCGGAGCAGGAGCACTACCTGGCAGCCTGGGAGTCGGGGACGTAAGCGACGGGCGGCATGGGCGGCGGGGATTGGCTGATGTAGTTCGAGGCCGACAACGTCACCGTGCGCCACGAGTACGGCGCTGGAGATATGGCGCTGCGAGGGACGGTCGAGGATCTCTTCCTCTGGCCCTGAGGGATACGGGAGAGAGATCCTCGAGCCGTGCGAGATCGGTTCCAAGAGGCGTTCGTCTCCTTCGCCACGGTCAATCGAGAGCCCTGGCTATGCTCGGTCTCCGCCAACCCGCAGGATGAACCGGGAATAGTGGTCGAGCCCGTTCTCGTTGCTGCTCGCCACGTCAAGCCATAATTTCCATGATGCCCGTGATGCGACTGTGGCTGTACAACTGATGCGGGATGACACAATGGTTGGAGCGAAAATGGACGAAGGCATCAGACACATCTCCTGGCTGGACCGGCGGGTCGAAGCGCGAGAGTCTCCGATTCACGGCCGAGGACTCTTCGCGACCGAGCTGATTCGTGCCGGTGAAGTGATCGTGCGGTGGGGCGGCGTGGTGCTGCCGATCACCGAACTGGACGTGCTGAAGACGCGGGAGCGCTACGACTGAGCTGCCCTCTCGGACGACACGATTATCGTCTTTGCCGCCAATGATCCCATGATCTGTGGCAATCACTCCTGCGACCCCAATCTATGGATGGCGGATCCAATTACGCTATCAGTGCGCCGCGATATTCGACCGGGCGAGGAGATCACGATCGACTACGCGGTGCTGAGCGATGATCCTACCTGGGTCATGCCCTGCTCATGCGGAACTCCCCTCTGCCGCGGATTGGTCCGGGGAGACGACTGGAGGCGCTCTGATCTTCAGGAGCGGTACCGGAGCCACATGGTGCCCTACCTCGTCCGGCGCTTTGAGGAGAACTAGGCGATGCCTTCCACGATTCGGTCTGGCCGTTTCCACCTTAGTCACGCCGCTTCGAAAGATCTCGATCCATGTGGCCGTGATGGTCGGCGCCATCGTCCTCCAGATGTTGGGGGCGGCACTCGTACACTTTGGTCCGTTTGTTGGCCTCGCGGGGTGGGCGCGGGTTGGGGCACGCCCTTGTGCACGGGGCGATGGCGATCGTCGGCGGCGCAAACCATGACACCTTGGCACTCCGCGTCGATGAAGACAACACCTCTGCCCTGAACCTCTACCGGAGTCTGGGCTTCTACGAGTGGACGGCGGGGATCGAGAGAGGAGCGCCGCATGGCCACGAGGGCGACAGTGTGCTGCGCAGTAACCCCAGTTCGGGCAATACTGATAGTTGACCCGAGTTTCCAGATTTCTGCCGAGTCTTCTCACCCTTTCCATCCTCTCGCCGAGCGACATAGGCGGCGTAGTCGGTGGTATACGCGTCGCAATCATCGCCTTGCATGGGAGACATGCCTATCCCAGCGATGACGCACGGGCCAGGAGGAGGGTACGACCGCCGCTGCCCTCCGGAATAAACCGGTGCTAGGTCACCGTAAACCCGGCCGCTCGTACCCATCGCAGATAGGCCTCCGTTCCCTCGTGTGACCAGGACATCGACGGTCCCGCGCCCAGCCAGTTGTCCTCCAAGATCCAGGATCGCTCCGGCTGATGTGAGATGGGACGCCAGTTCTTCCAGCCAACGGCCGTGCTCTCCGTCCTCGGCGTCATCCGCCCGATAGGCACAGGACACGAGGTTGTAGCCTTCTCTGACGTGGTTTTTGGGGTCCATCATGCGCTCCCTCCCAGCGACCAATCGGGGATCACGGGCGTAGTCTACTCCTTCGCGCGTCCTCCCGGTTACTATCGATGCAGGATATATGGGATGGGTCCACGTCAGTCCCTTCAGGTGCCCCGGGAGCGCCACGCGCGACCACGAGTGGGCTGATCTCTCACGTCCGCCTGTTGACGGCTGCGACTATATCGGCCACGGCCACTCTGATCACCGGGTGTCGAGCCGGAGATAGGCGATAAGCTCATCCCAGTAGTTCCCTCTATTGACGTTTCATTGCCGAGAGATAGGCGACCGCTGCTCGCCCAATCCCCTCACCCGCCTCAAGGCGTGGCCGCAAGTAGGCCACGAATTGCTCCGCCTCGCTCGTGGTCAGCGTCTGATTGATCGCCTCCTCCAACGTTGGAATCCTCGGGTTGCCGGAGGAATGGAGGAGATACTCCCAGCGCATGGGCTTCTTCGGTCCGATCGTGGCCTCGTAGTCGAGACGGATCTTGCTGAAGCCGGCTGACTCGGCATGGGCAAGAAGACCCCGCTCATCGAAGTTGAGCATGGGATCCGTGTCCAGCGGCTGGAAACGCTCGTACAGGGCACGGACTTTGGCCGCGATGCCCTGAATCGGACTGACGTCGAAGCCCAGGTACTCCCCTAGCGGCTCGGGAGCGTGGAAGCGGTTGATTGGCTCAAAGATGGAGAGACGGCCGCCGGGTTTGAGCACCCGAAAGAATTCGCAAAAGGCCTCACGCTTGCGGTCGACGTAGATGAGGACCGATCGGGTGGTGACGACATCGACCGAGGCGTCCGGCAACGCAGAGAGATCATCGGCGGAAGCGCGGAGGACCTCAATCCGATCGAGGACGCCAAGCTGCTCGGCCAGTGTCCGGCTGTGGTCGAGCAGATCCTGAGAGACATCACTGAAGATGACTTTGCCCTGTTCGCCGACCAGGGGCAACGCACCGAAGGCAATGAGGCCATCTCCCGCCCCCACGTCGAGCAGGACATCACCTTCAGCTGGCTGCGCATGTTCAAGGACACGATCGCGGACGGGGATTAGAAAGCGTTCGTATGCCTTTTTTCGCTCTGGATCACCCGCGAACCGCGTTTCCAGGAGCCATTTGGCCCATTGATCTTGTACCTGCTGCGTCTCCATAATCTCTCCCCTTTCGCCAGTCACCGGTCATATTCCGACACATCGCCTCGTTTCCGAGCTGTGCCTCCATCATCCAGTTGCTGCCGTACAAAGCGACCCATAGCGATCGGGATGCCGCCACCGACTGCACGAGCAGCGGACGCCGCTACCCCTTCCAGAAGATCGGCGCAGACGACTGCGGCACGGAGCAGACCAGGACGATCCAGTCCGGCGACCGTCGCCTCGATGCCGGTGGGAAGACCGACCTCGGGATGGTCGAGAACAGCCGTCAGGCCGTAAACCGGGTAGCGGAGCCCCTGACTCACGGCCCAGAGGCGCCACACCTGTGCTCGCGCCTCATGCAGCCGCTCAAGTGCTTCCCATAGCGATCCTCGCCGCAGGTACTTCGCCAGGTCTCTCAACGCGGTCCATCCCAGGAACGCCTACTCACGCACCATCGCGGCATCTGCTTGGAGGACAGATGCATCCCACCGCTCGACGCGGAGTCGATCGGGATCATAAAGGACAATATTCTCCGGTTGCGTGCCCTTGGGGAGGTGCGCCGGAACGGCGACCAGATCGAGCTGAACCCCGTTCACATACTGGACGAAGATGCGCTGATGGGGACGGTCACCCATGCCGGAGATCCCGTGGCGGAGGGAGTCGACGACCTCGCCCAAGCTCGTGAGGAGCCTGGCAAGATCGTCTCCCGACTCCGGCCAGACCTCCTTCGCGACGCCGAGCGCCAGGTCGAGATCCGAGAGAGCATCACCGCGACCTTCGGCCACCGAGCAGCCGAGCTCCAGCCAGCACCAGCGCGGGTCGCCCTCCATCACCTCAAGCAACCCTTGCAGCAGGATGCGCTGCCGCGTCAATTCATCCGGTAGCGCCGCGACCCACGTCCGTGCATCCACGTCACTCATTCCTGGCCGGCACTACTCGCCGGGTTTCCGTGCCGTGATCCGAAAGTTCACGATGTAGGAGAAGAACTGGTGGTTCGCTTGTCGATGACGCATCTCGGCGAGGAAATCCTCCGCTTCCGCCGGTGTCACCACGCTGGCCTCAACCGCGTCGGCGATCCACTCATCGAGCAGCCAGTTGGTCAGGAACCCGCTGCCATCGCTTAACGGGACAGCCGGAATTACCTCAACCTGCCAGCCCAGCTCCTTGAGCCAGCCGATAAGCTGGCGACCGACCGCGCCGTTGAATTCATGGTCACCGACAAAGCGCATCAAGCGGAGGGACAGTCCGAGATCGGAGGCCAGCATGGCATGAGCGTCACAGTCTGACTCCCAGAGGCAGAGGGAGCCACCCGGACGCGTGAGGAGAACGCCGCCCAGCAGAAAGCGCGTTGCCAGCCGCCTCAGTGGATTTGATCTTGTACCTCCCATCCCTCCTTCCGCCCCTTCGACGCCTCGGCTCCGGCTCAGGACACGGGCCACGTCGGCACTGACCCACCACACCAGGGCGCTCAAAGCGACCACCGCCAGCACGCCGCCTGCGTTGTGGAACACCAGGAGGGGCCAGCCGGCCACCACCAGAAACGGAGCAACGAGTTGTGGGCCCCTGATAAGCGATCTCGGCCAGTTGCCCCACTCCTTCCGGTCTAGCCATCGCGACGAGGCGCTGCCGTACAGTGCGGCGAAGGCACAGACCACCGCCACGATAAACTCATGCACCGGCGACCGCACGGTCTCTCCCACCAAACTGAGCGGCAACGACCAGCAGCCGAGACCGATCGCCACCCCGAGAGATTGTAGGAACCGTTCAGGCGATGAGCGCTGCATACAGGTATTCTCGCCCAGAAGGATGGACAATAGCCCGACCTAAGAATTGCGGATTCTGATTTCTATTCTGGGTTCCGCGTGGTGTATAATTATCGCTAAGGCATAGAATACCACGGCGTAAACATAGCACTTAAAGGTCATTGACATGACGGGATGGCGACTGGTCCAAGTAGCAAGTGGAGCCAGGGGTTCCGAGCAGCTTCTAGTCTCGGTCTCCGGTTGGTTCGGACAGAACATGCTCCTGATGGAAGCGACTGTATATAGGCGCGTAGGTGACGAGCAGTGCGAACAGGATTCAATCCTGAAAGGACGAAATCTGCGCGGTCCCCGGGGTTCACATGGCCGAGGTCTCGACGCTGTGGATAGTGCGCTCCTTAAGTGGATTGCTGTTTTCACTGCTGCGCGTCGATTGGCGCTGAGCGGGCACAGATGTTCACAGCAGTCTTGACTGTCTCGTTGTCTGCGGCATTTGGGGCGCTGTTTCTGTTAAGTGCCGCTCCCAAATTGCGCCGGCCGAGAAGCTTCCTTTTGACCGTCATGGAGTACCAGGTTATGCCTGAGGGAGCCGCTCGGTTGTCCGCACGACTGATTCCTTCGACTGAACTCCTGGTTGCACTGCTGCTCCTTTCCGGAGTCGCCCTACGGCTTGCCGCGCTTTTGGCCGCTGTATTACTGCTCGGGTTTGCCGCTGGAGTTGGTATCAATCTCTCTCGTGGGCGCCACCTGGATTGTGGCTGCTTCGGCAAGCATAGTAGGCCTATCAGTGCAGCTCTCCTTATCCAAGACCTCGGTCTAGTCTCGTTCGCCATACTTTTGGTAAGTCTCTCAGGTGGATGGGGAGGAGTCGCCTGGTGGTCTATCTTCCGGTTTACAAACTTTTCCTTCGGGTTTATTACGTGTCTGTGTATGGCTATCCTGACTGCGATGGTCGCGGCTAGGCCGACGCAGAGATTCAAGAGACAGACGTAGGACCTGTGCCCCATCGCTCCTAGTTCCAGCCGCCTAGCTGCCGACGAGAGGTATTTGCATGACAGGGCTGTGGCTCGCAACTTATTTGGCTCTCTGGACAGTTGTCATTCTGACCGTTCTCCTTCAGGTTGGGGTATTGCGTCAACTGGGCATGATTCAGCGCCAGCATCAGCCGGCACAGAAGCCCCAACTTCCTTCCTATCAGGACGACGGCCCACGTCTTGGCTCTCAGATCCCCGAACTCACCATTCAGGCGGCGAACGTGGGAAGCGCGGTGTCACTGACGGATATGGCGACGGCTCGCGGGGCGTTAATAATTTTCATGTCCCCACTCTGTGAAGGGTGTCACGAAATTGTGAACCCTCTGAACGCTTTAGCGAAAGATCGCTTACGTAGTGTCCCGAGCCTCGTTATTTTGCGTGGAAACGAGACCAGTTGCAGATCGTTTCTACGCGTGTTTCCCTTGGATGCTCCGGTTGCGTTGGACCTGGACGACAGCCTCACAGCCGGTTTTGGCATGCATCATAGCCCTTACGGACTTCTATACGACGAGAACCAGCTCCTCGTACGTAAGGGGTCCGTCACTGATGCGGACAGCCTGGCAGCGCTATTGGGGGACGGAACCGTCCCAGCCAAAGCATTGGCGGCTGTCTTTCCTCCCCCTGTGCCCACAATGATCGTCAGCCAATCTCGCGCTGGCTTCTCTCAATAGTTTGAAGTCAAGGAGCACTCGTATGGACCGAATCATTGACCGTTTGTCTCAAACCCTGGCGACGCCGCGCTCCCGGAAGGGATTCCTGTCCGCACTCGGGAAAGCGGCACTTGCTGGTGCCGCTGTGGTGACCGGCGTGGGAATAACTGATGCGTTTGCTGCTGGTTGCGGCTACTGTTGCGGAGTCGGCAGTGGTGGTGGAAGTCTCACATGCTTACAGGCATATGGTCAGTGTGGTTGTCCCGCCAATACGTACACCGGAAATGCATTCTGCTGCACATACGCAGGGAAGCCATATTCCTACCAACAGTGCCTCCAAGGCGGAACCATTGTCTGTATTGCGTGCTACCAGTTGTGCGGTTTCAGCCCGCAACCGTAGGAGCAACTCGTTGTGAGCGGGTAAGCGTGAGCTAATACCAAATGCGCTTGACCGCGCCGTATAATCTGAGCTGATTCGGCACGGGCACGCGCAGCCAAGTCGAGATTACGCGGCATCAACAGAAGGGCTTGGTATAATGGCGATTGCCTGAGACACGTTTCCGCGCCATAACACCTGTGCTGCGCAATACTCATGCGAGTCGGAAGATTGAGTGTGGATTGAAATATGCACGGCATGTTGTTCATGACCTCAGAAAGAGGTGGTGAAGTTTAGGCGCGTAGTCCGATCTGAAAGATAACGCTGCCGGTAAGCTTAGCTCGGTGAGCTATCGTATCGCTGGGACTCTTACCTGTAACCGCCCGAAAACTTAATAAACCAGATGGGTTCTCATACCGGCCAGGGGCATGCCCCAGCACGGCGACCGCCGAGGGGGGCCCGGACTTCAGGATATGGTGCCCGGGCACAGTCAGTACCGTCCTGTAACCGGTGCCCGCGAAACATGATACTTTCAACCGTTTCACCATTTTGTCAGGGTAGAGCCGTTCTGGAGGAGGCCCGTGATGCCGTTTGTCGGCCATGAACTGAGTGACAGGCCCGATTCTCGATGAACAACTCGACCAATATCTCGGACGTTGCCCCCTTCGCCACCCGTGTGGCCGACAACATCGAAACGGTCATCATCGGCAAGCGACAACAGATCGAGCATCTGCTGGCGGCGCTGCTCTGTCGCGGCCACGTGTTGCTGGAGGACGTGCCGGGGACCGGCAAGACCATGCTGGCTCGCGCCGCCGCCGCGACCATGGGCCTCTCCTTCAATCGCGTGCAGTGTACCCCCGACCTGCTGCCCAACGACATCACCGGTCTCTCCATCTACAACCAGCAGACCGGCGGCTTCGAGTTCCGAGCCGGCCCGGTGCTGGCGAACATTCTGCTGGCCGACGAGATCAACCGAGCCACGCCCCGTACCCAGGCAGCGCTGCTGGAGGCTATGCAGGAGCAGCAGGTGACGGTGGACGGCGTGACCCATCAGTTGCCCGACCCCTTTCTGGTGCTGGCCACCCAGAATCCGGTGGAGTACGAGGGCACCTTCCCCCTGCCCGAAGCGCAGCTCGACCGCTTCCTGATCCGCATGTCGCTGGGCTATCCGGCCGAAGTGGAGGAGATGCAGTTGCTGCGCAACCTGCGCCGGAGCCATCCCATCGACGCTATCGGCACAGTGGTGGACTCCGCTCAGCTGCCCGCGCTCTATGAGGCGGTGAGCGAGGTACACGTGGAGGAGTCGCTGGAGCGCTACATACTGGATATTGTGCGGGTGACGCGGAGCCATCCGGACATTTCGGTGGGGGCCAGTCCGCGTGGCTCGCTGGCGCTGTACAAAAGCGCGCAGGCGCTGGCGGCGATCCGGGGGCGGGACTACGTTACGCCGGACGATGTCAAGGAGATGGCGCCCTTGACCCTGCCACACCGGCTGATGGTGCGGCCGGAGAGCCAACTGCGGGGAAGGGACGCGACGGTGATCGTGGCCGAGATCCTGGAGAGCATGGCGCTGGATATCGGCGAAACAGGATAGAGGAGAGGCCACCGTGGAGTACGTGGTCTCGCTGCTCCTACTGCTCTTCGCTCTGTTTGCCCTGCTGCTGCAGGCGCAGTTGAACATCTCGTTCGCCGTCCTGACCTTTCTGGCGGCAGCCTTCGTGATCTCTCGAGGATGGTCGCGGGGGGCCACGCGGGGCCTGCGGGTGCAGCGGCGCTTTGTCGATCGCGCCTTTGCCGGCGAAGAGGTGATAGTGCAACTCCGCCTGGAAAACACCGGGTACCTGCCCGTGACCTGGCTGGAGATCGAGGAAGAGGTGCCGGCGGGGCTCGCCGGTGAGCAGCGCCCGGTGCACGTGCTGGGCCTGGGGCCGCGGCAGCGCCGGGACTTCAGCTACATCGTGCACTGCCGGAGCCGGGGGTATTACCAGTTGGGACCGCTGCGGGCCATGGCTGGCGATCTCCTGGGACTCGACAACCGCGTGCTCCATCTGCAGGACCTCAGCCGGCTCATTGTGTATCCCCAGGTGGCGCCGCTGGAGCGCCTGGGCTTGCCCAGCAGTTCCTCGCTGGTCACCCTTCCCTCCCGCATGGCGCTGTTCCAGGATCTCAGCCGGGTGCGAGGCGTGCGCGATTACCAATCCGGCGATTCACTGCGAAGCATTCACTGGACCGCGACCGCGCGGACGGGACAGCTGGTGGTGAAACAGTATGAACCGGCGATATCACGCGAGACGCTGATCTGCCTGGACCTGGATTTCAAAGGCTATCTGGTCCAGGGACGAGCCGCCGCCATGGAACTGGCAATCGTGGCGGCAGCCTCTCTCGCCCACCACATGATCTCCCGCGAACGGCTGGCGGCCGGAATCGCCATCCAAGCCCTGGATGGCCTGTACGGGGATGTACGGCGAATCGAGCTGGCGCCTCGCACCGAATCATCCCATCTGATCGCCATCCTGGAGGTGCTCGCTCGGGTGCAGGGCGCCGCTGGAGATGGACTGCTGCAGCTGCTCCATTTGGAGAGCGTAACCCTGGCCGTTGGCGCCACCGTCGTGGTTATCAGCGGGCGTCTGGACGACCAGATCAGTGCCGCACTGCTGCAGCTCAAGCGCTCCGGCCACGCGGTGGTGTTTCTTTTGGTGCAGCCGGTATGGGATGTCTCCAACCTGCCGGGCATTCCAGGGATACCTGTCCACCGCGTGTCATGGGCGCCTGATCTGGTCGGGATAGTATGAACGCCTTGCCGTCCGAGGGAAGCGTCCTGAGCCGACCGGCGCCGGAGCGAACTCTGGTCGCGCTTGGGCTGGCGATCGGTCTCGGCTGCTGGTCGATACCGCTCAGTATGGTGGGCGAGACGTCGCGGTCGCCGGTGCACGAGTTCATCGTGGCGCTGGTGTGCGCTCTCGCCGTTCTGTACGGCAGCGCCTCGTCGCGATGGCTGGACCGCAAGGAATGGGGCGACTGGCCGCGCTCGCTCATCAGGGGGCTTCAACTCGTCGCTCCGTTTCTGGTGGCGGCTGGCTGGCTCCTTTTGGTCTTCCGGAACGTCAGCGCCGTACTGGCTGCGGTCGCTTTGAGCAGTTTTGTGTGGTGGGTAAGCGCTGACGTGGCCCGTCTACTGAGTCGAGGCGTCGAAGGGGCGGAAGAACGGATGGCAGGCACGAAATCAACCCCCCTCAGGCAACTGGCGGTGCGCTTCCTGCTGGGCGGCACGCTGCTCTTTCTGGCCGGAGCCGTGAGCCAGGCGCCTGATGTGTTGAGACAGCAAATATTTCTGCCAGGCACGCGCTGGATGATCGCCCTTGGCGGGTACAGCCTTTCCGGCCTGGCGCTGCTCAACTATGCGCGCTACGTCCAGGTACGCCAGCAGTGGCAAAGCAGAGCAGCGGCGATCACCCCCGAAACCGGGACAGGATGGATGGGCGCGATGGTCACGCTGCTGGCCCTGGCCGCCGGTATGGCCATGGTGGTCTGGTTGTCGCTGTCGACCGGATTGGTGGCCGGAGGATTGAGGCAGGTAGTTCGGGCAGGTCAGCCAATCGGCGAATTCATTGTACGGCTTCTGTCCTTAGCTTCTGTCAGTCCCTTCACGATTCGTGCAACTCCCGGTGTCCCACAGGAACCGCATCACACCGTAGGCCTTGGACACCACCCCGCGTCTGGCGCCGATCTGTCGCTGCTGATTCAGGGACTGGTGCTGCTGACCTTGGTGGCGGCCCTCTTCCTCTATCGCTATCGCAAGGAGCTCCGCTCCTATTGGAACACCGCCGGGTGGGTTGCCAAATTGAAAGCATGGCTCTGGCCGTTACTCTGGCTCTGGTCGCTGTTGGGTGGGGGCGCCCGAGGAGCCGGCCACCTGCTGGCAGCGGTTGCATGGACGGCCATAACGCCAATCACCCAGGGGATGGGACGTAGATCGAGCAGCGTGCTTTTTCCTGGCAGGCTCGCGCCTCGCCAGCGGGTGCTGTACTACCACGCCCGCATGCTGCAACGCGCGACCCAGCGGGGCATCGCCCGCCGTGCCGCCCAAACGCCCATCGAGTTTGGCCGGGAGCTAGCGACCCGGCTGCCGGGAGCCGCGGTTGATGTCGAGTCGCTGACCGGTGAGTTCATGGAGGCTCGCTACAGCCGCCATCTGGTCGACGAAGGGGTGGCTGGCCGGGTTCGGCATAGCTATGGCCGGATTCGGGCGGTGTTGCGTCGCTCGGGCGACGCATGAACGGAAACGCCGGCATTCCCTTCCGTGCCGTGGTCGCAGACTGCTTTTACGGCGAGGATCATGGTGTCCAGCAGGGGCTGCGTGATCTGGCACGGGGTATGTGCTTGCGCTCAAACCCTCGCATGCCTGGTGGCATCCGATCGACACGATTGGCTCCCTCCAAGAAGCTGTCGAGGCAGCCGAATGGAACGGGCCGACGGCACCGGGCGCCTGGGTGCAGCTCGAGCGAACCTTCCGTGACGGCCACACCGAGACCTGGTGGGCGCTGGAGGTGGACATCGGCCCGTACGGCCCCACGAAGCCGTACCGGGCAATCGTCGCAACGACCGATCCGGCGACGTTGCCCGATCACACCACCTGGTATCTCACCACCAATCTGCCCGCTCCCGGGTCAGCGCGAGCGGAGGAGACGGACGCCGTGCCAGCGGCGGACCTGGCCGAGATTGTGCGGCTATATGGCTTGAGGAACTGGGTGGAGCAAAGCTACAAGCAGACAAAAGGGGCGCTGGGCTGGAGCGAGTACCAGGTGCGCTCGGATACTGCCATCCGGCGGCATTGGGTCTTGGTGTGCTGCGCTTTCTCGTTTTGCTGGTATCACCACAGCCGCTCAGCCGAGAGTGGCGACCAACCAGCCCGGACGAACCCTGTCGCCGATGAGACGACGGGGCGGGGGGAAAATGGGGAGCACACCGCTGCCTCGCCCGCAGGGCTCCTGGCCGGCCGCGCTGCGGGCTGTCCGGGCGTGGCTGGAGCCATGGATCATGCTGGGGCGCTACTGGAGAGGATGGCCCGATCAGCCCCCACCGCGGCAACTCCAGGTGCTGCTTGATCGCCTGTGTCATGGCCACGGCATTCGCCTCTACCTCACGCCATGATCCCCCTTCAACAAACTACCGCTAGTGCTGAGGTAGGCGGCAAAGCCCTCACTGCTGAGAATTGAATCAATTCCCGACTCAAGCGTCTGCAAGGCTGCCTGCAGCTTGTCTTCTTGCTCCGGTGATCCTGGTCGTGGTGCATACTCCCCTCTCGGCATAGAAGGGAAATCATAGACGCTGATCGCAATAATGTCAATAATGTGGTGCCTTGCGGGCAGAAACGGAAGAGAGATCTATGGCAGAGCAACCTAAAGCAATTGATATCAGCGATGTACCCGACATGCTCCGCTTGGCGGAAGAGGTTCATCGCACCGGCGATCCCCGGGTTCTGCGCCGGGATGGAGAAGACCTTGCCATGGTGGTGCCGATGCCACGTCCCAGAAAGACTCGCCTCAAGAAACCAACTGCTGCGGACTACGCAGCGTTCCGCAGTGCTGCCGGCAGCTGGGCAGATATCGATACCGACACACTGATTGAAGACATCTACCGCGCGCGTGGAGAGGGCACGCGACCGATCGATCGTCCATGAGCTATCTGGTCGACACCGACTGGATTATCAATGGGCTCCATGGGCGATCGGAGGTGCTGGATGTTCTGGAGGAGCATCGCGACGATGGGCTGGGCGTCAGTATCGTCACCCTCGGCGAAGTGTATGAAGGCGCGTACAACAACCCCGATCCGAGCGTGCACATTGCGTCATTCCAGGAGTTTCTGGCGCTCTTCACTGTCCTTCCACGCGGCCACGGCTCTTGAACATGAGCTGGTCCTGTTGACACGCAATCGCCGGCATTTAGCGTCACTGGATCAGACCTCGCCACGGATATGGCAACTAGACGTAGTCCCTCCTGGGTCTCCCGCACTTTCGATGAAAACGAGGGTCTCACCACTACCACTGGCCGCGGTGGCGGGGAATATCCCAGGTCTTGAGGCCAGGAGGCCGAAATCATCAACTTTGATACCGCTGGCAAATTCATGTGATCTGCAATTGAGGCTTCATGAGCACGGCGAACGGTGACCTGCGTGTTTGCGCGAGCGGAACATCACAGAGCCAGTGGTCAACACGCACGACGTTAATGGCGGCCGCGGTGAGAACGTGTTGGAGGTGGGTCTTCGCTTGGCCAATGTAGCGGGAGCGTCGTAAGCCGAAGGCGCGTACCCCTTGAGAGATCGTGCCTTCGATCCCTGCTCGCTTGGCG
>JAABUZ0100005395.1_pt1 | contig 16818 bp, 15 predicted proteins | sample 5562091 | NCBI WGS metagenome assembly JAABUZ01 (sample SAMN12813069, study PRJNA571459) | rock metagenome | isolation source: Antarctica rocks | place: Antarctica: Victoria Land, Linnaeus Terrace sud | collected 2015-12-21
CGGGCGACTGCCTCTCAGCGTGCGGTCTGGAGCACCTTCAAGACGCGCCCTCTGGGCCGAAGGACGCACTGGCCCCGGTAGATCCGGTCTTGACCGAAACGTGGGGCATCGGCAGGTTCAGGGCATTATCCGTACAACGGTGCGAGCGGGCGACCCAAACTGTGCCTGGAGAGCATCTGCTCTGGGGCGCGCTGGCGCAAGGACCATCCGCGCCCCTCTGGAGTTGACTGGGCAGGACGCCCAGTTGACTACGCGAGTATCGGCAACGGCCGCGCCTTGAGCTCATCCCGGCAGCGATTCGTCCCGGCGTGGAACGCGTGTTCGAGTTCAGGCGGGGGAGGGCAGGCTTCGCGGGCGCAGGTATTCTCTTCAGGTGAAACACGGCGACGACTGAGGCGAGGCCGTCGCGCGTCGCCGCGGCGAGGTGCTTCGGAGGGTGGGCGCGTGGCACAACGTCCGCGAGGAGCGGTTTGAGCGCATCACCCGGCTAGCGTCGAAGCTGCTGGGGGTGCCGATTTCGATGATCAACCTGGTGGCGGCTCAGCAGTTGACGCGTGCCGCGCACGGGATCGAGGCGGGCACGCTCTCGCTCGCCGACAGCATGTGCCGCCACGTTGTGGATGACGGTAAGCACGTGGAGGTGCCGGACCTGCGGCTGGACGAGCGGTTCCAGGACAACACGTTGGTCACCGCCCCGCCGTTGCTACGTTTCTACGCCGCGGAGCCGTTATACGTCGATGACGTGCCGGTCGGGACGCTGTGCGTGATGGACGACGAGCCGCGCGCCCTGACCACCGATCAGGCGGAGGTGTTCCGCGAGCTCGCTGCTTGGGCGGAGGCCGAACTCAACAACACGGTGCTGAACGAGCTCGCGCAGGAGGCGCAACGACGTGAGGCGCTGCTGCTGGGGGTCCTCCAAGGCGCCGGAGACGGGATCGTGGCCAGCGGAGCGGATGGCCGGGTGGTGCTGGCCAACAGGGCGGCGCTGGCGATGTTGGGCTTGCCAGAGTCCGAGCTCGTAGGGCGGACGCTGCACGAGGTGGCGCACCACACCAGGCCGGACGGCAGGCCGTACCCGGTGGCGGAGTGCCCCAGCGATCGAGCGATCGATGAGGGGCGCTCGATTGTGTCGCATGAGGATCTGTTCTGGCGGCGCGACGGCACTCGGCTGCCTATCGAGATGACTGTGACCTGTTTGCAGGGGGGCCAGGGTGGGGCGGTGACCGTGTTCCGCGACATCACTGAGCGGCAGCAGGTGCAGCGGCTCAAGGACGAGTTCGTGGGCGTGGTGTCGCATGAGTTGCGCACCCCCCTGACTGCGATCATCGGCTTCCTCAAGCTCCTGGACGCCGGGGTGGCCGCGCCGTTGGCCGAACCGCAGAAACCGCTTGTCGAGATGGCGCTGAGCAACGCTGTTCGTCTTGGGGCGCTGGTCGACGACATCCTGGACCTGGACCGGTTGGACGCCGGCCGGATGCCGCTGCGGCCGGTGTGGGTCAGCGCCGCCGACGTGGCACGGACGGTCGTGGATCAGCTTCAGGGCACCGCCGCCGTCGATGGTGTGTAGATGGCGCTCCACGCCCCGGCAGCGACCTGGTCGTCGATGTCGATGCCGCGCGGGTGACCCAGGCGCTGACGAACCTGGTGGGCAATGCACTGAAGTTCACCCCGGCTGGGGGGATTGTGCGGGTGGTCGTACGTCGAGAGGGCGGGCAGGTACTGCTTCTCGTGGTGGATTCCGGCATCGGTATTGCAGCCGAGGACCTGCCGACGCTGTTCGATCGTTTCCAGCAGGTGGGCGCCGCCCAGCCCGGGCGTCGCAAGGGCACCGGGCTCGGGTTGACGATCGCCAAGGGCATCGTCGAGCGAAGCGGCGGGCACATCGACGTGGTAAGCACCGCGGGCGAAGGCAGTGTCTTCACCGTCGTGTTGCCCGCGGCGCCGACACCGGATGAGGGCACCCCGTGACGAGGACGGTGCTTGTCGTCGACGACGAGCCGGACCTGCGTTCGCTGATGAAGATGAGCTTGGAGCTCGTCGGCGGATATGCCTGCACAGCCTTATCGAACGCGTCCCGCACACCCACCGCTACCGAGTCACCGACACCGGCCTACACACCGCGATGTTCCTCATCCGCGTCCACGACCGACTCCTACCAACCGGCCTGTCCCACCTCAGCGACACCACCGATACCGGCCCACTGCACCGAGCCGCCATCGCCTACCAGCACGCCTTCGACACCCTCACTGACCGCAGCTGCCTCATCGCCTAAACCCGACCCCACCGACACGAACTTGACTCAAAACTCCGGCTCCGCCGGACCTAGCCTCCTAGTTGTACCCGTCGGCTGCCTTCGCTGGGTCGACCGTGCAGCTCTCCGAGTACCACTTCCGCGGGTTGCCCTAATACCACTGCATGGGCAACATATTGCCGCGGCGGGCGCCGGCGCCGGCTCTCTGGCGCGTCGGCACCTGTGCTAGCCCTTACCTGCTGGCACCGACCACGGGTTCTGTCCAGCGCTTGCAACAGAGTCAGCGGGAGGTGCTTTGAGAGTTTGGCGGCTCAGCGCGCTCTCAGCCAGGAGGCCCAAGATCAAGGCAGGGTGCCGCCTCTTCGGCGTCGTCAAGAATGAGGGAGACCGTGTACATGCGTCGATTGATCCGCCTTTGTATGATTGTGTTGTTGGCGCTCGGGGCTCTCTTGACCCAGGTGTCCACCGCGGCGGCCGGGAGCGTGAACGTACGTGACGATGCTGGGGCGCTAACAGCGGCGGATCCGCCCCACCTCGAAGGATCGGGTAGGAGCGCCGTCGCGGGGTGTCAGGCGTTGGCGCCATGCGTGTTTGAAATGAGGGTGCCTGAGGTGAGTGAAGGTCTGCTACGCGGTGTGGGCATGACCGGAGCCGGCCTTCGATAGTCGACCTGCATGTTGCGGACCGTGCATATGACGTAAGTCCGGGGGGGATTCAATCACGGGGGATCAGGATTTGCATCCCGAGCAGTTTCGGGGTCTCGAATCGGAGGCTGCTGAGTCCCTCGAGCTGGCGCCCGCAGGTCCGGCAACGAATCTTCGACGAGTGATGCAACCGCTGTGTCCGGGGTACATGTGGACGCGGACAAGCGCTAGGACGGTGGCGTTCCTGTGGGCGGGTGACAGGTTGCATTCATGGTCGTGCGTTAGCGTCAAAGAATGCATGCGGGTCGCGCGACAAGTCTCGCGCGCGCGCTCCGGCTGCTGGCGGTCTTTCTTGTGGCTTCGGTGGTCATGGGGACGCTGGCCGCCGGGCTCGCCTTACCGGGTGTGGGGGGCTTGGGTGCGGCGACTCGGTCGAGCGTGACACTTTTCGACTCGCTTCCGAGCCAGTTCACCGCTTCGCCGTTGGCGCAGCAGTCGAAGATGCTCGACGTTAAAGGCAACGTGATCGCGACGCCGTATGAGGTGAACCGGGTGGTCGTGCCGCTGAGTGCGGTCGCCCCTGTCATGCGTGAGGCTCAGGTGGCTATCGAGGACAGTCGCTTCTATGCGCATGGTGGCGTCGACGTTCGTGGCGTGGTGCGGGCGCTTGCCTCCAATGCCGCGGGTACGACGGTGCAAGGGGGGTCCACGTTGACCCAGCAGTACGTCAAGGTTCTACTGCAGGAGACGGCGCTGACAGTTGGCAATAAGGTGGCGGCGGACGCAGCGGCGGCCCGCAGCGGGGCGGCGGGACTGTCCCGAAAGCTGCAGGAGTTGAAGTACTCCCTCCAGCCGGAGAGGACGAAGTCCAAGGACGAGATCCTGCAGGGGTACCTCAATCTGGTCTACTACGGCGACCAGGCGTATGGCGTCCAGGCGGCTGCGCAGCACTACTTCCACAAGGACGCCAAGGACCTGCTCCTGCCCGAGGCGGCGCTGGTCGCTGGGCTAGCTCAAAACCCGGGCACCACCGACCCGGTAAACCACCCCGACAAGGCGTTGGCCCGGCGCAACGTGGTCCTGGACCGGATGCGCGAGCTGGGTCTGATCACCGACCAGCAGGTGACGGACGCGAAGGCAGTCTCGCTAGCGGCGATGCTGCACCTCACGACGGTCCCGAGTGCGTGTTCTGGTTCGGGGGACAACGCCTACTTCTGTGACTACGTTCTCAAATGGCTGGAGTCGGACCCGTCCCTCAACGCGGCGCTCGGCGCAACGATCGAGGAGCGGAAGGCCAAGATCTTTGGCGGCGGCTTGACCATCCAGACAACCCTGGACCCCGACATCACCAAGATGGCCCGCGATGAGATCGTGCGCAGGGTGCCCCTGAACAACGATGTAGGCCTCGGTTCCGCGACGGTCGTCATCGATCCCAGGACCGGAGAGGTTCGGGCGATGGCCCAGAACACCAGCTACGGTATCGCGGCGGGAAAGCCTGGCGAGACCTCGGTGAACTGGGCGGTCGATACGGCGTTGGGTGGGTCGCAGGGCTTCGGCTTCGGATCGACCGAGAAGGCGTTCGCGCTGGTTACGGCTCTTGCGAAGGGGCTGCCGATCAACTCGAGCGTGAACGCCCAGACAGCTGGACCTCACCAGGCGGCAACGTACACCGGCACCGACTTCCCCGACGCGTGTGGCCTTGGCCGTTCAACTTGGTCGGTGCGCAACGACGAGTTCGTCCCGGGCGGGTTGACGACGTTGACCCGCGCCACCGCCCGCTCGATCAACACCGCCTTCGTCGCGTTGGTCTCCCAGCTCGGGGCGTGCAACGTGCGCGACACCGAGACCCGGATGGGCCTGCACCAAAGCAACGGCAACCCTGTCAAGCCCTTCCCGGCAGCCATCACCCTCGGCACCGACTCAGTCTCTCCGATGACCGTCGCCAGCGCCTACGGCACTCTGGGGAACAACGGCATCCACTGCAGTCCGGTCCCGGTTGCCGCCATCACCACGATGGACGCCAAGGTGCTGCCGATCCCGAAGCCGGGGTCGACGAACTGCCAGCAGGTCGTCGACCCCGACGTCGCCCACGGCGTCGCCGCCATCATGAGCAACGTCCTGACCGGAGAGGGCACCGCAACTACTAGCGCCCTGGCCAACGACCGGCCCGCCGCGGGGAAGACCGGCACCACCGACGGCAACAACGAAACATGGTTCGTTGGTTACACCCCTCAGCTGACGAGCGCAGTCTGGGTGGGTACCCCGAACGGCAACACTCAGGTGTTGGACAACGTTACCCTCGCCGGCCGGTTCTACCCCGTCGTCTACGGCGCCAGCATCGCCGCGCCCATCTGGAAGGGGATCATGGACCGAGCACTCGCCAACCAGCCCACACTGCCCTTCCCGGCGCCCAGCGACAAGATCACCAACGGCGAGGACGTGGCGATCACCAGTGTCGAGGGCCAAAGCATCGCGGACGCGACGGCCAGTCTGCGGGCTCAGGGCTTCACCGTGACCCTAGGGAACCGGATCTTTTCGCTCTACCCGCCCGGGGTCGTCGTGGGCACCGACCCCGGCTGCCAGGCCTCGCCCGGCTCACAGGTAGCCCTGCTCATCTCCACTGGCACCATCACAGCAGCACCCCAACCAGCGCCGCCACAGTTCAAGCCGCCACCGACCGTCCCGCCCACGAACAGCAAAGGCAACGGCAAAGGAAGGTAGCCCGCCGGCGCGTTGAGGTGCTCAGCAAGACCTCCACTTGCTCGAGGAGGCGGCCCGCACAAGCTGTCGTCGCTCGTGGGCACCTCGATGACGCGGGCGCGGCGGTGCCGGTTGATATCCGCTCCCCGTGGATAATCGTGGGCGACGTGGCGGGTTGGACGAGTTGACAGTCATGGAAAGGGGGTCAGTTGTGTTGCAGCGCCGGCTCGAGCTCGCATCGCCCGGGTCGATGGTCAATCGGCGCCTTTGGCGCGTGCTGTACGGCTGGACGGCCGCGTGGGGATTGCTGACCGCCTGGGGCGGTGGATACTCTTGGCACTACTTCGCCCAAGGGGCGCATCTGCTCACACACCCGGGCCCAGCTGGAGCGGGCCTTCACCTGTACGCCAGCCACCCCGACCTCCAGATCGGTCCCTTAGCGTTGCTGCTGGCTGTCCCGTTCGAGGCGCTCGGCCCGACCTGGGGCAAGTTGCTTGCCGAGGCGGTCCTGACTTTCTTGGGCCCCGTCCTGCTGCATGTCCTGAGCGCCGCCCGACAGAGCCTCACCGGGAGGCGGCCCCCGCCGGCGCTCTTGCTGTGCACCGGTCTGCTGGTGTTGCCCGTGTGGTGCCAAGTCGCCACCCACTTCACGCACCTCGACGACGCGCTCGCCATCGCCTTTACCTGCGTCGCTGCCCTCGCGGTTGCCCAGGGGAGACCGTTCGGGGCTGCGTTGGCGTTGGCGGCGGCAGCCGACTCTAAACCTTGGGCGCTGGGATTCACCGTTCTACTACTGGCCCTGCCAACCAGTCAACGCTGGCGAAGCCTGGCAGTCGCTTCCCTGGGCGCGGCGTTCGGGTGGCTGCCCTTCGTTCTTGCCGACCCGCGGACCCTTGACCTCGGACGCTTCTCCATCCACAACGTCGACAACTCAGCACTGCGCGCCCTTGGAGCCCACGGCGCGAGCACGCCAGCGTGGGACCGACCCGCTCAGCTTGCCCTTGGCGTGATGGTGGCGCTTATCTGCGTCCGTCGCGGACACTGGGCCGCAGCGCCCCTTGCTGTAGTCGCGGCGCGCCTTCTTCTCGACCCGCAGACCTACTCCTACTACAGCTCCGGACTGCTGATGTGCGCTGCGTTGCTCGACATGCTGTCTCCAAAGAGGCGAATGCCGGTATGGACGGCCGTTGCCGCGGCCTGGTTCCTGACCGACTACGTTGGGGGCGTCGTCCTCCAGGCCGAACAGCGCGGCTCGCTCCGGGCCATGTTCTGCGTCGGCCTGCTCCTCGCTCTCTGTCTGCGGGGCCAAACGGGCAGCTCGCCGCGCCTGCGGCGGTCACCACCCGGGGGATCTCTTCTCAGCGCCCCTTCCGCAGGCCTTGTCCGGCTGGACCGGCAGCAAAGCGCAGGTGAGGATCTTCAACCCCGGACCGCTTGTCGCGGGGTGGCCACTCGGATAGGGCCACCACACCCCGCGAGCCAGCCAATCATGACACCACAGGGGGCGCGAACCATTGTGCATTGGACACAACGGAGGCGGCCGAACTAACCGTCGGTCTTCCTCGCCCACCGGCCCTCAGGCATACCTCGACTGCCGGGCCGGTTATGATCCCCCTCCTGACACCTCGGAGGTACTGACCTCTTGAGTCAGACCGGGCAAGTCGGGCACTTCGATAGGTGTCAGTTGCCACCGGTGGCCCCGCTGCGGCGAGTGGTCTCCAGTCCGAGCCCGCCGATTCCGGCTCGACGGTCGTGGTCGCGGTGACAGCTCCCACGTCACCCTTCGTCGCAGCAGTATCGATGGGCCCCGGCAGTCGCGAGACTCACGGTCAGTAACTTCGACGGACTCCGCCGTCCGAGCGCTCAAGGCCCCCTGATCACCACGGCCTCTTCCGCCCGGTTCGTCGGTCCCAGCACCCAACGCACAAGGTACGGTTACAGCAACGTTTCGGACACGATCCGCTGATGACAATGCAACCCGTCAAAGGGGGCACCGCCGCCGCCGAGGTCCAGAGGTTTTGACTCCGGCAGCCGAGGGCAGCCGCCCTTCGGGCCCCGTGGTTCAGCGGGCCCCGGCGCACAAGGAAACCTCGGAGCACCCAGCGACTTCCTGCATGGCTTGGGTCGCGGCTGCCGGGTATCTGAGCCTTCAACATCACCCGCATTGTGGGACTCCTTTCGGCTGAACGAAGGTGCTCTGCCCTCTGCATGGTCATCTTGTTCTTGCGAGTCGTCACATGGAGGTACTGGGTAGGAAGCCGGTCGTGGGCTCAAGGCCTCCGTTGCACACCTCACCCGGAGGTTCTGATCATGTCCAGCACTTCGCGTGGCCAACGTCTGTGGTCAGTACATCTATAGCCAATCTTTCCGCTTGAATGTCAGGTACAGCAGCCCGGCGATGGCGATGATGAGTCCGCTGCTAAGGGCGTAACCCCAGAGTTGCTGGAAGCCGGGGTAGGGAACGTTTTGACCGAAGTAGCCCGTGATCGCGGTGGGGATGGCGATGATCGCGGCCCAGCCGGTGAGCTTCTTCATCACCGTGTTCAGGCGGGCGTCCTGCAGTGAGAGGTTCGTTTCGAAGATGGTGGTCACCATGTCGCGTAGTGACTCGGTCCACTCTGTGGCGCGAAGGACGTGGTCGTAGAGGTCGTCGTACCAGGAGTCGAGCTCGGTGGGGGAGTTGAAGTCTTTGCGGTGGCGCAGGACCGCGTTGACGACTTCGCGCATGGGCAGCACGACGCGCCGTAGGGCGACGAGGTCCTTGCGTATGCTGTAGGTCCGGCGCTGCACCACGTGGGTGGCCGCCTGCTCATCGAAGAGCCCGTCTTCCAAGGACTCCATCTTCTCATTGAGAACTTGCACGGCCTCGAAGTGGCTGTCCACGATCACGTCGAGCAGTCCATGGACCAGAGCCCCAACGCCGTACTTGAGTAGATCCGCGTTATCGGCCCATCGTTGCGCTACGGCGTCCATTCGAAGCCGTCGTCGTGGCGCACGGTGACGATCCCGCGTTTGAGGATGAACGCCGAGACGCGCGAGAGACTTAACTGTGATCGGTGCTCGGCAGTGTCCTGGTCCGGGCGGATGTCGGCGGCGTAGGCGGTCAGGAACGTGTGGGTGGAGTAGCGGGTGGCCTTGGCCCGCTCCCCGTGGGAAACCGCGTCCTCCACCGCTAACGGGTCCAGGGCTAACTCCGCGGCCAGCTCGGTCAGGACGTGGGAGTCGGGATCGCGGATATCTACCCAGACCAGACAGCCCTCCTCGTTCAGATAGTCGGAGATCTGTTCGAACGGGAAGTCCTCGGCCTCCACCGTGCCAGCGCGCCAAACTCGAGTTCGCACCCCGGCCGCGTCCTTGGTCATGGCCGCCATTCTGCCCGGACATTCCGTCTCCGAACCCAGGGCAAGCCTGTGAGGTTACTGGGCTATCAGCTTCGTTGACCCGGGATCATCAGAACCGAGGGCTGGCCGTCAGCGTTGCGGCGTCGAGCACGGAGAGCGACCCCTCGTCGTGGTTGCTGACGTACAGCCGGGCGGCGTCAGGGGTAGATCCCGTGGGCGCCGAGGCCGGTCGGGATGAAGTGGACGTACGTCACGCTGTCCGCGTTGATCACCCACTCGCCGTTGCGTAGCTTGTCCGCGGCTAGGAACCGCCGGCCGTCCGAGCTGAGCCGCTCGTCCTGGGGCATGGCGGAGGCACCGGGCTGCAGTCCGGCTTGGGGCCCCCCATGGAGCGCGCCATGTCGGAAGAGGTCGCGCCGGGCGTCGGGATCGCGTTGAGGTCGATGACCTTCTCGACAGCGGTGGCATCGGCGTCGATGACCAGCAGCTTCCCCTCAGTACACCTCGATAAGGTTCGGCGAACGCCTCGCCGCGTCAGGGATCACGCCTTCGGTTGGCAGCGTTTAAGACTCGTACGATAGGGCCCGCGCCGAGACGGTCAACGGCTCTACAAAGCCAAGCTGATCAAACCCCCAGTGCCTTGGCGGACCGTGGACCGAGTCGACTTCGCGACCGCCGAATGGGTCGACGGGTTCAACTTCCCAAGGCTCGACGAATACTGCGGCGACGTCCCACCAGCCGAGCTCGAAGTCGCCTACTACGCTCAACATCGAGCCCAGCAACCGCTGAGCTTTCACACCAGAAGTCTCCGGACTCGCCGGGGTGGTTGGGTTCGACGTCGGCTTGCTAGGCGTTGTTCTGTCAGTGGCTCAGGTCGGTGTGTTGGCGCACGAAGGGGAACGCGAGTGTTTGTCGGATGTTGGCTCCGGTCAGCATCATCACGAGGCGGTCGACGCCGATGCCGAGTCCTCCGGTGGGTGGCATGCCGTACTCGAGGGCTGTCAGGAACGGTTCGTCGACGTGGGTGCTGTTCGGGTCGTCACCGGCAGTTGGCGCCGATTGTGTGGCGAAGCGTTCTCGCTGGTTGATGGGGTCGGTGAGCTCGGTGTTCGCGGTCCCGATCTCCATGCCGAAGGCGACGAGGTCCCAGCGTTCGGCTAGCCGGTCGTCGTGGGGGTGCGCCCGTGCGAGCGGTGAGGCCTCGATGGGGAAGTCGGTGTAGAAGGTTGGGGTGGTCGTGTTGGGCTCGATGAGCTGCTCGTACAGCTCGAGGACGAGCGCGCTGGTGGCGATGTCGGCTGGCAGCCGGATCCCGTGTTGTTCGGCGGCTGTCCGCAGAAGGTGGACTGGGGTGTCCGGCGTGATGTGGGCGCCGAGTGCCTCACCGACTGCGGAGTGCACCGTGATTTTGGGCCAGGGCATATCCAGGTTGACCTCGAAGGGGTGACCGTGTTCGTCGAGGCGTCGCGCGATCGGCCGGCCGTGCACTGCGGTAGCTACTTCGAGGATGACGGCTCGGGTCAGCTCGCGCATGACGTGGTAGTCGGCCCACGCCTGGTAGGCCTCTAGGGAGGTGAATTCCGGGTTGTGAGTGGAGTCGGTGCCTTCGTTGCGGAAGTTGCGGTTGAGCTCGAAGATCTTGTCCATTCCTCCGACGCATAGTTGTTTGAGGTAGAGCTCGGGCGCGATGCGAAGGTAGAGGTCCATGGCATAGGCGTTGATCCTGGTCCGGAACGGGCGTGCGTCCGCGCCGCCGTGGATGGCTTGCAGCATGGGCGTCTCTACCTCGAGAAACCCGCGACGTGCGAACGCGTCGCGCAGGGCGCGCACCGCGGTGCTGCGGGTGAGGATCATCGCTCGCGCGTGGGGGTTGAGGATCAGGTCCAGGTAGCGCTGCCGCAGCCGGGCATCGGGGTCGGTCAACTCGGCATGCATTCCCGGTATCGGGCGAAGACTCTTGGAGGCCATCGCCCATTGGTCGGCGTGGACCGTCAGCTCTCCGTGGCGGGTGGTGATCACCTCCCCGGTCACGCTGACCTGGTCGCCGAGATCGACGCTCGCCTGCCACAACTCCAGCACACCTTTTCCGGGGCGCTGCATCGTGAGCATGACCTGCAATGTGCTCTCGCCCTCCTGCAGCACCGCAAAGACCAGCCCTCCGAAGTCGCGCACCGCCCGCACGCGTCCCGTCACCGAAACCATCTGCCCGGTATGACTGTCGGCAGCCAGTCCGGCATGCGCGGACACGACCTGCGCCACTGCGGCACTGCGCGGGACCGACCGCGGGTACGGCGAGGCGCCGGCGAGCTCCAAAGCGGCAGCCTTGCGGTGTCGGGCGCGCTGCTGGTCACTGAGTCGACGAGGCGGACGACGGTAGGTCAGGACCTCCTGCGCCATCTCGGCGACGGCCTTCTCGAAGGGCACCTCGGTGTCTCCGCGCCACGAGACGGTGACGCCCGGGGGCCGTGGCGCCATCGGATCAGAGACCGGCAGGAAACCCTCAGCCATGGCCGAGACGATGGCAGCCCGGGCAACGCTCATGGCCGGGTCGTAACACAGGAAGCGTGGCTGCCACCTTGGCATGTACTTGGCGTTCGAATGGTAGAGGCTCTCGATCTGCCAGAAGCGTGACGCGAACGACAGCAGCCCGCGGATCGAGCGCAGCAGCCGCCCAGCGCCCACTCGCTCGGCGTCGCTGAAGACCTCGCGAAACACCGCAAAATTCAGGGAGATGCGTCGGATACCCAACTCCGGGGCAGCCTCCATCAGTCCGGCCACCATGAACTCCGTCAGACCGTTCTCGGCCTTGCGGTCGCCGCGCATGAGGTCCAGGCTTAAGCCTTGCCGTCCCCACGGAACGAGCGACAAAACACCTCGCAGTTGGCCCGAGGCGTCGGATGCCAGGACGGCCACGGCCGCGGCATCGGCCGGGTCCCCCAGCCTGCCCAGCGCCATCGAGAAACCGCGCTCGGCTCGGTCAGCCCGCCATATGCTGGCGCTCTGAGCGATCTGAGCCAGCTCTTTCGAGGTCAGCTCACCGTGTCGGCAGACCTGCACCGTGTACCCGGCCCGGGTGATCCGTCGGGACGCCCGCCGCACCGAATCCAACGAGGATGCGCGCCGGCTGAACGCGTCTACCTCAATGATCGCCTCGTCACCGACCGTGAAGGCCTGCAAACCCGCTGCCACATACGCTTCCGCGCCCTCCTCACTGGCGGACAGCACCGCCGGGTACCACCCGTACCGGCGCGCCTCCTCAAGCCAGGCCTGGATGGCAGCCGGCCAGGAGCTGACGGCACCGACAGGATCGGCACTGGCCAGGCTGGTCGAGGCCAGCACCCGGTAGGTCACCGCCGCCTTGCGGTCTGAAGAGAAGATGACCGACTTGTCCCGGCGAGTGGCGAAGTAGCCCAAAGAGTCGCGCTCACCGCTTTGCAGGACCAACCGGCGCACGTCCAACTCGTCAGCCGCAGTGGCGAACTGCTTGCTGCGCGCAGACCTCAAGAAGACGATCGCTGTCACGAGCAGCGCCCCAGCAGAGAGGACGCCGACCACTTGAGTGATCCAGGGCGGCCCATCCTGACCCCGTAGCCCCGGCGGCGTGGCCGTTCCGAACAGGCCGACAACCACTCGCAGCGCCCAGTTGACCCGCGGCCACCCCGTCGTTAACCTGCCGGGAAATGTCTCCGTCAACAAGATCGACACCGCCGCCGAAACGCCGAGCCCGCACCCCAGCACGAGCAAGGCTCTCCCCCGTGAACCAGGCCTCAGCCGCGCCGGGAACTCGCTCCTGGCCCACAACAACGCCACGGCGATTAACGCTCCCGCCCCACCAGCCAGCACCGCGGAAGTCCGCGCATGGACCGTTACGTCGAGGCCGGCCACGTCCAGCACCAGCGGACCCCGGACAAAAGCCACAACCCCCAGCGCGACGGCGAACATCTGGAAGACCAGCAACACCCAAAAGGCAAAACGTATACGCCGCCGCAGAGCGCTGCCCAAGGCGAACAACAACACCGCCGTGAAGAGGCTGGGAGCCACGGGCAAATTGATCACATCAAAGACCCGGTCAACGATATTCGGCCGACCCAGCTGACCCAACGGAATACTGATCAACGACCACAACCCCGCCACAGTCACCACACGCGGCGTCCAGCCAGCCAATCGGTCACGCCAACCACGAACAGGAACGGCTCCACCATGGGTACTCATCACCCCCACAGTAAAGCGATCCAGGCAATAGCCCGCCCCTATAACCTCACCTGACATGTCTCTCGTTATTGCCGTTCCGTGCGCTGTGCTCTCAGCGGTCTCCTACGGAGCGGCGACGGCGATGCAGCACCGGGCCGTCCACACCGGGTCCGGGAAGGCGGATGCCCGAGGTCTGCTCCGGCTGCTGAGCGATCCACGATGGCTGGTGTCAGTGTTCGGCGACGGCATCGGACTGGCGCTTCAGGCGGTGGCTCTGGCGACCGGACCGGTCGTGCTGGTCCAGCCCCTGTTGGTCCTGGCGGTACCGGTTTCGCTGCCAATGGGCTGGGCCCTTGGCGGTCGAAGGCCCAGCCGAGGCGACTACCTCGCGTGCGCTGGCATCCTGCTCGCGCTGGGCGCGTTCTTTGCCATCGTGGGGGATCCGGGAGGGGCGGTCCCGCTGACACCCGGCTCGGTAGGTCTGGTGACTGTGATCGGAACTAGTGCGGGTGCCCTCGCCTGTGCGTTCGTGCGCCACGCGTCCCCAACGGTCCGCGCCGCGGTGTACGGCGCGGTGGCGGGCGCGGCGTTCGGGATCGTCGGCGTCCTGTTGGACGCGACGTCCAGGACGGTGCAGCAGCTCGGCTGGCAGTCTCTGCAACGCCCCGCAGGGTGGACGCCGCTACTCGGTCTGGCCCTCGTCGGGACGGTGGCCGTCATCGTTACCCAGGTCTCCTTCCAGCTCGGGCCTCTGGGAGCCAGCTTTCCCGCGAACGAGGTTGCCGCCCCGGTCGTGGCTGTCGCTCTGGGAGCGGCGGTGCTGCACGAGAAGGTGCCGGTGTCTCCCGCAGCGGTCACGGCATACGCGGCTTGCCTCCTGAGCGTTCTGGCCGCGACGATCTGGCTAGCCCGCGCCTGGTCGGGTCCGGAGAACCACCCGGCCCAGTAGCGGGACCCACACCACGGGTACCCGCCAACTCAGGGCTGGGAGGTGCCCAGCGAGGCTCGGAATCCTGGGGCGGTGGTTCCGAGCCAGGTCAGGGCCTGGGGCACGACGTCGGCCCAGACGCTCATCCGGTGACCGGCGTTGATGTCGACGTGTGACTCGATCGACAATGGAGGGTGGGCGGCCTTGAGTAGGGCCGCGCTGCCGGTGTAGGACAGCGAGTCGAGCTTGCTGGTCTGCAGCCATAGCGCAACTGGGGGTGGAGCCGACTTCGCGAGGGCCACCAGGTCGTACCGCTTACCGGCCGGGTCACCCGGCGGGAACGGCACGTAGGTCTTGCCGAACTCGGGGGAGGGGTACCCGCCGAGGATGATCCCTACCCCGAAGACGTCGGGGTGCAGCATCACCGCCATCGCGGCGCACCACCCTCCGGAGGAGAACCCGATCGCCGCCCAGGCGGCCCGGTCCCTGCCGACGCGTAGGACGGAGGCAATCTGGCTCGGGACGTCGGTGGCGAGCCAGGTCTCGACCTGCGGTCCTGCCGTACCGCCGTTGACGCACTCGGTGTCAGTCCCCGGTGGGAACTCGACCTGCGGCGCCACGATGATCGCGTCGCTCATGACGTGCTGCGCTGACAAGGCGTCGATCGAGGGCACCAGGTTGACGCCTTGGATCCACACCTCGGGACTGCCGGGGAAACCGTCGAACGCCTCGACGACCGGGTAGGCCCGGCCCGCGTTGACCGGATCCTGATAGCCAGCCGGAAGGCTGACCACCACCCGCCCCGACAGGCCACTGCTGGCACCGGTGAACTGGAAGGTCTGCACCCGTTGGCCCGGGGAGGGCAGCGGCGGCAAGGACGCGGCGGCGGGGGCTTGCAGGCCAGGGCCTGTCGGCTTGGCCTCCAGAGCCTTGCCGGCGCTCGCCCCGCCCTTGTCCTGCTGCACGTTCAGGCTTCTTGAGCCGATCAGGTCGCCCCAGTTCGCATACCAGCCGTTCTGGTTGTTCAGCACGACCGCGACCGAGAGCAGGGCAAGCGCACTAACGCCGAGCTGGACCGCAAGTCGGGTGACGAAACCCCGTACGGAACGCCCCGTCCGCGGCAGCCAAGCGGCGCCGAGGAGGAAGGCGCTGACGGTCAGGACCACCACGAGCACGAGGAACGGTATGCCGGTCAGCTCCATCAAACGGTCTCCTGCATGGCGGTCACAGGCGCCACTCTAGGGTCTCAAACACGGGGCTTCCTGACGCCAAACGGCACGGGCGCACGACGTGGCCGGCGGCCATCCCCGGCGGCTCACCCCGGCAACCGATCGCCTGGGCGCCGGACGAGCCCCGTCTCTTAGGGGAAGTGATGATGTCAGCGAGCCATTGGTTCGGGCGCAGCAGGGCCGGCGATAAGGGGAGGCCCGAAAGATGATCCATGCCGACAGGCGTGGCCTGGATGAGCCCGCCGGCTCCGGCGAGGGGGGCGCCGACGTCAATGCCACGAGTCGGCTCGTCGACGATTAGGACGTCGGGCTCGGTGAACATCCACTTGCTCAGGACGACCTTCTGCTGGCAAAGGCGGCGTCGGCGCAGCGGGTGGGACGGCTGCTTGATACTGATGGCCATGCAGCCCGCCCCTTACTGTGCAACTATTGCAGGGGTGGAGGTGCATTGACGTGTTCAATGGGTCGGTGCCGATTGCCGCCTCTGTCGCGGGTCGGCGTTGCGGGTCAGCTCGGCGCGGCGCGGTCGTAGTGAGTTTGGTGGGCTTGGCGGTTGCGGCCGGTTGCAGCGCCAGCGGGACGTCGGCGTCTCTTGGCTCTACCTCTAGGCGCGGTGTTGCCGAGCCGATTAGCACGGCGCAGGACCGGGTCCTGGTGCGCTTGGGCGGTATTGCGGAGTCGGCGGGCACGGGGCATGGCCGCAGACTACGGGTGAGAGAGGCCGAGCCGACGGTGCTGGTTTCCTCGACGTCGACCGCTGCCGTCGCGGAGAGCCCCGGCCCGGCCGCGACGACCGGCCCCGGTGAGGGCCCTGCGTCGGCGCCAGCGCCCGCTGGTGCGCCTGCGGGAAGCTCGCCGGAAGCCCCGAAGATCACCATCGCGCCGGTTGCCGCCTCCATTGCCCAGCCGGTGGCGGTCCTGCCGAAAGCCGACCCGAAGATCACCATCGCGCCGGTTGCCGCCTCCATTGCCCAGCCGGTGGCGGTCCTGCCGAAAGCCGACCCGAAGATCACCATCGCGCCGGTTGCAGCGCCGATCGCCAAGCCGGTGGTGGCTCTTCCCAAGGCTGTCCCTGCGGCGGCAGCTTTACCGGCACTGTCTGCGGTATCGGCGGCCACGTCGCCGGCTGGCAGTGCACGGGCGGTCAGCGGATGCGCCAACCCGAACGGGTCGAAGGTGCTGCTGACCTTCGATGACGGCGGTCCCCAGGCGTCGGCGATCTTGAGCATCCTGGACCGGTACAACATCAAGGCCCGGTGGTTCCCGACCGGGCAGTGGGCTGGATCTAACGCCCCGTTCGTGGCGCGACTGCTTGGCGACGGACAGATGTTGGGCAACCACACGTATTCCCATCCTCAGATGCTGTCCTCGCTTGACACCGCAGAGCTGCAGCGTCAGGTCAACCTGGGGTATCACCCCACGAACGTCTTCCGCTTTCCTTACGGTGCCAGCGACGCGGGATCTGTGGCGTTGGTGACCGGGATGGGCTACTCGATCTGCGGGTGGAGCATCGACACGCTGGACTGGAGCGGCA
>JAABUZ0100005397.1_pt1 | contig 16815 bp, 8 predicted proteins | sample 5562091 | NCBI WGS metagenome assembly JAABUZ01 (sample SAMN12813069, study PRJNA571459) | rock metagenome | isolation source: Antarctica rocks | place: Antarctica: Victoria Land, Linnaeus Terrace sud | collected 2015-12-21
CCAGCTGGCTGCTTTATCCAATCAAGGCACCGCCGGCGCCTTGAGGCTTCCCACCGAAGGCGTTGCTCTCTCGTTTGTGAACGATGAGCGGCCAGCTTTGGACGCGGATGCATCGCTGCTCTGGGAGGAGAAGAGGGTTGCTTTAGCACAGCAGCAATCGCTGAGCGCCGTGCGGTGCTACTCACTCGGTGACGGCTACCGATCCATGTCGTACCTGGCGTCCGAACATGTCATCGCGGTCGCACCCGACTCCGCCAGAGCACACCAGCTGCAAGGCCAGAAGTTTGAGGCGCTTGGAAAGGATGAGGAAGCTATAACCGAGTACAGAAGGGCCGTTGCTCTTGCACCAGGTATCACCAATCTGCACTTCAGCATCGGCAACCTGTTCTGGAAGGAGCATCGCCTTTCCGAAGCTCTCATCGAGCTGCAGTCGGAAGAGAAGCTCGATGGAACCAACGCGCTCGCGCACTATGAAATCGGAGACATCTTCTTCTCGACACATCGCTTCGACCTGGCGCAAGGCGAGCTGATGGAGGCTATACGGCTTGAGCCCAATCTCCCTTCTGCCTATGCTGCGCTTGCGGACATCCGCGCGGCCCAGAATGATCTTGCCGGTGCGGAGCGATACCTCTTTGAGGCAATCCAACATGCGCCTACAGAGGCATCGTTGCACTATCGTCTAGCGCTGCTGTTGCGGCGGCGGAAGATGACAGCTCGGGCAGACGAAGAGATGAAGACATTTCAGCGTCTCAACAGCAACGAACGCGCCAAGTGACCGACGATCGGAGCCGGGGGTCACCCAAATACGCGCCACGGCAGCCTCCGGTGAAACCTTGGTTAACCTCGATCCGCGGGACGTCTCCGGCCTGCAGCGCATCTCCGGACCTACAATCGTTTCGGCAACTTACCTTAATTGTTTCGGCAACTTACCTTCGCGGCGCTGGCCGGGGTGATCTGGTACTTCTAACTTTTCTTCTACTCCATAAGCTAGACGAAGATGGGCAAGTATGACTCGTCCTGGACGCTCACATGGCGTCGATCATCATCTTCGCGACACTTTGGGGTCTTGCGTCGAAGGAGTGGCTCGGCACCAGTCCGCGCACGAATAGCATCGGTCAGCGCTTGGCTGCGGATTGGATTGACAAGGGCATTCGTGGAGGCTAGTCTTCCATCCGAACCCATATTGAAATAGTTTCGTATGGGAAGTAAACGTCTGGCCGGCTGAAATGGGCCGTTTCTTCTCCGGTTCCGCACTGGATGAGAGCATGCGGCCGCTCCAGGAGATCTTTCACCTCGAGTAGAGAGGCGCTAACAAGCCAGCGCAGAGAAGCAGCTTGGCCTTCCCGTTGCAGTCGAACAGCACCACCAGGAAAACGTTTCATGCTCAAGTGGATCCTGATCGCAACGGTATCTCTGGCAAGCCAATGCAGCCTCAACGCGCAGACCTCCGCTGCCTCGGCTCAGGCGGCGGAGTTGCAGAGATGGATCGGATCGTCGGATTACGCCAAGTTGGTGCCGCGCCTGCGCGCGGTGAACAGAGATATTGCGACAAAGGGTCTGCACGACCTTCCCGGCGCTCAAGGTCAGTTCCTTACAGGATATGCTTACGGGGAGTACTACGAGTGGGACCTCTACTTCGAGAACGTTTATCTCTCGTATTACGGCGTGAGCAAATACAACTTCACCAACTTCAAGGTCTTTCGCGATCGGCAGCGGTCGGACGGCTTTGTATCGCGGACACTGGGCATCGTCAACCCGCGTCCCACACAGATATTCAAGCCGTTTCTGGCGCAGATAGCGGTCCTTGGATCCAGGCAAAACGGCGACGACTACGAGTGGCTTCGCGATCGCTACTATGCGCGCCTGCAGAAAAACATCGATCGCTGGTTTGCTTACGATGCCGATCACAATGGCCTGCCGGTGTGGAACAGCTCGGACGCGAGCGGAATGGACAACCAGGTCGGCCGGTCCGGGACGTTGGAGTCGTACACCGATGAGGGAGTCGACGTTGGCTGCGAACTCTATCGCGAGCTCGAAGCGATGGAAGTGATTGCCGCGAAGCTCGGTAAGGCGAATGATGCGACTCGCTATCAGCAGCACGCAGTCACGCTTGCCAGGCAAATCAACACGGTGTTCTGGGACGACAAAGAGGGCTTCTACTATGACCGTGACCAGAAGACTGGCAAGCAGATCCACATCAAGTCGATCGCCGGATTCTTTCCGCTGTGGGCCGGCATCGCGAGCCCCCACGCAGGCACGCCGCTTGGTTCAGGAACATCTCCTGAATCCCCATGAGTTCTGGCTGCGTTACCCAATCGCGAGCAATGCGAAGACGGAGCCGGACTTTCACCAGGGCGGCAAACGATCCGGCGACGGGTGGGTGCAACTGGCGCGCCTCCGCCTGGATCCCGGCGAACTACATAGTCTTCCACGGTCTCGTGCGATACGGCTTTACAGATGCGGCAAAAACAACTCGCGCTTAAGACCTTTCGCATGGCGCTTGTAACCAACTTGACCACCCGTGAGTACTACAACTCGGAGACTGGGAGCGGCTTCGGGATGAACCCATTCTGGGGTTGGTCCGCACTCGCGTACGTGATGCCACTCGATCTCCTCGCGAACTACGATCCGACAGACCTTCACGAAAAACCAAAGCGCTGGTGACCGAGGATCTTGGTTTGAACTTCGGGCGAGCAGCACCGGCGAGGCTAAAGCGAGTCGGGCACATGGATCGCGGAGCTCTCGCGCGGCGCCTTCGCTGACGAGCAGACCTTCGTCTCCGAACGTGGAGACGCTTCAACCAGATGACCGGTTCAACTGCATCAAGACTTCGCGCACGAGTGAGGAAACGGCATGAAAGAAACGTCCGCAGCGCATCGCGCAATCAAGTGGTCGCACGCTGTTCTCGTGGTTGCAACGTGTTCTTCAACACTCCTCGCGCAAATCTCGGCCACTCTGAAACCCGATCAGCTGCGACAGGGGTTTACGCAGCCGCCGAACAGTGCACAGCCACGCGTCTGGTGGCACTGGATGGATGGCAATATCAGCGAACAGGGCGCCAAGCTCGACCTGGAATGGATGGCCCGCATTGGCATCGGTGGATTCACCATCTTTCAGGGATCGCTCGACACGCCGCAGGTGGTGCCCCACCGGCTGAGGTACATGACTCCGGAGTGGAAGCACGCCTTCAACGAAGCAATAGACACCGGCAGCAGGTTGGGCATGGAGATGTCGATCGCAAGCTCCCCGGGCTGGAGCGAGACCGGCGGACCCTGGGTTCCTCCGGCGCAGGCAATTAAGAAGCTAGTCTGGAGCGAGACGCGTGTGGAAGGCGGAAGGCTGTTTCGGGGCACCCTGCCCAGGCCGTCCGATGCGACTGGCACCTTTCAGAACTTCGATCTCGACAAACACCGCGAGCCAAGCAGCAACGGACAGAAGAACCCGCCGGATCTGCCGACCTTCTATGCCGATGCTGCAGTGATTGCGTATCGACGCCCCGCGCATGACTCCACCCAGGCGGAACTGCAGCCGAAAGTGAGTGCCAGCAGCGGCACAACAGATGTTGCCGCGCTGTCGGATGGCGATATAGAGCACCCGGCCCTTAGTCTGCCGGCCGCCCGTGCCGGGCAGGCTGCCTGGGTGCGGTTCGACTATGGAAGGCCGCAGACCATCCGCGCTGTGACCCTCGCCACAACCGACGACATCATCAGCTTCTTCGGCTTTGATGACACCACCACACATCCCTTGCTCCAGGCAAGCGATGACGGTGAGAGTTTTCGCACCGTCGCCGATATTCCACCGAGCAGCGTAGCCCAGCGCACGGTCAGCTTCGACGCAGTCACTGCTCGCTACTTCAGGCTCTCGTTCGGTACACCCGCCAGCGAAACAAAATCGACCACTCACCGCATCACGGAACTGGTGCTGCATGAGGGAGCGCGCGTCAACGAGTTTGAAAAGCGGGCGGGCTTCGCTACGGTGCTGAACTACTACACTATTCACGATCCTAAGATCGATCACGAAAGCGTTGTCTCTGAGAAGGATGTCATCAACCTGACCAGCCGGATGCATTCGGACGGATCGCTGAACTGGACTCCGCCTGCCGGAACCTGGATCGTTCTTCGATTGGGACAATCGCTGACAGGCCGGGAGAATGAGCCGGCCCCCGCTGAAGCAACAGGCCTTGAAGTCGACAAGATGAATGCGGGTTACGTTAAAAATTACCTTAATCACTATCTGCAGACATATGACGAAGCCGCCGGTCCCGGCCGGATCGGTGCCGCCGGCATCACACACTTCCTGACGGATAGCGTTGAAGTCGGCGCGATGAACTGGACCGACGCGATGCTGGTCGAGTTCCGGCAGCGGCGCGGTTACGACGCTTCTCCATGGCTGCCCGCGCTCACTGGTGTCATCGTTGGAAGTACAGAGCAGACCGACCGATTTCTGTGGGATTTTCGCAGAACGATCGGAGAGCTGTATGCGCAGAACCATTACGGTGCCATCGCCGACGAACTGCATCGCCGCGGTCTCCGTTATTACGGCGAGGCCCTCGAGTTTCGCCGGCCGACCCTGGGGGACGATATGGAGATGCGCTCGAAGGCGGACGTGCCGATGGGTGCCATGTGGTTCTTCGACGAAAAGAGCGGGCCCAATCCGACCTATGTCGCCGATCTTCGCGGAGCCGCCTCGGTGGCGCACCTCTACGGACAGAATCTTGTCGGTGCCGAGTCGCTCACGAGCGGACCTCCAGACTGGACGTCGTCGCCGAATATCCTCAAACGTATTGCGGACTTTGAATTTACGCTGGGGGTCAATCGCTTCGAGTATCACGAGTCAGCGCACCAACCGCTGGTGGGCAAAGCGCCCGGCCTGACGCTCGGGGTCTTCGGTCAGTGGTTCAATCGCAATGAGACCTGGGCGGAACAGGCTGGTCCCTGGGTCAAGTATCTGGCACGCAGTTCCTACCTCCTGCAGCAGGGCCGCTTCTTCGGTGACGTCGCTTACTTCTACGGTGAGGAAGCTCCGCTCACGGGAGTGTTCGGCGCGAAGATTCCCGAAGACACACCGCAGGGATACGGCTTCGATTTCGTCAACAGCGACGTTCTTCTGCATCGGCTCCGCTTTCAGGATGGCCGCCTCGTCTCGCCGTCCGGCACGAGCTACCGGATACTGTACCTTGGCGGAACAAGCCAGCGAATGACCGTCCCTGTGCTGCGCAAGCTGCAGGAGTTGGTCTCGCTGGGTGCCGTGGTCGTTGGCAACAAGCCTGTTGACTCACCCAGCCTGGCGGACGACCAGGCCGACTTTCACCGGCTTGCCGAGCAGCTCTGGGGAGCGGGTCCATCGGATGCGCCCGGCTCTCACGCGGACGGGAAGGGAACAGTGTACTTCGGCCGGACCGCCAAGGAGGTGCTCACCGATCTTCATCTCGGCCCGGACCTCGACTACGCGCATCAGACGCCCGAGACGAAACTGCTTTTTCTACACCGCAGGCTCGACGACGGCGACCTGTACTTCGTTGACAGCCGCAATGAGCATGCCGAGACCGTGGAGACGACCTTTCGTGTGATTGGAAGGATCCCCGAACTCTGGGATCCGTCAACCGGTGAGGTGCGCGCCGTCTACTATAGGACAGCGAACGGGCGCACGACCGTGCCGCTCGCAATGGATCCATACGGCACCGTCTTCGTGGTCTTTCGCAAGCCGGCGCAGGTCGAGTTCGCCCAGGTGCCGCTACCAGTTGAAACCGCTCTGGCCGTCACGGGGGATGCTCTTGGGAAGGACTGGCTCGTCACCTTTCCGCCGGACAGGGGTGCCCCCGCGGAGGCACGCCTGGATCGTCTGATCTCGTGGAGTGACAGCCCGGACGACGGCGTGAAGTACTTCTCCGGGACCGCCTCCTATCGCAAAACGCTGGATGCGCCTGCCGCATGGTTTCATCCGAACGCGCACATCTGGCTCGATCTCGGCACGGTCAAGGAGCTAGCGGAGGTAGAGCTGAATGGCAAACCGATGGGTGTCCTGTGGAAGGCGCCGTTCCGGGTAGATCTCTCCGCGGCGCTCCGACCGGGCCCCAACGAACTCGTCATCAAGGTGACGAACCTGTGGCCGAATCGCATCATCGGCGACCAGCAGCCGGGAGTCAAGCGAACGTACACCTTTGTCGGCCTCAAGGCATACGAGGCCAGCTCGCCCCTGTTGCCGTCTGGTCTGCTCGGCCCGGTGCGACTTTCGTCCGTCACGACGCGTTAGTGCCCGTGGTCTAAGGCTACTGCTGCAAGGTCGGCGCAGTTGCAGAATCGAAGGGAAAGGCGAATCCGAAGGATGCCCATGAATGCCATGTCTGAATCCCGGCGTCGCTTTCTTCAACATGGGGCGCGCACGCTATGTACTGCCGCGGCTCTCTCGCCGTGGCTTGGCCGAACCACATTCGGGGATCCTCTTCCGGATCTCTCCGGAACGAACCCGATCATGCCTGGCGCTGGACTCTGCGACCCGCATGTGCGCGTGTACGACGACGAGGTGTATCTCTATGCAACGCACGACAGCGATCCTCGAAACACCGGCTTTGTCACGCGGGACTGGTGGGTCTGGCACACCGTCGACCTGGTGCACTGGAAGCAGGTCAGCACCTTACGGCCGGAGCAGACCTACTGGCGCAAGCCGTCGACCGCGTGTTGGGCCACGGATTCGATGCGCCGCAACGGAAAGTACTATCTCTAATTTCTCGCGCGGCCCGGAAGAGATCGGCGTCGTCGCGAGCGACACGCCGCATGGGCCCTGGCGCGACCCGCTTGGCAAGCCCCTGACACCCTGGCGCCAGCACCTCCTTGCCGATCTGATCGCCGTTAAGGCGCATCTCGTACGAACCCAGCGCCGTCACATACAGGCGTGCGGAACGGATGCTCTTGCTGATCTGGCCGCGCCGAAACAGGCTGGCTGGTTTAGGCGGCCAGGGCGTTCCGAGAGGATCGTCGCCAAGCTGCGCAGCTACCGCGGTCTCTTTCCACCGGCTGTCGTCATAGTCTGCGGCACGCCAGCTTCCCTGCGCCGCATCGACAGACTTCCACGTGCTATCGCTCACATACCGTTTGACCTTTCCGTCCGGCATCTTCAGACGCAGAAGCGCGATCAGGCCAGCCGATCCGTTCTGCCCCGGACTCACGACGTTTGCCTCTGCCGCAAGCAGGTTCTTCCCCACTAGTAAATCCGAGGTCACGTCCAGCTTGCCAAAGGTCCCCCACGTATACAGCGATCCCCACGGCGGCGCCGGTGCCGCCTCCAGAACCTGCTTGCCGTTGACCGCCGCGGAGACCGTATCCTTCCCGGTAATCAGTAGCGTGGCCTCGGCCGGACGCTGCTCGAGATCGAAGTCGAAACGGAACTGGTGCTTGCCTTCCTTCGGGTGCTTCAGGGCATCCTCGCCCGCCGTCCATATCCATCTGGGAGCAGACGCGCGATCCTCGCGATCCTCTGCCGTATCGCTCGAAATCCACTTGGCCTTCCAGTCCAAAGCGGTCAGCAGACCCATCTCCCACCAACTCGGCTGACTGGCCGTCACAGCGGCTCCACGCTCGTCCCACACCCGCGTACTCCAGTAGTTGCGCTTGCCGGGAAGCAGCGGCGCGCCCGCGTACGGAATGTCGACCGAGATCCCGGAAGCGACGCGACCGCTGTCCCACATATCGGGATGATTGCGCCGCAGCATCTCTGGGCTTGAGGCGACGGCAATCTGATAAGCCGTCTGCGCCGCGCCAGGTCGTGCCGATTCCATCTGCCACGAGAGTCGCGGGTGAAGATCATCCAGCCCGAGCGGCTCGGTCAGGTAGTCGCACCGCAGATGCGACGTGCGGACATCCGTCTTCCCGGAGACAGCAGCGACAGCAGGTCCGCTGATAAGCGATCCGATCAGCGTGACAAAGGTACTTGCCTGGCGAAGTCCGAGGCCGAGCTTGCTTCTATTCACATGCACTCCTAGCGACGGTTTTGGCCCAAAACGCCAGCGAGGAGCAAACAGGCCTGCGCACCCGGCTCCTACCTGCTCGAGACCTTTTCTGAAAAAGTTCTACCGCTGAAACCAGGTAACCCTAGAGGACGCCGATAGCCGGTGTAAACGCGTGATTCAAGCACCGATCCCTTTTTCGTCTTGACACCGCTTTTACGCGTCCGATAGAGTTTGCAGCCAAGTGGGAAATAGTTTCATTACATAATCCTCTGCGCTGTACTGACCTCAGCAGTAACAGGAACAGCATTCATGCTTACCCCGCCGCCAGGCTTCATCTCAGGAGTCAGATATGATCAGCCTTCAACGGAGAATGCTTCAGCTTCTTCTCCTCCTTCTCTGTGTCGCAGTTCCCGGTGCCTTCGCGCAGTCCAACAACGGCAGCGTGGCCGGAACCATCACCGATTCGGGCGGCGCCGCGGTCCAAAACGCCACGGTCACGCTGCGAAATGTCGACACGGGCACGAAGCAGAGCACACAGACCTCCGGAAACGGCTTCTATCGTGTGCAGCAGCTGCTCCCCGGAAACTATGCGCTCACCGTGTCGGCGCCCGGCTTCAAGACACAACAGCAGGACAACCTCGCCGTGCAGCTGGGGCAGGTGGCTGACGCGGACATCGCTCTCTCGGTCGGATCGACGACAGAAACCGTCGAGGTCACAGCTAACACCGCCGCGCTGCAGTCCGAGAGCTCCGACGTGAGCACCGTGCTAGAGCCCAAGGCTGTCCACGACCTTCCCCTATCAGTGAGCGGCCTGCGAACTCCGGTCGACTTCATCTTTCTTACGCCCGGCATTACCGGCGGCGGCCCCATCGGCAACAACTCGATCAAATTCGCGGGCGGGCAGGATCTCGGCGGCCTCATTCTCATCGACGGCCTGCCCATGAACACCAGCACCGGAAACAACTTCGACTCGCCCACCTACACCCCGTCCGTCGATGCCGTGCAGGAATTCAACGTCATCCTCGCCGGTCTTCCAGCGGAGTACGGCCGCACCTCCGGCGGCATCGAGAGCTTTGTGACAAAATCAGGCACAAATCAATACCACGGCAGCGGGTACGAGTTCTTTCGCAATACCGTTCTCGACGCCAATAATTGGTTCAACAAGGCCAACCGGGCGCGAAACTGCGTGGGAGCTGCCGATACGCCGGATTGCCGCAAGGCCTACGCGACCCCTGCTGACAAGAAGAACGACTTCGGCGTCACCCTCGGCGGCCCAGTCCGCATTCCGCACCTCTACAACGGGCATGACCGCACCTTCTTCTTCTTCTCCTGGGAGCAGCTTCGCGTGACCAATGGAGGAACCAGCGCTCCGGCTGTACCCACCATGGCCAATCGCACTGGCGATTTCTCGAGCCAGCTTGGAGGTCCGCTCGTTCAAAATCAGCAGACCGTCTTCAACCCCTGCACCGGCCAGCCCATCTTGCAGGGCCAGATCTTCAATCCGGCAACCACTCGCACCGTCGGCGGCGTGCTCTGCCGCGATCCCTTCCCCGGCAACATCATCTCGAGCGGCATCAGCTTGGTTGCGCAGAAGGTGCTGACCTACATCCCGCAACCGATCAACAGCAGCAACAGGCAGAACTTCTTCACCAGCTACTCCTCTCCCACCATCCAGACCGCCGAGACCATCCGCATCGACCAGACCTTCTCGGAGCACGACAAGATCTTCTCCTCCTACAACCCGAACGAGCAGCTGGGCACATGCTCCTTTCAGGTCTTCCCGAACTTTGCAGATCCCGCCTGCGCCCATAACGACTTTTTTCTGCACGCCGTCCGCTTCGGCTGGGACCACATCTTCTCGCCGACGCTGCTGAACCACTTCACCTTCGGCGGCGATCGTGAGAACCACCAGGTCGCGTCACTGGCTGCGCAGAGCGGGCAGAACTTCAACTCTCTCCTGGGCATCACCGGCACCACCGGAACGACGTTCCCGCGGATCAACTTCGGGCAGGGCTACCAGTCTCCCGGCTTCGGTCTGGACCTTGCGCTCATCGATAATCACGCGCAGGTCTACGACAGCATTGAGTGGGTAAAGGGGCGGCACAGCATGCGCTTCGGTGCCGAGTACCGCTACCTGCAGTTCAGTATCCCGAACCGCGGCGGCAACTCCGGAACCTATAACTTCTCCAACAACGAGACCTCCGGCACCAACTTCCTGCAGAGCCAGACGGGCAACTCCTTCGCGAGCTTCCTGCTTGGGCAGGTCAGCTCCGCCAGCGTGGCTTATCAGCTTCACGCTCCACGCTCCAGTCAGTTCTATGGAGCGGTTTACTTTCAGGACGACTACAAGGTTCGCCAGAACCTGACCCTCAACCTGGGTATCCGTTACGATCTCGAACCAGCCCCGCAAGAGAAGCAGAACTTCAAATCGAACTTCTCGCCCACACAGGCAAATACCGCCGCCGGCAATCTGCCCGGTGCCCTCTACTTCGCCGGCTCGGGCGCTGGACGTTCCGGTGTCGGGAGCGGCTTTGCAAACACTTGGTACAAGGATGTCGCACCGCGCGTCGGCTTCTCCTGGTCGCCGAACGCCTACCAGGGAAAGACGGTCGTCCGCGGCAGCTACGATATCGTCTACTCCGCCCTTCCGATCAGTGCGGCCATCGGTACGCCAGCCCCCGGCGTCAACCCTGTTTCGCCAGTCTCGACCGGCTTCAACGTCAACGCCAACTACACCGACTCCGCCACCAACTTCACCGCGCCCTTCCGGCTGGACTCCGGCTTTCCTGCCTACAGCCTGCAGCCCAACTTCGATCCCAATCAGGCGAACGGAACGCCCAACGCTGCATACACTGCGGCCAGCTATGGACGCCCCGGCATGCTCCAGCTTTGGGAGGGTGAGATCCAGCAGGAGTTTCCCGGCAAGATCGTCGCGACCTTCGGCTATCTCGGGTCGCACTCCACGCACTCCGCCTCCAACCTCCGCTTCCTCAACAATCTCAATCCCAAATACTTCAATTTGGGAACTAAACTGTTGACCCAGGCAGGCCCTAATGCCGCAACGCCGAATCCCTATCCTGCCTTCCAGACCAACTTCGGCGGAAACGGAACCGTGGCACAGGCACTGCGACCCTTCCCACAATTCTTGGAGATCGGAGAGATCCTGGAAAATGTCGGGCAGTCCAACTACAACGCCGGTTTCGTCCGAGTGCAGCGGAGCTTCACCAACGGCTTCAGCCTGCTGTTCTCCTACACCTGGTCGAAGACGCTCACCAACGCCGACTCGCAGTTTCCCGGCATCGGCGCCGGTGGAAACGCGATCCAGGATCCGTTCAACCTCAAGGGGGAGAAGAGCTATTCCACGCAGGATCTGCCGCAGGTCTTCACCGCCGCCTATCTTTACGAGCTGCCCTTCGGCGCGCGCAAGCGTTTCCTTAATCAAGGCGCGCTGCTTGAACGAAGTCGTCGGCGGATGGCAGGTCGGCGGCATTCACCGATACACCAGCGGTCTCCCAACGCAGTTCGGATGCGCCAGCCCGATCCCCGGCACGGAGACCTGCACGCGTTACAACCTCGTTGGCGATCCGAAGATTCATCAGTCCGGTCACTACGATCCCTTCACCACGCCCATCTACAACATCGCGGCCTTTCAGGATCCCAACGCGACCGTCGCCACACGCGGGAACTACATCTATGGCAACTCCCCTCGTGTCTTCGGAAGCGTCCGCAATCCGCTCTTCCTCGATGAGGCCTTCAGCTTGATCAAGCGCACCCAGATTCACGACGTAACCAACTTGGAGTTCCGCGCCGATCTCTTCAACGCCTTTAACCGCCACATCTTTGGCGGAGGCGACACCAACCCCTCCCCCACCAACACCAACTTCGGGCTCAACGTCGGTCTGGTGGACTCCGCCCGCCAGGTGCAGTTCATGCTTCGCGTCAACTTCTAGTGGCTTCCAAATGCAGCCGCCTCCCTTGCCCGCGAACAAGGGAGGCGTTCTTTCTCCTTGCCATGCGCCGCGCTGCTTCTTCTCGCCTCTGTCTTCAGCCTTCCAAAAGGCGCAGCCGCTTCGAATCCAATCGTCACAACGGCCTACTCCGCCGATCCGTCGGCACACGTCTTCGCTGGCCGAATCTACATGTACGCTCGCACGATCGCAACGACGCGGGAGTTCGACATGCTCGACTGCCACGTCCATTTGAGCGACGACCTGCAGAACTGGCGGGACCACGGCATCGCCTTCCGTTTAAGCGACACACGTTGGGCAAAGTCGCAACTGTGGGCGCCCGACTGCGCCTTCAAGGCTGGCCGCTACTTCCTTTACTACTTAGCCCAGGACGCTGCCGGAAAATCCATATCGGCGTCGCTATCGGCGACTCGCCCTCTGGCCCGTTTGTCGACATCGGTAATCCCATCGCCGGCACGAGCGGTATCGACCCTTCGCTCTCTCTCGACGAGGACGGACAGGGATATCTCATCTGGCAGGATCATGGCCCGGTGATAGCCCGCATGAAGCCGAACCTGATCGAACTCGCGGAAGCTCCGCACAAAGAGGAGGGCGCCGACAATTTCTTTGAGGGGCCGTGGATCTTCAAACGCAACCAGCTGTATCACCTGACCTATCCCGCGTTTAGACCGGGTGGAACCGGAGGCGGCCAGGGGCAGAACTACGACTACGCTATCTCGGGCAAGCCCACGGGCCCATACGTCTACAAGGGCGCGTACGCACAGAGCGGCCCCGGCGGCGATAACATCCACGGCTCGCAACTGGAGTGGAACGGCAAGTGGTACTACTTCTATCACGACTTCTCAACCTCGGTCGGCAGGCCCGGCCATGGCTATAGGCGTGCGGTCAAGATGGACGAACTCCGCTTTGCCGGTGACGGTTCCATCCTTCCGCTGCAGTGGACGGCGGAGGGTCCGTCACAACAAAAGCCGCTCGACGCCCTCTCGCGTGTAGAGGCGGAGACGCTGAACAGCACCGACATTCCCGAGGGCGACCATGCGATCGCCATTGACGGAGGCAGCCACGGCCCGGTCTATCTGGGACCCGCCACCTCGGGCTCCTGGGTCAAGTACGCACGGATCGACTTCGGCAGCGGCGCATCCCAATTCCAGGCCCGGGTAGCCAGCGCCACTGGCGGGGGCGTCATCGACCGCATCGACGGCCCCCTGGTCGGCTCCTTCACAGTTCGCTACACCGGCGGCTGGCAGCAGTGGACCATCGAAGCCTGCGCCGTAAATCGCACGAGCGGCCTCCACGACCTGTTACTGGTCTTCCGCGGTGACGGTCGCGACGGCCTCTTCAATATCGATTGGTTCACCTTCAGCAGAGCGGGAGATCACCCGTGACGCTCAAAATCGTGCGCGACACAAGCGGCGCGGTCAGCATCGCTCGATCCGCGCTCGCAGCCACTCTCTGCCTCGTCGGTTACGTTCCGGTCATGGCTCATACCCTTCGTCCCCGCTCTCACCGAAGATGAACGCCCTCTTATCGCCCTCTTCCAGAATCCTCCAGCAACTATCGCGGCAAGCCCTTCTGGGGGCGGAGTGGGGACCTGGACCGCGACGAGGTCATCCGGTCGACGCCTTTACGCAGGTAGGCATGGGCGGCTTCTTCATGCACTCCCGCACTGGTCTGAAGACCCCTAAATCAGCGGCGCCAATTCCATCGCAACAAACGCTCGACACCGAAGACTGAAGACCGAAAAACCGAAAACAATCCTTCAACAGCACCACAAGGAGAACTCGATGAAGCGCACCCTCCACTATCTCGCACCTCTGCTCTGGGCTGTGTGCGCGAACGCGCAGCCGATTCCAAACGTCACCTGCCCGGTTGAAGATCTGCCGGTCAAAGCAGTGGTCGCCTGGCAGTTCCCACAGGTGCTGGAGAAGGTGCAGGTCGTGGTCTTGCGCGATCCCGCCGGCGAGCAGGAGGCGCGCTTCGATCTCACCCACGGCGCCAGCCTGATCTCGTTGCGATACGGCGGCCGCGAGATGCTCTTCGGGCAGACAGCCGGCGCGAGCGTCTCCATGTTTTCACCGAGCCACAGTTCAGATCCGGAGCTCAAATCCGTCAGCCCCTACTGGGCGGCCTTCAGCCCTGACCAGGGCGGTTCCAGCATGGGAATTCCTGCCGTTGTCACCGGCGTTGCGTGCGACGGCAGCCGCAGTCTGCGTGCCTTCGCGATGATGCAGGACCGCGGCTCCGACAGCTCCTTCCAGAGGCAGGCGCTGCTCGGCGTTGATACCGGAAAGATCAGCGCCAACTACCCCGCGGGCTACTCCACCCGCTACTCCATTGAGACCGGCGCGAGCTGGATTCCCAACCCCGGCGGCGCCCCGAAGTTCTACCTCAAACTCGATCAATCCATCGTCAACGCGCAGCGCGAGAAATCCGGTCCGCTGGAATGGTATCTCAATGTCGCCGCCCCCTGGGCCTTTGAACACGAGGCCAGCCTGCCGGAGGGATGCACGGAAAAGAAACCGTGCAAGGGCAACGCCGTCGCCGCGCTTGCCAGCGGCAGATACACCGACGCCGGAAGCACCGACGGTATCGCGATGGTCGTGCCCACCGCCGGTTGGAAGACTCCCCGCGCCTACAATCGCCCCAACGCCGAGTACGTCGTTCTGCTCTATAACGCAGTCTGGGCAGCCCCGCGGCGCACCTTCGCCACCGTTCTCGAGCGCGGATTGCCTCCGATGGGAGCCCGGCGCTTCTCCTGGTTCCTCTGCGCGGGCTCGTGGCAGCAGGCGGCAGCATTTGCCAAGCAACAACCCGCCGCCGAAAAAGAGGTGGAGCCCGAACAGCCCGAGCTGACACCCGCCGCACCGAATCGCAAGGCAAATGCCATCGCCTGCGAGACCACCGAGTTCAAGCCGCAGCCGGAACAGACCGACAGGGCCATCCTGTTGCGCGATCCTGCCGGCGAGCAGACCGCCGTCTTCGACACCACACAGGGCGGAGCTCTCATCTCCCTGCGCTACCGCGGCCAGGAGCACGTCTGGGGGTACAACGGCGGCGGCCTGCTCCAGATGGCCTTTCACAACCACAGAAACGGTGCATGGGAAGGCGACTACAACCCGACACAGGCCGGCGACGGAAGCGCCAACTCCCCGGTAACCGGCATCGCCTGCGCAGGCGACCGCAGCGCCGACATCGTTACCTCGATGCTGGACTTCAATCACAACAACGGCTTCTATCCGAAAGCCCTGGTTGCGGTTCGGAACGGCCGCGTGAACGATATGGTTCCGCTCAGCTATGCCTCGCCCTATCTTCTCGAGACCCACGCAGAGTGGGTGCCGAATCCAGGCTCCGAGCCTGCCTTTTACCTGCGGCTCACCGAACGCCTGATGCACGTTGCGGACGAACCCATCGGAGCGTTCTCCTTTGACTTCGCCGCCTACATCCCATGGGAGTTCAACGTCCGCGTCATGAGCCCGGAAAAGTGCCCCTGCACCTCCGATCAGACTCCCTCGGTCGCAGGCGGCTGGTACACCAATGCGACCCGGCAGAGCGGCTTAGCCGTCGCCATGCCCAGCAGCAACTTCCCCGGCAAGCACATAGGCGGCGGCTTCAACAGCGACTTCATGTGGCGCAACCGGAACTTCCACCTCAACTCAAGCGCCACCCTGGACGGCATCGCCGCCAAGGAGTTCACCTGGTACGTGATGCCCGGCTCCTGGGAAAAGGCGAAGAGCTTCGCGGCAACCTTGCGGTAAGCGGCACACCTGCAACCTATTCATCCAGATGAAATATCGACCAGACCATTGCAGCTGTCAGCGCATGGTCCCGAACACACGGGAGCAGGCTAGTGTATTGCTTCCGAGCCGCAGGCCAACATTGCACCGTTTCAGGCGGATCAATGAATCCCTGGCCGCTGATAGACGATTCCCCAGCCGATCAGCATCGCTGCGCAACATCCAGGTGCCTACCGAGCATGAGGTCTTTCGGAAGGGGAATCGACGATCTTGATCTCGAAGATCGTGGGCCACTGTTTGCCCGTAATGAAGAGCCGATCCTGTTGCTCATCGTAAGCGATGCCGTTAAGTACGGATTCTTCGCTGATTTTCTGGTGCGCAGACAGAAGCCCGGTAAGTCTATCCACCCGATGACGTGGCCGTCCCGTGGAGAGATCCGGGCCACAAGAAGTGCCACGCATTCGCGTAGATCTCAACTTTGACATACTCAAGCTCGTTGAGCTGTTCAACGGTCTTTTGCCAGTCCTTGACAGACGCCTAAGGGTGCCAATCTGACTTCCTGCGGGACCGCGCATCCGTGAACCCAGCCGTAGAAAATTGGCGGAGAGATGAGATTGCGCATGGTTATGTTCGAAATTGTCATGTCTTCCAATCGAGCACCGTCCACTGTCTCTAAGCTCAGCCCGTGGCATTGCTCAAAGACGCAGTTGGATACCGTCGTATTTAGAAAAGCACCATTAGACTCAGTCCCGAACTTGATGCCCCCATTCTGGCCGGGGCGTTGAAAAGCGCCCCATTTCTTCCAAGTGCCGTCTAACATGGAACCAACGCGGTACGCCGCGGTTACATAGCAATTCGTAATCGTAAGGTTCTCGGTCGCCCTCGGGTAACCGAGAGCGTTGGAGCTTTTGGGGCAAATCGCATCATCTGGGGAGTTGACTGAGCAGTTCGAAACACGAACATTCTTACAGCAATCAAGGTCCATGCCGTCGCGATCGGTGTCAACAAGAACGCCGTCAATCGTGAGATTGTCGGCGCCCGTTGCAAGTATGCCAAAGTGTCCGCCCTTTAGGATCGAAAAGTCGCGCAATAGAACATTCCTACAGTTTTTGAGGGCAATAGCCTTTTTACCCACGCCCGGTCGCTCCGCAGGGGGCTGACTCCGGGG
>JAABUZ0100005398.1_pt1 | contig 16811 bp, 2 predicted proteins | sample 5562091 | NCBI WGS metagenome assembly JAABUZ01 (sample SAMN12813069, study PRJNA571459) | rock metagenome | isolation source: Antarctica rocks | place: Antarctica: Victoria Land, Linnaeus Terrace sud | collected 2015-12-21
ATACTTAAATTGTAAGTTCAATTAGAAATTTAAAATAACAAAAGTTATATATTTGAATTGAAATATTTTTAATGCAAGCGTTAACTAGACTAAACTTATATATTATATAAATATAAATATATAACAAGCACTCTTATATATTAATATGTTAGCAATATAAAGTATATTGCGTAAATTAAATTTATACTAAGTATAGATATAACTTAAGTTTTGCAATTGTTATAATTTAATTTTCTTCTCTCTATATAGTATATAGTTTTATTGCGAGACAAACTTATTTTATACTTCTTATATGTGTAACTTAGTTTCTATTTTCCCTATTGTTTATACTATATATAAATGCTTATTTTATTCTCTAAGTATTTGATTATATATTATATACGTATTAACTTAGCGTATATTAGATTTGTACTAATACAAGTTTCAAAATTGCTTCTTAATTATTGTTCGTTATTTTTCGAAAATTTATCTTTTAATTTTAAGTTTGTTAATAAAAAGTATACTTTTAGTTTAATCTTAAATAATGCTAAGTATATACTAATTTATTCTTAGTATTAGACAAGTATTGCAATTAAGAAGTTTGTTTTTGTATATTTCGAATTGTCGATTTGTATATAGTATATATTTAGATTATATTTAGATTAATATTCTTGTTAAAGATTTTTTAATTTCGAATAAATTTTTTTGTTTCTTTTTATACTAAAATTATACTAAGTATATACTAGCGTCTATTAAACGCAAAATAAAAAAAATTACTAATAACAGTGCGCTCAAGATCTCGAGAACTATTAGAGATTTATCTTTTATATATATGTAATATATATCTAGCTAACAAATAAAGATAAATATAAAAGCAAAAAATTTAATACAAAAGTCTTTGCTAATATATTAGATTGTATTTGATTTATATTAAGCTTATACTTACAATATATTTGAAATAATAATTGTAACAAGATTTGTAATTTTTAAAAAAATAACTTTATTATAATAAAATTATATTTTATTTATACTAAGTTTATACGTAGTTTCGAGAAACAAAAATCTCGAAATAGAAAGTTATAGAATTTTAACTATCTTATATATATTGAGTCTTTATTAAACTTGTATATAGCAATTAGCAATAGCAAATCGATCTTATCTTTTAGTAAATACAATTATTTCTTTCGCAATACTAATTATATATTAAATCTATGCATAGCTGATACAAATATTGCATTAACTATTAATATATCTATAAAAATCGAAGAATAAAAATACCTTTATCGCTTATATTTTGCATATATTGAGCTAAAATTAATACAAATTAAAAATAAGAAGTTTGTGAATTTGATAAACTAAATACTAGACTAAATATAGATTGTGCTAATATTAAATATAAGATTTAATAATATATTTTCATATTTGAGATACGTAATATATATTGCTTACGCTATTAAATCTTTGTTTAACTTTTCTTTTATTAAGTAAGTTAATATTTATTATTTATTTAGTTTGTACATAATTACTACAATAACTATTCTCAAACAAAAAATAACATATTTTTTTAAAAATAATTATATTTTTGTGCAAGTTTAGTATATATTACATTTAAACTTCTTATATATTTTATTTCAAAACAACATTTTTAATATTAAAGAATTTTTTTCTATATTTAGATTTTATTTGCGCTTTGTTTACGCTTAGTCTCTTTGTAATCTAGCTCTTTTATAAATTTTACTTATTTTTTATAAAAACTTTTCTTAGATATTGCAAGTCTTCTTATTATAATAATACAATACTTCTTAGAAGATATTAAGCATATAATTAGTATAAGTTTCTTCTATATAATTTTATTGTCGATTAATTCTTCTTAATTATTGAGCTTTTAACTCATTAAAATACTCTTTAATAAATCGATTTATTTTATAAAATTTATATAAGATGCGTTTAGATATATATTATAATTGTTTGATTAAAAGTTTTAAAACAACTAATATTATTCGATATTTTATAATAGTTATATAGAAGTCTTTAAAGAAACAAATACTAAATTTATATTAAGCTTATTTTTGCTATTGTTTAAAATTATTAATAATATAAGAGCTTTTACTTGTGTTAAATTTAAGTTAAAAGTATACTAAGAATTTGTATTATAATTTTGTCTTTTGCGTTATTTATATTGTATTTGCGTCTTATTTTTAACTTAATTTTTCGAAGATATTGTTATATAAGTTTTGCAATATTTAAATTTAATAAAAGTGTTATTTATATTTATGTTACAAGATTTGTGTCTAATGCTCTTGTCAAATAGCAAGAGAACGTTTGGCGTCTATCGATAATATCTGCTCTTAGACAATCAAGTATAACTTGATTGTTAACTTAGTTCTTAGAGAATTATCTTTACAGTTATTATAGATATTTGTCTTGTCTACTTGCGTGCCTTTTTATCTTGCTTAGTTGTTTGTCTAGTTGCTTTGCCTATTTAGCTATTATTCTTTATCTAGCAATTTAATATATATTGAGTAGATTTTAAATATTCTACAAGTGCAAAAATAAATACAATTTTTTTATTAAATACAAATTTAAAATCAATACTAAATATAAGCTTAATTAATAATTTGCATTTATAGATTTTAGATATATTAATAAATTTATATTTAAATGATATTTGATATTTGCTTCTATTAGATAAGATTATTCTATTAAATCTTGTTTTATAATATAATATTAAAACATATACTAAACTTAAACTCAATATATATTAAGTTAAAACATAACTTTTATCTTCTCGAGATCGAGTATTTTTTGTATAATATTGTTGCACAAAAGAAGATTTAAAGCTTAAATTTAATATTTTTTTATTTTTTTATTTTTTTATTCTTACTAAGCTAACATATAATATTTATCTCTAAATAGAATTGCGTCTATATAACAATATAATATAAAAATTAATTTAGAGTTTTAATTTCGCATAAATTAAATTAATACTTAATATTAATTTCTACTTAAATAAGTAATTCTTAAATTACAACTTAAAAATATATAAAAAATCTAAATATTAAATTTCGAGTTTATATTTATATTAAATTTATATTTAGAACTAAATATATTTAAAAAAAATATATTGTAAGAATTTTTCAAATTGTAAAAAATATATAATTGTTATTAATAATATATTGCAGCTTTGCAATACTTTTTATTTTAAGATTAATTAGTAATAAGAATAAACTACGTATATATTAATTGTATGCATCTTTCTTAACTAATTAAGCAACAATTTTAGTAAATTTATTACAATTGCATTAAGTAAATAAGACTTTTCTTTCTATTTTAAAATTGTTTTTGTTAAATATCTTTATAATATACTTTTTTATTCTAAGTATAAAATCAATATAAACAAAGTTTAATCTTATTATAAATTCTATCTAAATATAGAAATAAGCAGAAAAAGTTTTTGTTTTGCAAATTTATTGTCTTAAAAGTAATTATCTTCTTCTATATTAATATAATTACAAATTAATATCTATTAATATAGCAAAATCTTTGTTTTCTTTTTGCATAATTTAGTTAAAATTCATTTTGTTTTTCGATACTTAATCTATATTTTAAGTTTAAAATATAATATACTTATATTATTTGTATATTGATTAAATTTGTTAATAGTCTTAGCTTCTCAAAATTGTACAATAAAATAAGTTGTTAAATAATTAAAAAAATGTTTTCGAAAATTGCGCTTAATATATACTTAACAAAAGACTAGTATATATTTTAAATACTTGTATTACTTTTGCGTAAAATTTAGATTATAAAAAAAAAATTAAATTCTAACAATTTAAGATATTGTAATATAAATTAAGCATAAATTAAATATATCTTTAGCTTATTTTTTGTTTATATTTATTATAAATATTTGTAGTCTTTTATTCTTGCAATCTATATAACATATACAATAATGTTTAAAATTTTAATATATTGTACAAGAAAGCAATATATAAGTTTTTATTAAAACAATTCTATTTTAGAACAAACAAAACAAAAGACTAAAAGAAACAAATATTAATATATAACATTTAATATTACAATCTTGTTGTTATAAAAGACTTTATTATATATCTAAAATCAAAGCAATAGTTGTTGCAAAATAAGAATTGAAGAAAGAAATTACTTTATTTAGTCGAGATTTAATAACTATATTAATAGCACTTAATTTAAATAACAAGAACAATTGTTATTAACAAAAAGCTAGAAATGTCGCTATAATTATAAATAGTAAATTTAATTGTTTGAATTTTATAGACACTTTAGTTATGTTTATTCGAAAGAAACGCAAAAAAATAGTTAAATTTCTATATAATATTGCTAATCTAAATATTTGCGAACAAGATTTGTTTTAAATCAAGAATTATTTTATTAAAGTTTATAAATTCTTAATCTATTAAAAATTAAACAAGAAGAATTATATTAATCTAGATTAATTGCAAAAAAAATTATTTAATATATATCTTAATAACGCAAAAGAAGAGATTAACAAAAAGATTGTATATAAATACAAGACAAAAAATCTAACAAAAACTATTAAAACAACAGGTCAACAATAGAAAGTAATAGATATATAGAAAGATTACAATTTATTGTTTTAATATTCGATTATTTGCAATTAAGATATAACAAACAATTACAAAGATATACAAGAATACTTATTAAATTAAAACGCTAAATTAGCAAAGAAACTACTAATAAAATATATAAAATATGCAAAATAAAAGACTGTTTAAAGAATATAAACAAAAATCTTAAATATTTGCAATTTCGACATTTTTATAACTTGTTATATATTATTCGCAATATACATTTTGTACTAGCAAATCAAAAATATACAAAGTATTACGTTAACAACTTTATTAACTAGAATTAATACAATATAATCTATAATTTATATTTTAAAGAGAAACAAAATTCGAATTGCAAATAAGTAAGCAAAATAATATTAAATACAAAAAAGAGTTTGATAGTATAATTGTTAAGTTAAGTTATATTTAATTTAAGTTAACTTATGCTAATAAAACGATAGAAAACAAGATTAAAAATAAAGAAACTAAGTAAAATCAAGAGAAATAACAATAAGAAAAAAGAGTATTGTTAATAAGAATATTTTATCAAGAATAATTAAATAGAGAGTTAAGTTACTTTGAAATACAATAATATTATCTCTTTGTCTTTTTACAAATTTTTATTAAACAATATTAAGATACTTTATAACGAGATATTAGTAACTATAACTTCTAAGATAGAGAAAATAACTAATTTTTTAACACTATATTACATTTTATTTACAATATTGGAAACTCTATTTTTTAAAAGAACTTCTTAGCAAATTTTTAAAAAATACTTAAAGAGATAGACAACGTTGTTAATAAAAATAACAAAAGAAAAAATATTAAGAAGTTCTCGAAATGCAATTTCTAGTCTATATTCGACTATTATAATAAACAATATATTAAGAAGAAAGCTCTTTTTGCTATCGAAAGAACTAAAATAAAAGCAAAGAAAAACGTAACAAAAATATATTATTAGTATTGCTTATTAGATAATTGCAAGCAAATAATAAATAATTTTTAAATTAAGTTATCTAAACTATTTTGCAATTGCAATAAATATTTAAAAATTAATAAAGTTAAGATTAAAGTACAATTTAAGCAAATTATTATTAATATTAACAAAGAAACTATTGTTTTATTATTTTTCGAAAATTATAGTTAAAAGAAGATTAAATATAGTAACTAAAATATATAGCTAGCAATATAACAAAAAAATATCAAAAATATCTATAAATATATAATACTTGTAGCTAACTTCAATATTAAATATCAAAGCAATTTTAATAAATTTAAGAAAACGTACAAATTTAAAAAATATATTAATTGTGTTTGAAAAAATTATATTGCAAGATTAAAATACAAAGTTGTAATTAATTGTTAGCAAACAAAAACAATTTATCTAATTAATAAATTCGTATTTTGCGCAAAAAACAAGAAAAATAATAATAAAAGATAAATAAAATTACATCAAAAGTATCTAATTAGTATTGTTTATAAAATAAGCAAAAATTTCAAAAATTTTAAATCTTTGTATTAAGTCTTTTAAATTATTTTGTAATTGTAATAAATATATAAGAATTAATAAAATTAAAACTAGAATACAATCTAAACAAATTATTATTAATATTGACAAAAAGACTATCGTATTATTATTGCTTAATAATAAAGATCTTAGAAAGCAATAATATAATTTTTGAAAACACTTAATATAAGTTAAGTTTAAAAAATATTTACATTAAATTTAAAAAATATCTAGACTAGATCTAGAGATAAGTTACAACTCAATTTAGATATAGATTTTCTATTCGAATCAAGTTTATTTTAGATAAAAATTTTTACTTGAGGAAAACTCTATCTATGTTGTGTTTATGCTTAATATAGGTCGAGCTTAACAAAGCAAAAAGATTAAAAACAAAGAGATAAATTGCGCTTTTTAAGTTTAGCATATGCTCGATATATATAATATCTAAAAGAGAAAAGCTTAATTCTTTTATATAAAAGTCGCGTCAAAGATACGTTATATATATCTAATATATACTAGATATATAAGTTGATCTTCTTATTATATTGAGTACTTTGTAGTTTTGTTCAATTTCTAAAACTCAAAATAAGCTAAACTTATACTTAATATAGTTAACAACAAATAAAAGAAAAACTACAAGCTTAATCTTGAGCGCACAATTTTAACGCGTCTATACAAAATGCAATTTAAATATAGATTTAGCATTGCTATAGCATATATTAAGACTATATAAAGTTTAAGCGCATATTGCGCGTTAAATCTCTAGCGTATTTTGCGAAATTAAAGTACAATTGTCGCATCTTTTATCTTTATCTTTTCTAAATATTTGCAATAGTCTAGTATATACTTTTGATTTTATCAACAAATATATAATATAAATTTAGCATATTTTTTGCTTTTATTGCTTCTAGTATCTTAGTAAATATATAATTTATTCTAAGTGCAAATTTCCCATTTGAAACGAGCTCATTTCGAGTGAAAATTTTCACTTGAGAGAAACTTTGTTTATGCTAAGTCTATGCTTAGCATAAATCTATTAAATCAAAAAAATTTGTAATAATTTTTGTTCGCAATTAGAATGCAAACTTAATATATAAACAATTTATATAAAATATAAACTTCTTTATTTAGTATTAGATAAAAATTAATTTTTAAAGTTTTACTTTTTTTCAATATATATTAGACATAAAATTTAATTTTTTATATTTATTGCATTTTTAGAGTTGTGTAAAGTCTATAATACGCAATTAATTAAAGTTCAAAAACAAGATTTTCGCATTGCAAAATCTAAATTTTGTTATAATATAAATTGCTTCTAAACGTAACATAAGCTTAATATAATTTTTTATTTACGCAATTTAGTTACTTATTTTGCATATATATTATATTTAAGCTTAGTCTATATTTAATTCAAATCTTAATAACAATATATCTTTCGATAATATTAGCAATTTTTTCGTCTTCGACGCCTACATATCTTTTAGCAAAAATAATTTTTTTACGTTTAAGAATCTTGCAAATCAAGATTAATAAACAATTTTGCAATAAATAAATAAAATTAAAATTTATTTTATGCTTATTATATATTAGATATTCGTTAAACATTTAAGCAAACTTTAAATCTTAACAATATTAATGCTTTTAAATCAAATGCAATATTAAGTAATTAAAACATTTACAATAATACTTTTATAAACAATGAAGAAAATTAAGATATATTAAACAACTAAGATCTTAATAATTTTAACAAACTACTATTTATAAGACTCAAGAAAATAGATTCTTTTTTACGTTTTATATTTATTGTATACTAAATTAATATTTATTATATATAAAGCTTTATTAACGTTAATAAGATTGCAATTATCTTCGAAGAATGCAATTAAATAATTGTATTAAAAGTGCAAAATTATTACAATATTCTAATATATTTATATATGCATTTAAAGAGAATTTTTTATTTTGTGTACAAAAAAGCACAATATTAGTTAAGATCTTAATTAATGTATTTATTAGAGCATTAATTAATATATATATAATTTAAATATAGTTTAATTTTGATTTATATTAAAACTAGATTTAATTCTTTGTTGTTGCAATTAATTTTAAAATTACTTAAATTGTTTTTTTATTTTTAAAAATTAAAAAGAAAGACAAAGTAAACAAAATTTAACGTTAAGATTTTAAATATTTCAAAATCAAATATTGCGAATATGTGTATTTTAATATATTACGCATATATTTAGCGTACAATAGAGTTAAATTTAAGAATATTAACAATTTTTAACAATATTTTACTTAATTAATATATACAATAAATGTTAACGCGCAATTAAAGCGTTACATAAACATTTAATACTATAAGTTTTTTAAAAAGTAACAAGATTAATATATATATTGTATATATTTCGAATTTATAACTTGCGTATACAAGAATTAAAAGTCTACTATATAAGAGATTTATAAGATAAACTCTTACTTAATCTATGTTATTTGTAAGCTAATTTTATAGATTTATCGAATTAAATACTCTTTATTTTTTGATACAAAATTATAATACATAAATCGAATTGTTAACGCAAACTTAATATATATTAATATTAATTATTTTTGCGTCTTAATAGACTACAAATTACAATAACACACACAAAATTGCATTTTTATTAAATATTTAACTTCTAAAAACTTTATTTGCAATTAATTTAATTTTAACACAAGTTTAATATATATTAAATATATACAAAATTTAATTATTTTTAGAAAACAACAAAATCAAAATCAATATATGCAATGCGCAATTAAATATTTATATTTTTGTTAATTAAAAACAATTTCTATTCTTTATGCTAATTGTACGCAAAGATCATGCTTATTATTTATTATATTTTATCAAAATATTTTGAGAAATTGCCAACAACGTAATTGCGATAATTAAACAACAAAATCTACTATCTTTAATAACGCGTAAATTAAGTTTATATCTAGTATATATCTTGTTTGCGCTAAATTTTTTGCAAGACGCTTTGCGAACTTTTCTATTATATTCGATTTACGCGTTAAATATAACATGATTACTTTACATTATATATACAATAATCTTAATATAAAAAATTGCATAGCAATATTAATTTGCAAGCAAAAACTTAAGAAATTTTTTATTAAAATAGTTTTAAAAGATTAATTTATATTTAGTTTAAACTTTGCATAAATTTAGCTTATAATCTATAAAAACTAAATAAGAATTTGCTTTTAATTAATTGTGTTCTTCAAAAAAGCAATAAATTAAAAGTATTATTTATTTTAACAAAAATCTTTAACAATATATTATTGTGTATTATATTTATACTTAGACTAAGATTTTTATAAATTAATTATATTTTAAAATAAATCTTACATTTAAATAAATTTAAAACAAAATAAACTTGTATAACATCTTAAGTTAAAATAAAAATTATTATTGTAAATTTAATATATATACAATAGATATTAAGTATATACTTAAATTGCAATAAAAATGAATATTTATTGCTACGCGTAAATTAATATAGAAACTATCGAAAATTATTATACAATATTTATTAAGATGTTTAAAGCATTAAAAGAAGTTATTTATTAAACTATTTAAATTTCTTATATCAATTATAAAAACAAAAAATTGCAAACTTTTACAAAAAATATAAACAAAAAATAAGCTCGAAATATACTTAATATATATTAGAATTATACAAATATTACTAATATTTTGTTTCAAAAATCTAAAAAATATTTTTATAATTTTAATAACTCTTAAGAGTAATTTAAATATCTCAAATATATATTGATTTTTTGTCAAATATATTTTAAGCGTAATTTTCGAAATCGTTGTTTTAATTATTTAACAATTTATTTTATTAATTAATTTTAAAAAACTAAGATTATTAACAAACTATTATAGCGCATAAATAATATAAATATATTATATCTTAAACTTAAAATATAAATTAAATATCAAAAAATAAAATAAATTTTTGTCAAATTATATAAAAAGAAATTAAAGATTTCTTTGCATTAATAAATACTAATTTGCAATTATATTAATATAAAAAAAAGTAAATATTTTTAAAATAATAAGTTTGCAAAACAAAAGCTATTATTACTTGCTTTTATATTTAGATAAAACTTATATTTGTTTTAAGCTATATTTATATCAATTATATACTACAATAAGAAAATACGCTATTAAGATATTTAAAAAGAATAATTAAAAAAAAAACATTTTATTTACTTAACGCAATTGCAATAAATTTAATTGTATTGTTGCTTAATTAGTTAAAAAAAATATATATAATCAATTTATATTTAACTTAACTTAATAATTAATTAAATTATAAATAAAAAAAATCGAAGAATTGTAAAGCGTTGTCGATGATCTTTATATTTTTCTTTTAATTTAAAAAATTCTTATATAATACTTTTTTAATAGACTTAATTCTAAGTATAAATTTAACACAAATATAATATCTAAATTTAATAATAAGATTTTTTACAAATTTTAAAGTTGCAATTTAAGAATTACTTATTTAATAAAAGATCGACGTTAAATATTAATTTAGCATATATTAAATAAAGATCTTGAAACATTTTCTTTATTACGTCAATATATAAAGATACTATCTAGAAAAGACAAACGTCAAGTATTGACTCAATATATATTAGATAAAAATCTTGAAATATCTTCTTTAATACGTCGATATATAGAGACACTATTTAGAAGAGACAAACGTTAGGGATTGATTTAACATATATTAGATAAAAATCTTAAAACGTTTTCTTTATTATATTAGTATGCAAAGATACTATTTAAAAGAAATAAACATTAAACAATAACTCGATATTTATTGTTATTTAGCTTCGATAAACATAAATTAAACTTAAACTTTATAAATAATATATTAAAATTAAGCAAAGAACACGTAGCAATATTATTGAAACATTAAATTAAGAACTAAGTACAAGAACAACGCATACAACGCATACGTTAAAAATATAATAAACTTCTACAAAAAAAAGAGAAAAAATTAACAAAAAAAGTTGTCAAATTAAAGAAATTTAACATTATTAGCAATGAGAAGTATATTTCGAACGTAATTTTATTGCAAACAGATTAACAATATTAATTAAATAATTAAGACAATGTTACAATATTTTCTCTAAGATAGATAGATTAGTTTGCATTGAATTAGAGTCTTAGCAAACGCATCTTAAGAAACGCACATATTTTATCTTCGATCAAATAAGTTGTCTCTTAATTTAACTATTACTATTAAAATTATTGCTTACAACATTTATTCTTACAATTTAATAACTTTAACTATTAATTAGTTCTTCGCACATCTATTAATGTTTGCAAGCAATTAAGCAAGTTTCTAAACAACTTGCTTTTACAAACGCTTCTTCGTCAAAGCTTCAAATATTTAAAAGAGTTTCTTACAACTCTTTTAATAGACGTTTGTTTTATTCTCGCACATTTATTAATATTTGCAATCAATTAGGCAAATTACTATTCTAAATAACTTCTTCTCGCGACATTAAGAAAGCGAAGAGAAAACAATCGTCAATAGAGTTTTTTGAACTTTTCTTCGAAGAAGATATAGAAGAAGAGCGACAACTTGTTCGTATTGCTTTCGACACTATTATAAATCTAGTTATCTTCTCTTTTAGATCGATTATATTAGGCGTTTCGCAATCTTAAATAACTAACATCTACAACTACGTCAATAATTAGATATTTATAAAACTTAAGCGTCAATTGACGAAGCTAGACAAACGTATCGATCAACGTCTAGATTAGAAGCTCAAGACAAACAATCAAAAATTTGTTGCTCTACTAGCACAACAATTCAAACGCAATAAATCTTTCTCTATTATTACTTTAGGCGAAGAACAAACAACGCCTTTATTATTTACTTTATCTTCTTTATTAACAAGCAAATTGCGTGCAAAAGAGATAAAATTCTTCGATTCTAAGTATTAATTAAAGCATAAAACAATCTTCATTGTTGTTGTAATAAATGTTGTCGTAGTAAATGCGAACAAGCACGTCTTCTATCGCGACATCTATATCTTTGTCGACAAACTTAAGAATCTAGCTATATAACATAGCAACAACGCGATTAAGAACATTATCGCTACTTGTTTGTGTAATTCTATCTTGTTATAATACTCTATAAAATTGCTTAATCTTACACGAATAAATTTACGTCTAGTTGTCTCTATTAACAATTGATATAATCTCTTAATCAATAGATTTAAGATACGTGCATCGACAATACTTGCATAATTGATGTCGTTCTTCTACATTCTTGTCACTATTAAGCATACATCTTCTCAAGTATAAATACTACAAATGCTGCATTTAATAAAGATCGCCAACATTATCTCGACGCATAATTAACTTATCTTAATCTAAAATTGTTTTCATATGCAATTGCATCGCAATATATCGAAATCTTCATTCTATACAAGCTTAAAGACTTTCTTAAATAAATAGATAATCGTATGTTTATTTAGCAAGAAATGACGAACTTCTATTGTATTACGTCGTTGTCGCAAAATCTATCGCAATCGTTCTATTTATTATAGCAATTCTATAATCGTTCTACGCAATATCAATTGTTCTATAATCGATCGTCGCAACAAGATCAAAAGACAAACAATCTCTCTTAATAATTCTTAATTAATGGCGACAAGTTCTAAATCTATTTGATCAACGTTAAGTTTAAAGACTATAAATTTTATATTAAAGAAAAGCTAAATCAAGATAATTAAAACAAAGAATATATCAAGAAAGAAAATTAAACATTTAAGATATTTAAAAAGTCAAATTCTAAGTTTTCGAAAAGATATATTTCAAGTTTATCTCTAAATCTAATTTCTAGAAATTTCGCGAAAATAGAACGCGCCTAGCATCTAAAAAAACGCGTTTTTTTAGATTTCTTATTATTCTTATATTTGTCATAAGAGCATGACTTTTTTTCGAAAATAATAGCAGATTGTTACGATATTCTCTCTAAAATAGATAGACTAGTCTGCATCGAGTTAGAGTCTTAATAGATGCATCTTAACAAACGCACATATTTTGTCTTTAATTAGATAAATTACTTCTTAATTTAACTATTATTATTAAAATTACTGCTTACAACATTTATTCTTATAGACAATAACAAAGATAAATTAGCTTATAAGTTTATATCTTCGTTTTACAAATATTGCATAATATTAATAATTTAAAAATCTTTATTTAATTTCGAAGTATTACGCATAAATCTAGCTTATATCAAGTTTATATCAAGTATTAATTTGAAAAAAGATTTATTACTTTATTAAAAGATTCGAAATTAAAAAGAAACAATTAAAGACAAAATTATATACAAGATATTTGTATTATTTATAAAATTAACAAGTATAACAATGCGACAAACTATTATAATTGTTTGTTTAGCTTTATTTTATAAACAATAATATTAAAAATAAAAGAAATAAGTACAAAGTTAAAATAATAAATAAAATAAATATATAGCAAACGTAAACAAGATATAGACTTAACATATTTTTAAATATAGTTAAAAGAGAAGTCTTAATTTAGAATTAAATAAAATATATAAGAATTTTATACTAAATATAGATTAAACTTTAATGCAAATTAATTTGCAAAAGAATTTTTTTTATTTAATTATAATTATAACAACAATTACGTAAAAGCAAAATAAATAATAAATATTAATTTACTTTATTAGATCGAAGTTGAAAAAAAAAATCTAATTAACTATATTGTATATGCTAGACACAATAGAAAGTATATAACTAATTAAAACAAATCTTATTATTAAACACAAAATATATTAAACATAAGATTTAATATATTAATTTAGAAAACTTCTTTATATTAATGCGCTCTAATTTTTGCTTAATATATGTTTAATATATATAATAAAAGACAATCTAATCTTTAACTTTTTTATTTATAGACGTAATAATAATTTTTGTAATAATTGTATTAATTAAATATAAGCTTAGCATAATTTTAGTATAAATAAAGAAACAATTGCATTTACTCTCTTTACTAATAGAATTAAATTTATTTGAAAAAAAATTAATTGCGCATAAATTTAGTATAGATAAAACATAGATTTGCAAACAATATTTTATTCTTTTTTATTACTAAAATATTAATCAAAACGCAAGCATTTATTAAATATAAAATTATTATAATTTTAATATAATTAATTATTGTATAAGACTTGCTCTTGTTTAAATTAAGCAAAATATTATAATTTTTTTAAACATATAGTAAGCATAAATATAATATATATAACTTTTAAGCTTTCTTATTAAGTTTAATTGTCGCATTTAATTTTTTATTGTTACGTTTAACTTTTTTTTGTTAACTACGCATATATTAAATATAAATAAAATATAAATCTTTAAAGATTTTCGAAATCTTAAGCGTATTATTTTTACAAAATTTTTTTTTTCTTTATATTTTTTTAAAGCTAATATATATTTAATATAGATTTAACTTAAAATATAATTAAGATAATTTACTCGAAAATTTAATATTTATAATAAATATATTAATTTGCGTATAATTTAAATATATATTAAGTACAAATTAATACAATAAAAGATACAAAAATAAGTTTTTCGATTAAAAAATTAATTTAACGTTAAAAGTAAATTAACGTAAACTTAATATAATTTAAAATTAAACTAAAAATATACTTTTTGCAAGCACTCTTTAAGTTAAGAGACAAATATTTGAAAAATAATAATAAACAATAATCAATTAATAATTTTAACAATTGTGTTAATGCAAATCTAGTATAAGTTAAATTTATGCGTAATTAATGCGTTGTCGAAATCTTAAAAAACAAGATAAACATTTATATATATAGTATAAAAACAAGAAAATTAAGAAATAAATCAAATATATAACAAATATAAAATAAATTTATCTTGCAATAAAAGCGTGTATTGAAAAGAATTGCAAATTCTTAATTGTAACAATTGTTTTGTGTAAACTTAATATATGCTTAATATTAACTTAATTTACGCAATATACTTTATGTTATTTGCATATTAATAAATAAATATATTAATAATATTTTTATATTTATGCGAGATATAAACTTAGCTTAAGCAATATTTATTAAAATTATATTTCGACTTTATTAAGTAATTTGCATTTTGTTATTTATTAAATTTAATTCAAAGTTTTAAAACATTAAATTAGCATAAATTCGATATATATTAAATATAAAAAAATGTATATTTCTTTGTTAAATAACGCATATTTGTAAATATATTTCTTGTATTTAGATTCGCAACTATATATACTTAGCTTATACAATATATATTAATAATTAAAATATTTGTTTATTCGCTTTAACATAATACGTTCTTTAATAATAACGTAACTTAATTTTAATCTTAACTTAATATAAATCAAATATAAATAAAACTATAATTATGTATACAAATAATTAACAATTAATAATAATAAAAGTTATCTTATGTATTTAAGTAATTAACGCTATTATATAATCGCATTTGCTTATACTTAATATATATAAAGTTGTAATTAAATTTATGCAACTTATATAATAAAATTAAACAAAAAAAAGTAAGTTTTAGAATTTGACGCAATTAATAATACTTAATATATATTAGACTTAAATTAAATTTAATTGTAAATCGCTTATTGTTTTTTTTAACTTTAACAATAAATATTGTTAATATTTAGTATAAACTAAGTTGTAATTAGAAGTTTTTTTTATTAGATTTATTATCTTTTTAATTGTATTTTACTTGCGTTAAATATAAACTTAATATATATTTAACGTAAGATTATATTATAATTAGACGTTTATATTTAATTACAAAATTAAAATTAAAATTAAAATAAAACTCTTAAACATATAATTAATATATGCTAGACGCAAACGTCGTTTATACTATATTTATTATAATAATATTTTAAAGAAAACAAATTCTTTGTATTTGTTATATTAGAATTGTTGTAATATACTCTAAGATTAACAAACTAAATTGCGACAATATTTATATTAAATATATATTAAAGATATAAGTTACAACTTAACTTAAATGCAAATTTCTTATTTAAGACGAGCTTATTTTAAATAAAAATTCTTGCTTAAAAGAAACTTTGTTTATATTAAGTCTATACTTAATATAGATCGAACTTAACAAAGCAAAAAAATTAAAAGTTGTAAAACACGCGTTAAAGATACGCTATATATATCTAGTTTATACTAGATATATAAATTGATTTTTTTATTATATTAAATACTTGTAATCTTGTTCAATTTCTAAAACTTAAAATAAGTTAAATTTATGCTTAACATAGTTGACAACAAGTAAAACGAAAATTATTAACTTAATTTTAAATGCGTAATTTCGACGCATCTATACAATATATAATTTACATATAAATTTAATATTGTTATAACATATATTAAGACTATATAAAGTTTAAACGCAAGTTGTACGTTAAGTTTTTAGCATATTTTGCGAAATTAAAATACAATTATTGCGTCTTTTATTTTTATCTTTTCTAAATATTTGTAGCAATCTAATATATACTTTTAATTTTATTGACAAATTTATAACATAAATCTAGCATATTTTCTAATTTTGTTGCTTCTAATATCTTA
>JAABUZ0100005399.1_pt1 | contig 16810 bp, 9 predicted proteins | sample 5562091 | NCBI WGS metagenome assembly JAABUZ01 (sample SAMN12813069, study PRJNA571459) | rock metagenome | isolation source: Antarctica rocks | place: Antarctica: Victoria Land, Linnaeus Terrace sud | collected 2015-12-21
GGAGATTGCACTTTAGAGCAGGTGGGTTGATGAGGGGTGGGAATCGATGGCGGAGAGCGGCTCAGGAGATGCATGCGGACGCTACCAGCAGAGGATGCTGGATCTTTGGTATGCGTTTGACCGCAGCGGCCCGGTCGCGAGTGCGGTGGGGGAGCGGGCGGCTGCGGTGGATGAACTGGTCCGGGCGCTCTGGGACGAGGCGACATTTGGGAACGGGGGTCTGCGCCGGGGGGTGGCCCTGGTGGCGGTAGGCGGGTACGGGAGGCGGCAGCTGTTTCCGCACTCGGATATAGATCTCCTATTCCTGCTGGACGCGAAGGTGGTGGAGAAGGACGCGAAGGATGCAATCCGGCGGACGAGCCAGGAGATGTGGGACTGCGGGATGCGGGTCTCCCCGATGACGCGGAGGCTGCCCGAGTGCGAGCGGTTCGACCCGGAGAATGCGGAGTTCACGCTGGCGTTGATGGATCAGCGACTGGTGACGGGAGATGCCGGGGTGCAGCGGCGTCTTGCCGTCGAGGTGCTGCCGAAGCTGCTGGCGAAGGAGCACCGGGCGATCGAGAGCCGCCTGTTGGAGATAACGCGGGTTCGGCATGCGAAGTACGGTGGGACGCTGTTTCACCTGGAGCCGAACGTGAAGGACTGCCCAGGTGGTCTGCGGGACGTGCATGTGTGCGGCTGGCTGAAGCGGCTGCGGGCGGTGCGGACGGAGAAGGATGGGGTGAGTCTGGCTGCAGAGGCCGGGCTTGCGCCAGGACTTGCGCTGGTTGCGCCAGGACTTGCACCGGGAGAGGACAGCGAGTTTGAGGAGGCGGCCAATTTTCTGACCACGGTGCGGAGCTTTCTACACTACAGGCACGAGCGGGACGACAATACGCTGGACTGGCAGGCGCAGGACCGGGCGGCGGTCATAAGGGTGGGAATGCCGATGGATACGCCAGAGGCTCGCAACGTGGATGCGGCGTACTGGATGCGGCTGTACTTCCGACAGGCGCGAAGTGTGGAGCGCAGGATCGTCCAACAGATGGCGGAGGTGCAGGCCACGAGCAAGCCGAAGGGACGTCTTCGTGGACTGCGGGTGGGGTGGAAGCAGGGTGTTAAGGCAGGAGCGTCTCCGCGCGTTGGGTACAGCGTGGACGCGGGGACGGCGACTCTGAACACGGCGGCTGCCGGCGATGAGGGTGATCCGGCGACAGATCCGCAGGTGGTGCTCGAGCTGTTTGCCGAGATGGCGAGGACGGAGCTGCAGCTGGGCCTGGAGACAGAGACGCGGCTGTCGCAGGGGCTTCCTGCGCTGTCGGCGAACCTGGAGGAGGGGCCGGCGCTGTGGAATGGGATGCGACGGATTCTGACGGGAGCCCGGGCCGGGACGGCGCTGCGATCGATGCATGCCTTGGGACTGCTGGATCTGCTGATACCGGAGTTTCATGGGATCGACGCCCTGGTGATCCGCGACGCGTACCACCGGTACACGGTGGACGAGCACACGTTTGTGCTGATCGACACGCTGCATGGGCTGGAGACGCCGCAGGCAGGTGCTGTGGGCGAGTGGGCGGGACGGTTTGCGCCGGCGCTGCGGGATCTGCCGCATGCGGATCTGCTGTACCTGGCGGCTCTGCTGCATGACACGGGAAAGGGGCGGAGCACGGGCGACCATACGGTCGAGAGTGCGCGCATGGCGGAGAATGTATTGGCCCGGCTGGAGCTCGATGCGTACGAGGCGGGCATGGTGCTGAACCTGATCCGCAATCACCTGGAGATGTCGTCGGCGCTCCGGCGTGACATCTTCGACGCGGAGACGGTGCGGACGTTTGCGGGAAAGGTAGGGACGCCTGAGGCGCTGCGGATGCTGACGCTGTTTACGTATGCGGATTTGAACGCGGTGAACCCGGACGCGCTCACGCCGTGGAAGGCCGAGAATCTGTGGAGGTTGTACATTGCCACTTCGAACTACCTGGACCGGAGCGTGGATGAGGAGCGGGTGGGGAGGCGGGAGACGGAGCTGGTCGACCGGGTGGCGTCGACGCTGCCGGGACAGACTGGCGAGGTTGCGGCGTTTCTGGAGGGGTTTCCGGAGAGGTATGTGCGGACGAGGACAACGGAGCAGGTCCGGACGCACTTTCTGATGGCGAGGTGGTTTGGGGAGGATGCGGTGCAGCTCAACTTCCGCTACTCGCCCGGTGTGAGCGAGTTGACCCTGGTGACCAGCGACCGGCCGCAGCTGTTTGCGAACATGGCGGGGGCGCTGGCGGCCTGGGGGATGAATATCGTGACGGCGGATGCGTTTTCAAATCGGGGGGGCGTGGTGGTCGACAGCTTCCGGTTTACGGACAGCTTTCGGACGCTGGAGATGAACGAGTCGGAGCACGGGCGATTTGTGACGAGCGTCCATGACGTGATGGCCGGTACGGCATCGCTCGAGAAGCTGTTGAGTGGACGGAGGCGGGGCCGGCGCAGGGCGGTGAAGGTGCAGCGGGAGCCGGTGATCTCGTTCAACGACGAGGCGTCGTCGCACAGTACGCTGGTGGAGGTGACGGCCGAGGATACGCCGGGGCTGCTGCGGGCGCTGAGCCTGACGCTGGCAGGGCGGGGGTGCAATATCGAAGTGGCGCTGGTGGATACGGAGGGCGAGACGGCGATCGACGTGTTCTACGTGACGCGCGATGGGGCGAAGCTCGAGATGCAGGAGCAGGCCGGGCTTCGGCAGGCGTTGGCGGAGGCGATTGCCGAGAATGCACTTTAGAGTTTGGCCGGGAATCGGTCTGCAGATAGGGGTGATGATGCTGGCCGAGGTCTGTGTCGCAGGCGCGGGCGAGGCTGGGCGCCCGCGCAAGCACGCGGTAGTGGGACCAGCGCGATGCGCACGGGCGGTGGTGGAGGGGGAGATTCGGGCAGGGCAGGAGTTCCGAAAGAGGTTCGCGGGCGGGCTGGATTTTCTGATGGAGCCGATCGCCTCCGGATGGGTGGTGCGGGTGCTGCCGACTGAAGGGGAGAGGCCGCTGGAGGACTATGCGGAGATCGCGACGCCACCGTATCGATCGGTCTCGCCGCTGCTGGTGAGCACCGATTTCAGCTTCCGGGCACAGGATGCGATTGGGTGGAATCCGAGGCGGTTTCGGTACGCGCCGGATGCTCGGACTTTTGCCGTGATCGACGGAGCGTACCGACGGTTGAGCGGGGCGAAGACGGCCTCCCCGGCGGATGAGGCGACTCTGGCGAAAGTCGTTGCGGCACAACCGGAGGCGGTGCTCGAAATCCTTGACGCGAGCCTGGCACCCGGCACGGCGGATCAGACGCGGGCGGCGGGACTCCTGTCGTCGCATTTCGGGACTACGGCGCACAGGATGGAGCAGCCTGCGGGTGGGCGGGCGACGGCGCTAGGGCGGATCGGATATCTGCGGTTCCGGGTGAAGCTGGAGCTTCCGCGTGGGCTGAAGGCCAGCCCGGGAGTGGCAGTGGAGGCCTTTTCTTGCAGCAGGATGTAAATCGGAGGTTTGTCGAGGCAATTGAAGCGTTGGGGACGGACTATTATTGAATCCATGAGTACCGGTGGAAACGAGAACACGAGCAACGGGCGACCGACAGAGGTTCCGCAGGCAGGGGATCGATACTTTTTCGGCAACCTGGAGAGCTTTGGGAAGAACCGCGAGAAGGTAAACGAGGTGAGCTGGGGGTATGACCAGCCGGAGGGTATCGTCCTGGCTTCGCTCGATGCGGCGATCAACTGGGTGCGGAAGAACTCGGTTTGGCCGATGACCTTTGGGCTCGCGTGTTGCGCGATCGAGATGATGTCGATGGGCGGGTCGAGGTACGACATTGCGCGGTTCGGGGCGGAGGTGTTTCGGCCGTCGCCGCGGCAGAGCGATCTGATGATTATTGCGGGCCGGGTATCGCAGAAGATGGCCCCCGTGATTCGGCGATTGTATGAGCAGATGCCCGAGCCGAAGTGGGTGATCTCGATGGGTGCGTGCGCGACCTCGGGTGGTGTGTTCAACAACTATGCCCTGCTGCAAGGGGTAAACCAGATTATTCCGGTAGACATCTATGTCCCTGGCTGTCCTCCACGGCCGGAGCAACTGCTTTATGCGATCACGCTTTTGCAGGAGAAGATCCAGGCGGAGCGCGGGTCGATTCGCAAGACCCTGAACCTAGCTTGAAGCTGCCCGCAAGTTCAGGGCGGATTTATGCTGCGGCGCAGGTGTCAAAGGAGCCGGGCTGGCGGGATCCTATCTCGCATTTGTGTACTTCCCGGATTCCTTCCGCTCATGATTTTCCCCGAACTGACGATAGAGTCGGTAGACGAAGATTATGCGCAGGGACGAGCATTTTCTTCTGAAACCGCTCTGCAACTGCGGTAAACTTTATCGAATCAAAGAAATAAATCGAGTGCCAGCGTAGCTCGTATCAAAAAGCATAAGTTTCAGCGGAGGAGTCGAATGGTTTATCGCCCGTTTTCCAGTCTTGGCCGGTTCGTACTGGCTGCATGTGCAGTCACCCTTGGTGCAGGAAGCCTGGGCGCACAGACTGCGCCCAGCACGCCCGCCCCTGCCGGGCCCAGCCCTTCACGTGTGGATATTTTCACCGGGTACTCGTATTTTGGTGCCCACGGGCAGCTAAAGCCGGCGGGTGTCAATTACTCGTCTGTTGACGAAGGAGCTGCTGGAAGTGCGGCGTACTACTTCAACAAGTATGTGGGAGCAGAGATCCAGTTCACGGCGCATCCGGACGGCAAGAATGACGGGATGTATTTCGCGTCGGCCGGTCCGATCTTCCGAGCGCCGATGGATAATTTCACCCTGTTTGCCCATGGGCTGGCGGGTGGTGCACGGGTCGGTGGACCGAACAACAGCGGAACGCCCTTCTATCATGAACCCTACCAGTGGGGACCCACGCTGGCAGTCGGCGGCGGCATGGACTACGACTTGCCGTTCCTGAACCACCGCTTCTCCCTGCGTCTCTTTGAGGCTGACTACCGTTATTTCCACGAGGACTTCGGTCCCTATGTGGGCATCCCAACTCCCGGCGTCCTGGGTGGACGCGCCAACGTTGGCGGAGCTGAACTGAGCACCGGTATTGTGACTCACTTCGGCAGCATCGTTCCGCCGCCCCCAGTGACATACGGCTGCGTGGCTTCACCGGCAACTGGATTTCCGGGAGACCCGATCACCATTACTGGGACGGCGCTGAACCTCAACCCCAAGAAGACTGCGAACTATACCTGGACCACCGACGGTGGCACGATCACCGGCACGTCCAACACAGCGAACATCGACACCAAGAGCGCCCAGCCAGGTTCGTTCACGGCAAAGGGTCATGTCACCGAAGGCAACAAGCCTGGCCAGATGGCGGACTGCTCTGCTGCGTATACGATCAAGGCGTTTGAGCCACCAACCATCAGCTGCTCGGCGAACCCATCCACTGTCAGCCCTGGAGATTCTTCCACGATCACGGCGAACGGCGTGAGCCCACAGAATCGTCCTTTGACCTACAGCTACAGCGCCACTTCCGGCTCTGTGAGCGGCAGCAACGCGACGGCGACCCTGACGACCACCGGAGCGGCACCTGGAACGATCACAGTGACCTGCAACGTTGTGGACGACAAGGGCCAGACTGCTTCCTCGACCACAACCGTGACGGTGAACGCACCTGCACCGCCGCCAGCACCCACCACCAGCAACCTGTGCTCGATCAACTTCGAACGTGACAACCGCCGTCCGGCGCGCGTCGACAACGAAGCCAAGGCCTGCCTGGATGACATCTCCCTCAATCTGCAGCGCACCTCGGACGCGAAGCTGGCGATCGTAGGCAATGCGGCAGGCGGAGAGAAGATGGGCAGCAAGCTTGCTGGAGAGCGTGCGGTAAACACCAAGGACTACCTGGTGAAGGAGAAGGGAATCGATGCCTCACGCATCTCGGTCTACACCGGGACGACGGATGGCAAGACGGTTACCACGACTCTGATCCCGGCTGGTGCAACCATGGAGAGCACTGGCGTCACAGCGGTGGACGAATCTGCAGTCAAGGTTCAGCCCCGCAAGGCGCTTCCCGCTGGCCGTCATCACCGCCGTCACAAGAAGTAGAAAGCAGCACGCAAAGTAAATGCATGGAGGCTGACTGGGTGCTATCGCAGTCAGCCTTTGTGTTGTAGAAGACCAGCGAAAGCTGGACCTTAGTTCCCCAACAGAAGGCTCCAAAGCGCCATGAAGATCTGCATCGCCAAGCGTGTCATCCGCAATCGTTTGGCCCCACTGCTTCTTGCTTGCCTCCCATGCCTCTTCTCCCTCTGCGCCCGCGCTGTCGATTGGCTGCCGTTCGGGCCTTATGGAGGTGATGCGCGGTCGTTCGCCGTAGACCCGAACGATCCGAAGCACATCTATCTGGGAACGGCCGATGGCTGGATCTATGATTCCCAGGATGGCGGCGGCTCGTGGAAGCGGCTGGCCCGCGTCGGAAACAGAGACGATCTGGTTCTGGATCACATACAGGTTGACCGAGCAGATCCGAAGCACCTGCTTGTGGGCGTGTGGGTTCTCGGGCATAACGGCGGGGGGCTGTTTCAGAGCAAGGATGAGGGAAAGAGCTGGAGTGAGATTGCCGACCTCAAGGGTCAGTCGATTCGGTCGCTAGCGGGCTCTGCCTCAGATCCGAAGATTTTCGTGGCCGGCACGCTTGAAGGTGTGTACCGATCGACGGACGACGGAGGTCACTGGAAGCTGATTAGCCCGGAAGCAAGCAAAGAGATCCATGAGGTGGAGTCCGTCGCGATCGATCCAAAGGATCCTGCCATCATCTATGCGGGGACGTGGCATCTGCCGTGGAAGACCACAGATGGTGGAGAGCACTGGAACAACATCAAGGAGGGTGTGATTGACGACTCGGATGTGTTCTCGATCATTGTGGATCCGAAGGACTCGAACACGGTGTATGCGAGCGCATGCTCGGGCATCTACAAGAGCGACAACGGTGGCAATAAGTTTCAGAAGGTGCAGGGAATTCCCTCTACGGCGCGCAGAACTCGCGTGCTGATGCAGAGCCCGATTGAACTGGACACGGTATATGCCGGAACGACAGAGGGCCTGTTTCGGACGACCGACGCGGGGAAGACATGGACGCGGACGACTGGTCCGGAGGTCATCGTGAACGACGTCCTGATCGACCCGTCAAATACGAAGCATCTTCTTGTGGCGACCGACCGGGGTGGCGTGCTGGCGAGCGAGGATGGTGGAACGAGCTTTCAGCCCTCAAATACCGGATACACGGTTCGACAGGTCGCCAGCTATGTGGCTGACGCGAGATCACCTTCGACTGTCTATGTCAGTGTTTTGAATGACAAGGACTGGGGCGGTGTCTTTGAGAGCAAGGATGGGAGTTTGAGCTGGGTTCAGCAGAGCACGGGGCTCGGCGGCAGGGATGTGTTCAGCCTTGGGCAGGCAACGGACGGCACGCTTGTGGCCGGGACGAACCATGGAATTTATCGGCTGAAGGATTCGATCTGGGGTCGTGTCGAGGATGTGGACCTTGCGGCGCCTACCGGCTCACAGCCGGTCACGAGGAAGAAGCGTGCGACTGCCGTCCGGGGGGCCAAACACAAGGGTAAGGTCTCCGCCCAGCCTTCTATAACGCGGTCGCGGAAGGCTGTCTCACCCGTCCGTGCGCCAGCTCCTCACCCGAGACAGAGCTTTGACGGAAGCGTCTTCGCAATCGCGATGACGGGAGACAAGATCTATGCAGCGACATCGCAGGGTCTGCTAAGCAGTGGAAACGCAGGTGAGAGTTGGAAGGCGGTCTCCGGGTTGAAGGGCGAGGCGCTTCAGTTTGTTGCGTGTGAGAAGGAAGTCATCGCCGTGGCTTCGCTACACTCCCTATTACGGTCCAATGATGGCGGGGGGTCGTGGTCCGAACTGACGCTGCCACCGGGGCTGACCCAGATCACGGCCATGACGGCGGACGACTCGGGCGCGATCTGGATTGGGGGACGAGAGGGGGTCTGGTACTCGAAGGAGAATGGGGCGAACTGGGCAACGGTGAAAAACCTGTTCGTTCAGGACACAAGCAACCTCTTCTTCGATCGCGAGACGAAGCGGATTTACATTGCGGCTGACGAGTCGACACATCTGGCCTACATGGTGCAGCTGCCGGAGCTCGCGGTGCACTTCTGGGATACGGGGTGGAATCTCCGGTTTGTGCGGCCGATGGGTGATCATCTTGTTGGCGCTACGCTGTTCGATGGAATGGTTGTGCAGCCAAGAATGGTTGATTCTCCGGAAGCGAAGCCGGCGCAGTAGTCGGGGAGCTCCTAGGCTGGTCAAGGTCGCGGCGTAGAATTGCTTTATGGAAAGCTTTTCCTCCAGCCAGCGTCCACGCCACGGATTTCAGACGGATGACCCTCGCCTGTTACCTATTGCTGAAAGGGTGAAGGCCGGGGAGCGGCTTAACTTCGAGGACGGCGTTACGCTCTACCGCAGTGGAGACATCCTTGCCGTTGGTTGGCTGGCGAATCTGATCCGAGAGAGGCTGCATGGGGATGTGGCCTACTTCAATGTGAATCGGCATATCAATCCGACCAACGTCTGCGTTGCTTCTTGCCGGCTCTGTGCCTTTGGCAAAAAGAAGGGCGAGGCGGGGACGTACACGATGGCGCTCGAAGAGGCCTGGGAGGCAGCTGCCTCGGGGTACACGGAGGCGGTCACGGAATTCCACATCGTTGGAGGGCTGCATCCGGACCTGCCGTTCGACTACTTCATGGACCTGGTGAGCGGGTTGAAGGAGCGCTTTCCCAAGGTCCATGTGAAGGCCTTCACAATGGTAGAGGTGGCGTTTCTAGCCAAGCGTGGAAAGATGTCGATCGGGGAGACGCTGGAGCGCATGAAGGCTGCGGGTGTGGACTCGATGCCGGGTGGCGGGGCGGAGATCTTTGCGGATCGAGTTCGGCACATTATCTGCGATCACAAGATCGATGGCGGGGAGTGGCTGGAGACGGCACGGCTGGCGCATAAGACGGGGCTGCGATCGAATGCGACGATGCTGTACGGGCATATCGAGAATGAGGAGGACCGGGTGGATCACCTCATCAAGCTGCGCGAGGTTCAGGACGAGACAGGGGGCTTCCAGACGTTTATCCCGCTGGCCTTTCATCCGGACCACACGGTTCTGGAGCACCTTCCGCGTACGACGGGGATGCTGGATATCAAGCAGATCGCGGTTGGCCGATTGATGCTGGACAACTTCGCGCATGTGAAGGCGTACTGGCAGATGATGACACCCAAGATCGCGCAGATTGCATTACGTTTCGGTGCGGATGATATTGATGGAACCGTGGTCGAGGAGAAGATCTATCACGATGCAGGCGCTACAACGCCCCAGGGCATGCGACGCGCTGATCTTATACGGCTGATCACAGAGGCGGGACGCATTCCGTTTGAGCGAGACACGATGTACCGAGCTGTGACGCGCAGCGAGGATACGTTTACGGTCGCGGTCTAGGCTTGCCAATCCGAGTCGTCGGGAACGCGCGCCAGCGCCGGAGACGAGTGCCAGGGGTTATGGCTTTGGTCAATCGAGGACCAATGACTCCGGTCTAAAGATGCTCTTCCAGCAACGATGGAACCGAAGTTCGCCGTAACGCGTACATGTTGACATGTCAGACCACCCCATGAAACGCTTGAGACATTCACAACAATACTGAGTGAAACCGGCGGATCGGATCGGGACGCGAGCAGGTTACGCGGGAGGTCATTGGAAGGTCAGCTTATCCATTTCGGTGAACCAGGGACGGGACACAGCTCCCAGCGCCAGTTCAACCGAGGTGACACCCGCAGGGGCATGGTGCGGTGACGCGGTACTCTTGGAGGCTTCATGAAAAGCTTTGCTGCACTTCTCAGGGTTTTATGTGTCGTGGTTCTGCTTGCGGGTGGATTCGCTGCGCGGGCGCAGTCAACGGCAACGCTGGCGGGAACGGTTACTGATCCGTCCGGGGCGGTTCTGCCGCGAGCTACGGTGACCATCCGGTCTCTGGACACGGGTGTGGAGCGTACGGCGGTGAGCGACGACGCTGGAAGCTACACCGCACCCTCGCTGCAGCCAGGAGATTATAAGGTTACGGTCGATGCTGCTGGCTTCAGCAAGTACGTCGTTGAGAAGGTAACGCTGCAGGTGGATGCTCGACTTACGGTTAACGCGAAGCTGGCGCTCGAAAGCGCGGGCACGACCGTGCAGGTTGAGGGGACGCCGCCGCAGATTGAGACGCAGACGATGACGGTTGGACAGGTGATCGACCGGCAGACGGTGCAGGAGATTCCGCTCAATGGGCGGCATTTTCTGGATCTGACAGTGCTTACGCCTGGCGGAGTAGTGGCGCCGACTGCGGGGAGCCTGACCGGAGCCAGCCGCGGTCTAGGAGCGAACTCGTTCATCACTGCGGGGAACCGCGAGGATTCGGTGAACTTCCAGATCAACGGCGTGAACCTGAACGACCTGAGTCAAAACCAGATCACATTTCAGCCGTCGATCAACACCACCTCCGAGTTCAAGATTGACAACTCGACCTTTAGCGCGGAGTACGGCCGCAGCTCTGGATCCATTGTGAATGTGAGCACACGATCGGGCACCAACGACTTCCACGGCGAGGTGTTCGACTACTTCCGTAACGAGGCACTGGACGCGCGAAACTACTTCAATCGCGGAGCTCCGTTTGTCACAGGCACGGCTGGGCGAAAGGCCCCGCTAAAGCGCAACAACTTCGGTGTGGCGGTGGGTGGACCAATCTGGAGGGGCCACACATTTTTCTTCTTCAGCTACGAGGGATTGCGTCAACAACAGGGAGTTCTGCAGAACAGCAACGTGTTTACACCAGCGCAGATTGCGGCAATCAAAGCGGCGGGCAAACCTGCAGCGAATGCTCTGCTGGCCCTTGTTCCGGTGGGCAATGATGTATCTCAGACCCACTACACACAGTTCACGCCGGGGCCGGTGCAGATCGACCAGTACACGGGTGATGTGCTGCACCAGTTCAGTCCAGCTGACCAACTGCACGGGTTCTACGCCTTCCAGAAGGATGTGCGGACGGAGCCAGCGCTCCAGGGCGACACGATTCCGGGCTTCGGCGATCACCGCAATGCGCACCGGCAGGTGTTGACGTTGAACGAGACCCACGTCTTCGGCCCGAACGTGGTGAACGAGGCACGGCTGGGTTTCAATCGGATTGCCATCGCATTCAACCCGAACGCAGCTTTGAACCCGGCGGATTACCACATCGGCAACGGGATCACGACGGCAGTGGGCCTTCCGCAGATTACGGTCACGGATCTCGGGCTGGTGTTTGGCGGACCGTCTGGATTCCCGCAAGGCCGCACCGATACATTCGGCGTCTTCTCCGATACGGCAACGTACCTGCGTGGAAGGCACAGCATCAAGTTCGGAGGCGAGTTCCGCCGGTTTCTGGGAGCAAACTTCTCTGGCGATACCGGAACGATTACGTACGCGAGTACGTCGGCTAACTTCCAGACCGATACGGCGACAGGCTTCAGCGTCCAGCCGGCAACGTTCAGCAATCGTATTTACGTGAATGCGGCAGGGGCGTTTGTGCAGGACAACTTCAAGCTGAACGAACGCCTCACCCTTGAGTACGGACTTCGCTTCGAGTGGAACGGCACGCCAACGGAAGGAAAGAACCGGATCGCCATATTCGATCCCACGACGGTGTCGCTGATCCAGGTAGGGACGAATGGTGTGGGCTCTGCGTACAAGCAGAACTACAACTATGAGCCTCGGCTCGGGTTTGCATACGACGTTTTCGGCACCGGGCGGACCGTGCTGCGCGGCGGCTACGGGTATATGGCGGACCAGCCGGTTTCGGGAACGATCGGCGGTGTCACTTCAAACTTCCCGTTCAGTTCGTCGGTCTCCTACAGCAACGCGTCCGCGCCGATTCCGGTGGGGAGCCTCCTCAACTCTGCATTGGCCAACGGGCTGGCGATCGGATCGGTGAATCCGAACTTCCACAATGCTTACACGCAGACGTACAACTTCAACGTGCAGCAGCAGCTGGGCGGCGGGATCGTGATGTCGGTGGGGTATTACGGATCGCAGGGCCGGCACCTGCGGGCGCGGACCAACCAGAACCAGCCGGTCAACGGGGGACCGAGGCCGTTCCTGAAGCTTTCGGCGACGAGCCCGATCGCACCGGGTGCGGCGGCGAACTCAAACATCTCGGAGGTGAACAGCGTCGGGATGTCGAACTACAACGCCATGTGGCTGACGGCGAACAAGACTGCGGGTCACGGCGTGTCGTTCAACATGACGTATGACTATTCGAAGTCGCTGGACGCGAACTCGCTTGGTTCCCAGGGTGTATACACGTTCCAGGACAGCAACAATCCCGGGAACAACTATGGACCTTCGGATTTCGACACGCGACACCACTACTCAGCAACGGCGATCTATGCGGCGCCGTTCAAAGGGAACCGGCTAATTGAAGGATTCCGGCTGTCGACGATTGTGCAGTACCAGACGGGGAATCCGGTGAACCTGACGTACAACACGTCGACGTACACGGGGGTTGCGGGCGTGATTCGGCCGAACCTGGTTGGGCCGATCGTGACGAACAAGACGCAGGGAGTCACCAATGTGAACTACATCCAATCGACGGTGTGCCCGGTGACGACGTCGCGAGCACCGGCGGCGGGATGTAGCTTCCAGAACCCGGCGGTGCTGGTCCCAGCTCCAACTGCGACGAATCCAAGTGCAACCACGACGGTGTTTACGGGACTGGGCAACATGTCTCGCAACAAGGTCTTCGGGCCAGGGTTTGCGGATATCGATTTGTCGGGCGAGAAAGATACGAGGATCACCGAGCGACTAACGTTCAAGCTGCGCGCGGATGCGTTCGATATCCTGAATCACCCGAACTTCGGACAACCTTCGGGCAACACGAGCTCTTCGAACTTTGGGCAGATCTCAGGGACGCGCTTCGCGACGAGCGATGGCGGGTCTTCGCGGCAGCTGCAGATCTCGGGGAAGTTCATCTTCTAAGCAGAACGTTGAACAGCGCCCCGCTGGGTTCCTCTGGCGGGGCGTATTCGTTTGGGCCCGGTAATCTGGTGGAACGCGAAAATGTGGGGTGGAGTGACTGACGGTGGGAGAGGTGGAGCTTAGGCGGTACCGGCGCGAAGATCTCGAGGCGATGTTCGACATGGACGTGCTTTGCTTCCCGAAGCCGTTCCTCTTCGACCTGCGATCGATGCGCGGCTTTGCGGAGGCCCGAAATGCGATCGTTCTGCTAGCGGAGAGAGCGGCGGAAGAGAGTTCACTGCTAGCTTCTGCCTTCGGCAAAATATTGGGCTTTGTGATCGTGCACTTGGAACGCACTTACGGTGGGCGGCGTGGCTACGTTGTGACACTGGACGTGGTACCGGCGGAGCGACGCGGGGGTATCGCGGGACTGCTGATGGCCGAGGCAGAGAAGCTTGCAGAGGCGGCTGGCGTACGAAGGATGGAGCTACATGTTTATGCGGAGAACGCCGGGGCGATACTTTTTTACGAACGACTAGGATACGAACGGATGGGGGTGGAAGCTGGCTTCTATGGCATCCGTGAGGGAGCTTCGCTGGATGCTCTGGTGTACGGAAAGGAACTGAGCGTCGCGTGACGAAGGGCTAGCGTTTGCCGAAGACGTCTCCCATGCGGCGGACCTGGGCGCCTACGCCGCGGAGCTTCTCTTCGAAGCGCTCGTATCCGCGATCGAGATGGTAGACGCGGTCAAGGATGGTCTCGCCATCGGCTACCAGGGCGGCCAGGACGAGCGAGGCGGAGGCGCGTAAGTCCGAGCACATGACCGCGGCGGATTGGAGCTCGGAGCGGCCGCGGACCGTGGCGGAGCGGCCGTTAACGGTGATGTTGGCGCCCATGCGGTTGAGTTCCCCGACGTGCATGAATCGATTCTCGAAGATGTTCTCGGTGACGATGGTGGTGCCTTCTGCCTGGGTCGCGAGCGCCATGAACTGCGCCTGCATATCCGTGGGAAAGCCGGGGTACTCTTCGGTCGAAATGTCGGTGGCCTTGAGGGTGCCGCCGGAGCGGACACGGACGTTATCCTGGCCGACGTCGATGCGAACGCCGCACTGCTCAAGCTTGCTGAGAAGAGCGCCGAGGTGGCCGGGGTTGCAGCAGTCGACGTTGAGGTCGCCGCCGGTGATGGCTCCGGCAACGAGAAAGGTGCCGGCCTCAATGCGGTCGGGGTTGATCTTGTAGCGGGCTCCGTGGAGCCGGGCGACACCTTGCACGCGGATGGTCGAGGTACCGGCGCCCTGGATCTGGGCGCCCATGGCGGAGAGAAGGGCGGCGAGATCGGTGACCTCGGGTTCGCGCGCGCAGTTCTCGAAGACGGTTTCGCCCTCGGCGAGGGTGGCGGCCATGAGCAGGTCTTCGGTGCCGGTGACGGTGATCTTGTCGAAGACGATGTGCGCGCCTTTGAGCGGAGCTTCGCCGTTCTTTGGGGCACGCGCTTCAAGGTAGCCGTGCTCCTGGGTAATGGTGGCGCCCATGGCTTCTAGGCCCTTGATGTGGAGATCGATGGGGCGACCGCCGATGGCGCATCCGCCAGGCATGGCGACGCGAGCGATGCCGGTGCGGGCGATCAGAGGCCCGAGGACCAGCGAGGAGGCGCGCATGGTCTTGACGATCTCGTACTTGGCGACGGGATCGGAGAGAACGGCGCATTTGATGTGAGTGCGGTGCTGGGCGCGGCCGTAGCCGAGCTCTACCTCGGCTCCCATGGAGGAGAGGAGCTTCCGCTCGGTCTCGATATCGCGGACCTGGGGGATGTTCTCGAGAACGACCTCCTCCTCCGTGAGGATGGCGGCGGCCATGCAGGGGAGCGCAGAGTTCTTCGCGCCGGAGACTTTGATGGTGCCTAGAAGGGGGTTGCCGCCGCGTACAACGAACTTGTCCATCGATCTAGTTTACGGATGAGTTCCGTGAATTTGGGGTGCTTAGGGAGGTGCGTGACCGGTTTGCTGTGGCTTTAACCAGTGGTGGTAAAGCACGTTCAAGGAGCAAAGGCCTTGAACTCGATAAGGCGCAGGGTGTGAGGCCGAGGCGGGTTGGTGAGGACCACGCGCAGCCTCTGCATGCTTCGCGCTGGGAAGGTAATTCTGTTCACCCCATTCGCAAGCGGGCGAATCGGGCTGCTTACCTGCTTCGGAACGTCTTTCCATCCACCACCAGGGAGCTCTGCTTGGAGACGGAAGGCCGAAGGCGCCTCATATCTCTCTCCGTCAGAGAAGAAGTAGAGCTCGACCGCGCTTATGCTGTGGCTGTGCCCGAGATCAACGGCGTACCAGCTTTCGGAGCTTGTTTCGGTTGGAGCAGGAGACCAGCCGTTTGTGTTTTCCGGGAAAAACCAAAGCCGGCCGTCGATGGCCTGCGCAGTGCCGGTCGGCGAGGCGGTGGAGGACGCGGTGGCTGAAGGGCCATCGATCAAACCCGGGTTGACGGCCAGATCGGGCCCTGTAGTCCGCCCGTAGATCGGCCCGGAGCGCCGGGGCGGCAGAGCTATCCGTATAGGCATGAGCGGTCCCGGGCCCGACAGGCGCTTTCCGTCGACAAAGACCGAGAGACCGCGGCCTATCCGGTAGCGGCTTCCGTCCACGTCATAGAAGATGCCGACGTCGTAGCCGTGGTACGAGAGGTTCTGAAGCGCGAAGTAGCGGATGGCTGGACCGCTCGGTGTGGCCTGCGTGGGTAGAAGCGGATCGAGCTCGAGAGTCTCGTCGGCTCGTGGCCGGATGCCGATAAGGCCGCTCAGAATCAGATCCACATACGTCGAGTGGTTGTAGTGATGCGAGCGCGCGAGACCGACGATCGGCGTTCCGCTATCCGGGTTGTAGTCTTCCTGGAGATCGGGTTGGCCCGGCGACAGCAGGTGCTGGTGCGTGTATTGCCGGAGCAGACGGAGGAAGTCGGCAGAGGTGACCCCAGCTGGCGGGTAGTCGTCTAGCAAGTTGGCGAGTGCGGTGAGAGCCTGCGAGGTCTGGAAGGGCCAGGACGGCCCGTTCCATTGGCACTCGGGTCTGCCCGTGGACTGGTCGTAGCGGTACTGCGTGAGGTAGTGCGGATAGGTGGGCTCGACGGTGCGAAGGCCGAAGGGGCCGGCGAGTTCCGCTGGCGAGAGCAGGTTTTTCCAGGCTGCCGCGTAGGCCGGGGCGTCTTTCGGCGGGAGCTCGTAGAACCAGGGGATGAAGCCGACGAGCTCGCGACCGCGGATGAAGTTGCCGGCTTCTACATACTTTGTCGACCGCTGGTAGCGATCCGTGAAGTGCCCGAGCGCGGGGTTCCAGAGCTGGGCTAGTACCGCAGATCGGATCTGCTCTGCACGGTGATTGAAGTCAGCTGCAACCTCCGGCTTGCCCGCCAGCCTGGCGAGGCGGGCGATGGCAAGGGCGTTCGCGTATTGATAGCTGTTGATAGAGGGGCGAAAGGTGTAGCCGCCGGTGAAACCGTTGTGATTCTGATCGGCGCTGGGCTGATCAGTAAAGCCAGCTCCAGAGGCGTCAATGGACGCGATCGTGTACTCGGTGGCGTCGAGGAGGGGCTCGACCCAGTAGAGGCCTCGGGCTCGATCGAGATGATCGTCCCAGAGATTGAAGATGTGCTGCATCGTGTCGAGATGCCGGAGGGCGGGGGAGGGATCGCCGGAGACGCGGGTGCTGGCCTCGGTCGCGGCGGCAATCGACTCCGAGAAGTGGCGATCATTACCACCCCCGGTGTAGAGGTGATCGATCAGACTGTTGAGGACCGCCGGATCGCGGAGCCA
>JAABUZ0100005400.1_pt1 | contig 16808 bp, 15 predicted proteins | sample 5562091 | NCBI WGS metagenome assembly JAABUZ01 (sample SAMN12813069, study PRJNA571459) | rock metagenome | isolation source: Antarctica rocks | place: Antarctica: Victoria Land, Linnaeus Terrace sud | collected 2015-12-21
CGCAGCGACAGAGCCTTTGGCGGAGGCTTGGTTGAGGATGTTCTGCATGCGCTTGAACGCAGCGGAGACGGCGGCGAAATCGGCTCCGTCCCGGACAGACGTGACGGCCTCTGCGCGGGCTACAGCGTCGCGTACGTTGTCGGACGGAAGTGCGAGGACTGCTTTGACTACATCATAGGGCTGGCGGCGGGCTTCGCGCACGTAGAAGTCCAGGCGTTCGTTGAGAAAGGCGCGGACTTTAGCGTTGAGAGTGGGGTCCGGGGCAGCGGCGTCGACGACTTCTACGAGGGTGAGCGGCAGGTTTGATGCGGCGAGGATCTTGATGATGCCGTTGGCGGCACGGCGCAGGGCGAAAGGGTCTTTGGATCCAGTGGGCTCAAGCCCGAGCGAGAACATGCCGGCGATGGTGTCGGCCTTGTCGGCGAGGGCCAGGAGTTGGGCTTCGACGGTGCGCGGGATACGGTCTTCCATTGACGTGGGGCGGTAGTGATCGTAGATTGCGTCGGCGGCGCGCTCGCCGAGGCCTTGGTGGCGGGCGTAAAGGCCGCCGATCTCGCCTTGCAGCTCGGTGAATTCTTTAACCAGTTCTGAGGTGAGGTCAGTTTTGGCGAGCAGGGCCGCTGTGTCGAGAGCCTGCGCGTTGGCATTGGGGACGTGAGCGACGAGCACAGCGGAGATTCGGCGCACGCGCTCGGTCTTTTTCGCATAGCTGCCGAGGTCTTTTTGGAACGTGACGTTTTCAAGCAGGGAAACGCGCTCTGTGAGCGGAATGCGCTGATCAAACTGCCAGAAAAAGCGGGCATCGTTAAAGCGGGCTCGCAGAACGCGCTCGTTTCCGTGGCGGATGATGTGCTCGCCAGCGTCCGTGGTCGCGGTGTTGAGGACTGCGAGGAAGTGCGGTGCGAGATTGCCTGCGGTATCCTCAACGGCGAGGTAATTCTGGTGGTCCCGCATAACCGTAACGAGGACTTCCTGCGGGAGTTCCAGGTACTCGGGGTCGAAGCTGCCGGCGATGACTGAAGGGAATTCGGTGAGGTGGGTGAGCTTGTCGACCAGGGCGTGGTCTTCGCGCCAGCGGGTGTTGGGAATCTGGCGGCAGGCCCGGTCGAGTGCCTTGCGGATGGTGTGGCGGCGGAGTTCGACATCGGCGAGAACGCTGGCCTCAGACAACGCGGTGAGATAGGCGGAGGGTTGCGCGATGGGTAGCGGTGCAGAACCGAACAGGACGCGGTGCCCGTAGGTATTGCGTCCTGCTTGCTGCCCGGCGAATTCCAAGGGAACGATCTGGTCGCCGAGGAGCGCTAACAACCAGCGCAGAGGACGGACGAAGCGTTCGGGCTTGCCGGGCCGCCAGTACATGGATTTTGGCCAGTAGAGGGCGGCGATCTCTTTGGGGAGTTCAGAGGTGAGAACTTCAGCGGCAGAGCGGCCCGCCTGGGTGCTGGTCGCGGCCAGGTAATCGCCCTTTGGGGTGGCGACGGTACGGAGCGCTTCGACCGCAATGCCGGCCTTTTTTGCGAACGCGAGGGCGGCGGGAGTGGGAACGCCATCTTTATAGGCAATCTTGATCGCGGGGCCGAGGAGGTCTTCGCTGAGATCTGGCTGGCGTGCGGCTACGTTGGGGATAAGAACGGCCAGGCGGCGCGGGGTTGAATACGATTGCGATTCAGTGCCCGAATAGATGAGGCGTTCGCGTTCGAGCAGCGCATGGACGCGGCGGGCGAGTTCGGCCTGCGCTACGGCAAGCATGCGAGCGGGAACTTCTTCGAGGCCGATTTCGAGCAGAAAGTCTGACATGCGGGGATCCTTTGGAGCTTGGGCCGGCAGTGAAGCGGACTCCTTCGCTGCGCTGCGGAATGACAAAAGCAGGGGCGAGGGTCAGGCTGCCAGGTGCATCTGTTTGAGTTCAGCCTGCGCGGCGTAGGCCTTGGCTACGCCGACGATGAGGGTGCGGATGCGGGCCATGACGCCTACGCGTTCAGTGACGGAGATGGCGCCCCGCGCGTCCAGAAGATTAAACAGCTGCGAACATTTGAGGGCCAATTCGTAGGCACCCAAGACCGGAAAGCGGGTGAGGGCTTCGGGGTCGAGCTTGTCCAGTGTGCGGGCGCGGTCGAGCAGGGCCAGGCACTCTGACTCGTAGAGATTCAGGTGCTGCCAGAGTTTGTCGATATCGGCATAGTCGAACCCGTAGGCGGAGAATTGCTGCTCTTCCGGCAGACGAATCTGGCCGTAAGTGAACTTGTGTTCGGGCGCTGCGGGATCCTGGGCCCAGACGATGTCGTAGATGGAGTCGACGTCCTGCAGGAATCCGGCGATGCGCTCGAGCCCGTAGGTGATTTCGCCGGAGATGGGATCGAGATCGAGACCGCCGCACTGCTGGAAGTAGGTGAACTGGGTGATCTCGAGGCCGTCGAGCATGACCTGCCAGCCGACGCCCCAGGCACCGCCTACGGGCCACTCCCAGTTATCCTCTTCAAATTTAAGGTCGTGCTCGGCAAGGCTGATGCCGATGGCCGCGAGCGATTCTAGATACAGCTCCTGAATGTTCAAGGGGGGTGGCTTGAGGACCACCTGAAACTGGGTGTGGCGGAAGAGCCGGTTCGGGTTCTCGCCGTAGCGTCCGTCGGCGGGACGGCGCGAGGGTTGCGCGTAGGCAATCTTGATTGGGTCGGGGCCGAGAACGCGTAGAAAGGTGTCGGGCGACATGGTTCCGGCACCTACCTCCACGTCATAGGGCTGTTGCAGGACGCAGCCGCGGTCTGCCCAGAACTTCTGAAGGGTGAAGAGAAGCTGCTGAAAGGTAAGCGGTGCGGGGGGCATGTGCTGATTCTAAATGGGTCGTGCCGGTGCAGTCCTCAAGGACAAAGCAAAACCAGAAACGTGCGCAAGGTTCGCAATGTAGAAGATGCAAAGTTCGCAGAGGATTGCGAGAATGCCCATTGCAAACTTTGCGTGCATCGGGCCCATATGGCGAGCAGTTGGCTAACCGATCACTTGTGGATCATTCACTTGCTGGGCGAAGTCATGGACGGAGGCACAGCATCCGGAGCACTGCCCCATGTTGGATTTGGATTGGCCCCCATTTTCAGGACAAGGACTGCGCCGTCCTTGATGTCGGTCTGGCTGAACCACGGCTTGGTCCACGGCTTGCCATTGAGCGTGGCCGATTGAATATACATGTTCCTGGTCGAGTTATTGCGGGCGACAACCTCCAGTTTCTTCCCGTTACTCATCAGGAGCTCAACTTTATTGAATAGTGGCGAACCGATGATGTACTCGTCGCTTGAAGGATCAACCGGATAGAAGCCCATGGCGCTTAGTGCGTACCAAGAGGAGGTCGCTCCCTGATCGTCCATACCAGGATACCCATAGCCGGACGCATCGCTGCCGTACATTTCAGTAAGGATCTGGCGAATCAGCCTCTGCGTTTTCCAGGGCTGGCCTCCCCAGTCGTAGTAGTAGGCCGTTTGCTGGTCGGGCTGGTTTCCCTGCACGTATTCGCCAATCACGCCGGTACAGTCGCGACAGATGCCCTTTGGATTGTAGGATGTGGAAAAGAACTGATCGAGCTTCCGATCGAACGCCTCGCGTCCGCCGAGCAGGTTCATTAGTCCTTGCACGTCATGCGGCACAAGCCATAGTGTCGACCAGCCCGACGCTTCCTTCATCATGAAGTTGTAATAAGGCTCCTTGGGATCAAAGGGCGAAATCCACCGGCCATCCGCGGTGCGGCCGCGGACAAAGCCGATTGATGGATCAAAGACGTTCCTGTAATTGTCCGCGCGCTTCAGGAATAGCTGCTCGTCACCTTTTTTGCCGAGCAGACCCGCATACTGCCCCATGGCATGATCGTCCCACGCGTACTCGAGCGTAGTTGCCGCTCCCGCTTTACCACCGGCATAAGGGGGACTGGGATTGCCCTTGGGAACGAAGTCCGAAATCCAGCCGTTCTTCTCGTACTCGGCCAGATAGTGACGGGGACCGGACGGATCGATTGCGTTCTTACGGAGGTATTCGTAAGCCGCATCATATTCGAAGGGAATGCCGCGCTTCCACGAACCTAAAAACAGGAACACAGCGTTATCGCCGTGGAAGGAGGTGTTCATAAATCCCTTCTCGCGAGCCATGTCGAGTTCGGAGGCCATGATGTCGCGCACCCGCTCGGGCTCGATCATCTCAAGTAGTACGATCTGGTTGCGGCCGGTATCCCAGAATGGCACCGGGCTGTAGCGATCGTGCGTGGCGGTTTGTATCTTGCCGTTCATGTCGGTGAACTGCTCGCCTTTGGCGGCGATTAAGCGCGGGCTGGCAAAAGATTGGAACAGTGTGGAATAGAACATCGTGCGCTGCTCAGGAGTGCCGCCTTCCACCTGCACGCGATCAAGCAGCTTCGCCCATTGTTTGCGCGCTGCCTGGTGAACGCTGTTGAAGTCCCAGCCGGGAAGTTCCTCGAGCAACCGCTGCTCCGCCTGGGCGTAGCTTGTACCGTGAGCCATCTTCATCAGCACCTGCTCGCCAGCCTTGGTTTGGAAGGTAAGGTAACTGCCCGAGTAGGTGCCCGAGACCTGCCGCGCTCCGGGTACGACATCCTTATTCCCGATGCCCCAACCTTTGTCGTCGCCGGACGCCTTGCGGAAGGTTCCGAACTCGCTAAATGCCTTGGAAAACTCCGCGACGAAGTAGGCACCGTCAACCGCCCCGCTGTCCCGCGCTACACCTCGCACCGTGTGATCGCCGACTATCTCCATCTGGCCACCATGCTCGGGAAAGTTGACCAGCACATTCGCCTTTTCGCTTGTTGGAAAGGCGAAGCGCATCAAGCTTGCCCAACGGGTTGCGGTGAGCTCGACACGGGTTTTGAATGTGTCGAGATAAACCGAATAGTAGCCAGGCGAAGCCTTCTCACGTGTCTTGTCGTAGTAGCTTCCGCGATAGTCCGGCGGCATCGACCAGTCGCCGACTACCGGCGATACGATTGGCTGGGCGTCACCGCCATAGGTAGAGCCGCCCCCGCCAGAAAAGCCGAGCATCGTGGGGTTTGTGTAGTAGTAAGGAACGGGAACACCGTTCGGGAAACTCAATGCTATATTGTTGTTGATCGGTGCTGCTTCAACCGAACTGTGTGGCAGGCGCGCTCCCGGAGAGGTCTGCCCCGAGTAGACGGGCTCTCCGGGCGGCGGTGCATTGCCGATCAGGTCTTGTCGATCCAGTGGCGCTGTCCCGACCAATGGATTGGCCACATCGACAGGAGCTCCTGGTCCTGATTGGGCCAGGGCCATCCAATGGACCCCAATGGTGATGAATGCACCGGCGAGGTTGAACAGTCGGGTTCTTGCCTGAGATTTCAAAATATTCTCCAGATTGTGAAGACAACCGTAAGCCCGCACCTAACGTGAACCCGCACTCCGATCATGACTCAAGCTGTCGGGCATGGATTTCTGCCTTATGCCCGGTCGACCCACAGCGGCGAGATCGTCATTGTCATACCACTCGTGAGTCTAGCCTGAGCTTCCCCAGACTAGCCGCTGAACCGTCCTAATTCTTGTTGCATAAAGATGGTAACGCGTGACCCGATTTCCACCTTAACCTCTTTTGCAATCTTTGGCCATGTTCCCTAGTTTCAACCGCGCCACGCCTCGTTGTTGTGACGTGTTTGGCGCAGTATCGAAGCCAGGCGCGGCGTCCATCCGACCTCGACTGCCGCTATGCCGCGCAAAGTCTCGCCGGCAGCGGAGCCAGCGGCGCACGATGTTAAGCTGACCGGTGAAGCCTCGCTCACGCAGCTCGCGCCAGAGCCGGGCGACGTTCGTGCAGCCTTGCTCCAGCCGTTGATCAAGGTAGTCTGCGTAGGGATCGACGACGCCGGAGCGAGCACTCCCCTGCGCTTCGGGGAAGGTTTCGGCTCTGAGGAACTTGCGCACGGTGCGGTGATCGAGGTCCAGTTGCCGGGCAATCGAAACATGTGAGGCTCCCGTCTTGCCCCCGCCATAGCACCTCTTCGTAGCGACTGAAGCGCCGGGCGCCGTTCTTCTGTTGGGTGCGCAACTTCCAGGGCGGGACAGAAGGTGTAGGTGCCGTGGCGACTTCTGGCGCTTCACCTGTGCCGGTTCTTGCTGCGTGTGCGAAGAGCCGATGGTGCGGACTGAGTGCGTTCTTCACGCTGCGCTGACGTTGCGCAGCAGGTGCCAGCGGTCGGCAACCTGCACGGCTCCTCGCGTGGCCACACGCGTAGCCTGGCGTAGATACCACCGGGATCCCGGCTTACGCTCTCCGAGCCAGGTGCTGCCGAAGCCACGCGGCCACGGTTCCAGACTCACGATCAGGCAGCAGATCGATCACTTTAGTGGAGTACAGAGTGGATGAACTCTTATGATCCAGACGCCGGCTGGCATAGAAGGTCTCGTGCGAGATGCGGACCGGCGTGGGCATACGTGCCAGTGTGGACGCGATCTGGGCCGGACTCAAGCCCAACGATAACTGCGTTTGCAGAACAACCCGCTCCTCAAGACACAACTGCCGATAGACGCTCGCCATGCAACATCTTCCTCAAAAGAAAGTTGTTGCACTTGGATTCTAAGTTCAACCAGATTCCTTCGCTGCGCTGCGGAATGACAAACGAGAGGGCTAAGGCGGATTTGCAGATGGTGTAGAGAACCGGAAACAGCAAGAACAAACGCAGATTCCCTTCGGGAATGACATCCAGAGCACGGAAGTGGCCTTTCTACATCCACTTACTACCTCGTGGAAAACGATCTCGCATTCCTGTAGAGTCGTCATCCTGAACGTAGTGAAGAGCCTGCCCTGTAAGGGATCCCTGTATTTAACAAAAGCCGCAACGCTATACACCATTACAGAATCAGCTATAGAGATCTTCGGCGGCTTGATCCATAGAAGATTCGACAGTGACGGCACCAAGCAGCAGGGCTCCTACAGCGGCGGCGCGAAAGATGGTGCTGCGCGTGCTTTTGCCTTTGGAGATCCAGACGACGCCTGGCAGCAACACGAGCGCGATGAGGGCGACCATTCCGAGTTCTTCGATTTCGAGATCCATGGTGAGGCTCCTTTACTGGGTTAGAACTCTTCCGCTTCTGTGGAGTCGCCGGAGGGCGTGTAGCTGCCTGAGACCGGGACGTCGATGTCTTCTTCGCGAAGGCTGAGTCCGAAGACGACGCCGTTGGTGAGCTCGAGTGTGAGGGCGGACCCCTCTTCCAGCGAGGCTTCTGCAATCTGTTCGCCGATCTGCGCACAAAGGGCGTTGCGATACTCGGGTTCGCCAAAGGCCACCGAAAAGTCTGGCAGCAGCACGTGCGGCCAGGCGAACAGTGTGAACTTAGCGTCGCCTATGCATAGCTCGAGGAAGTCCTCGACAAAGCAGACAGATTTAAGCGGTTCGCCGATGAGGGTAGAGATATCCACTGAATTAGCCCGCTCTGCGGTGTATGCGTGTAACTCCCGATCTATCGGGAGCCGATGTGCGACTCTGCTCCAGGGCGCGTTCCCAATCTGAGTTCACCGCCGGATCAGCGGACTTTCCATCGGGCTGGAGGGACAACTCACCCAGTAGTGCTCCAAGAGCTTCGGACGGCAGGTGACTGTAGCGATCTTTCAGAAAGTGGACCATCGCTTGATAAGCCTGAAGTTCTTTCATCGTCGTTTGAGCCCCGTCTGCTGGTTGAAGATGCGTGGAACTTCATTGATGCCGCCGTTTACGATCTTGCCCTTCCGTATTTACGTCCAGACCTGCGTTCCATCAGACAACGTCCTAGCACACCATTCGTCCCCATAACGATCTATGGAGGAGACTGCCGGATCGTTAGCAACGTCCAGGAGAAGCTCGCGATTGGAGGAAGTGTCTTCAATGTGGCCCTCGGCCCTACGAAAAATGTGGCCCAGTTCGCTGGCTGTTTCCGGAAGCTTGACTGCTACGGCTACGCAAGTGCCTCAACCAGCTTTGCTGGTAGGTGCTCGAGCACTTCTGCGGCGGCGTCCATGTCTTTGCGTTTGGTGACTTCGGTGGCGCACCAGAGGCTGGCACCTTCGCCCAGCTCGGGGTACCACTGGGCTAAGGGCAGGCCACCGATGATCTTCTTTTCGAGCAGGGCAGAGTTCATTGCTTCGGCAGACTGTTCTGTGTCGAGCACAAACTCATGGAAGCGGGGTGCGCCGTCGAACAGGATCTTGCCGTTTTCGGCCAGGACACTGCGCAGATAATCGGCTTTGGCGAGGTTGTGCTCGGCGAGTTCGCGCACGCCTTCCTTGCCGTAGACGGTCAGGAAGATGGTGGTCATCAGGGCCATCAGGGCCTGGTTGGTGCAGATGTTCGAGGTCGCCTTCTCGCGACGGATGTGCTGCTCGCGGGTAGAAAGGGTGAGGACGAAGCCTCGCTTGCCGTTGACATCTTTAGTCTCGCCGATCAGGCGGCCGGGCATCTGGCGCAGAAACTTTTCCTTGCAGGCGATCACGCCGCAATACGGGCCGCCATAGCCGAGTGCGACACCGTAGCTCTGCGCTTCAAGCGAGACAATGTCCGCCTCTTTTGGCGGAGCAACGATGCCCAGCGAGATGGCTTCGGCGATGGAGACGATCAGCAGCGCGCCTTTGGAGTGGGCAAGCTCTGCGATGGCGGCTACATCTTCGATCGTTCCGAAAAAGTTCGGCGACTGGATGAGAACGCACGCAGTGTCGTCGGTGATTGCGGCGCCGAGTTTCGCCATGTCGACGCGGCCGTTCGAAGCGTAGCCAACTTCGGCGAGCGGAATTTCCTGGTGGGTCGCGTAGGTGCCGATGACCTCGCGGTACTCGGGATGGACGGTGCGGGCGATGACGGCGGAGTTGCGTCCCGTAACCCGGACGGCCATCATGATTGCTTCGGCCGCGCCGGTGCTGCCGTCGTACATGCTGGCGTTGGCGATCTCCATGCCGGTGAGCTCGCAGATCATGGTCTGAAACTCGAACATCGCCTGGAGGGTGCCTTGCGCGATCTCGGGCTGATAGGGCGTGTAGCTGGTCAGGAATTCACCGCGCTGGACAAGCGAATCGATGATCACGGGCTTGTAGTGCTTATAGACGCCGGCACCGAGAAAACTGGCGTAGCCGTTGGCGTTCTGGTCCGCGTAGGCGCGGAAGCGGTCGATGATCTCGCTTTCGCCGTGCTGGCGCGGAACGTCGAGGTCGGCGCTCAGGCGGTACTCAGCGGGGATGGAACTGAAGAGGTCGTCAATGGAGTTGACGCCGATCTCGGACAGCATGGCCTCGCGGTCGGCTGGGCTTTTGGGCAGGTAGCGCATGGGGATTAGTGTCCTGTTTCTTCTTCGACGAAGGTGTCGTAGGCGGAAGAATCGATGAGAGACGAAAGCGAAGAGAGTTCGTTCGCGTCCTTCAGGTCCAACTTGAAAAGCCAGGTGTTGTTGGCGTCGGAGTTGATGGTTTCGGGGGTGGCATTCAGCTGCTCGTTGATCTCGGTGACGGTGCCCGAAACGGGCGCGTAGAGGTCGCTAACGGCCTTGACGCTTTCGACCGAGCCGAAGATCTTGCCTGCCTCAAGCTCATCGCCCACTTTGGGCAGTTCGACGAAAACGATATCGCCGAGCGAGTGCTGGGCGTAATCGGTGATGCCGACCGAGGCGGACTTGCCTTCGGGTTTGAGCCACTCGTGGGTCTTGGTGTACTTCATGGACGCGGGATAGGGCATGCTGGCTCCTCTAAAAGTTTAGACCTTGGCAGGGGCGCGGGACGGCTAGACTGCGGCTGTCTTCTTCGGCTTTTTGTAGAACGGTAACGGGACGACCTTCGCCTTGACGGGCTGATTGCGGATTTCGACGGCTAGCTCTTCGCCGACCGCCGCGTAGGCTGCCGGCACATAGGCGAGCGCAATGTTCTTCTTGAGGAACGGCGCGGGGGAACCGCTGGTGACTACGCCGATCTTTTCTCCGGAGGCAGACAGGACGGGATAGCCGTCGCGTCCGATGCCGCGGTCGACCATTTCGAGGCCGACGAGCTTACGCGTGGGGCCGCCTTCGGTCTCAATCTTGCGCAGGGCGTCGGAGCCGACGAAGTCGGTGCCCTTCTCGAGCTTGCAGTAGCGGTCCAGGCCGGCCTCGAACACATTGATGGAGTCCGAAATCTCGTGTCCGTAGAGCGCCATTGCGGATTCAAGTCGAAGGGTGTTGCGCGCGCCAAGCCCGCAGGGAAGGATCCCGAACTCCTTGCCTGCCTCGAGCACTTCGCCCCAGACGCGGCTGCTGGTAGGTTCATCCGAGGGGATGTAGATTTCAAAGCCGTCCTCGCCGGTGTAACCGGTGCGGGCGATCATGACATTGTGGCAGCCGGCGACCTCGCCCCAGGTGAACCAGTAGTTCTTGATGGGTGCTAGATCGACCTTGGTGAGCTTTTGCAGGGTGGCTTCCGCCTTCGGTCCCTGGATGGCAAGCTGCGTGTAGAAGTCCGAAAAATCGTTGATATGAACGCCGGGCATGTGGCCGATCTGCTTGCGAACCCAGGCGACATCTTTCTCGCGTGTGCCGGCGTTGATCACGATCAGGTAGTCGTTGTCGGAGAGCTTGTGCAGGACGACATCGTCGACAAAGGTGCCGTCCTCATAGAGCATGGCCGAGTAATGGGCCTGGCCCACCTGGAGCTTGGACGCATCGTTCATCAGCAGGCGCTGCACGGCGGCAAGCGAGCCGGGTCCGCGCAGCTGGATGTCGCCCATGTGGGAGACATCGAACAGGCCGACGGCGGTCCGGACGGCCATGTGCTCGGCGATCAGGCCGGTGTACTCGACCGGCATGTCCCAGCCGCCGAAGTCGACCATCTTGGCCTTGTGGGCGCGGTGAATCAGATTGAGCGCGGTTGTGCGGAGTGCTGCTATCAGGTCTGCCATGAAACCCCTTCGTTGCTAACAGTTAAGCCTACACCGTCGGCTGCGTGTGGCAAGACTGGGCGTTCGACTAAAAGGGCGGAAGGCCCAACCTGTGGTGAAAGGCGCAGAATACCGGGGTGCTTGCCTGCCTGCGACATAGAATCAGTGCACGCCAGGATGGCTGGCGGACAGGTGACGCAATGAGACTCTCTCTCCTTGGTTCAGTTTTCTGGATGTCGGCGGTGTTAGCTGGAGTCGCAAGTTGCCAAACCGCAAATCAATCTCCGGCCACGGCTGTCGCTCCTTTGGCGGCTCCGCAGCTCTCTCCCGGAGGGGCGTATCAGGAGGCACTGCGTCCGCTGACCGTTACGCGGGCTTCGGTGGCCAACTGGTCGCTTTCAGAGCAGGCTGCACTGGCGGTCGCGATCAAGCAGGCGGCCGAGGCTTGCGCAGCGCGCTCTGCCGCGAACTGGAGCGGAGACTCTCTGGTCGATCTGGGGCATCTCTGCGCTCTTGGCCAGTCATTTCCAGCGGCCATTACGGCGGCAGATGCGTACCTTAAGGAAACGGTTCCGGCTAAGCCCAGACTTGCCGAGGTGTACGCGATCAAGGTGGACGCCGAGCTGCGCCTGAAAGATGAGACCTCAGCCTTCGCCACGACGCGAGAGATGCTCGCTGCGGTGCCGTATGGGCCGCAGGTTGGCGACGCAACCTCTGAGGCAATCAACTTCATGCAGTTGCTGTACACACGAGACGCAACGGCACTGGCGCTTGCCCGACAGCCCAAGCTGCTTGCGATGATGCACGCGAGCGGAGCCGTGACGGAGCCCGGAAACGCGAACACCGGGGCTGCTGTGCCGGATGTGGGGACGCTGTACCGGGAGGCACTGGTATTGCCAGAGCTGCAGCAGCTTGCAGGTCAGGAGAGTGCCGCAGCCGCTTCGGCCGCAGCAATTGACGCTGCACTTCCTTCGGCGCTTAGCGTTGACGATCAGCTGGCAATTGCCGGCTGGCGCAGGCGCTACGCGCAGCTTGGCCAGCCTTTGGGAGATGTTTCCGCCCTGCGCTCGCTCACTCTTCCGGCAAAGATGCCGCAGATTCCTGCCCAGCGGGCAATCACAGCGCTGCTGCTCTTTCCCGACTGGTGCCCGCAATGCATCGAGTTGGCGCGGCAAATCCCCGTGAGCGTCTTTACGGTAGAAGGGCACGAGGCCTACATGTATGGCCTGCTGGTTGAAACAGTTCCGCCTCAGAAGTTGGCCCAGCCAAAAACGCAAACTCCCGGACAGCCAGAGGCGTTCAATCCAGCCTTCGCAGCCGCTCTGCTGCACGGCATTTCGGCGGTTGTCGTCGGCAGCGATGTGATTACTCGCTTTCACGCGGTTGATGTCCCGCTGCTGATTGTGGCCGACAGCCACGGAATTGTGCGGCTTATAACCTCAGTGGACGAGAGCGCTCTCCGACCTGGCAACACGGTGGATTCAGCAGTGGCGAGTGTTGGGAGGCAATGGCCCGCCTACACTCCTCCGAAAGACAATGCTCCTCCAATCAGACCAGCAGAGAAGAGCCGCGCTGGCACAAACGCGCGTTGAACGTGTACTGCTTCGAAAGCAGCGTGCCAGACGTCAAGTTCGACTGACGCATGTACTAGGGTTTGATTGCGTAGACTTTCACGCTGGCTGCGGCTGCGTTCACGTCGTACTGTGCCAGTAGCGTGCTCAACTCCGCGTGCAGCGTGGTTGAAGGCGCTGGCGCGCAGCAACTCTGTTCGAGCACTGCCAGGGGATTGCCGGGCTGCGGCTCGGCGTTCATCGCGGGCGAGCAGCAGGCGGATTGATTCTCTACTTTCGCGTAGGCGTTCAGGTCGGCTCCGGTGTCCACGACTTCGACGTGCGCGAACCCTGCGGCGAGCAGGCCTTCGCGATATTCGGCGATTGGAATGGCACCGGCGATGCAGCCGACATATGCGGCGAGGCTTTGCGCGATGGCCTGGGGTAGTTCGCCTTTGAGCGCGATGTCGCTGATGGCGACGCGTCCACCGGGCTTGAGAATGCGGGCGATCTCGCGGAAGACGGCGGGCTTGTCGGGCGCAAGATTGATGACGCAATTGGAAATCACGCAGTCCACAGAGGCATCAGAGAGCGGGATGCGGTCGATGGTGGCGTGGTGAAATTCGACGTTGGTGTAGCCGCCCGTGTCTGCGTTTTCGCGTGCGCGGGCAATCATGGACTCAGTCATGTCTATGCCGATGGCGCGTCCGGTTGGCCCGACCTTTCTGGCGGCGAGAAAGACGTCCAGCCCGCCGCCGGAGCCGAGATCGACGACGATCTCACCGGGTTTCAAGCTTGCGGTCGCGGTGGGATTCCCGCAGGACAGACCCATGTTGGCGTCGGCGGGAATGGAGGTAAGCTCCTCCTCCGTATAACCGAATGCCTCCGCGACCGCCTGGACGCCGGCATGCTTGCTCGAAAGCGAGCTTTGGGCAACGGCGCCATACTTCGAACGAACGTGTGCGAGCAATTCTTCTGACATGCTGGACTCCGAAACATATTTGCTTAGGCGACTGTATCGATTGCAAACGGATACGTCAAGGCGTATACGTAACCCATGGCCCCGAGGCAGAAAGCATTTAATGTGGAGCGGTTTTTCCAGGCGCTAGGCGACACCACCCGCCTGCGTCTCTTGAACCTGATGGGCAGCCAGGAGATCTGCGTGTGTTATCTGGTGGAGATTCTGGGCGGACCCCAGCCGAAAATCTCCCGGCACCTTGCCTACCTGCGCAGCGCGGGCATCGTGACGGCGCGGCGCGAAGGCAAGTGGATGCACTACCGGGTGGTCATGCCGCAGCACGTGGGCGCGGCGCAGGTGCTGACCCAGACCCTGCGCTGGCTGGGCGAGGAGAAGGCCATGCAAAACGACAGCAAGCGACTAGAGAAGGCCTGCTCGCTCTCTGCGGCGGGCAACCGGCTCCTAGACCAAAAGCGTGCGCAAAGTTCGCCAAGTAGATGCACGCAAAGTTCGCAATGAGGAGTCTGGCCTTCCTCTGCGAACTTTGCATCCTCTACACTGCGAACTTTGCGCACGCTTTGGTCTTGTTCTATATGCTTTGGTTTTGTTCTATATGGTCGGTACTGCCTACGGCATTCGCCCCGCCCCGCAAAAGGATTTGCCTACACGCCGACTGGTTCTTCGACCTTTACTTTGACGGGCGTGAGCCAGTTATAACGGTCCGGTTTCGTGCCGTAGACGATGCCGAAGAACTCATCGTGCAGCTTCTTTGTGATTGGGCCCATGGTGCCATCGCCGATGAGAATGCGATCGACGGAGCGGAGGTGGGTGATCTCGGCGGCGGTGCCGGTGAAGAAGGCTTCATCCGACAGATAGAGCAGCTCGCGCGGCAAGGCCTGCTCGACGACGGTGATGCCAAGGTCTTTGGCCAGCGTAACGATGGAACTGCGGGTGATGCCGTGAAGCACCGAGCTCGCCAGCGGCGTGGTGTACAGGACGTCGCCGCGCACCAGGAAAAGGTTCTCGCCCGAGCCTTCGGACAGCAGACCGTTCACATCAAGCGCAATGCCTTCGTCGTAGCCGTTGATGGCAGCTTCCATGCGGATCAGCTGCGAGTTGAGATAATTGCCGCCGGACTTCGAAAGCGCGGGCGTGGTGTTGGGCGCGTTGCGGTTCCAGGAGGAGATGCAGACGTTGGCGCCTTCATTGCCCGGAACATACTTTCCCCAGGGGAAGTTGGCGATGTAGACCTCAACCGGCGACTTGAGTGGATTGACTCCGATTTCCCCATAGCCGCGGAAGGCAACGGGACGAATATAGCAGGGCGCAACGCCGTTGGCTTCGACGACTTCAATCACGGCCTGAGTCAGTTCTTCCACCGAAAAGCCGAGCGGCATGCGGTAGATATGGCCGGAGTCGCGGAAGCGCTGCATGTGCTCGGCTAGGCGAAAAATGCCGGCGGTGCCTTTGGACTCCTGCGCGTAGGCGCGGATGCCTTCGAAGATGGAGGAGCCGTAGTGAATGACATGCGACATGATGTGAATGTTGGCGTCGGCCCAGGGGATGAGCTGGCCGTTGTGCCAGATATTTTTGGTTGATTCGAGAGGCATGGAAAGCTCCTTGGTGGTTGGCACGATTATAAGGGCGCCGCTGGAGGGCTGTTGTCCGGGAGTTCCCAAACAGCCGCGTGGGAGAATGGGAAGTGATGCTTTTCCTGATGAATCCACAACTTGCAGGTGCGGTGCATGACCTGACGGCTCACGTGCCGAGTATGCCGACGCTGTCCGGTCTACAGCACTCGGCGTACGTGCGGTTTTCGTTGCTGGCTCTGAGCTCGATCTTCTTTCTGGTGGATCCATTTGCGGCACTCCCGACGTTTCTCGCGGTGACGGCGGGGGCGGACAAGCAGCGGCGTCGAGGTATGGCGTGGAAGGCGAGCTTGACCGCATGGGTGGTGCTGTCCGCGTTTGCGCTGGCCGGGCAGTACATCTTTCACCTGTTTGGAATTACGCTGCCCGCATTTGAGATTGCAGGCGGCATTATTCTGCTGCTAATCGGGCTCGATATGTTGAACGCGCGCCGCTCGCAGACCCAGGAGACGGGTCCGGAAGCGGAAGCGGCGGCCGAGAAGGAGGATGCAGGCATTGTGCCGCTTGGCATCCCGATGCTGGCGGGTCCGGGGTCGATCACCAGCGTCATGGTCCTGGTAGGGCAGGCGCAGGGGAGGTGGTCGCTTCTGGGGGCCATTCTGGCTTCCATTGCGATTACTGCAGTGGTTTGTTATCTGGTGCTTGGCAACTCTGACCGCGTGGCTCGGGCACTGGGTGAAACCGGGATTCGGATCCTCGTACGCATTATGGGTCTGCTGCTGGTGGCGCTTGCGGTGCAGTATTTTGTGAACGGAATGGTGGATTTAGGAATGGTCGCGAGGCCAGTGGATTAGCGGTTTCCACCGTAAGGCCGGATTCTTCACAGGCTGGGAGTTGCGCAAAGGCGCAGCCACTGCTACTCTTGGGAAGTCGCAAAGGAACGCGACGCCCCTGGGAGCGGGTCAGCAGACAGGACTTGCAAGTAACCAGCAGATGCGGTACTCTACATAAGCAGTAAGCTTTCCCGCCTCGCCCTGAGCCTCGGGAGTATTTGAGGGTGTAAAGCGCAGTCCAAGCGTTGGTTCAAGGATCTGGGGCAGTATGCCGGACTTGTTCTAAACCCAAGCCACTGGAATTGAATAAAGCGGAACCTTGTAGGGTTCCGCAGCGCCCAATGTTTGGGTATCCGGAGCTCAGTGCTCCCTGGCCGTCCGCGGCTGGTACGATGTTTCGGTTGCATGGTGAGGGTTGAAGGTTTTCTGGAAAAAGAAGAAACTCTTGACATCTCTCCTCGGAACCGATAGTATAAGAAAGTTCGCGCTAAAGAGCTTTGCACGGTTAGCGAGTCGCACGTCGGGTGAGCTTGACCTCCGGCCAGGCGGACCAAGCCAGACAAAAGCAGCGCATCAAGTTCGAGGACACGCGGTTTAGGCTGTATTTCGATACAGTGGACCGAGTCCTTGATCCAAAACTCACCGCTTAGACGAGATGAGTCAGGATCTTTGACAACATAGTTGAACATGCCAGTCGTGAGATGATGCAAAATCTGGTTTAGTCATTCTCACTAGTTATAGCCCTCCGGACGTTTTCGAGCGTCGGGGGCGCATGATAACTCTCCCCACCCCTGTGGCTGGAGAGCATGCAAACCAAGATTAAACGAGAGTTTGATCCTGGCTCAGAATCAACGCTGGCGGCGTGCCTAACACATGCAAGTCGAACGAGAAAGGGACTTCGGTCCTGAGTATAGTGGCGCACGGGTGAGTAACACGTGAATAATCTACCTCCGAGTGGGGAATAACCTGGAGAAATCTAGGCTAATACCGCATAACACTTACGAGTCAAAGCAG
>JAABUZ0100005402.1_pt1 | contig 16807 bp, 17 predicted proteins | sample 5562091 | NCBI WGS metagenome assembly JAABUZ01 (sample SAMN12813069, study PRJNA571459) | rock metagenome | isolation source: Antarctica rocks | place: Antarctica: Victoria Land, Linnaeus Terrace sud | collected 2015-12-21
CGCGTTTGCTGGTCATGCTCATCATTGCCTCGTCTTCCTCCCGTGCTCCCAGCGAAGGGGCACGGGTAAGATTCTTTCATGAGGCAACGACTCCTCAATAGTAAGATTCCTGATGAGGCAATGCGACTCATTGACAACGCACAGTGGCGGCGTACACTGATAGGCAAGGCGATGAGGCTCACCGGACTGTTCCGAGACAGTCGCACCACCCGCAAGGGTTAATAGCCTCTACCAGACTCGCACCGGACGGTGTCGCAGACTTGGTAGAGGCTTTTTGCTATCCGTTCGGCTATCGCATCCGGCACGAACGCCGGGAGAGAGGTCGTCCGCAGATGCACAACAATATCTACATGATCGCCGCCGCATGGATGGGCCTCGCCTTCGTCGCCAGTGTCATCTCCATCCGCCTCGGCATCTCCGTCGCGCTGATCGAGATCCTGATCGGCGTCCTTGCCGGCAACTTCCTCCATCTCAAGACGAACAGCTGGATCGACTTCCTCGCCTCCTTCGGCAGCGGGCTGTTGACCTTCCTTGCCGGTGCGGAGATTGATCCCGCCTCGCTGCGGCGGCACCTCAAGGTCAGCCTGAGCATCGGCGCCATCGCGTTCTTCGTTCCCTTCATCGGCGCGCTCGCCTTCGCGTACTTCGTTGCCGGGTGGGACCGTGGGGCGGCGGAGATCTGCGGCATCGCGCTCTCCACCACCTCGGTGGCGGTCGTCTACGCCGTGATGGTCGAAACCGGGCTGAATCGCACCGAACTGGGCAAGCTGATCCTCGCCGCCTGCTTCGTCAACGACTTCGGTACGGTGCTCGCGCTCGGGGTCCTCTTTGCTAGCTTCAACATCTGGCTGATCGTCTTCGTCGTCGCCACCGCCATCGCCCTCTATTTCCTGCCCCGCTGGACGCGCTTCATCATCAGCTCGATGGGGCAGCGGGTGAGCGAGCCGGACGTGAAATTCATCCTTCTGGTGCTCTTCTTCCTCGGCGGGCTGGCGACGAGTGCGAACAGCGAGGCCGTGCTGCCCGCGTACCTCGTCGGGCTGGTCATCGCCGGCGTCTTTCTGCAGGACCGACTGCTGGCGGCGCGCATCCGCTCGATCGCCTTCACGATTCTGACGCCCTTCTACTTCATCAAAGCGGGGCTCTTCGTCTCGCTGCCCGCCGTCGCGAGCGGGGCGCTCCTGATCGTGGCCCTGCTCGCGGTCAAACTCGTGACGAAATTTGTGAGCGTCTATCCGCTGACCAGGGCATTCCATCTGGTAAAACGCGAGGGGCTGTACACGACGCTGCTGATGTCCACGGGATTGACGTTTGGGACGATCTCGGCGCTGTTTGGCTTGACGAACAACATCATCAGCCAGAAGCAATACACGATCCTCGTCACGGTGGTGATCCTCAGCGCCATTGTGCCGACCCTGATCGCGCAGCGCTTCTTCTCACCCGCCGTATCGGCGGAAGTGACCGAGGAGGAAGAGGTGCGCGACGCTACCGAGGGAACACGCGAAGAACCGGTGATTGTGCGCTGAAGGAGGTGAGCCGTGTTTCGCCGTATTCTCGTGGCCATCGATGGTTCGGAAGCGGGATTTCAGGCGCTCGACACCGCCGCGACGCTGGCGCACAGTCTCAATGCGGAACTGTGGGGGCTGGGAGTCGAGGAGAAGTTGCCCCGCTATGCGGCGACGGTCGGCGAAGTGGATGACGCGCTCCACGAGCGATCCGCGTATTTCGAAGAGGTGGCGCGCGAGGCCATCGCCCGCGCGGCGGCAAGGGGGTCCGAACTGACGATGGATGTGATCACCGGCCACGCTGCGGATGCGATCATCCGCTACGCGGCGCAATATCATTTCGATCTGATCGTGCTCGGTATTCACGGGTATCACGGGCCACGGATTTTTTCCCTCGGCAGTGTGGTGGATCGCGTCAGTGAGCATGCAGGCTGCTCGGTCCTGATCGTCCGTTAGCGTCGTTCCGCAGAAGACAGTGACGGCGCGGTGCACCCCGCTATCGGGACACCCCCCCGACACTGAGAGCCGAGGAGGTATGCGATGGCGGCAACAGTGGGTAACGCACTCCGGATGCGCATTTACATCGGTGAGTTCGATCAGTGGCGCCACCGGTCGCTGTACGAAGAGCTCCTCATGATGGCCAAACGGGAAGGGCTGGCCGGTGGGACGGTCTTCAAGGGTATCGCGGGATTCGGCGCGCATAGCATAGTGCACACGACCTCCATCGTGCGTCTCACCGAGGATTTGCCCATCCTCGTGGAGTTCGTCGATCAGCCGGAGCGCATCGAGCATATCCGCCCCTTCGTTGATGGGATGGTGCGGGAAGGGCTGGTGACGATTGACCCGGTGGAGGTGATCGTCTATCGCAGCCGGGAACTGCGGTCCTTGCCCGCCCAGATGCTGGTGCGCGACATGATGCAGCGGGCGACGCCAATCCGGCCGCAGGCTCCCGTGGTCGAGGTGATGCATGTGCTGGCCGAGGGGCCGGCGAGCGTCCTCCCGGTCGTCGAGGAAGGGAGCGAGCGCGTCCTCGGCGTCATCACCAATACCGACCTGATCGAAAAGGCGGGCATGCCCCTGCGCTCGCGCGTATTGCGCTACCTGCGCGAACACGATGAACCCCTCGCCGCAGGGAACGGCATCACGGAAGGGCTGACCGCCGCCCAGGTGATGACGGCGCCCGCCACCGTGATCGGCGCGGACGAGCCGGCCTGGGAGGCGGCCGACCGTCTCTCGACCACCGGGCTCAGGGCGCTCCCCGTGGTCGATGCACTCGGGCGCTACGCGGGCATGCTACGACGGTCGGACGTGCTGCGCAGCATCTCGGACACGCTCGTCGGTTCCCCGATGGAACAAGGGACGGCGACGGTCGTGGCTCGCACGGGGCGCGTCGGAGAGATCATGCAGACCGACGTGCCGACGGTGCGACCGACTGCCTCCCTGCCCGAAGTTCTCGATGTGATTCTCGTCTCCCCGATCCACCGGGTGCTGGTGACCGATGACAGGCAGCGGCTGCTTGGCATCATCAGCGACGCCGATCTCGTGCAGCGACTCCACCCGGAAGCGCGTCAAGGCCTCCTGCAGCGGTTCCGCGGCGCACGGCTCGGCGAACGGGAGATGCGGACGCTCTCTCATCAGACTGCCGAGGACGTGATGCACCGCGATGTCCTGACCATCGCGCCGGAGGACACGCTCGCCCATGTCCTGTCGCTAACGCTGGATCGCCACCTTCGGCTCTTGCCCGTGATCGACGCACAGGGACGACTTGCCGGGTTTGTCACCCGCGACATGCTCCTGGCAGCGCTCGTCGCACCGGGAGAGGCCCCGGAGAACGCAACCGATGGATAGCTCGCGGCCCGATGCTCCGCCGGAAGACGGGCGAGGAGAACGGCGAAGCGCGGCGCTCACGGCGCTCATCTCCTCCCTCTTCCTGGTCGGAGCGTTTCTGTTTCTCCGGGCGGGTGGCTGGCTGCAGATCGCTGCCTACGTCTTCGGCCTCTGGGGCGCGGCGGGTTTGGCTATGGGCCTGCACGGATTACTGGTGGCGGACGGGCGCACCGATCGGCGTCGCTAAGTCGGTTCCTGCACGTCCAGGATATGGATGTGCAGGGCCGCAAATGCTTCTTCGATCGCCGCGCGCGTCGTCTCCGCAGGGTCGTACGAGAGGGTGATCCGCGCTTCATCCACCGCGCGAGTTTCCGCCTCCGGTCCGAACGGATCGAAGGGTTCATGTTGGACACGGATTTGGGAGAGTCCGGCGACAGCGCGCAGATGTCCCTCGATCTCGCGCGCCTTGTCGGCGTCCTTTTGCGGGATGATGAATACAGCAGTCGCCATGGTCTCTTTTCTCCTCGTTTCACCGATCTGCGGCAAAGGATTCAGGCCCTGCGTTCCCTCACACGAATCGCGCGATGACAATCCCGAGATAGACGCCGATCAGCCCCGCGATCATGCTACCGAGGAGATTCGTCGCCGCGCGCACGAGGTTCCCCGCTTCGACCAACTGGATCGATTCGAACATCCAGGATGAGAAGGTCGTATAGCCGCCCAGGAAGCCGGTGGTCAGGAAGAGGCGCGTATCCACGTTGATGAGGTTGTGTTCGACGGCGAGGGTCGTCACGAGGCCGATGGCGAACGCGCCCGACACGTTGATGACGAAGAGCGCGATGATACTTGGTCCGGTGCGTTCGAGAATCCAGGCCTGGAGATAATAGCGACTCAACACACCGAGGGTACCGCCAACCGCGACGAAGAGCGTGCGCATCGAGCCTCCCGTTCCGGGCAAACAAAAAGCCCCTACCGGCCCTGCCCTGTAGAAGCCATCAGTCATCGGATCTCCCGCGACACATCGGTCTCCTGCCGAGACCCGGCGAGCCTCATCGCCGGTACAGATGTAACACGCGGCGTATCGCTCCGTCAATGTCGCATCTCTTGGGTGACATTCGTTCGTTGATTCTTGCGATGACATCGCGTACCACGGCGCCGCCGCCTGGCAGGCGAGCCACGCCGCGATGTTGACAGTGCGAAGCGGCGCGGTATACTCGTAGCGAAGAGCGATGAGGCTCGCTCGGCTGGCCTTCCTCAGCCAAAACTACCGCGAAGGTTAATGGCCTCTACCAATGTTGCACCGGACGGTGCCGCGCAATTGGTAGAGGCTTTTTGCTGCCGTCCGGCTATCCACACGGCAAAGACGCCGGTGGAAGGGGCTGCACAATGCACAACATCGCCGCACTATCGGGAAAAAGGAGACGGACTATGGCTGCCGATCACCGGGCGTTGCGGCCCTTCTCGCGGGACGTGCGCGTGCGGGACATCATGCATATGATACCGCCAATCTCCGAGGAGACATCCGTCGCCGACGCTGCGCTCGCGCTCGCAGGCAACCCGACCGGGATCGTCGCCGTCCTCGCGCGTGACAGCACGCGTGTGTTGGGTGTGATCACCAGCACCGATCTGATCGAGAAAGCGGCATTGCCATTGCGCCCGGAGATCGTGCGCTACCTCCGGGCACACGGTCATCCCTGGCCCGATTTCGATGGCGCCCCCACCGCACGTACCGCGCGCGAAGCGATGACCCATCCCTTTGGGTTCATCGGCGCGGATCAACCGGCGTGGGAGGCGGCCGAGCAGATGGTCGCCAGCGCGCTCAAGGCCCTACCCGTGCTGGATGAGCGCGGCCAGTACCTCGGGATGGTCAGCCGCCTGGATATCCTTCGAAACGTCTCCGACGCCCCGGTCAACCCCTCCGCCCTGCACGCGCAAGCGGCGCGGATCGCCCGCGACGGACGTGTGACTGAGGTCATGCGCACGGATATCCCGACGGTGCGACCAGACGACCGCATCGCAGTAGTGCTCGATGCCGTCCTCTCCTCACCGGTTCACCGTACTCTCGTCACCGATGCCGACCACCGTGTCCTGGGGATCATCGGCGATGCGGACCTTATGCGGCGGATCATCCCCGACGCGCCGGACGGGCTGCTCCGGCGTCTTCGCGCTGCTTACCTGACCGACCGGGAGATACAGACAACCTCTCGCCGCACGGCGGGCGAGATCATGCACCCGGAAGTGGTGACAATCGGCCCGGACACATCGCTGGCGGAGGCGCTGACCTGCATGTTGGACCTCCATATGCGGCTCTTGCCGGTGGTGGGTGTGCAACAGCGACTCGTCGGCTATGTCGCGCGGGACCAGATTCTCGCCGATCTCATCGTGTCGGAGAACGAGCGCGATGATGTCGCAGGGAGCGTATAGGGAGCAACCACAATGGTCATGGCCCCAAGGGGCGCGCGCGAAAAAGCCGACGACATGACACCTCCGTGCGATGAACACGCCCGCCACATCACGCTTGAAATACTCGACCGGTTCTTTGGCCATGTGCCGCCGCGTGACATCGCGATTCGGCTTTGGGACGGTACCGCGTGGCCCAGGCATCTATCGCCGGATCGCCGTTCGGCGACGATTTTCCTTAATTATCCCTGGTCCCTGCGGCGCATGCTGCTCCCCCCGACCGACCGCACGCTCGGTGAGGCCTATCTCCGCGGCGACTTCGACATCACCGGGGATATCGAGGCGCCCTTCCAACTGATGGAACAAATGAAAGACCTTCCGAGTCGGGCTATCGCCTTGGCGAGGCTTGTCCACCTGCTCCGGCAACTCCCGGAAGGCCCGGAGCCGGAACCGTTTATGCACGATGCCGCGACCTTGCGGGGGATGCGGCACTCACGGCAACGGGACCGCGCCGCAGTGCGCTATCACTATGATGTCTCCAACGACTTCTACGCCCTCTGGCTCGACGTGCGTATGACCTATTCTTGCGCGTACTTCGAAACCGGTGACGAGGATCTCAATGCCGCGCAGGAGGCGAAGTACGACCTGATCTGCCGCAAACTCCGTCTCCGGCCCGGCGAGCGCCTGCTCGATCTCGGCTGCGGCTGGGGCGGGCTGGTCATCCATGCGGCCGAGCGGTACGGCGTGCAGGCGACGGGCGTGACGCTGAGCGTACAGCAGGCTGTGCTCGCCCGGCAACGAGTGAACGACGCTGGCCTGACCTCCCGCGCCCACATCCTGCTCGACGACTACCGCGATCTCCCGACCACGACGCCCTACGACAAGATCGTCAGCGTGGGGATGTTCGAGCATGTGGGGCGGTCACGACTCCCGGAATACTTCACGACGGCGTATCGTCTCCTGAAGGTGAGTGGTCTCTTCCTCAATCACGGCATCGCGCGGCAGCACGATTTCCAGAACCCCGCACGCCGGATGCTTGCCCGCGAATTGAGCGCCCGCGCGTCGTTCGTCGGGAACTACGTATTTCCCGATGGCGAACTCGTGCCGATCAGTGAATCGCTCGGCCTCGCGGAGCGCGCGGGATGGGAAGTGCGCGATGTCGAGAGTCTGCGCGAGCATTACGCGCGCACCCTCCGCTCCTGGAGCGAGCGGCTTGCCCGGCAGTCCAACGAGGCGATCCGGATCGCGGGGCCGGAAACCTATCGTCTCTGGCGGCTCTTCATGGCGGGCGCGGCCCACGGGTTCGAACGGGAACATCTCAGCGTCTATCAGGCGCTCCTCGCCAAGCCGGACCGGTCGGGGAACGCGCACCTTCCCCTGACGCGCATGGACATCTACGCCGACAGTCCACCCGAAGAGAACGGTCCGAATGAGGCAAGGATCGAGGCGGTGAGCCTCTACGACCCCTCGTAAAGGAGTGACGATGCTGCGCATTGCGATTCCGGGCCGCGATCCGCTCGAACTCGAACATGTCGTCTGTGACATGAACGGCACATTGGCGGAGGATGGCCAGATCCTTCCTGGTGTGGCCGAGCGGTTGGCCGAGCTGAGCGGAAAACTCGGTGTCCATCTTCTGACTGCCGATACGCATGGCACGATGCCGGAGGTTGTCGCGGCGATTCGGAGTGCCTGTGCAGCGAAGGGGACAGCCGATCCGCACTGGGAGCGTGTCGCGACCGGCACCGCGAAGGCGGAGTATGTGCTGCGCCTCGGTGGTGCATCGGTCGTCGCGCTGGGCAATGGCGCGAATGACGAACCGATGTTCCGTGCGGCGGGCCTGAGCATCGGCGTCATGGGCACAGAAGGGCTTTTTGCGCGAACGCTCCTTGCTGCGGACATTGTCGCGGCGTCCCCGCTGGACGCCCTCGATCTCGTGCGAAACCCCGTTCGGCTCACCGCCACGTTGCGATTGTGAGGCAGGAAAATGCGGCTGGTCTATGCGACGGACTTTCACGGTGACAACGATGCATACATGGCGCTCGCCGCGCTCGCGCACGAAGTTGAGGCGCGTGCCGTCCTCCTCGGTGGTGACCTCTTCGCCGATACCGACGATGTGGCGGTGCAACTCGCTTTCGCGGAAGGCCCGCTCCGACATTTTCTCGTGCATCTCCACACCGCCGCGATTCCGGTGCTGGCGATCCCGGGCAATGTTGACCTTCCGGCCGCCATCGCGCGTCTGCGCGCGTTCGAGCGTGAGGGCCTCCTGCATCTGCTCTCGCTCTGGCCCTTCCCACTCAGCGACGCGGCCGATCCATCCGATCGGATAGATGTTCTCGGCTATCCGCTGGTCCCGCCGACGCCCCATCGGATCAAGGATCACGAGCGGCGTGATCTCGCGACGGACCGCTACGACGGCCCATCGCCGATCCTACTCTCGTCACCGGTTGCCGTCCCCGCATCCCAAACGTTCATCTCGGTGCCGGGCGACCACCTCAACCGGCTGCCGAGTATCGAGGAGGATCTCGCAACGATCCGCCCGCCCGCTTGGCCGTGTGCGCTGGTCGCGCACTCACCCCCGTGGGGCGGCGCGCTCGATCTGACCGATCAGGGCCTCCATGTCGGCAGCCGCGCCATCCGCGCATGGATCGAGCGTCACCAGCCTCTTGCGGCGTTGCACGGCCATATCCACGAGTCGCCGGACCGTTCCGGCCATTGGGCCGAACGCATCGGGGCGACCGTCTGCGTCAACCCCGGTCCGGCGGCGGGGCCGACGTTGTCCGCAGTAGTCATTGAGACGACGATGGTGCCGCACGGTCTGCGGCACACCATCCGGAGGAATGAAGATGTGTAGGTGCTCTCCGGGGGAACGCTCGGCATGAGAATCTACTGCACGCCGTCGTTCACAACGCCTGCTATCAGACTGAGGAGTCAGGGCCGATCCTTCCCCGCCTGATGATGCCCAAGGAGGTAAACGCTTTTGCCATTCCATAGCATCCTCTTTGATCGGTCTCAAGACAGCGTCGGCGTCGATGAGCGGGAAGAGCCCGCGTTCTTTGCTGACCTGAATCTCGACCAGGTCGTGGAGTCCATGATAGCCGGCCGCGAGGAATATAATCTCAAGCCCTTTTTCTACACCCCGTTGCACGATGTCGCGGCAGTCCGCTATCGCCACGACGTGTTGCGTGACCTCGAGAAGGAAGCGATATGCGAGTCCGTCGGAGCGTTCGCGCAAAAGATGCGTGCCATGCGGGAACACCTCGCCCAGGCGGAGAAACTCCGCTACACGTACCAGAAGGAGCGCTGGTTCCTGGATGCGGTAGAAATCTATTGCGGGGCTGTCAACTCTCTGGCCGAAGAGTTTACCCGTCTCGACGTGCAATCGCGCGGCTTCCTGGCGTTCCGCGACTATCTCACCGCCTATACACAGTCTGACGCCTTCACGTCGCTCGCGGCCGAGACGCAAAAGCTGAGAGCCGACCTTTCCGACGTGGCGTATTGCGTCCTCATCAAGGGGAATCGTGTAACGGTCAGCCGGTATGAGGAGCAAGCTGACTACAGCACGGAAATCGAGCAAACCTTCGCGAAGTTCAAGCAAGGAGCCGCGAAAGACTATCGGGTCAAATTTCGCGCCGCGCCGGACATGGACAGTGTTGAGTCTCGCGTGCTGGACCTCGTCGCACGACTGTACCCCGACACCTTCCTGAGGCTGGACGACTATTGCGCCCAACACCGCAATTATCTCGATCCCACAATCGGCGCCTTTGACCGGGAAGTGCAGTTCTACGTCGCGTACCTCGAGTACATCGTGCCCTTCACACGCGCCGGCCTGGCCTTCTGCTACCCCGACGTTTCCGCGCAGTCGAAGGAGATCCATGCCTGTGACGCATTCGACATCGCCTTGGCGAATAAGCTCGTCCCCGAGCACTCCTCCGTGGTGTGCAACGACTTCCATCTCACGGACCCGGAGCGCATTCTCGTCATCACCGGCCCCAACCAGGGCGGCAAAACCACATTCGCGCGCATGGTCGGGCAGCTGCATTACCTCGCCAGCCTCGGCTACCTCGTACCGGGCAAGGAAGCACGGCTCTTTCTGCCCGACCGGCTGTTCACTCACTTTGAAAAGGAAGAGGATTTGGAGACGCTCAGGGGGAAGCTCGAGGATGAGCTGGTCAGAATTCACGACATCCTCCAACAGGCCACAAGTGACAGTCTGATCATCATGAATGAGAGCTTCACCTCGACGACGCTGAGCGATGCGCTTTTTCTCGGCAAAGAGGTGCTGACGCAGATCATGCAGCGCGATGCGTTATGCGTCTGCGTGACGTTCGTCGATGAGTTCGCGTCGTTGGGCGAGACCACCGTGAGCATGGTCAGCACGGTCGTTCCGGACAATCCGGCAATGCGGACATACAAAGTCGTCAGGAAGCGGGCCGACGGGCTCGCCTACGCGGCCGCCATTGCTGAGAAGTACGGCCTCACCTACGAGGCGCTGAGGAGGCGTATCGCCGCATGAAAGCGTATTTGATGCACCGAGAGCAGGATTTCGACTTGCAGCGGGCGCTCCCGCCGAACACAGAGGCTCTGGTACAGGACTTGGAGTTGGACACGCTGTACGACGCCATGGCGCGCGACGATCCGTTCCTGTTCGACATCGCGGCGAAGGCTGTCCTGTCGAGCCTGAACGACCCGGCGGCGATCGTCTATCGCCAGTACGTTCTCGCTGATTGTCTCGAACAGTCTTCCGTCGTTCGGGAGATCTACGCTATCGCAGTAGAGGCGATCCAGGGCGAGAAAAGGGGCTTTTGGGGCCTGCTCAGTTCCAGCTCGCCGAGTACGATACTGTCCCGATCCGTCGAGGTGCTGCAGTTCTTTGTCGGAATGCTCAAGAGGCTGCGACGGATCGCCGATGAATACGCCGGCAGCTTCCGGTCGGAGGGCTTTGGACGGTTCTTCGCGATGCTCGCCGGGGAGTTGGATGACGAATATTTTCAGGTCGTCGAGGGCCATCTCAGAGAGCTCAAGTTCCGACGCGGCGTGTTGATTAGTGCCGAACTCGGCAAGGGCAATAAAGGCACACGCTACGTCCTTCGGCGACCGCCGCCGGAGCAGAGTTGGATGGAGCGGCTCGGGTTCGGTGAGCGCTCCGGGTACAGCTTTCAAATCGCTGAACGGGACGAGGCCGGCTTCACGGCCTTGTCGGAGCTACGAGGCAGGGGCATCAATCTTGTCGCCAACGCGCTCGCGCAGTCAACCGACCATATCCTCAGTTTCTTCAGCATGGTGCGGGCCGAATTGGCTTTTTACATCGGTTGTTTGAACCTGTACGGCCAGCTCACCGAGCAGGGCGAGCCGACGTGCTTTCCCGCCCCGCTCGCGGCGGGCACACGAGCCCTTTCCGCCCAGGGACTCTACGATGTTTGTCTGGCGCTACAGCTCGAAGCGCGCGTCGTGGGCAACGATCTGAACGCGGACAACAAATCGCTCGTGATGATCACCGGCGCCAACCAGGGCGGGAAGTCGACATTTCTGCGCGGTGTCGGCCTGGCGCAACTGATGATGCAATGTGGGATGTTCGTGGCGGCCGAGTCGTTCCGTGCCGATGTCTGCGCCGGGATCTTTACGCACTACAAGCGGGAAGAAGACGCCGCCATGGAGAGCGGGAAGCTCGATGAAGAGCTGAGCAGGATGAGCGACATCGCCGACACGATATGCCCGGACTGCCTCGTGCTGTGCAACGAGTCGTTCGCGGCGACAAACGAACGAGAAGGCTCCGAGATCGCGCGGCAGGTAATCCGTGCCCTGGTCGAATCCAACGTCAAGGTCGTGTTCGTCACGCATCTTTTCGATCTGGCGCATGGGTTTTACCGCGCAGAGATGGGCACCGCCCTTTTCCTTCGGGCCGAGCGGCAAGCTGACGGGCGGCGCACGTTCAAACTCGTCGAGGGCGAGCCGCTGCCAACCAGCTATGGTGAGGACACATACCGGCGTATCTTTGGCCCCGCTCGCGATGCCGTACCGGCGGCACACGCGGACATGCGACGATGACGGGCGCGGCGGTTTCGTCCAGAGTAACCCCACCGCCCGTCACACGAAATGACTGCCGGTGATTTCGCTGATGAAGATCGCGACACCGAGAAGCGCGAGGACGACACCGGCCGCGAGTTCCGCACGCTCCCCCAACCGCTTGCCGAGCCGCTGACCGATCAGCAAGCCGACAAAGGTGAGCGCGAATGCCTGGATCGCAATGTAGATGAGCGCCGGCCCGAGCGGGACGTGCAGGACGCCGAGGGCAAACCCGACCGCCAGTTCATCCAGGCTCACCGAGAGGCCGGTGAGGAGGAGCGGGCGCCTCTTCTCCGCCGATGGGCTGAAATCGATTGCCTCATCATCGTTCGTCATCCAGGATCGCTTCTTTGATTTCTAGTACTACAGCAGCACTTCAAAGTCCGTACTGCGTTGCTGCTCAGATGCAATCGCCTCGATAGCACGTCCGTACTGACGAGATGGGTACCTGAATCCGGAAGTGCTGCTGTAGTACTAGGCCGCCGATCACGATCAGGATACCCGCCGCGACGTAGGTGGCAATTGTACCGAGCGCCGCCCCGAGCCTTTGGCCAATCAAGAGACCAACGACCGGCATCAGTCCTTCGAAGAGCGCGAAGGTCAGGCCGACGCGCAGCCACCGATTGCGCGGCAAGCCCGACAGCCCCAGGCCGAGGGAGACGGCGAGCGTATCTAAGCCGAGCGACACGAAGATGATGGCGGTTGCGATCACGGATTACGCCTCGCCACGAATCGCGGCAAGCCCTTCCTTCAGTCCGTAGTAGACGATCACCAGTCCCGCGAGCGGATCGGCCCACCACCAGCCGAAGGCGGCATTGAGGATGAGGCCGATGAGGACGGCTGCGGCGAGGAGCGCGTCGATCAGGGTGACGCGTCCCTCGGTGATGAGAACGGGATTGTGGATCCGCTCGCCGGTTGTCTTCTTGCCCCAGGCCAGGAGGAGCATCGCGCCGAGGGTGAGCGAAAGCCAGGCGATCCCACCGGGCGACGCACCGGGGTGCGACCGGCTGATCAGGGTATAGGTGGATTGCCCGAGGATGTAGAGCGCTAGGCAGAAAAACGCGATGCCGATCAGTCGGACGGCTTTTCGCTCCCGATCCGTGCCACCCGCGCCGGTGAGTTCCCAGACGACGATCACCGAGGCGAAGATTTCGATCAGGGAGTCCAGGCCGAAGCCCACCAGGGCAACGGAGCGGGCGGCGAGCGCGGCCACAAGCACAATCACGCTCCCGACGACATTCCATCCGAGGGTGATGTATTCCAAAAACAAGCCCCGACGAATCAGGGCTTGTCTCGTTTCCTCGGTGATTGCTGGTACATCGGAAGCGGTTGCCTCGCTCATGTCCTTATCGTAGCAGGAATCCCTTCGCCGGTTAAGCGGATCGGTTGCGTTGGCCGAAGAAGGCCGGGACATGCACCAGGAGCAGGATCGGCAACAGGATGTCGGCAACGAGGCTGCGGTAGAGCGTCGTCGCGTCATGGCGACCGAAGGTCAATGAGTACGTGATGTAAGCCAGCATGACCGCCCAGCACGCCCACCACGCCCAGCGCATCCGGCGGCGGAAGGGGATGGCGAGGATGATGAGGAAGAGGATACCGAAGACCAACTCATGCACCGCGTAGGCGACTTCCAATGTCGTGATGTACGTCGCGACCTGCGGCGATGCCTGCTTGACGCTCTGGAAGGGAGCGCCGGCGATGGTGGTGAAGGTCGCGGTGTGATCGGTGGGGATGCCGACGCCGCGATCGGCATTGAGGTCAGAGAGCGAGGCGAAGACGAACAACGCACCCAGGGCGAGCATGAGCACCCAGGTGGCGGTCAGATAGGAGAGCACTAAAAAGTCGGGGGTCTCCGCGCTTCCGGCTGGTGCCGACGCCGGCCACGGCGACGCGGGACGCGGCCTGATACCCCCGACTTTTTAGTGCTCTCCTAATTACAGAACGTCGCGGACACACCCCCCTCCCGCTGGTCGTTTCGTCTTGAGGTATCGATCGTAGCATGATCTCAATGTGCGAATCTAACTGCCGATAAAGGGCGCGTATGTCTTGTTCATATGTCTACTTATGGTCTACCCCATCCTCTGACGAGGTATGTTCCTGGCCGTGCGTCATCGCCACTGGCGCCGCTGGGCGAGGGCGCCGTCGACCGGTATGCGCCCGCCCGCTGGCATCCCGATTGCAACCACTCCGCGGTCGCGGACGAACCTCCCGCCGATCCGTAGGGAGCGGGACCCGTCGGCGGCGATGTGCCGGATACCCGTCCCGAGTCCGACCGTCGTCCTGCGCGTGGTCGCGCGCAGCGAGTAGGGAGAGAGCAGAGTGGCCGTCGTCGATACCCCCGCCCCGTCCTCCGGTCGCCTGAAAGCGTGGCTGCTCCAGCCCCAGCCGCAGGAGGCGGAGGGGCCGTACGAGCAGGAGGGCCGGCACGGTCACACGCACCCCTGGTGGCAGGTGATGTGCCTGACCGGCGTCGACTACTTCTCCACGCTCGGCTACCAGCCCGGCATCGCCGCCCTCGCCGCCGGGGTGCTCTCCCCGGTCGCCACCCTGATCCTCGTCCTCGTCACGCTATTCGGCGCGCTGCCCATCTACCGCCGCGTCGCCCGCGAGAGCCCCCACGGGGAGGGGTCGATCGCGATGCTCGAGCGACTGCTCGCCTGGTGGCAGGGCAAGCTCTTTGTCCTGGTCCTCCTGGGCTTCGTCGCCACCGACTTCGTCATCACGATCACCCTCTCCGCCGCCGACGCGAGCGCCCACGCGATCGAGAACCCCTTCTTCCCGGGGGTCCTGCACGGCCAGCGCATCGCCATCACGCTCCTCCTCGTCGCCCTGCTCGGCGGTGTCTTCTTACGGGGCTTCGGGGAGGCGATCGGCATCGCGGTCGGGCTGGTCGGCGTCTACCTCCTGCTCAACGGCGTCGTTGTGGCCGCTAGCATCGCGGCGGTGCTCCGGCATCCGCAGGTCGTGACCGACTGGCGACACGCGCTCGTCGCCAGCCACGGCAGCCCGCTGGGGATGATCGCCGTCTCGCTGATCCTCTTCCCCAAGCTCGCCCTCGGCCTGTCCGGCTTCGAGACGGGCGTGGCGGTGATGCCCTTGGTGCGCGGTGCGACGGGGGACGACCCGGCTCATCCGCACGGCCGCATCCGCAACACCCGTCGCCTGCTCATCACGGCGGCGGCAATCATGAGTGCTTTCCTGATCCTGACGAGCTTCATCACCACAGTGCTGATCCCAAAAGAACTCTTCCAGCCGGGGGGCGCGGCGAACGGGCGGGCGCTGGCCTACCTGGCGCACGCGCAGCTCGGCAGCGCTTTCGGCACCGTCTACGACGTCAGCACCATCCTGATCCTCTGGTTCGCGGGCGCGTCGGCGATGGCGGGGCTGTTGAACATCGTGCCGCGCTACCTGCCGCGCTACGGGATGGCGCCGGAGTGGGCTCGCGCGACGCGGCCCCTGGTGCTCGTCTTCATCGGCATCGCCTTCGCGGTGACGCTGCTCTTCCACGCCGACGTGGACAAGCAAGGGGGCGCGTACGCGACGGGCGTGCTCGTGCTGATGTCGTCCGCGGCGGTGGCGGTGGCGCTCGCGGTGCGCAGGAATGGGCCGCGCCGCTTCCTGCCCGCGTTCGTGGTGATCGCGCTCGTCTTCGCCTACACGACGGTGGTCAATGTCTACGAGCGCCCCGACGGGGTGAAGATCGGCGCCTTCTTCATCGGCGCGATCGTCCTCACCTCAATCGTCTCGCGGCTGCGGCGCACGACCGAGCTGCGCGTGTCGGGGGTCACCCTCGACCCGGTCGCCCGGCGCTTCATCGACGCGATCGACGCGCACACCGGCACGGTGCATCTGATCGCGCACTACCCCTTCCCGCGCGATGGGGAGGAGTACGGGCGCAAGCTGGCCGAGCAACGGGCTGAGTATCGGATCCCGGGAGGGGATACCCCCCTCTTCCTGGAGATTGCGGTGCGTGATGCGTCAGAGTTCGCGCCCGAGTTGCGCATCGCGGGGGTGGAGGTCGACGGGTACCGGGTGCTGCGCGGCGAGAGCGCGGCGGTGCCGAACGCCATCGCGGCGCTGCTGCTGCACCTGCGGGACGACCGGGGCGGCGTGCCGCACGCGTATTTCGACTGGAGCGAGCGCAGCCCGTTCGGGCTGGTGGTGCGGTACGTGCTGTTCGGGGAGGGGGACACGGCGCCGGTGACGCATGAAGTGCTACGCAAGGCGGAGCCGGATGCGAAGCGGCGGCCCGTCATCCACGTCAGCTGATCCCGGCAGGAGGGGGTCGGGAGGGTGCGGGCGACCCTGTTCGAGTGACCTGAGCGACGCGGCGTCCATTGGTGCGCGGCAGATCGATGAGGAGGCCCCTTTGACCGCTTTCGCCGCCGCCCTGGGCGACTCGTTCCGCTCGCTCCTCGCCGCCCACACGTTGCTCGTCGTCGCCGCCCTCATCTTCGTCGAGGAGCTCGGCGTCCCCAGCCCCGTCCCCTCCGACCTGCTGATGCTCCTCGCCGGGGTCGAGGTCGCCCAGCACCGCCAGCACCTCTGGGTCGTCCTGCTCGTGATGCTGCTCGCCACCCTCGCCGGCGCGTCCGGCCTCTTCGCCGCCAGCCGCCGCGTCGGTCGCCCCTTCGTCGAGCGCTACGGCAGGTTCATCCACCTCACCCCCCAGCGCCTCGGCGCGGTCGAGGCGCGGCTCGCCCGCCACGGCTTCCTTTCCGTCGTGCTGGGGCGGCTCATCCCCGGCCTGCGCGTCGTCACTCCCGTCGCCGCCGGCGTGCTCGGCGGGCCATACACCCTCTTCCTCCCCGCCCTCGCCCTCGGCGGCTTCCTGTACATCCTCGCCTTCACGCTGGTCGGGGTGTTCGTCGGGCCAGCCGCCCTGTCCGCCTTCGAGCGGCTCTCGCTGCCAGTCGCCGCCCTCTGCTCCTTCGCCGCCCTTGCCGCCCTCGTCTACGTGGCGCGGGAGACGCGGGGGGCGCTGCGCGAGGAGCGGGCCGTCGTGCTCGGTG
>JAABUZ0100005403.1_pt1 | contig 16802 bp, 11 predicted proteins | sample 5562091 | NCBI WGS metagenome assembly JAABUZ01 (sample SAMN12813069, study PRJNA571459) | rock metagenome | isolation source: Antarctica rocks | place: Antarctica: Victoria Land, Linnaeus Terrace sud | collected 2015-12-21
ATGCTTTCAGAGCTGAGAGAAGCTTTTGTGATGTCGCTTGAACGGACAAGGATGTTGAGCCTAGTGAAAGCGTATTTGGCGCTGCCTTGGAAGCGCGCACAGCGATAGTTGGGAATGAGTGTTTGAGATATTGTAGCCAGTCTTTCAGTATTGGAGCAGGAACAAGATCGGCTTTATTCAGTATAAATATCAGCCTCTTAAGACTCCCTCCCGATGGATCCAGGATTTTCTGCTCGACATCTGCTGATCTCGTTCCCAAAGGATCCCTCGCATCCAAGACGTAGAGGACAACGTCAGCTTCATCTACAACCTGCTCAAACACATTTTGATACGATCTTCGAGAATGGTCGCGCTTTTGCTGCGGAATCTTGGAATAATCCTCGTCATCGTCATCGTCGGACCCATCTCCATTAAAGTGCGAATCGTCGTACTCCTCGGCTTTCGCTGCAGCAGATGCTGCAAGTGCTGCCATTGGATCATCATCTATATCACTCATATCTGTGCCGTCAGTGGAAGCATCGTCAGCATCCTCTAACTCAACATCTTCCGATTCATCCTCCGGTACTGGTAACGTTGAATTATCGACTTTAGATTCAGATTCAGATTGTCGCAAATTTGCCGTCTCTTTGTCCCTCTTTTTGTCTTCAATCTCCTGGAGAATCTTGTTTTTGTAGGGAAAAAGATTTGGAATGCCAGGATCTTTCTTCAGGCGAGTTCGCCAGGTTGGGTCTTTCCTTGCTAATTTCCTCTGCTTTCTCGCATGTTCGTTTGCACGCTTCTCGATCTTGTGTCTCAGTCGCACCGGCTGTCGCTTGCTCTTCTTCTCTTTTCGTTAGCAATTACTTTTCGCTACCTGCTTACTCGGGCGGACCATGGGTGAGGAAGGATGGTGGTCGCTAATCCAGGCACCCCAAATAATGTCGCGACGCTGTGGCAACTGGAGTATAATAGCCGACTAGTGAAAGCTGTCGCCGGCTCCAACGTGGCTACAGCTTGAGATTCATGCATCTATAGGCTGAGTGTCTATTGCTTTGCTTCAATACCCGCGTTCGATCAAATTTCTTGCTTGGTAGATATCAAACTCGCGCACTGCATCCTCTGATGCGATAGGATATACCTAATACCTCAAAGTTTTGTCAAGCCTCTGTAGCTTTGGTTAGCCTTCGCGCACCACCAAGTAAAGGATGTCTACGATGAAAGGGTTGGTTGTTTTCATATCTGATTTGCGTAACGCACGCGCGAAGGAGCTTGAGGAAAAACGAATCAATAAAGAGCTTGCCAATGTAAGGCAGAAATTCAAGGACCCCGGTCTCAGTGGCTACCATAAGAAAAAGTACGTGTGCAAATTGCTTTACATATATATTCTTGGCTATACCGTGGAATTTGGGCATCTCGAAGCCGTTGGACTAATTTCATCCCGAAAGTTTAGTGAGAAACAGATTGGCTATCTCGCGGTAACTCTTTTCCTTCATGAAAATCATGATCTGATACACCTCGTCGTAAATAGTATACGGAAAGATCTCATTGATGATTCGGAGATATTTAATTGTCTGGCCTTACAAGCGATTGCCAACGTAGGAGGTCAGGAAATGGGCGAAGCTCTAAGCACTGATGTCTACCAACTTTTGGTCTCTGTCAATTCAAAATCTGTCGTCAGGAAGAAAGCTGCCTTAACTTTATTACGTTTGTATCGGAAGTATCCAAAGATCGTTCAGAAAGAATGGGCTGAGCGGATTGTTGCTTTGATGGATGATGATGACTTGGGAGTGACTCTGTCGGTAACGTCTCTAGTTATGGCGCTTGCCCAAGATCAGCCTGATTTATATGAGACCTGTTTCACCAAAGCGGTCTATCGCCTGAAGACGATTGTGATAGACGAGGAGCTACACCAAGATTACATATATTATGACGTGCCGACACCATGGTTACAAGTGAAACTCGTCAAATTGCTACAATACTACCCATCGCCTGATGACCCCGCATTGCACAAACTCATCACGAAAATAGTACGACGTATAATTGATGTCAGTATGGAGACTCCAAAGAACGTACAACAAAACAATGCTCAAAAGGCTATACTTTTCGAAGCCATAAATCTTGCCATACATATTGAGATGCCAATAGAAATAATGGAGAGGATTATAGTATTGCTTGGCCACTTTATTTCCTCAAGAGAGACTAATGCTCGCTACTTGGGATTAGAGACAATGGCTCATGTAGCAGCCAGTTCCAATGCCCAAGAATCACTCAAACGTCACCAAGACACAATAATCGCTTCTCTGAAAGATCGTGATATCAGTGTTCGGCGGAAGAGTTTGGATCTTCTGTATAGTTTGTGTGACTCCACCAATGCCGAGGTGATTGTTGCAGAACTTTTGAAGTATCTCTTTCACGCCGACCATGCTATTCGTGAAGAAATGGTTCTGAAAATTGCGATACTGACGGAAAAGCATGCAACAGATTCCAATTGGTACATCGACATTACGTTGCAACTCTTAAGCATTGCTGGTGATCATGTCAGTGATGAAGTCTGGCAGCGAGTAGTTCAAGTAGTCACCAACAACGAAGACCTTCAAGAATACGCAATCTCTGCACTGTTCACTCACCTTGCAAGGCCGGACTGTCATGAAACCTTAATCAAGATTGGTGCTTACCTGCTTGGCGAATTCGGTCATCTGGTGGCAGAGACTCCAAATTGTTCCCCGATAGAGCAATTTATGGTCCTTCAAAGCCGTTTCCCAATATGTGAGTCGAGTACAAAAGGTATTCTTCTTTCGACGTACATCAAATTTGTCAATCTGTTCCCTGAAATTAGGCCTCAGATTATCGAAGTGTTTCGCGTGCAAAGCCAGTCAGTAGACTCAGAAATTCAACAACGAGCGTGCGAATACCTTGGACTTGCGACCATGCCATCAGAAGATATGTTGCGTATTGTTTGTGATGAGATGCCGCCATTTCCTGAACGTGCATCAGCGCTGATTTGTCAACTACACGGGAGGCAGTCAAAGGGAGACCGAAAGACTTGGGTGATTGGTGGTAAGGATGCCAATGCTGGCCTCAAATCCCCAGTATTGGGAAATCGCATCGGAATAGAGAGCGCATTGAACGAATCCAATGATTTGCAATACACACCACCGCAGATGAAGACTGTCAATACCTCAGTAAATGGTAATACAGGCCATGTTGAAAGTCCGAAAGTGCGGGCACAAAGCATAACAAAATGGCAGAAAGGGTATGACAAGCTGCTATTCAAGTTGATAGGATTGCTTTACGAAGACACACAAATGCAAATTGGCCTGCGGTCCGAGTTTCATGGAGCTTCAGGCCGTCTCCTTGTGCACTTCAAAAATCGGCTTGACGTGGACTTTAACTCTTTAACAAGTTCCCTGGACTTTGATAGGTCAAAGCTTTCCATTACAGTGAAATCCATTTTGGAACCACGTCTTCAGAGCGGTCAGCAGACCCAACAATTTCTTGAGATAAGAGCGTTGGATCTCTTCGAAGAGTCTCCTTTACTAAAAGTATCATATGTAGCTGGTTCGCTTCAGTCTCATACTTTAAAGTTGCCGGTGGTTATGACTAGATTCATGCAGCCCGCTACGCTGTCGGCGGAAGAGTATTTCTCACGTTGGATCCAATTGGCTGGAGGTACGAGGGAACTACAAAAGGTCTTTGGAGGGAAAAGTGATAATTCAGCAACGTCGAGAGATGTAAGAGGGGTTCTCGAAGGCCTCAATTGGGGAATTCTAGACCACGTAGATCCAAACGGGACAAATTTTGTTGCTGCAACAGTATTACACACAGAGAATGCGGGTAATTTTGGGTGTTTGCTTCGACTGGAGCCAAACAACCAGTCAAAGGTATGGCGATTTATTTTCCCCTCCTAACATTAAAGCTCTTTCGTATGACTATTCGTGCCACAGATGAGCGGGTCCCCAAGATCTTAGGTGATATAATCGAGAAATGTCTTGGTGTAAAGTAGAAAAATTAAAAACGGCGAAAAGATATGAAAAATGGGATAGCAGCATTGGGTGTGGATTTACTGGGGAGATCAGATGTATTTATCATGAAGACAAGAGGTGTATATGATGCAACGACCTCAACTTTTGGCCTGTGCTGTCTCGTTTTCCGCGCTTTGAGAGTTCTTTGGTGGCCTGGCACCAAATATCGTAGAGCCAATCCTGACATTATCCGCACCTAATCGAATTGCCTCTTCGAAATCCCCTGACATTCCCATGCTCAATTCTAGAGGTAAATCTAATTGTTTGGAAAGGTCATATCGGACCTTTACCAAAGCCTCAAAATCTTCATTTGGACTGCTCGTATCTTGGCTTCTTGCTAGAGCACCGATCGTCATAACGCCAACCAATGTCAGGTACTCGCATTCCTTCACAATAAAGCCAGCCAAATCGATGGCTTCTGAGGCATTTACGCCACTTTTATCTAGGTATCAGATTGTGGTGTCATAAAAAAATTACTCTCTTCACCACTCGTGTTGATCTGAACATAGACCCGCAATTTTCCGCCAATACCCCCGGCACCGTCACCTCTCGCTTTACTCAATTTGCGAGCCTTCTCTTTCGTATCGACGGTCTCCACCGCATATAGGTTGGGCAGGCTGGACAGCGCTTTACATTTGTTCGACTGCAAACTTCCGATGAAATGCCACATGATACCCGTCGGAAGTACCTTTGCTTTCTCCATCAGCTCTTGAACATAGTTTTCTCCAAAGTGACGATGTCCAGCATCGTAAAGAGCTTTGATATTTTCTGCAGGCTTCAATTTAGAGACAGCCACAATTCGAACATCATCCTTCCGGTTGCTTTCTTTCGCTGCTGCTGCTACACGACTTTTGACTGAGGTGAACATAGAGCATAATTCGTCTGCACGGCGTTTATCGACCTGTAATGATGACATGTATCTAGGTTTGATACAAGTCCGCAACCTCAATGATGTGTTCACCAAAGCTGTCATCTCTATCCCCGGCCCTCCAGCCAATAGGAAGTGTGTACCTGATTCAAAACAAAAAAGGTTTGGATAAATCTCCGCGGCAGCAACATTGCATGCGTGAAACATAAGAGCGATGATCTCTGATATTCTGCAGGAAAGACAGAATCCCAGATTGGACGTCCTTTGAAATTGCAAGCTTTCTTTCACCAGGCGGCGCAAGGAAAAATTAGAATTACAAGACTCGCGTTTTGGCAGCAGACAGCAAATGATCAGTCGCTGGAGCCAAAGGCGTATGTTGATGATTGAAGATAACTAAGGACACCGACAATGACAAGAGGTAAGGTAGAATGAATGCCTGCCATCTTGATTCTTCTATTTTGATCACGTGGTAAATGTTCAACAATGACCAGAAAAGAGCTCGCTCGAATATCGGCATGTAAGGATGATTATTCGCGCAATGTAACAAGTTAAGGCTTGAGCTGTCTATTAACAGACGGAAATTCTTATATCAGAAACGGCAGGATTTCAATGGAAGGCCTTAATCGCGAAAGCTATCCTCTGGCAGAGATGCAATTTCCGTCTAAAGCAAGCAATGGTTATCCTCAGGGTGACAAACAAATTGACATGCCTGAAATTCTCGAAATTCCTGACACTTGCAATAGAATTGAAGCGCCTGAGCAGCAGAATGTGTCGACATCTAGCAGAAATACTTCTCACGGCGAGTTCTTTAAAGAGAGATATGAACTACACGACACCGAGCCTTCTTTCACGAAAGTGGGTAAGTTCTATCGGGTGGTATCCGGGTGGTCCAGTGGGGCGCGATTTATTTTCTATTGTGTACCGGTGGCGCTTATTCTCGCCATACCTGTCATAGTTGGTATACTCATACCGTATGCTAATTTGGGGGAGGTGCGAATTGTTTGGATCTTTGTGTGGCTGTTGGTGTCATGGGGTGGACTCTGGGGAAGCCATGTCTGTGCCAGTCTCCTCCCACACATTGTTGCTGGCGTCATCGGAGTAATATCTCCCAAAACTGCAAAATTGCATTGCGTAATTGCTGGTATAGCTGTACCTTTGACTTTTTTTGGCTGGGCTTTTGTGTCTTGGATTAGTTTCATACCAGTGATGACTAGGAATCCTGATCAAGTCAAGAACAATGATTTATTGACAAAGCCGTGGGAGGAGACATTGCATCGTGTTTTGTCAGCGACGTTAGTATCAAGTCTAGTCTTCGCCGGGGAGAAGCTGATTGTGAAAGTCCTTGCCGTCAATTTCCAAAAAGTACAGTTTAGAGAACGCATTGCAATTGATAAGTGGATGGTTGGGATGCTTGCCGAGCTATATTTACATTCCAGACGAATACTTCTTCCGTTTTGCAAGGAGGTTTTTGAAGAGGATTATACCCTAATGGGAGTGCCGTATAACAAGTCGCACAAACGGTCTCATGTTGACCAGCTCAAAAGGGTCATGGGAAATGTAAACAAAATCGGCACTGAAGCTCGAAACAAGTTCGGTCATGTGACTGGGCCAACTGGAAGTCGGCCTCGTCGTCTGACGCCTTCGATACTCTGGAAGCGCTGAACTCTGAAACACGTAGTGCAGCTTTGGCCAAGAGAATCTGGATAAGTTTTGTTCCACATGGCAGGCATATATTACATTTCGAAGATTTTCAAGACGTTATGGGTTTAACATCTGGGGTTGATGCTACGCGTGCCTTTGACTATTTAGACACAGACGGTCAAGGCGCTATATCATTAGGTGAGATGATAACTGCGGTAGTGGACATTTCGAAAGAGCATAATGCTGTTGCACACAGTATACGAGATGTGGACTTAGCTATACAGAGGCTGGATGAATTACTTCTTGTGATTGTTCTCGTTATAATTGTATTCGTGTTTGTTGCTTTCTTCAACAGGAGTTTTACGACTATGCTGGCTACTGCTGGAACAACATTACTCTCGTTGTCTTTTATATTTGCTGCTACTCTTCAGGAGGTTATGGCGTCTTGTGTTTTCTTGTTTGTCAAACATCCTTTTGATGTAGGAGATCGTGTGAATTTCCAGAATGAGCATTACACGGTCAAAGAAATGGCATTGCTGTCTACAGTCTTCAGGCAAGCTGATGGGAGAATTGTGCAGGCATCAAATGCTCTCCTCAATACCTTAATTATCCAAAACGTGGACAGGTCTCAAAGCATGTCCGAGCATGTTCGAGTCCTCGCAGGATTCGAGACTACAATGGACGACATTGAAAGGCTTCGTGGTATGTTGCAAGTCTTCATCGACAGCCATCCACGAGACTTTGATCCAAAGGTCACCATTTCAGTGTCCAACATCGTTGCTCTATCTCAAATAGAGCTATCTGTCATTGTTCAGCATAAATCGAATTGGAAAAACGAAGTCATCTATGCGCAACGACGCAGCATTTTTATGTATGCTCTGGTTGAAGCACTCAAAGCCGTTCTCACGAAACACACAAATGGGAACAACAAATCTCTCGGAGACGACGAGAAACCAGTACCTTCCGCAAGTGCGGTTGGCAAAGAGTATTGGTCGCATCCGCACTAGGATCATTGGTCGTTCGCGGCATTGATTAAAGATGCGAGAGAAGTCAAAGATTGTTGCGGCATAGAGAGTAGCGAAAGCAATAGACTGCCAAATCGTTCTCAATGCGAACAGCAGCCCATTACTGGACACAGACGGCGAAGCGTATCACCACGTGCAAGTGAATGGGGGCAAAGAGGTTCCCTGTAAAGCAGCGCTAATCGAATACGTTTAAATTGCCTTATTTAACCACTCAATTTATTGATTCAATGAGTATAGAGTCATATCACCATAATCATCCCAACCTATTGCTCACTCCTCCCCAATAACGCCGCATACCTCGCATTTCACATGATAGCTACAAATCGTGCTTCCCCGTAATAGCTGGGAAAGCCAAAGCACTGATACTTTGGGTCTGACCAGCAAAGAAAAACCCAAATGCCGCCACAAGATACGCCAGTATTAGAATAGATCCTTTGAAATAATTGCTTTTGCCTTCACCGTACACATAGGATAGCAAGAAGACACAGAGTATAACTGTAATAAGGTCCCATCGTGGGAATATCAGGCTGAATTGAAAGTCCACAATATCGTATGCTTTATAGTTGAAAACTGCACTGAAGAGGACAAGAGCTGGTATCTGCAAAAGACACACCTGCAAAGCATACGCAGAACCAATCTCCATACTTAATGCTATGTTTCCGTTGATTGCAAAGGAGATGGCATTCAAGAACTCTGTTGTGTTGGGCACAAGCGCAAACAAAGTAAACCCCAAGAATTTTTCCTCGATAGCAACATTCTCAAGCACTGTGTCAACGGTATCAACAAGAATCTCTGCGACAATAGCATAAAGTACAGTCGCACCGAGCAAGATGACCGAGCTCTTCGTTCGACTCCAATTCGGAGCATCATGACCATGATCTTCCAGAAGTTCATCCGCCTCTTCATGATATTTCGATAGGGCTCGAGCATTGGCTGCACTTTTATGAGTATTTTCTCGCCGTTGTGCGTCTTGAAATGCCATAGTTGCTGCTGCTGCCGCTAGCTCCGCCACATCGCGTGCCACATCGTAGTGTTCTCCACGGGCATCTACCGTGTCATCCTTTTGAGCCTTTTTGCCAGTCGGCGAGTCATTGGAAGGATCCTCCCGTACTGCGGAGAGGACCGGACTTTTTGGGGGCGTCTCGCCAGCACCATCATGGCTTACCTGGTGTAATATTCGTTTGTACATGGGACTTTCCTGGATGCTACTTGGCACCGTGCGCAAAGTTGGCATCAAACTGTCCTTCACACTCGTTTTATTTCCATTTAATCCAAAATGCGTATCGCGAGGATTGCGTAGATTAGGTGGTGCCACAGGGTTGCTTGCCGTTTGCCAGATCTGTGCAGCATGCGTACGTAATGTGAACCACAGTCCTATAGCGTAGGATATAAAAAGCATCACAGCACATATGTAAGTGAATGGTTGGACTGCATTTGCGTAAAATGCATCCTGCGTCGCGGGAATTTGAGAAAAGTAGCATTGCTGACATTGCTCATTCGTCGTCTGCTCAGATGAGGCGGCAACGCGATTCACAACGCATTCTGAGCATCGAAGTTCATACTAGTAATTAGCAATGAATTGCGGGTAGTTACTGATCCATAGATTTGGTAAAAAAGAGTTGGTGCAAAAGCACCAAAGACAGCAAACAGCAGCATAGTCGAGGTTACGCCTGCAGATTTAATATTAAATTTCTGCGTCTTTCTTTTTAATGCCCCCGAGCACATAGAGAGCCCGGGCATTAGTAAAACTCCGGCCAACACACTTCCAATCACACTCCCTTCCACCAATTTACCTTTGCCTTGGCTGAGGGCAATACAGTACAGGTAGATTTCGACAATCGTAGAGAAAAATGCATTGATGGCTGCTCCCACGCCCATTGAAGACTGCGCCGAAATAGATGCAACGGCTTGACCAATAAAATATGCCAGAGGGATAATGGAAAGCAGAGCAAGGCCAAATATAAAGCCTGGGGAAGCGATGAAATAATCACTTCCAATGGCTTTGGAGATTGCAAATTCATCAATTATGACAAACAAAACGACTGCCATTAGGTTGATGAAAAATATATTGGTCCCGTCGACTGTGTATTTATAGTATTTTCTCCCCACGGCTCTGTAAGAACAGAGTAATATGTTGCCTGCAGGGATATCTGAGCGGCGATTATAGTGTTTGTGAGAATGAAAGGACAAAGAAAGAGGATGTCTCCGTAAATGTGAGAACAATAGCCCAGTTATTCTCGACATGGGCATGGTGAAGACTAGTAACCAACTCACCACACACACAAAAAGTAGTAGTGGCGCCAACCAAAGATAAAACAGCATGTAAAAGACTATGCGGCCAACATTCCATTGCCCCCGGCCAAATATCCTCCTGCGCCCTTTCCTTTTCGCATGCGAATTTGCGTGCTCCGGGAGAAGCGCATCACTTTCATTGGCAGACTCTGCATCGCCATCAGCACCGGCTGAAGGATTTTCGTTTTGTGCAGCTGTCCGAGGCGTTGTCGGCCCGAAGTACAGTCGCCCATTCTCAAGATCGCCTCTCTGCCAGCGCTCATACTCACTGATACTACGGCCTTCGCCCTCATCTTCATCAGTATACCGATCGTCTGCTTTCAGCTCGACGAATTTACCAAATGGATAAAAAATGTACCCCGCAAGCCCACGGCACAGGCGGCCGTATTGCCGCCCACTTTGAGTCCAAAAGAGCATGTAACATATAATCATAGACACGACAGCGGCTAGTGCCAGCCAGCATCCAAAGAGCGGCACCCAGAGAACATTTACAACAGACAGAATGAAACCCATACTTTGGCCTGGAGTAGAATGTATATCACCTTCCGCAGACTTCTCCACTGATCTGTTCTTTTTGTACAAAGCGGGTTTCCATATACGTATACCAAATGGGTGAGTTTCATTTATTGCTTGCTGACGATCCTTAAGCGTGAACGATTCGTCAGACCCTGTGTCACTGCCTGCGTAATCAATCGCAGTGATCGTATTGCGTTCCATTTCGTCATCATCTTCCTCGTCGTCCGCGCTAGGACTACCACTCTCGCCCCCATCGTCGGCGTGACCAGCACGCGATGCATTGCCCTCGTCTTGGAATCCACGCGCACTTGCTAAAGGAGTATTACCGCGAACCTTTCCAATTCGCTGACGGATGGAGCCATACCGACGCATGCCAGGGCTCAGCTCATTCCCTGCGTCATCCGTGCTAAAGTTCTTGTGGGTCACACTGTAAGCTGATACATTACGCGGTAAAGTCATTCTCTCCGCTGAATTTGGCGAAGTCTTTGATCGAAAGGACAATCCCGAGGGTCTGCTAGGAGTTCGAGTTGCTCGCTGTGTGGCATTGGATTGAAGAGTGTTGGATGCCCCTGAGCTCATTCCAGTAGCAGAGGCAGACGGTGACTCGGTGGTGTTTAAATGTTGTATATTCTCCTCTTTGGCGATAGCACTGTCCGACAAGGTGGTCGCTTCGTTGTCCACTGGATCATTTTCATTCTGGCGTGCTTCATCTGCATCGCTTTCCACGTCATCTTCACTCAGCTCCTCGAGTCGCGACCTTGCGGAATTAAAGCTGGACATGGACTGGGCAGCATCCAAAGACGCTTTGCGGTTCCGGTCGTCCAGGGTTTAGGGGCCCGATTGGGGGGCGAATCTTAAATAGCCGTTGGTGACGCACGGTCGTCAACAAACCGGATAAAACCAAAAAACAGTGGGGCCGACACGACGGAACTCGTTTTATCTATTTACTTCACTTCCACAGCTTATTCAAACTCATCTCTTTGTCTTCGTTCTTTGTCATTACTTTGGCCACCGCAAGCTCAAAGTCCTCCTGCGTGACGTGGATCCGACGCTCTCGCAGCGCATACATACCTGCCTCAGTGCACACGCCCTTGACTTCCGCTCCCGAGCAACCAGTCATCTTGTCTGCAATTTTCTTCAAGTCGATGCCACGTGTGAGGTTCATAGATCGTGAGTGTATCTTCAATATATCGGCTCTGGCTTCAACGGTTGGTGGAGGGAATTCGATTTTGCGGTCAATTCGGCCTGGCCGAAGCAGTGCCGGATCCAAAATATCCAGACGATTGGTGGCCATGATGACCTTGATGTCCTTGGTCGGCTCGAAACCGTCAAGCTGATTCAATAGCTCCATCATCGTCCGCTGTACTTCAGAGTCACCACCGCTACTACCTTCCACCCGGCTTGATCCAATCGAATCGATCTCGTCCATAAAGATGATGGATGGAGCGTGTTCTCTTGCCATCACAAACAACTCTCTGACCATTCGCGAACCTTCTCCGATGTACTTTTGCACAAGCTCCGATCCGCTCACTCTTATAAATCTACAATCGGTGTGATGCGCAACCGCTCTAGCGAGAAGTGTCTTTCCCGTCCCAGGCGGTCCATATAATAAGACTCCTTTTGGCTGTGCGATGCCCAGTGATTCAAACAGTTCCGGGTGTTTGACGGGTAATTCAATGACTTCCTTGATCTCTTTAATTTGCTGGTCTAGTCCGCCAACCATCTCATAAGTACTATCCGGCACCTTTTCCACCATCATCAACGATACGAGCGGGTCTACTTTGTTTGGAAGTATTTGATGTAATTGATAGGAGTCTGATCTTAGACATACTCGCAGTGATGTCGTAATCTTCTTAATATCGATATCTGGAGCCAGATCCACGACATACTTCCCTTCTGGATGTACTTTTACAAGCACTTTGTTCTTCCCCATCGCTTTCACGACTTCGCCGACGTGTGACCCAGGTTCTTGTAGAAGCTGCAGTTCTTCACGGAGTAATCTTACTTTTGCATTCAGTGAATTTCGTTGGGCCTCGAGCCGCCGCAGGTTCTGTGTCTTCTCACTTATCTGTAGCTCTGCATCTTCGATTTTGAGAGTGTAGTATGGCTTGATGCCGTCGCGCGGCATGGCTACCTTTACCGACATGTTGGTGATTCGCGTGGTTGCTGATTACGACACCGAGTCAGGCAGCAAACGACGAATGAACTTTTCCTTACCTTTCTGTCTTGACATCCAATGTTTGCAGACATTGCGAGCTGCAAACATATGACAATGCATTCCTCGAGCGCCCAGTTGGTCCTAAGCAGTGCAGGCGTACTTCTTCTTCCACGAGTCTACGAATCTGCTAATTGAACTGATTGGATCGAAATGGGTACGCCCGCGGCTTATCTCCCCGCTGTCCTCGCAACAGTCTATGCGGGAGCTTCTCGACTCCATTAACCTACCACAAGCCTCCACCATTTATGCTCTCAAGACCACAGAATCAGCAAATTTCCATTCGGTATACCTGCTTTCATACCCTTCCAGAACCGTTCTCCCCAGCATCACTTCAACTGCAACCAACATTGAGACCTCGGACGTGATATTACGCGTGTCTGGTCCTCCTTTGCCTGGCTTCAAGACCAGGAATGAGTGCGCCGTCATGACATGGAGTAAGCGTTATACGAATATCCCCGTCCCTGATAGCATACATTACGATGCGAGTAGATCTTTCACGAGTACCAGCCTTTCACACGCGTCCCGGGTCAATGCTTGAGTGACATAAGCAATTCGATGGACCAGGTACTCTAGTGCAAATTGTGGAGAAACTCATCGACTACATGGAAGAAGTGCATGCTGTGGAATGGACCACATTGGCGGTCTCGGATTTAACGAGTCTGGCCAAATTGTGCCTGGACGTGTCGTCGAAGAGACGTTTTAGCAGCTGCCTGAACTGATCAAATACTAGGACCCCGAAGAGACGCTTGACACACTGAATATCAAAGGCCACTTTTCTACTTATTCTGAGTACTTCATCGCCCATATTACAAAGTATCAACATGCCATACGCGTCCATGACTCCTTGGCATTCATGCGAGACTTGCTACCCCGCATTGACGCCTTCATAGTCGCAGTGCGTCTAGAACATGAAATATTGGATCGTACGAAACTACGATTGGCACACAAAGATCTCCATTTCGTAAACATCATGTACGACCTAGCAACGAATCAAATCACTGGAATTCTGGATTGGGAGTTTTCGAGCGTAGTGGCTTTCCATCAATGGAACTAGGGAGTCCATTTCTTTGGTCTGGCCACATGACAAAACATGCTAGTGCACAGCGAGATGCGTTAATTGCTCTGTGTATACATCACATGTCTGCTTTCAAGGTCTAGTCGAGCTTGACAGTGGATTCGATGCGCGGCCTTACGGGTGTGATTCGTCCTAAATAAGCAAAAGCGCTACTCGCTTTTCTTCCCTTCTCTTATAGACCCTCTCATAATGTTCAAACCTGCCTGCACTACTTCCTCTGCATTTCTCTGATGTCGCCAGAAAATGCCAGTATTGCCTTCTCCCACTTCTTGCTTCAAGCTCGAGAGATTCGACTCCATAATACGCTTATCAATGCCAAGTTTGTTGAGGTACGCCTTGCGAACAAGGAATCGCTCCCTTTCCAGTCTCAAGTCGCCATCGCTAACCACCCGGTCGAGAACTGCTCGATATACTCCTTGCGCCGCAAAAAACAGGTGCTCTGAGAGGAGAATAACAAGTACCGTTGACCATAAGGAGACATCAATGGGGTGACGGGGCGTTGCATTGCGAAACATATGGACCAGGCTCCCACTAGTGATAGACCCCAACCAAGCAAGAAACCCCAAATTACTACTGTTTAGTCAAACGAGAGGCAAACATACTCTTTCCACGGGCCGATAGAGTCAGTCCGTATGGGAATTGGACGTTTCATTTCGATGCAAATCTTGAGCGCGTCACTGCGTAGTTCGATCCAGTTGTTTACGAACGCAGTCAACGGAGTAAGTGGCCATACCACTGAAAACATAGCCGAATACCCAAACTGGATAACCATCTCTCGGAAATCATTCTGCACATCGTACTCTGCCATGTTAGCTTCCGTACGCACTCTTTGTAAAAAGGAAGCTTCATCTTTATCATTAAATATCTCACTTGCACCCCGCGAGTTTCGAAAACGCATCTTCAACTGCTTAGAGCCAGATGATGCTTTTTGCTGCAGATAAGGCAAAATTGTTTCCACACCGAAGTTTATCACTTGTGCCGTAACGGTCATGTAGAAGAGCTGATTGCGTAGGCGATTCGGATTGATTGCAAAGGACTGTGGTGGGGCATCCTTATCGCCAAACGAGCTGAGGGCAAAGACATCGATTTGAGGGACGAGAAGATGTCCAAACGGAATATAGACGTATGCAGCAAGGAAAAGAGCCATATAGGAGGCTAAAAAATTCAAGACAAACATCTTTTGAATCATACTAGACTCATGCTTGCTTTCGTATTCATGATTTTCGTATAACGTGAGTCGCTCCGCAATCGCAGCATAAATAGCGGTGAAGGATGGTACGAGGAGTGTGAAAAGCACGGTGGGTAGGTAGAGCAGGTACTTCTTACCTGGTCCATTGTACACCTCGCCCATAAAGACTTCAGTAGCGAAAATACCACTCAGTATAGCTGCTAGAGAAATAGCTGCAATAAAGATGAACGGGAGCGCGAGGCCCTGTCTGATTGCCCGTTTCCATGCCGGGAAGTACGGACTCAGCTCTCCACTCATGCTATTGGTAATTTGCCGATCGCCTTTAAAGGCAGCTCGCTTCCGTTGTCGGAGCCCACACCCTCGTACCCCCCATTTCACAGCCAAGTCCTTTTCACGCCGCTGCCACGATTGGCAAAACTGCACTGTCCAGCCGCAGAGCAGCACTGCGTACAAAGGCGAAAACTCCGGAAGGAGGTAATATGCACTTGCACCTGCAATGGTAGGGAAAATTAGACTCTTGTAGTAGAATTGCGTAAAGGCAAAGTAATATGCGGTCTTGCTACCAAAGTGGTTATGAATGACGGTAAGCTGATCATCGCTGACCGACCACTGCTTTGCCCATTCAAAGATCCAGCGCTTGTTGAATTGGGTGTTGTGAATGGGAAAGATGGATTTTACGAGCTTCCATTCATTCAACCCAGGCGTCAGACCTGCTCCACCGTCATAGGTTGGTGCCGTCAGAATCAAATGAACCAGTCGTAGTCGCTCTGCGTCCGTTAATGGCTCTCGATGCAGACTTGTAGCTGTCTCAACTTCGGGTGCAGCTAGGCGGCTTCCTTGCAGCCAATCCTGAGTTCGTTCACGGTAGGATTCGAGTTGAAGTCTTTCCTCCAGGCACTTTACAAAAACCAGTATAGACCCTTCCTCGCCATTGCGCGCCTCAATTTGTAGGCCCACTGATGACAGCCTCTTGACAAGCTGTCTGAAGACAGTGTCTCTGCTTTCCTCTTTAGCATAGGTGAATGAGATGACAAAATCTGCGTCCATCACGATCACATGACGTCACGCGGGGAGATCTACATAAGACTTGTCAAGGCTGTGGGTATGGTATTGGGTATTGGCTGGTAGAGTAAAAGGATCAATTGAGTGTGAATGCTTTTTAGTCATTATAATACATGCTCTATGGGTATCAATACAGGTTTGTTTCACTTGTGGGTTTGTGGACGAAGAGTCTCACGGAGCTGCAAGATCTCCTCTTGCAATGCCACAATGAAGTCAGCCGTCTCCGTCAGAATCTGGCTCTTGCTCATACCGCGGGCGTGAAGGCCGGGCACAAGTTGGTCCAGATCAGCAAATCCATCTTTAATTAACTGCCGTCGTTTCTGCTCCGAGTGAATGTGGTTTTCCCTCTTTTCCTGTTCGCTGAGATTTTGGACACGTAGGAAGCTTGAGTCTGGCCTGTCATCTCGGCCGCCAGTGTGGGGGGAAGGTGTGTTGTAGCTGCTACTGCTTTCAGAAAGCATCCGAGGTAGGCTTGGGGCTATAGTCGTGGACCATGGTGCTACTCGTCCCTCACCAATCTCTGGCGATACTGCACCAGAAGAGGGCGGCGGGGGCGGCCTGATACTGTACCCGTTGAGATCAAATGCGCGGTCGCTGCCCCACTGCAGATGCGTTCCAGAGGCAGGAGCCACTTCATCAATGCTGGGATTGCGGGACAGGGAGGATGCCAATGGTGGGAGCTTGGGGTCGAAGAAGGAGGCCTCGCCATTGCCTACCCTGTCGAGAAAATCCTCCAACGCGTGGACTTCCGAGTCATCCAGAAGGGGGTTGTGCAGCAGCAGGGATGATAAGAGGGGTGGAGGCGGCTCAGGCGGGTCATCATTGGTCGCCATATGCAGCAGCAGCAGCAGCAGCGTCCAGTTCAGGAGGCGGTCCCCGTGGACCTCTTGCTGGTGTCTGCAGGTGGGGGGTGGA
>JAABUZ0100005404.1_pt1 | contig 16799 bp, 15 predicted proteins | sample 5562091 | NCBI WGS metagenome assembly JAABUZ01 (sample SAMN12813069, study PRJNA571459) | rock metagenome | isolation source: Antarctica rocks | place: Antarctica: Victoria Land, Linnaeus Terrace sud | collected 2015-12-21
ATGGGATGACTCCTTTGCTGAGTGTGACACCCTGTGATCGTCGTAAATCTCAGCATGCCACACTCCGCGGTAGGAGTCATCTCGTCCTGTTTCCCTTAACTGAACCGTATTGGACTTAGCACGATGGCTCCGTTCCTTTCTGTTCGTCCTATCCGGTCTATTCCATCCGTCCGGTCTGTCCCGATTGTGTTGACCCTCCTGCGATCTCTACAGTGCCTATTCTAGGCGAGGCAGTCCGCCGTGACATCGGCCCGGGGGTGGATTTTCGCGGGGATCTCCTCCCAGGGGTGGAGAGGAGGCGCGGACAGCGTCGCGCGCGTCCGCGGCAGAAGTACTATTGCCCGTAGCCACGCGCTTCGACGTATACTGGCACACAGACGCATAGGCATCAGTACGCGTAAGGGACGACGGATAGCCTGGATGGTCCGCGAGGTGATGGTAGGAAACCCGTGAGCAAACGAGAGAGGATCAGCGTCCTGGTCGCGCAGGGGGATGACGCGCTGCGCGAAGAGGTGGAGGCGATCCTGGCGGAGGCGGAGGACGTGGAGGTCGTCGGCGTGACGCGCACGGGCGACGCGGCCCTGCCGATGGCGCGCAAGCTAGAGCCGGCGATCCTGCTGGTGGACTACGACCTTCCGGGGCGCGATGGGATCGAGACGACCCGGGCGCTGACGACGCTGTTGCCGGCCTCGGCGGTGATTGTGCTGGCCGCCAACGTATCGGCGGAGGCGCTGCGACAGGCGATGATGGCCGGGGCGCGACAGTTCGTGGGCATGCCACCGCGGGCCGAGGAGTTGTTACGAGCGATCTACCAGGTCCACGACACGGCGGTGAGGCGCGCTGGCGGCGGCGGGAGCGGCGAGCCAACATCGTCCAGGGCGAGCGAACCGACGCGCGTCGGCCAGACGATCGCGGTGTTCAGCCCCAAAGGAGGGGTGGGGACGACCACGGTGGCGACGAACCTGGCGGTGGCGATCCGGCAGGAAGCGGGGCTGCGCGTGACGCTGGTGGACGGGTCGTTGCCGTTCGCGGACGTGGGTGTGTTCCTGGACCTGACGCCCGTGCATTCGATCGTGGACCTGCAGACGCCGACGGAAGGGCTGGACGCGGACCTGGTGGAAACGGCGCTGACCACACACGAGCGGAGCGGGGTGCGGGTGCTCCTGGCGCCAGCACGGCCGGAGCTGGCGGACATGGTGACAGGGGAGTTGCTGCGGCGGGCGATTGGCGCGCTGCGGGAGCGGGCGGACTATGTGGTGGTGGACACGTGGGCGGTGCTGGAGGAGCGGGTGTTGACGGTGCTGGAGGCGGCGGACAAGGTGGTGCTGGTGATGTCACTGGACATGGCCGCGCTCAAGAGCGCCAGGGTGTTCCTCGAGGTCGCCGACCTTCTCGGGTTCCCCCGCGAGAAGATCATGCCCGTCGCGACGCGGACAACCGCCCCCGCCGGCCTCACCATCGCCGATGTCGAGACGGCCCTGGGACGACCGCTCGACGCGTCTATCCCCGACGACCACACCACCGTCCAACGCGCGATCAACGAAGGGGAGCCGCTGGTGCTCTCGGGGCGGGGAACGCCGGTGGCGGTAGCCATCACCGACCTGGCCCGCCGCATCCTCGCCGAACACCATCCGGACGCCGTCACGCAGTCGTTGTTAGTCAAGGGCGGAGGCACAGGCCTGCTCAGGCTGTTCGGCCGCGGCTAATGTCGCTCTCGCCGAGCGGCCAGCCCCCGCAGCCGGCGTCGCGGCCCGCGCCAGGCCCTCGTCCTCCTCATCCCAGGGGCGGATGTCGTCGAGCGTCCAGTCGAGGATGATCAGATCCGGCTTCATGCGCACCAACTCAAGCAGGGCCTGGCGTCCCTCGGTCGCGCGCTGCAACTCGTACTCCTCGGCCAGCAGGTCGTTGTAGAGGTGCTACATGGTGTCGGAGTCCTCGACCACGAGGACCTTTGGCTTGTAGACTTTCGGCTTGCGCGTCGTCGCCGTTCTCTTCCTCCTTCGTCAGTGCCATGCCCCTGGCTTGCGACGGTCACGGCGGCGCACCTGGCGACGCCGCGTACTGCTAGAGTGATAAGAGGTCCATCGCCCAGGGGCAACCGCCCGTTAGTACTAGCCCCTGTCGACGCGTCACGGGACTTCTCGCTACGGTCTCCGCGGGATACAGTAATGGTAGGAGGCGGCACGCCTTTCCCGCGGCGGCGGATGGACGCGGCCAGGAATTAGGAACGGACATTCAGAACGGACATAAGGAAGGACAGCGGCATGACCACGACCGAGCACGCGCCGGCGACGCAATTGGACACGACCCAGACCCGGCAGGCGCAAGAGACGCAGTTCGACACGGCCACTATCATGGGCGGCCTCTACGGAGACGGCATCATCGGCCTCAAGGGCGCTTTCGGCCGCGACTGGGCGCACGCCCTCGGGGAAGACATCGAAACCCTCTTCCAGGACGCCCTCAAACGCCCCGGCGGCGCCGTCGGCCGCGGACCCAAACGCTACTACGTCGAAATCCACCCCGAGGAGATCCGCGGCTTCCTCGACCTCGTCACGCACCCCTGGGTGGTTGCCGTCAGTCAGGCCGTGCTCGGCCCGGACTATAAGATCGTCGAGATCGGCTTCGACGTGCCCCTGCCCGGTGCGGTCGACCAACCCTGGCACCGCGACTTCCCGGCGCCCGAGGACACCCTGACCGGTCGGCGCCTGAACTCGCTGGCCTTCAACCTCACCACCGTCGACGTGTTCGAGGACATGGGTCCGTTCGAGGTGGCGCCCGGCACGCAGTGGGACGACCCGACCACGTTCGAGCACGGCATGTTCCCGCCCAAGACGCTCTACGGGCGCTATCTGGAGCGCGCCCAGCGCAAGATGCCACGGATGGGCGACATCTCGGCGCGCTCGGCGCTGACCATCCACCGCGGCACCAAGAACCACTCGGACAAGCAGCGGCCGGCGCTGGTGCTGGGGGTGGATGCGCCGGGGGCCATCAACGCGGAGCGGCACGACCTGCAGTTCAGCCGGGCCTACTACGAGACGCTGCCGGAGTCGGTGCGCCAGCGCCTGACCTGCCGGGTAGTGGAGCGGCTGGAGCCGATCGTCCAGGCGCACAGCATCGAGGGCCTCATGATGGGCGAGGCCTGAGCGTCGCAACGGCCGTCGGGCTCATCTCCGGATACAGAGATTACACAGATGAGCCCGACGGCGGGGCCTCCGTCCCGTCCGACATGCGCACCTGCCCCTTGCCCGCGTCTTTGGCCGCGTAGGCCGCCCGGTCGGCGGCCTGGATCAACCCCTCGCGCGTGCGGGCGTGCCGCGGGATGACGGCGAGGCCCACGCTGGCGCCCGTCCGGATCGTCGCGCCCTCCCAGCCCATGGTGGCGCCGGTGACCGCCGCGCGCACCCGCTCCGCCACGGCCAGCGCCTCGTCGGGCGCGGCCTCGGGCAGGATGACGGCAAACTCGTCGCCCCCGTAGCGCGCCGGCACATCCTCCGTGCGCACCCCGCCGCGCAGCGCCGTCGCCACGGCCACGAGCAGCGCATCGCCGGCCTGGTGGCCATGGGCGTTGTTGATGGCGCGAAAATCGTCGAGGTCCAGCATCAGCAGGGCCAGCGGCCGGCCGTGGCGCGCGGCACGGGTCACCTCCTCCTCCAGACGCTCCTGGAAGGCGCGATGGTTGAGCAGGCCGGTGAGTCCATCCGTGGCGGCCGCGGCCAGGGCGGAGGCTACACGTTCCTCCGCCGCGACGGCGCGGGCGCGGGCGCGCAAGGCCAGGGCATGGACTAGAAGCGGAAGCGCCAGCAGCCCGAGCGCCAGGGGATCATTGCGCCAGACGAGCGCGGCCAGCACGCCGAGCGCAAAGTCGGCGAGCGCGAGCGGCGCCACCGGCCGCTGGTGCTCCAACCACAGGCGCCACGGCGCGCGGCCCGTATCCAGGGCGTGGGCCGCGAGCACCGGAGCGCCGTCAAGGGTGTAGTAGATCACGCCTAGCGCGGCCAGCGCGGGGAGCGCCGCGACGAGGCGGCCGGGATGCAGCAAATCCGCCGGCGCACTAACATGAGCGAACAGGGCAGCGGCGAGTCCCACCACGAGCAGGCGGTGAGCGACGTTGAAGGCGCGCTTGTGGCGCGGGAGCTTATCGCGCCAGCGCCATCCGCACTCGACGAGTATGGCCGGTAGGGCAATGACTAGCGGGAGCGGGGCCGGAAAAAGGAGGATAGCGGCGATATAGACCGCGGTGTCCAAGCTCCACCACAGTAGCGCGGTCACCGGCAGGATCTGCCGCTCGGCCAGGTACGCCAGGGCGACGAAGAGGGCCACGGCCGGCCACAGGGCGCGATGGCCCGGCGCGAGCGGACCCCAGGCGGCGAACGCCGCGCCATTCCCCGCCACCAAAACGACAGCGGCGAGGTAGGTTGCCCACAGATACCAGCGCAGCGCCGGCGACACCCCTTCCACGGTGTGTGTCTCCCTCCCTGCCCCCAACGTGTTGACGGTCACCCTGGCTTACCCTTCGGCCTGTCCATGATACCTGTGCCCACCGTTCAAGATATAGGCGCAAGAATAGGTCCTGCCATCCGCGCGCTATCCTTGCCGACGGCCATCAGATCAGGATAACTCTCGAGCGAGCACCCTGGCCATGGCGCGGACGGGGTACAGCACGATCTACAGCGGCATGGTCGAGCGCGGCGGCCGGTCACGGCCACGCTGTCGGTGCTGGCACATGCGCTAAGCCCAGGTCGTGGAGCGATGGGCACTGGACTATCCGGGCAATGCGCGGGTACCCTGCTAGGGAGAACAGACTTGGAGAACGGGAAGGATGACGAGGATGCGTGTGGCGATCGTGGGGGCAGGGGCGTCGGGCCTGGCGGCCGGGCGGTGGCTGGCGGAGCACGGCCACGAGGTGGCCGTCTATGAGAAGAGCCGCGGCTACGGCGGCCGGGCAGCCACGCGGCGGACGCACGGCTGCGTGTTCGACCACGGCGCCCAGTACCTGAAGCTGCCCGACGACGCGGCCGCCGTGCGGCGCCTGATCCTGGACGAGCTGCCGCGCGAGGACCTGGTGGACATCGGCCGCCCGGTCTGGACCTTCGATCGCGAGGACAAAGTCAAGCCCGGCGACGAGGAGGGGCACGGAGAGGGCAAATGGACCTACGCGGCGGGCCTGGCGACGCTGGGCAAACGCCTGGCCGACGTCGCGGGGCTGACCGTGCGCCTGGAAACGCGGGTCGGCCGGCTGGAGCGCGCGGGGCCAGACTTCCGGCTCTACGACACGGACGGCGACGCGCTGGGCGACGCCGAGCGGGTGCTACTGGCCATCCCGGCGCCGCAGGCCCTGCACCTACTGCGGGACAGCGAGCTGGGGACGCGTGGCCGGACGGCAAGCGACGCGCTGGAGCGGGCGCCTTACCGCTCGATGCTCTCGGTGATGCTGGGCTTCTCGACACCAGCGGAGGGAACTGTCTTCGCGGGCGGATCGCGCGACGACCCGCGCCCGTACTACGCGCTGGTCAACACGGACCGCGGCCACGACATCTCATGGCTGGCCATTGAGAACGACAAGGGACCAACGCGGGCGCCGGTGGAGATGCTGGCCGTGCTGGCCCAGATGGCCGTGCCCTTCAGCGAGGCGCACTATGATGACGAGACCGGCGAGCTGGCCGCTGTCGTCGCGCCGATGGTCGAGCGGCTGCTGGGTGCGCCCCTGGGTGCGCCCCTGGGTGCGCCGCTATGGCACGACGTGGCGCGCTGGCGCTACGCCCGTCCGGCGGAGACGCTCGACCTGGTGGAGATCAACCGCGACCACCAGGGGTTGCTGCTGGTGGGCGACTACGTGACCGCGTGGCGCCTGCACAGCGCCCTGCAGGCAGGACTCGACGTGGCGCCGCGAGTGATTGGTGGCCTAGTGACGAGTGATGAGTGAGGTTCACTAGCCGCGTAGCATGGTACTACACTGTAGCGGATGAGGTATATAATGGATCGAGGCGGGCATCGCCACCGTTAAGAAAAAGGAGTGCCCCATTGACGACCGCGCCCATCGACTTCGATAGTCCGTGGAAGGAGGCCCTGGAAGAATATCTCGAGGACTTCTTCGCCTTTTTCTTCCCGCAGGCCCACGCCGACATCGACTGGGCACGCGGGTTCACCTTCCTGGACAAGGAATTGCAGCAGGTGAGGCGCGGCGCCAAGCTGGGGCGACGGGTGGTCGACAAGTTGGTGCAGGTCTGGCGGCGCGACGGGGCGGATATCTGGGTGCTGGCGCACGTCGAAGTGCAGAATCAGGAGGAGGTTCACTTCGCCCGGCGCATGTTCGTCTACTACTATCGCCTGTTCGATCGCTACGCCCGACAAGTGGCCAGCCTGGCGGTGCTAGGCGACAAGCGGGCGACTTGGCGACCAGACGAGTACGCGACGGAACTGTGGGGCTGCGCGCTCCGCTTCAGCTACCCAGTGGTCAAGTTGGCGGACTATCGGGCGCGGCGGGACGAACTGGAGGCGAGCGACAACCCGTTCGCGACGGTGGTGCTGGCGCACCTGGCAGCCCAGGACACCCGGCGTAGCGCTCCCCGCCGCCGGCAGGTCAAGCTGGCGCTGACACGGCGGCTGTACGAGCGCGGGTACAGCCGGGAGCGGGTGCTGAGCCTGTTCCGGTTCATTGACTGGTTGTTGGAACTGTCGGCCCAACAAGAATCACTATTTCGGCAGGAGATCGAGGCGTACGAGGAGGAACGACGGATGCCATACATCACGAGCGTGGAGCGCAGTGGATTGGAGCGGGGCCGCCAGGAGGGCCGCCAGGAGGGCCGCCAGGAGGGCCGCCAGGAGGGCCGCCAGGAGGGCCGCCAGGAGGGCCGCCAGGAGGGCCGCGTGGAAGGAACGCGCGCGACGCTGCGCCGCATCGTGCGGGCGCGGTTTCAGACCGTGCCAGAGGAGCTGGAGCGCCGTATCGTCGCTGCGGACGAGGCCATGCTGGAGCAGTTGGTTGATCGCGCGGGCGTTGTGCCGGCCATCGACGATCTGTAGCCCCTCCCTCTTCCCCCTTGCAGCAACGACCAGTACGTCTCACGATAGCTCCCGCGCCGGCGCGGACCGCACCCGGTGCGCCGCTGCCCATCACGCTGACCGTCCATAATACAACCGGGCGCGTGGTACGCGGGCCCATCGCCGTGCGCGGCCTGGCCAACGGTTGGTCCAACCTGGCGACACCGCCGCTGTTACTCCTGCCCGACTCCACTATGCGCACGACCCTGACGGTGCGCCCGGCCGCCTCCCTGAAGCCAGGACGCTACCCCCTCACGGTGACGATGGTCGCGGAGGATACGCGGACGGTCTACGCCACGACGACGGTCGATCTGCGGGTGATGGCAACGTTGCCGCTATTGCCACGTCAGACGCTGTTGTGGCTCGCGGCGGTTCCCATCATCCTAGCGCTCCTGCTCCTGGCCGGCTGGCAGGTCTTCGCCGACGGCAACGGCCGGTCCACCGCCAGGCCCACCATGGCGTCCACGACATCCATGCCTGTCGGCCGGCCAATGCGGTCGAGCCGGGTCGTCGCGGGAGGCCTCTCACCGACGCCCGGCGTCACGCCAACTCCCACCATCCGAGCCACAGCGCTGTCGCCGGCCACCCCGATTGCGCCGCGCATCGCGCGTTTCACGGTGATCCAGCGACGGCGCGGCGCGCCCTATGCCGTGGTCTGGCAAACAGGCGATGCGGCGACGGTCATGGTGAACGGCAAGACGGTCGCGTCATCCGGCCAGCTCGTGCTGGCAACGCCGATCAAGGGCGCCACCTATCGCCTTGTCGCCATCACGGGGACACGACGGGCAGCAGGGCAGATTCGTATCACGGTTGATTCATTCGGCGTCGACCAGTACGCCGGGGCGTCGATCCGCCTCTCGCTGCCGCGCATCAAGGCCTTCGCCCTGCAATCCAGGGGCGGCATGCTCTACGCGACGTGGCAGGTGAGCGACGCGACTCGCGTGCGCCTGCAAGGGCAACCGGTCTACGAATTTGGCATGAGGATCGTGTCGCCTAGCGCCGCGACCGTGACGCTCAGCGCCGGCAACGCGGTCGGGACGACACAGCGTGTGCTGCAGGCGCCCATGGCCGCCCCACGGCCGGCGCCGATTCCAGGAGACGCTGCCGCTCCGTCCACACCCACATCCGGGCCTCTGCCGCGGCCGGCCGCAACTCCTTGAGCAGGAGGTAGCCGTCCCGCCCGCGATGCGGTACACTATACATTAGAAAGCGCAAGTACACCAGCCCGATCGGCGTCGTATAGTTATAGGGGCGGAGAGGTGGGAACCGTCAAGGCAATGGCGCGTTCCCGACCTGTCACCTAACCATCAGCCGCTACCTGGATAAGCACAAGGAGGGGCCATGCCGGAGACGTTTCCGCAGTTGCTGCAGCGCGTCAAGAAGGACATCAACGAGGTCGGCGTCAACGAGACCGAGGAGGCGCTCAAGGGCGCGCAGCCGCCGACGTTGGTGGACGTGCGCGAGCGCGACGAGTATGAGGAAGGGGCGCTCAAGGGCGCCATCCACATCCCGCGCGGCTTCCTCGAGTTGCAGATCGAGAATAAGGTCCCCGACCGCGACCGGCCGCTGGTGGTCTACTGCGCGGGCGGCACGCGCTCGGCCCTGGCCGCGCAGACGCTCGGGTCCCTGGGCTACAGCAACGTGTCGTCCATGGCGGGCGGCTTCGGCGCCTGGAAGAACGCCGGGCTGCCCTACGCCGTGCCACGAAAGCTGAGCGAGGACCAGCGCGGCCGCTACAGCCGCCACCTGCTGATCCCCGAGGTGGGCGAGGTGGGACAGCTCAAGCTGCTCGACGCCAAAGTACTGCTGCTGGGCGCCGGTGGGCTCGGCTCGCCCGCCGCGCTGTATCTGGCCGCGGCCGGCGTGGGCACGCTGGGCATCGTCGACGCGGACACGGTCGACGCCTCTAACTTGCAGCGCCAGATCCTGCACAACACCGACCGCCTTGGGCAGTACAAGACCGAGTCGGCCCGCGCGACGATCAACAGGCTCAACCCCGACGTCAAGGTGGTCGAGCACCGCACGCGCCTGTCAGCCGAGAACGTGCTCGAGCTGATCCGCGATTACGACGTGATCGTGGACGGGGCCGATAACTTCCCTACCCGTTACGCGCTCAACGACGCCAGCGTGATCCTGAACAAGCCGGTCGTGCATGGCAGCATTTTCCGCTTCGAGGGCCAGACGACGGTCTTCAAGCCCTACGACGGTCCCTGCTACCGCTGCCTGTTCCCCGAGCCGCCGCCGGCCGAGTTGGCGCCCTCGTGCGCCGAGGCCGGCGTGCTGGGCGTGCTGCCCGGCATCATCGGCTCGCTGCAGGCCATCGAGGCCATCAAGCTCATCCTGGGCATCGGCGACCCGCTGATCGGCCGCCTGCTGCTCTACGACGCCCTGGAGACGAGCTTCCGCGAGCTCAAGCTGCGCCGCGACCCCGATTGCCCCGTCTGCGGCACAAATGCAACCATCAAGACGGTCGAGGACATCATCTTCGCCTGCCCCGTTCCAGCGTAGGAAGTGGCTAGTGGTTAGTGGCTAGTGACTAGAAATTTCTAGCCACTAACCACTAGCCACTCGAGAAGGAGATCGCTATGGCTACCGTTCAGATTCCGCCGGTGTTGCGGGCCGCGGTCGGCGGGCAGAAGAGCGTGACGGCCGAGGGGGAGACGCTCGGCGGCTTGCTCGACACCCTGTACGAGCGGTATCCCGCGCTGCGCGAGCAACTCAAGCCGGGCGCGGACCGCCTTAGCCGCAACGTCAACGTCTATGTCGACGACGAGGACGCGCGCACCTTACAGGGCGCCGAGACGCGCGTCGCGTCTACCTCGACGGTGATTATGCTGCCGGCCATGGCTGGCGGCGCGGCCTGCTGACCCGCCTCGCGCGGCGGCGCTGGTCGGCGATTGACGCCGCGGGCCCCACGACGTGCGCACGAACGAGCAATGTTCTACAAAAACGTGATCGACGCGATCGGGCACACGCCGCTGGTGGAGATGCCCCGCCTCAGCCCCAGCCGCTCGGTGCGGCTGTTCGCCAAGCTGGAGGATCACAATCCCACCGGCTCGGTGAAGGACCGCATCGCGCGCAGCATGGTCGAGCAGGCGGAGCGCGACGGCTCGCTGCGGCCCGGTATGACCATCTTGGAGTCGACCAGCGGCAACACCGGTATCGCGCTGGCCATGGTCGGCCGCGTCAAGGGCTACCCTGTCCGCGTGGTGATGCCCGATAACCTGACCCCCGAGCGCTCGGAGTTGCTGCGGCTCTTCGGCGCCGAGATCGTGTACTCGCCCGGCGCGGAGGGCTCCAACGGCGCCATCCGCGTGGCCCAGGACTTGGCCGCCTCGGGCGACTATTTCTACCCCTACCAGTACGGCAACGCGGCCAACCCGCGGGCGCACTATGAGACGACCGGGCCGGAAATCATCGCCGACCTGCCCGAGGTCGACGTGTTCGTGGCCGGACTCGGCACCGGCGGTACCCTGATGGGGGTGGGCCGCCGGCTCAAGGAGCATAACCCCGCCGTGCAGATCGTCGCCGCCGAGCCGCTGCCGGGCGAGGCGGTGCAGGGGCTGCGCTCGCTGGAGGACGGTTTTACCCCGCCGATCCTCGATCAGAGCCTGCTCGACCGTAAGATCCTGGTCTCTAACCGCGACTCGGTGGCCGGCGTGCGGCTGCTGGCCGAGCGCGAAGGCATCTTCGCCGGCGTCTCCAGCGGCGCCAACCTGCACGTGGCCCTGCGCGTCGCGCGGCAAATGGAGCGCGGCAACATCGTGGCGCTGCTGTGCGACGGCGGCTGGAAGTACGTCAGCGCCGGGCTGTGGACGCGCGACCTGCCCGCGCTAGCCGAGGAGATGGAGCAGGCGGTGTGGTGGTGACGGACACGTTGACGCTGCCGCGCGCCTACGTGGAGGCGATGATCCGGCACGCCCGCGCCTTTACGCCGCAGGAGTGCTGCGGCCTCATCGCCGGCGAGGGCGGACAGGCCGTCAGGCGCTACGAACTGCGCAACGACAACCCCAGCGTGCTGCGCTACACCGCCAACCCGCAAGACCAGCTTGCCGCGATGCGCGACATGTGGGACCACGACTGGGACCTGCTGGTCATCTACCACTCGCACACCCACACGCAGGCCTACCCCTCGGCCACCGACATTCGCCTGGCCTTTTACCCGGACTCCTACTACGTGATCGTCTCGCTCCAGGAAGCCGATAGGCCGCACGCGCGGGCCTACCGCATCGTCGACGGCATTGTCACCGAGTGCGAGTTGCGCATCAGCGACTAGCAGATCAAGCTTTCGACGGCCCCAGTCACAATCCTATCGGACTACGACGTACTGTCCAGCGTTGCCATCATCCACGACCTCGCGCAGATATGGCTTCGCTACTCGAGCGCCGCTCTCATCCTCCCGCATCGAACGCTATTGTCAATTTGGGTAATACACGGTAAGCTATTTGCAAGTGCTGCCACTTCGGGCAAATAGGGGGCCGTATATCCAACGTCCCAGGGTTCTACAAGACATCATTACAGGGATACAGAACGTTTGTTCCTGATCCATTACCTCCTTCGCTATCACTTGCCACTTCCGTTGAGCGACAAAACGAAGATGCTACTCACCTACTCGGTCAAGTAGAGATGTGCCGAACTTTACTGCCTAACGCAGACTTGCTCATCTATAGTTCACTTCGACGAGAGGCTTTAGCAAGTTCGACAATAGAGGGAACAATTGCCTCAGCAGATGATCTAATCCGTTTTCAAGTATCTCGGACATCGGGTGATAAAGCGGTACGTGAAGTTAATAACTATAGCGATGCGCTCGAGTGGGGATGCCAGCAGCTTCCAAAACGCCCAATTGCATACAATTTAATTGTTGGACTCCATGAGCGATTACTATAACCTTTACCCAAACAATCTTGGCTTTGCGGGAACTCCTTCATGTGGACATAGCAAACGTACGCAAGCGGGCAACGGTTAGGGCTGTTCTCGATGCTTTTTTCCATTTGCCTGTCCTCTCTATCACCGACATCGCCGCGCAGGCCCACATGTCCTACCATGGTGCGCAGACAGCGTTGCAGGAACTAGAACGGCAAGGCATCGTGCGCGAGGTCACAGGCAGACAAAAGGAGCGCGTCTACAGATGTGAACCAATAGTACAGGCTATCTTCAATCCGGGGCCACGAATTAAGGCCTCTGAAGGCCAGCATCTTCACGCGTCTCTCACCGAAGCTAATGGGGCCAATCGTTAAGCAGGTCGATCAAGTATCAGTGGACCGGTGCGGCATCACACTGACCACGTAGCTAAAGCCAGTACCCGAGCGATACTACGCGGTGGAGTATAGTAGTTGTTAGTCCTCCCACTTGCTATCGGCGCCGCCGGATGAGCCCGCGCCAACCGCGTCGGGTCCCTGAGAGGACTGCGGGTGGCGCGCGCCGATGTCGTGCTGGTGCTCGTCGCCGGCCACGTTGCTCACGTAGGTCTGGATCTGCGAGATGTCGCGCCCGAACACGAGGTCCGCGGTCCAGTCGACCACCACGCGCAACTGCTTCTCCAGGCGCGGCAAGCGGTAGAGGTAGTAGGTGCGCCAGATAGCCCAGGCGATGAAGCCCGAGACGGGCACCGGGCCAATCAGGCCCACGCCGTTGAAGCGGCCTAGCGTGGCCATCTGGCCCATCGAGCGGTAGCGGAACTCCGTGGGCGCGCCCCCGCGCAGGTAGGTCACGATGTTGCGCGCCAGATGGTGGCCTTCGCGGATAGCCTGCTGCGCCGCCGATGTCTGGAACTTGCCGGGTTTGAGCACGTCGGGGACGCGCGCGCAGTCGCCCAGCGCCCACACGCCGGGCAGGCCTGGCACGCGCAGGTGCGCGTCGACGGTGAGCCAGCCCTTCTCGTCCTTGGGCAAGGGGCTGCCCTGCAGGAACGGGTTGGGCGCCACGCCCGTGGCCCAGACCAACGTGCGCGTGGGGATCGGCTCCTGGCCCTTAATGCGCACCTCGCGCTCGCCGGCGCCGTTGACGGACGACGTCAGCATTACCTCGACGCCCGCGGCGCGCAGACGCTGCAAGGTAAAACGGCTCAAGTTCTCGTCTAGGGCCGGGACCAGGCGGTTCGCCGCCTCGATCAGGATAACGCGGATGTCACGCTGTGAGATGGTCGGGTAGGACTGAGCGGCCTGGCGCACCAGGTCGTTGAGCTCGCCGCAGACCTCGACGCCGGTGAGGTTGCCTCCGGCCACGACAAAGGTCAGCAACTCGGCGCGCCTGCCCGGGTCACGCTCCACATCGGCCGTCTCCAACATCTGGATGGCCCAGTTGCGCAAGTGGATGGCGTCGCCCAGCGTCTTGACGGTGAGGGAGTGCTCCTGCACGTCCTTCATGCCGAAGTAGCCCTGCCGGGCGCCCAGCGCCACGACCAGTTGGTCGTAGGGGTAGTCGTACTCGGTGTCGCCGGGGTGGCGCACGGTGACGGTGCGCTTATCCGGGTCCAGACCGACGACCTCGCCCTCCACGAAGCGGGTGCGCTTGAACATGCGGCGAATGGGGTTGATGGCGTGGCTCGTGTCGATCGAGCTCGACGCCACCTCGGCGAGCAGGGGCGTGAACAGGAAGAAGTTCTCGGCGTTGACCAGCGTGACCTCGGTGCGGTCCTCCGCCTTGAGCTGCTTCTCCAGGCCCAGGGCTGTGTAGACGCCGCCAAAGCCGCCGCCAAGGATAAGCACACGCCGGTCGGGCTTCCCGCCGAAGCCGTCACGCTTGCCCATAAAACTCGTCCATCCTTTCCCGAACGCGGACATGTCCGTCTCAGCATACCAGGATGCAGGCCGCCGCCTATGGGCAGCCCTCCGGCCCTCGAGTGCGCCCCGAGAATGCGAGGCGCAGACCGACCATAAATGGTCATGGCAGGACACGGACACTGAAACGCTTGTTGTGAGTTTCTAGTTGACGATAACGAAAGAAAGGTGCCGGTAGACTAGAGGGTAGAACACATCCCTTCCACAAGATAGGAGCTACCCGATGATCGACCCGGACACCTTTCTGACTACATTGTACGTGACGGTGGATGACCTGTTGAACCAACTGTCTTTGCCCGAGCCCCGGCGGCGTGGCCCGGCCTTGGCCCTGCGCCAGAGCGAGGTGGTGACCCTCGCCCTCGACGGACAGTGGGCGCATTTCGGGGGCGAGGCCGCCTTCTATCGCCCTGTCGCCGCCCACTTGCGCGCCGCGTTCCCGCGTTTGCCCGCGCGCAGTCAGGACAACCGCGCCGTGCGGGCCTGCCAGCACGCCATCACGGCCGTCGGGCAGCGCCTCGCCCGCCTGCTCGACGCCACGAACTGCGCCTACGAGGCGCTCGACTCGACCGGCGTGGTCACCCGCAACAGCAAGCGCCGCGGCCGGGGCTGGCTGGACGGGCAGGCCAACAAAGGGTGGTGTACCCGCTTGGGCTGGTACCACGGCTTGCACCTGCTCCTCTGGGCTGGGACGTACGGCGCGGAGGTCGTCTGCCCGCCCAAACCGGCCTACACCCGCTCCCGCCGCTGGCCCAAGGCGCTGCGCCGCGCCCACGCCGCCCGCCGCCAGATCATCGAGACCGTCAACCGCTACTTGCTGGAGCCCTTCGGCCTGGAGCACGAGCGCCCCCACGCCCTCGACGGCGTGCGCGCCCGTCTCGCCGCCAAGGCCGCCCTCCATAACTTCTGCCTCTGGCTCAATGTTCAACTCGGTCGCTCGCCCATCGCCGTCGCCGACCTCATCGATTGGCCCTAACTATCTCACAACAAGCGTTGAAGGGTCTCCCGGTGCAGCCCCCGATCGCCGTCTGGGAGACGGTACCTGTGATCGAGGAGCGCCGCGGTCGTTCCCTCTATCTATCGCGGTCATTCCTACCAGCCGACGTAGGAGATGTTTCGCTTGTCGTATGGCAAGTGCGCTCCCTGCGCGTCCGATCCGTCCACGCTGACGCCCAGATCTTTGAGTCTCCGGACCATATCGGCAGAGCAGAAGTGATGGTGGATGTCGAGCTTATCCAAGCGCGCCACCGCTGGGCTGGCCAGGAGCGCGGCCGCGCCGTCGTCGCTCAGCCTGCCGAGGGATAGGTCCAGCACCTTGACGCGCTCCAGGATCGGCGCCCCTGCGACGGCGAGGGCGAACTCGTCGGCCTCGTCGCTGTTGCAGAGACCGAGATAGCGCAGCGTGGGAAAGCGGGCTCCGGACAGGATTGGCGCCAGATCGGCAACGGTGGCCTCACCTCCGAACGCATCTTCCCCCAGCCACAGCTCCAGGTGCTCCAGCGCAGGCAGGTCCGCCCTCCCCACATCCTGGACTATTTCGGGAGGCAGCCCGCCGCTCTGCAGCACCAGCGAACGCAGCCCCCGATGTCGCAGCGGTCCCAGGCGCAGCCCCTCGCTGCCGCGCATAGACAGGTGCTCGAGCAAGGGATAAGCGTCAAGCAGGGGGGAAACGTCGGCTTGTTCGATGAATAGCGGCGGGAACTCGTCTTCGGTTATGTCGCCAAGGAAGAGCGCCGTCAGGTGCGGCAGTTGCGCGCGCGCGGCCACCAGGGCCGCCACGACCTGAGCGGCTTCGTGCCCGTCATCGAAAGCGTGCCAATCCCCGATCACGAGTGCGGTGATCTGACTCACGGCGGGATTGGACATGAAGGCCGCGAACTTGTCGGTCCAGCGCGCGTTCTCGCCATCCAGGTAGGTCAGGCCGACCCGATAGACCGTGTGTTGCGCATCATCCATAGCGGCGTCCGGCTGCCACTCGACGACCGGCAGGCCCGCGAAGGTCGTGATGTGCGTCTTGGTGCTCCGGCTGCTCACGGGTACGTTGCCCTCTTGCGCAGATCGTCTCTACGTAAGGTACAGGTCAAAGTCAAAGACGCTCTCGGCCTCGAACCAATAGTCATAGATGTCCTCAAAGACCCGCGGGTCGCGGTGTTTCATGCCGCGCCTGAAATAGCTATAGGCGAACCGCCTCCGCTGAGGAAAAGTGTCTGAGTGATTGTCCGCCTCGTCCAATGAAAGCCACAGCGGCCACGACGTGCGAAAGAACAGCAAGCAACTCAAGAACCGCGGCAGGCTGCTATTGGCGAACCGCCAGTACGTGGCCTGCAAGCGCCCATGCGCAGTCTTCCGGGCAACATCGACTTCGATCACCTCACCCGTCCTCTCGCGCAGGCAAAACGCGCGGGAGATGTCTGGTGTTGGCTCCTCCGTGCCCTGGTCGGTCGCCAATAGGTAGACGCGGCCGAAGGGCGGCATGTCGGACCGTGCCAGCGGTGGGTCGAAAGGCAGCAACTGGCCGTCTCCGATAGTGGAGTGGAAGATGATCCAGTCTCTATCCTGCGGCGACGACACGTTGCGCGGCAGCCCGGTTACGGTCAGCGCGGCGTGTGCCTTCATGGGGATGTCGATTCCAGCCAGGGCCGACACGGGCAACAGATCAATTTCCATGTCGGACGGCCATACAATGTCCATTACTGCATTATCCACTGCGTCACATCTCCCTCGACACTATCATACTCTATGCCCGCAGCTCACAACGTGCATAGCTCGGCGGCCAAGGAGATCGTTGGCACGTGTGCTTGACTGCGGAGCATGGGATACTATTGTACAAGAACTGGTCACATGGACGTAGACGAAAGGTATGGGAGATGCAGACCGCCGGATTGGAGCGAGCCTCTAACGACGAGCGTGAGCTCATCGAAGCTCTCGTCACGCAAGAGCAGAAAGATGTGTTGGAGCAGGCGGCCGTGAGGCGCGGGCTGC
>JAABUZ0100005405.1_pt1 | contig 16798 bp, 14 predicted proteins | sample 5562091 | NCBI WGS metagenome assembly JAABUZ01 (sample SAMN12813069, study PRJNA571459) | rock metagenome | isolation source: Antarctica rocks | place: Antarctica: Victoria Land, Linnaeus Terrace sud | collected 2015-12-21
GCACCGGCCAGCCCACAGAACGATCCCGCGTCGGCGGCAAGCAGCTGCTCACACCTGCAGTATCGGGCCTACCCCACATCTCCTGCGGTGCCAGGCACGCCAGCGCGGCACCCTCACCAACGGGTAAGCCGACACGACATGCAGTCGATGGCGGCCGGGCGGGTTGGACCAGTGCACTAGACGCTGCTGGTGCTCCTCCCGGTACGACACCGGGCGGGCGCGGCCCGCGGCGACCTGTGGAGTGAGGCGCTGGCCGGTGCTGGTTTCGAGCCGCCTGCTGCGAGCTTCCGCATGCTGGCTAGGCGACTGGCCCTCCGGTGCCCAATGAAGCGTCGGGGCATTTCTGAGCCGGCTGGCAGTCGCCCGTGCCAAAAGGGGCCGGTGAGCACGGTCCGCGCCGCGGCACGACGCGGGCCGGTGGCCGGTCTGCGGCGCGGCGGGCCTCAGCCCGGTAACGCGAGGTGTCGGTCAGGCCCACACCGTCCGGACAGTCCCGCCGGCTGTCTCGATCACCCGGGCCCTTCCCGATAGCTGCCGCCGTTCACCACATGCCGCTGGGCATTGCCCGGGTCGGCGCGGGTAGGGCGCAGGGTGGTTGAGTCGGATTGCGGGAGGGGCGTGCTTGGTGGCTGGCGATGTCGATCTGGAGCTGCCGGGCCCGCCGCCGGTGCGGGCTGAGGCGCACGAGCACACCCACCGCGACGTGTCGGGTGGGTGGCTGCGCCCGTCGGTGTTCGGCGCGATGGACGGCCTGGTGACCAACGTCAGCCTGATCGCCGGTGTCGGCGGCGGCGGGGTGGGCCGGCACACGCTGATCCTGACCGGCATGGCGGGCCTGGTGGCGGGTGCCTTCTCGATGGCGACCGGTGAGTACACCTCGGTGGCGAGCCAGAACGAGGCGGTCTGCGCCGAGGTCGGGATCGAGGCCCGCGAGCTTGAACGCCACCCCGAAGCAGAAGCCCGCGAACTGGCTGACGCGTTCATCGCCCGCGGCGTGCGGCCTGAGGTCGCCCTGGCGGTCGCCCAAGACCTGGGCGCTAACCCGGCGGAGGCGCTGCGCTTCCACGCCCGCGAGGAGCTGGGGGTCGACCCGCACGAGCTGCCCAGCCCGTGGACGGCGGCGGCGAGCAGCTTTGCCTTCTTTTCGGTGGGGGCGCTGCTGCCGCTGCTGCCCTACCTGCTTGGCTTGAACAGCCTGCCGGTTGCTTTGGTGCTGTCCGCCGTCGCGCTGTTCCTCGCCGGTGTGGTGGTCGCCCGGCTGACCCGCCGGCCCGTACTGTACAGCGGCGCCCGCCAGCTCGCCCTGGGTGTGTTGGCGGCCGGCGTCACCTACCTGTTGGGTCACCTCATCGGCGCCAGCGTCACCTGAGCGGTACCAGCTGGGGCCGGCGGGACCTAGCGGCAGTTGCGGATCCGGTTCTGATACCAGTAGCTGTCGCCCTCGATGGCACCGCCGGTGGCGCCGCTGCTGGTGCCGGCGCTGGGTGTCAGGCGGTAGAGATGCTCGGCGTCCCCGGCTGGCAGCCACAGTTGCGCCGGCAGTTCGCCTGCCGCTGAGCGGGTCGACCAGAGCAGGCCGTCGAGCGGCCCCCCGATAACGTGAGCCGGCGGCGCGGGAAACGGCAGCCGCGGCATGCTGACGGCTCGAAGGTGACGTGCACGGTAGACGACGACCGCCCAGCAGCAGGCGCCGGCGGCCAGCAGCCCGAGCCGGCCGGCGAAGCTCGTTGAGGCAAGGCCGAGTGCTACTGCGACGTTGACCCAGGCCAGGGTCCAGACCAGCACCAGCCACCGGCGGGCACGCCGGTGCCGGTGTCGGTGTCGGTGCGGGGCTGGCGCACTCATGACGGGGTTGATCCTGCTACACCACGCCAGCCAGGCCGAGCAGGGTCTGGCCCAGCAGCAGCAGTGACATGGCGGCGACCGCAGCCACAGCGACGGTGGCGGCGACCCGGAAGCCGGGCTTGTTCACAGCTGGTCCGAGCACGTCAGGCCGGTTGGACAGGATCAGGATGTAGACCAGCACGACCGGGGCGACGATGCCTTGGAGCACCTGGGTGCCGATCAGCAGCTGGATCAGGTTCACCGGGGTCATCGCCACAGCAGCACCGAGGAAGACCTGGAAGCTGAACAACCCCAGGAAAAGCGGTGCTTCGCGGAACCGGCGCGACACCGAGCGTTCCACCCCGACCGCTTCGCTGATGGCATACGAGCTCGACAGCGGCACTACCGCCCCGGCCAGGGCGGACGCGCCGAGCAGTCCGAACGCGAACAGCAGCTCAGCTCCTGACCCGGCGACCGGGCGCAGCGCCTGAGCGGCTTGCTTGGCTGACTGCAACGGTCCCTGCCCGCCGATCACAGCACCGGTGGCGATGATGATCGTGATGGAGATGATGCACGCGAACAACGCCCCGCTGATCGCGTCGATCCGCGCGTTGCGGTAGTCGGCTGGGCCTACCCCCCGGTCCACCACACCGGCGGCTGCGTAGAGCTGCATGTAGGGGCTGACGGTGGTGCCGATCAGCGCCACACCCAGCAGCAGGTAGTCCTTGGACAGCAAAAAGTGCGGCAGCACCAGGTTGGTCCCGACCGCCCCCCAGTGCGGGTGGCCCAGGATCATCGCCACTGGGTAGGCGAAGAACGCCAGGCTGAGCACCAGGAAGATGCGTTCGGCGTAGCGGTAGGACCCGAACAGCACCAGCGCCCAGATCACCACCGCCGCCACCGGGATCACCGCATAGCGGCTCACGCCCAGCAGCTCGAACGCCGCTCCGATCCCGGCGAACTCGCTGACTACCAGCCCGGTGTTGGCCAGCAGCACACAGAAAAGCGCCACCCCGGTCAGCCGAAGGCTGAACTGCTCGCGGATCAGCGCCGCCAGCCCCTTGCCGGTGAACACCCCCAGGCGCACCGCCATCTCCTGCACCAGCACCAGGGCCACGGTGACCAGCACCATGAAGAACAACGTCCGGTAGACGAACTGGCTACCCGCCGAGGCGTAGGTCGCGATCCCCGCCGCGTCGTTGCCCGCGTTCGCCGCGATCAGCCCCGGGCCGGCGATCGCCAGATAGGCGAACACCCGCCGGCCCGGCAACCGCGACAGTAGCCGGCCGCGGGCAGCTGCCTGCCGGAGCGGGCCGGGCGGCCCGGAGGGCGCCGCACCCCGGGAACCAGCATCCCGGTCGGTATCGTCGTCGGCTGCCGGTGTGGCCACCGGGGTGGTGGTGGGCGTGTCGCGGCGGGTCATGACAGCAGCCGGGGGAAGTGCAGCCGGCTGTCCCCGGCGCGCAGCGCGTCCAGCACGTCGTCGGCCAGGATGCGTCCCAGCGGACGGCGCTCGTCGTCGACGACGAGCAGCGAGGATCGGCGGGACTCGATCAACGCCCCGGCGACGGTGTCGACGTCGGCGCCGGCGTCCACGGTCAGCGGCTCAGGATGCCCGAGCTGCTCGACCCGCTCGCCAAGGCTCTGCTCGTCGGCGGCGGTGAGCAGGTCGAACAGCGCCAGGTCGGCCAGCAGGCAGCCCCCGTCATCGAGGACCACGACCGCTTCGATCTCGTTGCGGTGCTCGACCAGGCCGGCCAGCTGGGCCCGTACCTGGGCGACGGTGCTGCTTTCGCCCGCCTGCGCCAAGGTGGTGCTCATGAAACCGCCGGCCCGGTTCTGCCGATAGCCCAGCAGAGCCCGCAGCCGATGGGCCGTGTCCGGCGGCATCGCTGCCAGCAGCTCGTCGCGTTCGGCTGCACTCAGGTCGCGCAACGCGTCGACCGCCTCATCCGGTTCCATCGCCGCCAGCAGCCCCGCCGCCTGCGCCGGGTCGGCCTCACGCAGCAACCCCTCCAGCTCCCCGCGGTCCATCTCCTCCAACGCGTCGGCAGCCGTGTCGGTGTCCAGTGAAGCGAGCAGCTCGCGACGGGCGGGGCGGCCCAGGTCCTCGAGCAGGTCGGCCAGCTCCCCTGGCCGCAGCCGGCGCAGCGCCTGCTGGCTGTCACGGAGCCGCACCGTGGCCGGCCCGTCGACCGAGTCCTCGCTAAACGGTGCCACCGCATCCCAGTCGATCACCTTGTCCGGGGTCGGCCGGCGGCGCAGCCGCCGCGGTCCGATCCGGCGCAACAGCGACTGCATACTCACATCCACCCCGACCAGCCGGACCTGCTCACCCAGCGGCGCCAGGTACAGGTCGGCTGCGCGGATCACCTGCACCCCGTCGACGTCGACCAGCTGGTGATCGAGCACATCCCTGGCCAGCAGCACCTCCCCCGGCCGGCGGGTGTAGTCCCGCAGGTCAAGCCGGGAGCTGCGCAGACCGACACCCGAATGCTCGATGACCGCGACCGCCGACGCATCCAGGAAAGCCCGCCGGCGCCCGACCCGGATCACCAGCCCCGTCACCGGCGGGTAACGCTCCTCGCCATACAGCCGGGCCACCACGTCCACCAGCTGCCCCACCTCGGCGCCGGTCTGGTTACGCACCGCAGTGCCGACCAGGCCCGCGACCGACACGATGGTCGCGCGCACCGACCGGCTCGTCGTCGCCCGCTCCACCCGCGCCGAGCTACGGCGGCGCAACGCCTGCGCTCCCGGCAGCGACGCACGGGACGTGCCGGGAACGACCGAACGGCTGGGCACACAAGCCTCCAGGCAACAGATGGCCCAGCCAGCTCGCTACCCTGCTGCTGGCTGCACCCGCGGTCAGAACAAGAGCGCCCACCGAAGGAGGAGCCCGGGCGGGTTTTGATAGGAGGGTCTGTGGACGCGAGCCGCGCTACCCGGCTCCCGGCTTGATCTAGCCCGGGCCGGGCACCTTCAACCCCGGTCGCGTACCAGCCGCCTGGGCAGGCCGGCGCGGCTGGCGAGCTGGCTGTGCCGGGTCCGCCCGTGCAGGCGCTGCGACCCACCGACACCCGCGCGGCGGCGCGTGGCAGGACAGCCGCAGCGCACCAGGTCAGCCTCTCCCGACCCTCGAGACCTGCCGGCTGCGGGGACCGGACGGGGCAGCGGACGGCGACTGCTCTAGTGCTCGTCCCAGTGGTCATCGTGGGCGGCGTGGCGGTGTCCGTCGTGCAGGTAGTCGCTGTGGTCTGCGTGCGGGATGACGGCGTGCCCGCAGTCGGGGCCGTGCGTGTGCTCGTGCCCGGCGTGCTGGGTGTGGGAGCCGACGCCGGGACCGGAGTTGCGGGCGGCGAGCCGCGACAGCAGATACGTGCCGCCGGCTGCGGCGAGCACGACAGGCCATTCGACCACCTCCAGGGCACCGAGCAGGGCGGCGCCCCCGTACAGGGCGAGCCGCTCAATCCCCGCACTGCCAGGAGCTGCGCCGGTGCCTGCGCCGGTTTGCTGGCCGGCGAGCCGGGCTCTGACCTGGGGCAGGGACACGGTGATGCTGCCGAACGGCAGCCGTAGGGTCGCGGTCGCCGGGCCGGTGCTCGTCAGCTCGGCGGCTGCGGTCCCGGGTTCCTGGGTCTGGCCGGGCTGGTCGTGCTGCTGGTGCTGGGCGGTGTCGGTCATGCGCCTTCTCCTCGCGCTCGTCTTCCTGGTGTGCCTGGGCGTGTGCTGGGGGACGTTCAGGTCGGCCGGGAGGCCCGGCGGGAGCTGACCGCTGCGCGCACCATCTTCCGGTCGCGGTGGGCCATCTCGTACCGCTCGAGGGCAGCCAGGTCAACGTCCGGGTCGTCCAGGCGGGCCAGCACCCGCGGCACCGTCATCTGGTCATAGCCAGGCCAGGGCTCGCGTGCGGCGGCAGCCGGGCTCGATGCTCGGCGGGTGTCCCGGGCCGGGCGTGACTGGCGCGGCTGCCGGGCGGCCACCGGGGCTGGGGGCTGGTCCGGCCGGGCCGCTGCTGCCGGCGTGCCCACCGGCGAGCTGGCCTGGTCGATCGACACGGGCGCCGGCTGGTCCAGCTGCCGCGGGGGGGCGGCGGGCCGGCCGGCGCCGGAAGTCGCGGAGCTCAGCCCCGGCTCTGCCGCGCTGGCCAGCACCGGGGCCGGCTCGGCGGCGGCGGGTTTCGCATCAGCCAGGGGTGGTGCGGCTGGGGTGCGCCGCTCCGCGGCTGCGTCGTGCAGTGCGGGTGCCGGTGCCGGTAGTGAGCCTGCTGGCGGCGACTGCCCGGGTGGCCGGGAGCTGAGCAGGTAGCCCCCGGCTATCAGCAGCGCGACGGGCCAGTCCACGACGCCGAGCACAGCCGTTCCGGTCACCGCGGCGAGGAAGGGCAGCCCGCGGCCTTCGGCGCCGCGCTGGCCGTGCAGGCCAAGCAGCTGGGCCGGGACGGCGGAGACCTGCCAGGCCATCTGGGGCAGCGCTCGCGCCTCGTGGGCTCCGAACTTGGGCACGTTCACTTGCTCTCCCATCGGCTGGGACGTCGACGACTGGCGGGCTGCGGTTCAGGGGCGGGTGCGCCAGCTGCGAAGCGCGAGGTAGCCCAGTGCGAGGGCGCCGGCGACGGGCCACTCCACTACCCCGGCGAGCAGCAGGGCGCCGGTGCCGAGAGCGACCGGCAGCGGGCTGGCGGGAAGGACCCGCTGGGCGAGCGCTACCGGCGTCACCAGCACGCCTGCGACCTGGTCGGTGCGGGACTGGGCACCCGAGCCCGCACCGCCGGGGGTGAGGCTGGTGCCAGGCGTGCCGGTCCCGGTGCTAGGGGTGGTCATGTGCTGCTCCGTCCTGGGCGTGGTGGCCGTCGGTGCTGCCATTGTGGAGAGTGCGCGTGTGGGACTGGGTCAGCCCGCGGCGTCGAGGGCTTCGCCGAGGGCGCGCACGGTGCGGTGGTGCCGGTCGTCGGACAGCAGGTGCCCCAGCCCGGTAAGCGCGGCGATGGGCCATTCGATCAGTCCGAAGGCGACGGCGCCGCCGAGCCCGGCGTAGAAGGCGAGCTTGTCCACCGGCGGAAAGCTGACGTCGACGTCGGTATCGCCAAGGTGGAAACGCAGGTGGCTGCTGTTGGCGTCCAGGGCCTGCTGGGCGGCGTGCCGGTGCTGGTCGCCGGTTCGGTGGTGGGCGCCGGGGTTGTGCTGGCTGGCCGCAGGCGTGGTGCGGCCGGCAGCGGGAGCAGTGGCAGTAGTCATCCGGGGCTCCAAGAATCGAGGTGGACGGTCACGTGCTGGTGCTGGCCGGCAGTGAGCGGGTGGGACCGGCGGGCAAGCTCTGCTGGTCAGTGTCCTGCGAGCTGCTGGTGCTGTTGCCGCCTGGGTGGTGACCGGCGGCCAGCAGGTGCGGTGCGGCGCCGGCCAGCAGGGTGGCGCCGGTGGCGCAGCCGGTTGCGGTGGCCCAGGCCAGCGGACCCAGCGGGGTGCAGCCGAAGAACTGGCTCAGCCCAGGGGTCTGGATGATCCCGGCCAGTACGGCGGCGGAGCCGATGCCGGTGGCGAGCACCAGCGGGTTGCGGCCGCCGACGAGCAGGGTCTGGCCGAGCTGGGTGCCGACCAGGGCGGCCAGGGCGATGGTGCTGGCCCGCCGGCGGGTGCCGGTGAGTCGGCCGAGCTGCCAGGCGGCGAGCGCCCCGGCGCCGGTCGTCGTCCCGCGGATGGCGATGTCGCGCAGTAACGGGCCGCCCAGCGAGGGCACCCCGCCGGCGAGCACGTCCCGGCGTTCCGCCGGGTCGGTCGGGGTGCCGGCGAGCGCGATCGCCATCGAGGGCAGCAGGTCGGTGAGCATGTTGACGAGCAGGAACTGGCGGGTGCCGATCGGCGCCCGCCCGGCCAGCGCGGTGCCGGCGAGGGTGAACCCAACCTCGCCGGCGTTGCCGCCGAGCAGGATCGCGACCGCGTCACGGACCCGGCTCCACATCGCCCGGCCCTCGACCAAGGCGTCGAGGATCAGGCTGACGTCCGGGTCGGTCAGCACCAGGTCGGCGGCGCTGCGGGCTGAGGTCGAGCCGTGCGCGGCCATCCCGATGCCGACGTCTGCCAGCCGGATCGCGGCGGCGTCGTTGGCGCCGTCTCCGGTCATCGCCACCACCCGCCCGGTGTGTTGCAGCGCGGCGATGATGCGCAGCTTCTGCTCCGGCGACACTCGGGCGAACACACTGGCCTGGCCGACCAGCCGGGTGCGGGCCGCGTCGTCGAGGCCGGCCAGCTCGGGGCCGGTGACGACCCGGCCGGTGGGGATCCCGAGGCCGGCGGCGATGGCCTGGGCGGTGACCGGATGGTCACCGGTGATCATGACGGTGCCGAGACCCGCGGTGTGCAGCGCCGCGATGGTGGGGGCGGCCTGCGGCCGGGGGATGTCGGCGAGCGCGACGAACCCAAGCAGCGTCAGGTCCTCGGCGAGCTGTTCGGGGTCTGCCGCTGTCGCTGCCCACTGGTCGGCTGCCCACTGGTCGGCGGCGGGCAGGACGTCGGTGACGTTGCGCCGGGCCACCGCCAGGACCCGCAGGCCGCGGCCGGCCAGGGCGTGCACCATCTGCTGGGCCCGTTCCCGGCCGGCCCCGTCCAGCGGACGTTTGCCGGTGTCGTCGCGCTGGTGGGTGCAGCGTGGCAGCAGCACCTCCGGGGCGCCTTTGACCACCAGCCGGACCTTGCCGGTGGTGCGCCCCAGCGCCGCGGAGAACCCGCGCTCGGACTGGAACGGCAGCTCAGACAGCTCGGTCCAGTCCTCGCCGGCCAGCCCGGCAGCAAGCGCCCGGGCGGCGTCCAGGATCGCCCGGTCGGTGGCGTGCGCGACAGGCTGGGTGCCCTGCGGCCCGGGGCAGGCACGGGCAGCGGCAAGCAGCACCCTGCGGCCCTGCGGATCACCGGGGTCCCACTGCTCATCCAGACTGGCCATCCTGGTCAGCCGCAGCCGGCCTTCGGTCAGGGTGCCGGTCTTGTCAAAGCAGACCGTGTCGACCCTTCCGAGGGCCTCCACCGTGCGGGCCGAGCGCACCAGCACCCCTCGGGCGGACAACCGCCGGGCCGCACCGAGCTGCGCCACCGTCGCCACCAGCGGCAGGCCTTCGGGGACAGCAGCGACCGCGACGCTGACACCGGAGGCGATGGCCCGCGGCAGGGGTTGGCGGCGCAGCACCGCCAAGCCGGTGACGCCGGCCCCACCCAGCAGGGTGACCGGCAGACCCCGCCGGGTGAGCTGCTCGAGCCGGGCCTGCATCCCCGCCGGGGCGGCGGCCCGGCTCGCCAGGGTCAGCGCCCGGCCGGCCTCGGTCGCGGGCCCGACCGCGACGACAACCGCCCGGGCCGACCCGGCCAGCACCGTCGTGCCCTCATAGACCATGCAGACCCGGTCGGCGAGCTCGGCGCCGGGGGTGGCCTGGGTCTGCTTGTCGACCGCCGCCGACTCCCCCGTCAAGCTAGCCTCGTCGACCTCCAGTCCGTTCACGCCCAATAGCCGGGCATCAGCCGGCACCACGTCCCCGCTGTGCAGGTCGATCACCTACCCGGGGCGCAGCCCGCTGGCCGGCACGGTGCGGGCAACACCGCCGCCCACGTCCGCAGCCCCGTCGTGCTGGCCCGCACGCCGCCCGCCGGCGGCCTCGCTGCCGACAAGATGACCGGCGGCGGCCGATGACCCGGCGGTGTCCACCAGGCGTGCCGGGAGCTGCTGATCGAGCAGCAGAGCGCGCAGGGCCTGGTCGGCCCGCAACCGCTGGGTGCCGCTGACGAGCGCGTTCGCGGCAAGCACCCCGCCGACGAGCAGGGCATCGGTCGGGGACCCGATCACCGCCGACGCGGCCGCGCCGGTAGCCAGGACCGGGGTCAGCGGGTCGGCGAGCTCGGCCCGCACGTTGCGGGCCAGCGCACTGACCGGGGCAAGCGCTGCCACCGGCACGCCGAGCAGGCCCAGGACCGCGCGCCCATGACCCGACGGGACAGTCAGCGTGGCGGTCCCGCCCGGCGGATGCGGCAGGCGGCTCATGACCTCGTCGGGTTCAAGGGCGTGCCACGGGGTGTGCAGCACCGCCTCCGGTGCTGGGATGCGCAGCACCCGCCGGGCGGTCACGGTGCCCGACAGCAGGGCAGCGCCGGCGGCGGCGGTGACCGGCAGCACCGCCCGGGCGGTCCGGGCCGGGCCACCGACCGCGGTCAGCAGGGCACCGAGGAACGTCGCCGCCGTCGCCGACGTGACACCTCGAACGCTGACGGCCCGGGCCGCGGGGACCGCGGCAAGCAGCCTCGGCACCTCAGCGAGCCCCGGGCCGCACAGCAGGTCCGCCGCCCACGGCACCCGGCCCGCAACCGGCACCACACCGATCCCGACATCGGCGGCCGCCAGGGCGTCCTCCTGCGCGGAAACCAGCGCGACGACCCGGCCGGCGGCCTGCAACCGGCGGACCTGCCCGGCCAGCCCCATCCCGGCCTTGCCACCGCCCAGCACCTCGTCAGCCCGGCCGGCGAGCTCGGGGGCTGCCGGGTCGCGGGTCAGCACCAGCCGCAGCCCAGCCGCCTGGCCGGCGGAAAGGACCGCGTCGGCGTAGGGATCGAGCTCGGTGCCGACCAGCACCTGACCGGCCGGTGTCCCGTCCTCGGTCAGCACCAGCAGCGGCAGTCCGGTGTCCTGGTCCGGTTCGGCTCGCTCGACCAGCGCGAGGCGGTGCCGGTGCCGGCCACGCGGCGGTGGCAGCGGCAGGTCGTCGCCGCCGGCGAGCAGCCGCTGGGCGGCGCTCCAGACATGCTCGGTGGTCCACCCGCCGGACAGCGGCAGCGCGGACAGCACCAGCGCGCGGTCGTCGTGCAGCACCGTGCTGTCGACGACGACTGTGTCGACCCGGTCCAGGCGGCGCAGCGACGCCGGGTCCCCCACCACCACGCCGCGGCGGGACAGCCCGGCTGTCAGCGTGTCGGCGAACGCCTCCCGGCCGGCGCGGGCCGCCTTGGGCGCCCCGATCAGCAGCACCCTGCCGGCCAGGTCAGCGTTACCGGTCGCGGCGAGCAGGCCGCCGGCGGCCAGCAACGACCAGGCGGCGGCCCGGTCGGCGTGCCGCTCCACCACACCAGCCGGCAGCGGGACCGGCCGCCCAACCCGAGCCAGCGGCGCGCCGCGCACCGGCCGGGCCGGGGCGGCCAGCTCGGCCTCGCGCCGGGTGAAGCCGTCCCGGCGGGCCCGAGGGGCCAGCACCGCCTGCGTCCGCTGCGCGGTGTCGACCAGCAGCGAAGGGACGCCCAGGGTCAGTGCCTGCACAGCGGCGGTGGACACCGCCAGCGCCAGGTCGGTGGCCGGCGGACCCAGCCGGGACTCCAGCAGCACCCGGAGCCGGGGCTGGTTGTCTACCAGCACGACCGCCGCTGCCGCGCTGCCAGGCAGCGGCGGCAGACCCGCCAGCCAGCCGGCGACAGCCGCAGACAGACCCGCCGTGTCAGCAGCGAGCGCCCATCCCTGCAGCCGCACCGGCTCCGTGTCACCGGGGAAGGACTCCCCCTCACGCCGATAACCCGGACAGGTGACTCCTGCCGCGCGCTCGGCAGCCGCCACGGCATCGGCCAGCTGCCCGGTAGCCACCCGGGCCGGGTCGAAGCGGACGACCGCCCGCCGGGTCACCGCATCCACCCGTGCCCACGACACCCCGTCGAGCCCGGCCAGCGACTGCTGCACCCCGGCGACCACCGCCGGGCACTGGGGGCCGTCCAGGCCCCACACCTCTAGCTGCGCCCGCCCCCCTGCCGACCACACCCGGCGCATGGGGTGGGGCGCGAGCAGCTCCGTGGCGGCCCGCGCCACCGCCGCGGACCCGCCGAGGACAGCGCCGGCTGCGCCGCGGGCAGCCCGGGAACCTGCCGACCCGGCGGCCCGGGTCAGGCCCCACGAGGCCCGGGCGGAGCTGTGTACCAGCGCCGGGCCGAGCCCCGCCACTGCCCCCAACCCCATTGGCCCCAACCCCATTGGCCCCAACGCAGCCAGCCCCATCAGCGGCCGACCACGGATGAACTACAGGGCATCGGCACCAGCTGCACTCAGGCGCCGGCGTGCGGCGCGGCGGGCGGCGGCACCGGTACAGCAGAGGCCAAAGGTCCTGAGCCTGGTGGGATAGCAGCCGGGGTCGCCGGGCCGCGCACCTGGTCGGCCAGGTAGGTCCCGGCGACGACCAGCAGCGTCACCGGCCACTCCACGACCTCCAGCGCCCCCAGCGCGACCGCGCCGGCGTAGAACGCCGCCCGCGACAGTGACACCCCCCCTACCGACATCGCACCCGTGCTCGCAGGGCCAGCGGCGGCTGGCCTCCCGCCAGCCCAGGACGTCTGCAAGGCCCCGGGTGAGGGCTGCCCGTCCTGACCGTCCGGACGGGTGAGCGTGACGCTGACCAGCGGCAGCCGGATCGTCGTCGTCCTGTTCCCGCCCGCCGCCCGTGTCCCGACCCCTGACTGCGAACGTCCGCTCGTCGGCGGCGGCTCCTCTGGGCCGGTCGGGCGACCCTTTCCGGGGCTCATGCTGTCAGCTGCAGTGGTGACCATGACCTACCTAGAAGCTCGTGTGGGCAGAAACGATCCGGCCACCAGGATTGACTGGCCGCCCATAGGTCGTACCGCGATACAGATGAACCAAACGGCAACGCTAAACCTTGCCATACCTTGCCATCCGATGAACAACAGGAGAGCCGCCGATGACCAGCCGACCCGCCCACCCCCTGCCGCAGCAGGACTACCAGCACCTCGCCGTCGCCCGCGCAGCCCTGGCACGCTTCCAGCGCCAAGGCGAAGAACGCGCCCGCGAACTCGGACTCACCCACGCCCAGCACCACCTGCTGCTCGCCGTCCACACCCACCCCGGGCCCCCACCCGGCGTCGGCCACGTCGCCCGCCAGCTCAGCCTGCGCCAACACAGCGCTGCCGAACTCATCGACCGCGCCGGCACCGCCGGCTACCTGCACCGCACACCGCACCCCAGCGACGGCCGGCGGGTGCAGCTACACCTGTCCGCGCTCGCCCAAGGACACCTCGCCGTGCTGTGCCCCCCGCAACTGGCCGACCTCGACCGCCTCCTCGACGCCCTGACCGCGTGACCCACGACATCAGGCCCGTGACACGGCCCCAGGGGTGGCGCCGTTACGTCAATGCGCGGCCTGGCGTGCCCGCCACCGCCGGGGACCGCCGCCGGCGATCCGCCGTTCCCGAACGATTCACGCATTGTTCCCCGGCAACGCCCACCGGGTCGCACCGCTGCCGCCCATGCTGACAGCACGGCATCCCTACGCCGACCGGCAACCAGCGGGAGCACCATGGCTGAGGTTCTGACAGCTGTTGCGGTCGACCTTCTCGGCGCCGCCCTGATAGCCCTGCTGCTCCACGCCTACCGGGCGGCCTGTCACGCGCTGGCCGGCTGACACCAGCCCTGCTCAGCTCAGCCCACCCCCTCATCGGCGAGGAGTAAGGGCGACGCCAGCGGACGGCTGCCCACCCGCACCGGGCTAGCCGACCGGCCCGCCGGCACAGCGCGGACTGGCACAGCAGTACCTGCGCGAACGCAGTGCGCCGTAACTCTGCTGCTCGCCCGCCTGGCTGCTCGTCCCCTGGCGATCGCCGTAGGGGCCGGCCATGCCCGGCGACAGACGGGCCCGGCCGGGAGGACATGCTGTTCGTCTGCCCAAGGCTGCCACCCGCTACCACACCCCCTGTTCGGCTCACCGAGGAACGGGGCAGGATCAGTCATGGCCCCGACCACCAACCCCGCTCCCGCCGAACCGAAGCCCGCTGCGGGAGTCCCTTCCGAGCTGGTCCGACGTCTGTCGGCGGCCGCCGCAGTGCTGGATCCAAGCCGTCTGCCGGCGTTCGGCCCACGGCTGCCACCAGCAGACAGCCTGGCCTTCTACGCCGCGCTGGTAGTGGTCGGCGTCGTGGAAATTGTCGAATGGCCCGCCGTCCTGATCGCCGTCGGCGCGCAGGTCCTGCTCGACCGGCGCCTGGGCAGCCTTGAGACGCAAACCAACCAGAGCGACCGGAGGGCGACCGGGTGACAACCGTTCGCGCCGCCAACGCCGGCGTCTACGCCGGACCTGATTGACCTGGCGGGACTGGCGACCGGCTCTGCACCGCCGGCTCCGGCCCGCTCGAGCATGCCAGCACAGCCCGCGGTGTTCGGGCCAGGGCGCTGCAGAGCCGAGCCGTATGGGCACCTGCACCACTGGGGCTGCTCGTCAGGCTCCGCCGACACTCCTACCGGCACCAGCAGCCTGTCGGGTGGTGCACGATGGTGGCGTGGCTGGGTCCCCCTGGCAGGGCCGGGCCAGCCCTGACAAGCTCGCGAACAGGAGCGTCATGAGCAGGATCGGCCGCGAACTACCAGCCATCTAGGTCGTGCCCGACCCGGAGCATGAGCCGCTGCCTACCGCGCCGGCGTCCGACCCGGCACCTGCGCATGAGCGGGAGCCCGTCCCGGCGTGACCGGCCGGCGCCAGGGTTCGGTCCGGGTCGTCCGCACCTTCCGGGTCACCCTCGACGGCCAGCTGCTGGCGGTGACCCCAGCCGGGGCGGACCCGGCCCGACCGGCCGATGCCGCCGGCTACGCCTGGAGCGAGGGACAGAACGACGCTGGCTGCCGGCGGGCCGACCACACCGGTCCGGTGCCGGGCCAGACTGCACCTGCGGCTTCTACGGCTTCGCCAGCGACGGTGAGCTTCGCCGCTCGCTCACCGACGGCGCGCACGACCTGGCTGCCGTGGTCGCCGTGTCCGGACGGGTCATCACCCGCTCGCCGGGGTGTGCGGGCCCAGCACGCCCAGATCCAGGCACTGTGGCTATCGGACCGGGTCGAGACCGACCTCGCGGCCCGGATCGCTGCCCGCTACCCCAGCGTCGCCCTGTTCCACAGCCGGCAGGCGATGCTCGCCGAGTTCCCACCAACCCGACTGCCGGGATACCGGCTTCGCCGCGGACCGTCCCGGCTGCTGCTGGTGCTTCACATGCTGCTCGCCGCCGTCTGGATCGTCGCCACCGCCGCCAGCTCGGCGCAGCCCCATCCTGCCCCGGCTGGCGCGACCGGCGCGGTACTGCTGCTGGCGGCATCGGCCGGCGCCGGGCTGGTCGTCGTGCTGCGCCGCAGCTGGCGCTACTGGGCCGGCTCGCTCGTGCTGCCCGCCGTGCTGCTCGCAGCCGGGTTCATCGTGCCCGGCCGCACCGGCGAGATACTGCTAGGCGCTGCGGTGCTAGGCAACCTGGCCGGGGTGGCGACCGAGGTGTGCCTGTTCGCCGTCACCTACCGCCGGCTAGGCCGGCGGCTGTGCGTCCTGGACCCGCACCACCGGGCACCGTCGCCGTGGGGATCGCGCCCCGACACCCGCTGTGCCGGTATCCGGTTGCTGGCCCTGTACACGGCAGACCTGCTGACAGCCAGCGCAGCCCGGGTCGGGCCCGCCGGTGCGCGCCTGATCGTGCTCGGCGCCGGAGCTGCACTGCTCGTAGCCCTCACCGCGGTACTCGCCCGCCGGGAAAGGCACCGCCAGCACCGCCTCGGCCTGGGCAGCGTCGCCGCTGGTCTACTGCTCGGCACACTCGCCGGCGCCCTCACCTCACCCGCCCCCACAGCCTCATCCCAAGCGACCAGCACCGCAGCCATGCTGCTCATCGTCACCGGCACAGCCATGTACTGGCTCCAACCCACGTCCGGCTAGCCGCAGCTCGCCATCAGCGGGGCAAGCCTGCCGGTTGCTCACCCGTCGCTGCCGGCAACAACGTCACAGCCGACGAACCGGTCAACGCGGGCCACAACGGCAATGGCAGCCACTGGTCGCGGACCTGACGCTGGTTCGAGTTGGCGTCGCGTCGCGGCGCCCACCAGCGGCGTTCGTTCAGGTGCCAGGCGGGGGCGTGACGGTAGCGCGGGGGGTCGGCCGGCGGCCGCTCCAGCAGGTACCGGTGCAGCGGGTCCGCACCTGCCGCTGCCCGCTGCCTCGGCGGCGAGCCAGAACTCGGCCGGGAGCGGCAACCCGGCGGGCAGGCCCCAGCTGCTGGCCGTCGCACGGGCCTGCGACGGCCTGGGCAACGCCTGATTGACGGCCACAAGCGGTGGCAGCCGCCCAGCGAGGGTGTATCTGCCGGACCCGGCAGTGCACCATGATCAGGCACAGCACCACAGCCAGCAGCACCGCAGCCAGTAGCATCACAGGGCCGCCCAGGCCCAACTGGGGCACCCGGACCAGTCGCGCGACGATCAGGGCGCCCACAGCAAGGGCGATCAGCGCCGCTACGGCTAGGTAGAAGTACGCCACCCCTGCTGCGACCCAACGTCACAGCCGAACCAGGTCAGACGAGCCGAGGACGCCACAGACAATCACAGCACCGGGTCGCCGGGTCCCGCGCCTCGAGCCAGCAGCCGAACGTTCAACCCGCCCAACCGGTCCCGGCCAGACCTGCGCGGGCCACGGTCGGACCGCCACAGGCAACGGCCGTACCACCAACGGCTGAGCAGTGCTTGACGTCCCGGCAGCCGCAACCCTGGCCGCACCCGCGTTGGGGGCTGCCGGACCCGGCCAGCAGGGCCGGCTCGCGGCCGCGGGCGTACCAGTACTAACCACTTCGACTGTGACAGTCCTGCTGCTGCTGGAGGGGTTTGCCATCCGCACCGGCGCCAGCACGGTTGCCCTGCTCCGTTCCGCCGACAGTCTCTCGGGCTGCGGCACAAGGTAGGCGACCGCGGCCAGTTGCTCAGCACACGCCGGACCCAGCCGACCGCCAACGTTCACTGCACGAGCCCCGCTGCAATCCTTAACACCCAGCCGAACAAGTGAGCCGCCCAGGTAGGTAATCCACCTCGTTTTGCAGTGTGCGACTCCCGTTGAGCCAGCAGACTTCGATGACCGATGACACACCCACCCGACCGCTATCCTGCAACAAGCCGCCGAGCAGCTGCGCGCAGACAACCACGCCGACCGCGCCGCCTC
>JAABUZ0100005406.1_pt1 | contig 16798 bp, 14 predicted proteins | sample 5562091 | NCBI WGS metagenome assembly JAABUZ01 (sample SAMN12813069, study PRJNA571459) | rock metagenome | isolation source: Antarctica rocks | place: Antarctica: Victoria Land, Linnaeus Terrace sud | collected 2015-12-21
ATGAGCTCTCGAACTTCGATAATTTGACGGGGATCGAGTCCGACCGTGGGCTCATCGAGGATCAGGACGTCGGGATCGTGCAGCATGGCCTGTGCTAGCCCCACGCGCTGCCGGTACCCTTTGGACAGCTTCTGAATGATCTGGTGCTGCCGATCCTCGATATGCGTAGCCTGCACCACATAGTCGATGCGGGATGCCAGCTTCTTACCCCCGAGGCCACGTAGCCGACCCTGAAATTTCAAATAACTTTTTACCGTCATATCGGTATACAGCGGGACATTTTCCGGGAGATACCCGATGTGCTGACGCGACTGAATCGATTGCGTGAAGACATCAAATCCCGCTATGCGTGCGGTTCCTGATGTCGGCGGCATATAACCGGTAAGCATACGCATCGTCGTTGTTTTGCCAGCACCGTTGGGGCCAAGCAAACCCAGAATTTCTCCCTTTTCCACGTGCAGCGAAAGATCCTTCACGGCAACCCGGTTCGGATATTCTTTCGTCAGGTGCTCTATCTCAATCACAGGTGTCTACCCCTTGGTTACGTCACGAACCATGGCATCCAGCATGGCATCTGTCATCGCGCCCGGCTGCACACGCCGCACGGTTCCGCGAGCGTCGAGTAGAAACGACGTGGGAAGGACCGCAACATCGTATGCTCGGGTGAATGAACCATCATCGATCGCCATGGGAATTGACAGGTTAAGCTTCTCGGCAAATGCCTGAATAGCATCCGTCTGTTCCATCATATTGACTGCCAGAACGCGAAAACCGCTCGACTGATTGCGCTCGTATGCACGTTGAATTGCCGGCATTTCCTGCTTACATGGGACACACCAGGTAGCCCAGACGTTGATCAACGCGGGATGCCCCGCGTAGTCAGCCAGGTGGACCGTGCCACCCTTAAGGCTGGCCAGATGGAAATCGGGTGCCGGTTGCCCCGCGCGAAGCCGACCAACAGCCGTCGAACCTTGATCCACCTGGCGTCGCGGCGCTGGAGCAAAGAGGAGGATCACCATGAGCAGCACCGCAACCAAGAGTAATGCGATGGTGACACCCGTAATTACACGCTGCAGACGGCTGTGACGCTCCATCGTGGACACGCCGTGGGTGGCGAGGGACCGGCTCACACTTGCTGATTCTCTATTTTCAACTGCACCGCGAGATCAAGCGTGGGAAAGAGGTACCAGATGCTCGCAAGGCCGAACAGTACGCCGGTAAAGGTTCGCAACTCGACACTACTCTCACGCAAGCCCGCCAACTGGGTGAGCCCGTCGAGGGCCATCGGGAGGGCCAGCAGCACATATCCCAGGGCTGATAGAGCCATAATGTGCCGACGCGCCCGACTGAAGCACAGCATACCGAGCAGCGTCGCAGTGAAAATTGCGAGGTTGCGCTGGCACAGGGCAAGTGGCTCTCCCATCAAGCGGTAGACATGCTCCTGGGTACAGAAAAGATGGTAGAAGTTCCAGAGCGGCGTCGCCAGCGAGGTGTACCCCCACGCCGCGAGCACAGGGGTGAGCAGGGCCATCGCGACAAACAGCGCGTTCAACCCGGTCGCCAGCGCGAGCCAGTGCTTGAAAGCCCACTTGCGCACGGAGTCAACGAGCGAACGCGCTACGTGGTCGTACGCAAGCCGCCAGGAAGCGACGCCATCGGCATCCATGCCCCTCATGCACTGTCTCTCCGTGTCGGTGGAATCTCACGCCCTTCATGATAGTACCGTAAAACCGCGGACACGTTCGTGGCATACGGAGCATCCGGGCTCCCACCATTAACAATAAGCAAGAGATGCAACAGCTTGCGCTCCTCCTGTAGATGGGCGGTTGTACAATAGGCGCTTGCGGCAGTACACATCATGGTGTTCAGTGATGAGAGGCGCGGAAGTCATGCAGTCGGGTTCGCATCTTCAGTCTTCAACGCCAAACTACGTGGGCCGTCCACCGGACGCACTTCCGTTGTCTCCGCTGCCGGTCGTCGGTATCGTTGGCGGCGGCCAACTTGCCCGGATGACCTACCAGGCCGGTATCTCGCTGGGGCTATCGCTCCATATCCTTGCGGAGCATGAGGACGATTGTGCCGCGCTGGTGAGTCCGAATGTGACGATTGGCAGCCCGACATCACGCGAGCGGCTGGAACGGTTCGTGGCGTCGTGCGATGTCGTCACCTTCGACCATGAACAGGTAGACACCAACCTGCTCCAGGCACTGACCCCGTGTCGGGCGCTCCTACGTCCCACGCCAGCCACGCAGTCCCTCACGCAAAACAAGCGACGCCAGAGGCGTGAGCTTGGCGATCTCGGGTTTCCTGTTCCGCCGTTCCGTCATGTGGACAGCCTGGACGACATTCGGGGGTTCGCGTCAATCCACGGATGGCCACTCATGGTGAAGGCGTCACGGGGCGGGTACGACGGCCGAGGCGTGTGGCCGGTGCACAATGAGTACGAGGCACAGCAGGTTGTCGCAGCCGCGGCGCGACGGGGCGCCGAACTGCTGGTGGAAACCGTGGTTTCAATCGACAAGGAGCTTGCCGTGCTCGTCGCGCGGCGTGCAAGTGGTGAAAGCATGGTGTACCCTGTCGTAGAGACCGTGCAGAGAGATGGAATCTGTCGGCAACTCCTGGCGCCCGCCCGTGTTCCCGCGTCGATCCAGGCCACCGCTACCACGATTGGGAAGGACGTCGCCGATGCCATCGGCTCAACGGGCATCCTTGCCGTTGAACTGTTCCTCTCTGACGGACAACTCATCATCAACGAACTTGCTGCCCGTCCGCATAACTCGGGGCACTTTTCCATCGAGGGGTGCACGACATCGCAGTTTGAAAATCATCTGCGTGCGATCCTTAACTGGCCACTGGGCGACCCATCGCTCGTGGCTCCGGCAGTGGCCACCGTCAACGTAATCGGCAATGGCGACGTCGATCCCCGCCTTCACCGAGCCGCCGCTTTGGGCGTGCCAGGCGTCCGTCTGCACCTGTATGACAAAGCCGCGCGTGATGGCCGAAAACTGGGGCACGTCACGGCACTAGGCGCCACCATCGATGACGCTCTTCACCGCGCTCGGTCAGCAGAACGACTGCTTACCGGGACGGACTCGTCCGTGACCACCCGATGAACCCATCCGATCCTCAAATGCTCCGTCCACTTGTTGGCATTGTCATGGGCAGTGATTCCGACTTGCGTGTCATGCGTCACGCCGCCGACATACTGGCAGAGTTCGCGGTACCTCTGGAGGTGCGGGTTGTGTCGGCGCACCGCACGCCGGTCGCCATGCTCGAATATGGACGTACAGCCGCCGACCGTGGCTTACGTGTGATCATCGCGGGTGCCGGTGGCGCGGCTCACCTTCCGGGCATGCTCGCATCCGTGACGCCATTGCCCGTCATTGGCGTTCCCGTGCCGCTGAGGCATCTTGACGGTATGGATTCGTTGCTCTCGATTGTGCAGATGCCAACAGGCGTGCCCGTTGCCACCGTTTCCATCGGCGGGGCTCGCAATGCGGCATTGCTCGCCATTCGCATGTTGGCCATCGCCGACCCGGACCTGCGGCACGCCATGGAGCGCTACCAGGTCGACCTTGCAGACATCGCGCGTGCGAAAGATGCGGCCGTGCGTGAGCAGTACGAGCGAGGGTACGATGAAACTGACTGAACTCCTTGCCTGTCTGCCAGACTCCCCTCCCTACCACGGCGTGGACGTAGACGTGACCGACATTGCCTATGACTCTCGACGAGTCCGCCCGGGCTCGCTGTTCGTTGCTGTGTGGCACCAGGGGTATGCCGCCGACCGGCACGACTATGTACAGGCGGCATTCGCGGCGGGAGCCGTGGCAGCGGTCGTGCAGCATCCCGTGGCAGCCCCGGACGGTGTGCCCATTATTCAGGTTCCCGACTCAGCAAGTGCGCTGGGCTGGCTGTCAGCCGGTTTTCACCACATGCCGTCATCACGCCTCGGCCTGGTGGGCGTGACCGGGACAGACGGGAAAACCACCACCAGCACCATGACGACGGTCGTGCTCGAGGCGGCTGGCTTTCTGACAGGCATGGTGACGACGGTGGCGTCCAAGGCGACCGGCGCCGTGCAGGAGAACCAGGCGCACACCAGTACGCCCGAGGCCCCTGAACTTCAGTCATTGCTTGCAAACACGGTAGCGCAGGGAGGGAGACGCGCGGTGGTAGAGTCCACCTCGCATGCCCTTCACCAGCGAAGACTTGTGGGCTGTGAGTTCGATGTTGCCGTGGTGACGCGCGTGACCCATGAACATCTGGACTACCATGGCACGTGGGACGAATACCTGCACGCGAAATCGCTGCTGCTCGACCTGCTGACTCCGAATCTCACGTACCCGAAACGTGAGCGCGTGGGGAAAGCCGCTGTGCTCAATGTTGACGACATCAGTTATGGCCCCATGGCCCGGCGATCCCGAGCACCCGTCGTGTCCTATGGAGTCGAGCACGACGCCAGCATTCGAGCCCATGACGTGCTATCTACCGCCTGGTCGACGGAGGCCCGTGTGTCATCACCGTGGGGCAGTGGTCGGCTTAAACTCCAGGTTCCCGGCGCCTTCAACGTATATAACGCGCTGGCCGCCATCGGCGCCGCCTGCTCACTTGGCGCACCATTTCAAACGGCGTTGGCGGCACTGGAACAGTATCAGGGCGTGGCTGGCCGCATGCAGCGGGTCGACCTGGGTCAGCCGTTTGGCGTCATCGTTGATTATGCCCACACGCCTGACAGCCTGGAACGGGTGCTTCGTTTCCTACGGGATCAGACCCAGGGACGCGTGATCGTCGTCTTCGGCTGTGCCGGTGAACGCGACCGGCAGAAACGACCCTGGATGGGCCGCATCGCGGCAACCCTGTCCGATTTCTTCATACTGACGGATGAAGACCCCCGCCTCGAAGATCGCACGCTGATTATCCAGGAGATCGCACGGGGCGCCATCGACGCGGGAGCCAAGGAAGGACAGCACTTCGTCCGCGTTCCCGACCGGGCCGACGCCATCACTGCGGCGTTCCGCCGCGCTGTTCCGCACGACACGGTGCTGCTTGCTGGAAAGGGCCACGAGAAATCGATTATTGGGTCGGAGAACGGCAAACTCGTTACCTATCCCTGGGATGAACAGGCAGCAGCGGCCGGTGCTCTGCATGCCCTCGGCTACGGATAGGACGCGTGCGCTGTAGGTGCAGGATGGATCGTCGATAGACCGGCAACAGATCAGTCAGAAGGAGCAGACCGATGGCCGTACGAGTGGGATTTGTTGGTGTTGGCGCGCGGAGCCGCGTGGAGATGCGGGACCTCCTCAAGATTCCCGATGCCCAGATTTCCGCATTTACTGACGTCAACCCCTCCCGATGCCAGGAGACGCTGGACTGGCTGAACACACAGCGCGATGGGCAGTCGCCGTCGCAGGTCTCGTTCTTCGCGGACGTCCACGATATGCTCCGCAACGGTGACGTGGACGCCGTCTACGTTTCGTTGCCCCCGGCCGCGCACGGAGCGATAGAGCACGCGATCATCGATGCGAGAAAGGCCCTCTTCGTTGAAAAGCCACTGGCGACGACGATGGTCGTCGCACGAGAGATTGAACAGCACCTGCGCGCAGCTGGCACGGTCTGCTCGGTTGGCTACCAGTTCCGCTACATTGACGCAATGCAGTACGCACGCCAGTTGCTCATCGGCGTGCCCATCGGTCTGGTGATGGCGATCCGACTGGGCGGGCTGCCTGGAACGCCGTGGTGGCGCGTGCAGGAACTCAGCGGGGGGATGTTGATCGAACAGCATACGCACGCGGTTGACCTCATGCGGTTCCTCGCTGGCGACGTGACCGCCGTGAGCGCCTTCGCGAATACCACGCTGCTCAACAACGTGGAGAATCTCGACATTGCTGACGTGAGCAGCGCGACGTGCCGGTTTGCAAACGGGGCCGTCGGTAGCATCATCAACACATGTGCCGCCCCACAAGGTGGCCCAGATAACCTTTCCGGTCCTGTCCACATCGTCGCTGACGGCATGACGATTTCGGCGGCGCCAACGGCGGTCCGGATCCTCCGTGCTGATAAGACAACAGAAGAGGTGAAGGCGACCACGACCGGGAATCTAGAGATGAATCACGCCTTCATCCAGGCCGTGAAAACGGGAGATTCATCGGGCATCCGCTCGCCGTACGCAGATGCACTTAAAACGCTGGAAGTCACCTACGCAGCACACCTCTCGTCCACGCGCGGGGGTAGCATGATTGACCTGACGACCGCGTACGAGTAGCACGCCGCTCCCGGTCCTGGCGATCGTGGAGTCGTCCGGCGACTGGCGTGATGCGCTGCCAGACATGCAGACCGGTGCAGCGGCGCGACGCGCGGATCTGAACGCCCAGATGGACGCCCTGTGTACTGGTGAGCACGAACTATCGGCAGAGACGATCGATCGTGTCTGGCAGGGTGACATTGGCGGTCTGTATGACTGGTGCGCCTCCACATTCCGTTTTTTACTCGTGACACGGGAACTGGCCGACGGGTTTGCTGATCTGTGTCGAGAGCGAGGAACCCGCCTCTGCGCCGAGGTGGGCGCCGGGCGGGGAGAGATGACCGCGGCACTGGTTCGGCGATCCATCCGCTGTATTGCCACAGACGACCGGTCGTGGGAGGCGCGCCCTCGCGCCACCGGCGGCATGTACGGAACCCATGTACGCGCACTTGGATATGTGGAGGCGCTTAATGCCCTTCGCCCCGACACCGTCATCTGCGCCTGGATGCCAAACCATCAGGATTGGACGTCTGCATTTCGCACAGCGCCATCTGTCCAAAGATACATCGTGATCGGTACCGGCCCAGGAGGCGCCACCGGCACGGAACAGACGTGGGCGGAGCATCCAGGATGGCAACGCACCCCACTGCCGCACCTAGCACGGTATGCTCGGTGCCGACTCGACACGCTGCTGGGGACCCCCTACGCCCGCCTACGCACGGAGATCGTCCTGTATACACGGCGAGAAACGATCTCGGGTATGGACGGTTCGCTCAAGTGGCGCCTGGCATCAAATCCACGCCAATTGACCTAAAAAAAAGGAATGTCGGCGTTAGGGTGATGATGCCACGTTTCGCTGGTCAGACGCGGGCAGCGACTGAACTGGCGCCTGACCCGGCAAAGTGCGCCTTCGCGGACTCCCCGCGTGGTTCCACGGGGATGGCATGCTTTACATGCTCGGTGGTGGCCCGCAGGGCCGTGGATACCGTGGTCGGAGTGTCTACGGTTCGTGTGCCTTGCTCGACGACGTGGATCGCGCCCGCCTCGGTCGCCGGTCGAGTGGCCAATTGGGGTGCCTCGGTCTGGAAGACGGCGTGCCCACCGCGATCGTTTCCTATGGCCACTGGTCGTGACGTGCCATGAACGCATCGACCGAAGTATCCACGGCCCCACGGGCCACCACCGAAGATGAAAAAAGGGTCGTCCCTTCCCGACCGCAGTAACCACGGCCCCACGGGCCACCACCGAAGATGAAAATCAGGGCGCGCCGACGCGTAGGGGCGGTAACGAGCGAAGCGAGCGGGGCAATACGCCCGTACACACAACCAATCGGTGATGGGCTATTTTCAGGGCAGTCGGCCGTACTCTGCCATCGGGTGCCCTCTGGGCACGCAGTCGGCACCCTGCGATCTACCAACCGCCGACGTTCTTTTTCACGGCAGTCGTAACCCTGCGATCTGCCGTTCCGTGCCTGTGCCAATGCCCATTACCCCGGCAGCCTGACCATGGCTTCGGGCTGCCCGGACTGCACGTCAAGCCGTTTGAGGCTCTGCAACTCATAGAGACCGAATGCGATGCGGTACTCACCCGCGCGTAGTCCCGGCGGTAATGCAATCGCGTGTGCATCTGCGATGTGGTCACCCTCTCGCCACAGGGAGGTAGGAAACTGACCGGATAGCGGCTGCGAGTCATTTTGCGCTACGACCTTGCCCGACGCGTCAACGATGTGGACAAAGACGGTGTAATCGCGCGGCACCGGTTCGGACGCATACCAGTGTGGTGTTACGGTCAACGCGTCACGCCGACTCTGGAGGTCATACCCCTCTAGCTGAATCCCTCCCGCGAACTGAACATGCAGTGCTGTCGCAGGAGGTGGTGGCGTTGCCGGGGGAATCACCGTCACCGCGCCGCGAGCACTGCCGCCCAGCCGGTTTCCCCGGGCGTCGGTAAGTTCCAGCGGTGTCACTCGTGGTCGGTCAGGTGTTCCCGTCGAGTACATCCCGAGCACGGCATCCAGTACGCCCGAGGGCGCGTCGGCTGGCACCGGTATGTCAAGCCATTGCACCATGTGGTCGCCTGCCTGCCACAACGCACTCCGCCACATCGCGTCATCTCGCTGTGCCACAGCCTGTCCCTCGTGGTTCACCAGGTGGGCAAAGACGCTGAAGTCGGGCACCGAAGGATCGGGCCGCACCAGGACCGTGGTCATGATTGCAATCGGCACGACCTGACCACGTTGTACCCGGTCCGGGATCTGCACACTGTCGAGGCGAGCGAGGTCCGCGGCCTTCCATCCCAGTGGCGTCGCATCCATTGGCACGAGGTCACGCTCTGACCCCAGCACAAAAAACCGCGCCGTTTCGCGTTTCCCCGCGAGCAACTGTTCTCGCACGGGCGCGCGGTGGGAGGCAAGGTACTGCTGGGCCCGATCATCCCCAAGATACAGAGCGATGGTCGGTCTCTCCGGCAGCACTACGATCTTTCGGTCATCCATCAGCCCATCACCGCGTTCACTGGCTGCAAGGACGCGCGAGAGTACGCTTGCCTCTTCGGTGTGGCCGCCAACAAGGACCCGTGCTGCTCCGTGCTCGTGCTGAAGTTCTCGTGCCACATGAACTAGTTGGTCTGTCATACGCCACGGCATACCATAGTCGGCCGTCGGCCAGTATTCCCCGCTCACGGAGAAGAAGACAGACGCGAGCAAACACTGCACTACCAGCAGTGACGATACCGACGTGACAACCGCGGTATGCACTGCCGCTCGCACGCTACGACGCACGTGCTCTGCCCACGACCACACCGTGTCGAGCGCGATACCACCGTACAGATACGGCGCGGGAAACGTGGCGATGAGGTAGTACGGATAGATAGGAACAGCATGGCGAAATAGAGCTACCACGGGCGCCACGATACTTACAAAGAGCAGAACATGCACCGCTCTGGTTCCTGTGCGCACGGCGCCGCGGCCCCGCACCAGTGTCCAGAGCCCAATGCACAGTCCGAGTCCATACAGCCCACGCGCGCCCATGCCAAGCGCCCCGGGAATCCCACTCGTCGCGTCGAGGCGTCCCCCTCCCTGCAAGGCAAACGTCTGATATCCCTCATTCGACGCGAGTTCCAGCGCAAACTTCGCAGACACGACGTCGAACATCTGCGACTTGCCCGGTTGCACCGCAATGTTGCGAATCGCCGATATCCGTGGCAACGCCGCTCCGACCAGATAGGGCGCCATCATCGCGCAGAAAAGAGCGAGTGCAACGACGACTGAGCGTGTCAGAAGGCGGCGCCCGACCAACAGCACGGCGACCGCCGCCGTCACCAGACAGGCGAGTCCCACAATGTAGACCTGCGTCACGATAGCAAGCGCCCCCGCCGCAACAATCACAGCACGGTGGCTGTCCCGCGTGACCCACCGACTCAGCATCCAGAGGGTGAGCACGGCAAATGGAGCTACCGTATCATCGCCCCAGAGGCGGCGCGAAAGCACCACCGCCCAGGGATTCGCCGCGACGAGCAGTAACGCAAACAGTGCGGCTCTGCATCCAAAAAAGTCCCGCGTGAAGCCGTACACACAGGCCACGGCCAAGACGTTCATGAGACCCACGGCACCGGTCATAATTGGGGGGGACGCGCCCACCCATCCGAACGGGGCCAGGAGCAACACCTGAAACGGACCGTTGGGCAACCCGATGGAGGAGTGCATGCCCGTCAGGGGAACCACCCCGGTGCGAAACATGCGCATCACAATGTTCCAGAGGGCGTCGTCATCTTCCCGATACTGCACAAGGTCCAGGTGGGCAAGCCGCATGTACGATGCAAGGAGCAGAAGCAGCACGACGGGGATCATCCGGCGCCACGCGCGTTCGCGGGCATGCCCGCTCCCGCCTGAATCCTTCGTAACCGCGGACGACACCCCTGGGAGGCGTTGCTGGTCGATCATGTGCCGGAGTATAGCAGTAGGCGCTGTGCTACTCTCAGTGGTGCGCCAGTGGGAGGAGGGTCAGGTCATGACACGCGTGTGCAGCGAAACGTTTCTATGACAGGTCGGGGAGCAAACTCCCGCAACCGCGTTCGCGTGGGATTGCTGGGTCTCGGCACGGTCGGCAGGGGCGTCGCCGCGTTCCTCCTAGATCGCGGCCCGGCCCTTGCCGAACGTTTTGGCACTGGCCTCGTGCTTGAGAAGGTCTTCGTCCGTGACCTCCGTCGCTCCCGAACGGCGACGGTGGATGAGGCGTATCTCACCACAAATGTGGAAGACATCCTCAGCAACCCGAGGGTGGATGTTGTGGTGGAAGTCATCGGCGGTGAGGAACCGGCACTCCGTTACATCACCATGGCGCTGGAGCGGGGTAAACATGTCATCACCGCGAATAAAGAAGTCATGGCCAAACACGGCCAGCACCTCCTCCAACTCGCCGCGACAAACGACTGCGACCTCTACTACGAGGCAAGCGTCGGCGGCGGATTACCCCTGGTTGGGCCCTTCCAGCGCGATCTCGCGGCAAACCGCATTACCAGCGTGCGGGCCATCATCAACGGAACCACAAACTACATTCTCACACGCATGGCCCAGGATGGCCTGCCGTTCGAGACTGCTCTTGCCCAGGCACAGAAACTCGGCTACGCCGAATCGGATCCACACAACGATATTGCCGGTATCGATGCCGGCTATAAACTCGCGATCCTTGCGTCACTCGCCTTTCATACAGAAGTTCTTCCCACCGATGTCCATCAGGAAGGCATAGAAGGGCTCAGCCCAAAGGACTTCCAGTACGCCGCAAACATGGGGTATGCTATCAAGCTGCTTGCCATAGCCCGGCAGGAAGACGGCCACATCAACGCACGGGTCCACCCGGCGCTCCTGCCGCTGGATGTCCTGCTGGCGCAGGTGCACGGTGTCTACAACGCCGTGGAACTGGAAGGAGACCTGACCGGACGAATCATGTTCTATGGGCGCGGAGCCGGTGGCGCGCCGACCAGCAGCGCCGTCATATCCGACCTAATTGACCTCGCACGGAACGTCCGGAAGGGCATCAGCAACCGAACGATGCTGTTGCTCGGCCCCAAAAAACCCATCTGGTCGATCCAGCAGGTCAGCACGCGCTACTACCTTCGTTTGGCAGTGAACGACCACCCGGGTGTGCTTGCCGACGTTGCGCGCGTCATGGCTGACGGGCAGATTAGCATCGCCGCTGTCATCCAGCACGAGGTCGATGAAGAGCGTGGCACCGCGGAAATTGTGATCACGACGCATCCAGCGGTCGGGCAGGCGATGGATGATGCCTGCCGTGCGCTCGCGGTCATGCCAGATGTCGTCGCCATGCACGCGTTCCTCCGCATCGAACAGGCAGTGAGCGGTGAGTAATGGCTATCTCCCCTTGGTGGTGGGTAAGCACCATCGCGAACCGGTGGTACAATTACTCCCACGCGGGACCGCCGGTACGCCTGGCGCTTGGAACCCGGTTGTACCGCCTTCGTGTCCATCTCGGTGGTTGCGCATTACCCGTTGGAAGCACGGGAGAAGCCGTATGCCGGAGAAACTGAAACGCAAATGCCCCACGTGCGGCATCTGGTTCAAAGCCGCGAACTATAAGCGGACGCTGTGCCCGAAGTGTTCCGACAAGGTGGAACAGGCACGGGCGAGGGAAAAAGCGCAGGCGCTGGCGCGCGTACAGGCAATCGCGAAAGCCCCGAAATCAGCACCCGTGCCTGTTGCTGCCACCCTCCCAGCAGCACCCGCCAGGGTTAGCCAGGGTGCCATAACCAGCACATTCGCGACGCTACCGGACCAGGAAAGGAAGCCAGCACCCCCATCGCCACCTCGTCTCATACGGCGTCCGAAGCTCACGGTTCCCTATGAGCTCACACCCGAGCAAATCACGATGATCGAACGTCGATACCAGGAGTTGGCGACGCCGGCCGAATTCGATGGCATCCGTACACAGATCGCCCACGAGATGAATATCCCCAGGATGGCGGTGAAGCGGGTTGTCCGTGCGTACCGTGTGCGCCATTACATCCCGACCTGTTGGGAGCTGTCGCTGCATCCGGTCGAGTCGGACGCGCTCCAGGCGGTCCGCGAGCGCTACCTGCCATTTCTGCCACAGCCACCCGTCGGCATCCATCACATACTGTCCGAAGAACTCGGCTATGCTCCGTCCCTCGTGTATCACGCCATCGGCCGGATTCGCGGCGAATTAAAGTTGCCACGCTTTGCTCAGCGAGAGAAGGTCGAGCCACAACGCCATCCTGACACCTCGCCTGCTGCTGACCCGCTTCCACCAGCACAGGCATAACGGCAATCCGTATGACGATCGTGCTCTATCTGTTCGTGATCACCGCCGGGTATCTCATTGGGGCCATCCCCAGCGGCCTGATCGTGGGAAAGCTCTACCGCGGGGTTGACGTACGACAGTATGGCAGCCAGAGAACCGGCGCCACGAATGTCCTTCGGACGCTTGGGCCGGGAGCATCAGCCGTGGTGCTGCTGGCCGACGCGTTAAAGGGTGCCGTTGTCGTTCTGATCGCCCGTCTCCTCCTGGCACACCTGCAACCCTTCTGGGTCGGACCGCTTGGCGAAGTACTTGCCGCACTGGCCGCGATGGTGGGGCACAACTGGCCTGTCTACATCGGCTTCCGAGGGGGTCGCGGCGTGGCCGTCTCTGTAGGTAGCATGGCGGTGCTGGTGCCCCTCGCATCCGTTGTCGGTGTCCTGGTTGGTGTGGCGGTCATCGCACTGTCGCGCTTCGTATCCCTTGGTTCCGTGGTCGGAACCATTATTGCTGCGCTGTTCATCATCGGTTGGGTGGCGCTGGGCCTTGCGCCACAGTCGTACGTGCTGTTCAGCGTCGTCGCCGGTTCGGTCATTGTACTGCAGCACCGTGACAACATCGGCCGTCTGCTCGCTGGAACCGAACGCAAGTTGGGACAACCCGTCCCGCCGACTGGCACTCAGGGATGAACGAGTCGATCGTCCTCTGGGGCTTGAGCGGTTCCGGCAAAACTACCGTGGGGAAAATGCTCGCCCGCCGCCTCCGTCTGCCCTTACTCGATACCGACAGCATCATCGAGCAGGAAGCGGGTAAGGCAATCTCCGAGATTTTTCGCGACGATGGAGAAGAGTATTTCCGCGATCTCGAGTCGGAGGCCGTCGAACGCGCCATGCGGCAGTCTCCCGCCATTGTGTCGGTCGGAGGAGGCGCGATACTTCGACCAGGGAATCGCGCGGTCCTTGCCCTTGGCCGTACTGTCTGGCTCCGCGCACATCTGGAAACGCTCACTGCTCGGTTGTACAATTCTTCACGCCAGGCGCTAAGCCACGGTGGAGCTGCGGGTCGGCCACTACTGGCCGGTAATGTCACAGCTCGCCTGGCAGAGTTGTCGGACCAACGGGCGCAGTGGTACCAGCGGGCCGAGGTCAGCATCGACACTGACGGGAGAACCCCTACAGAGATTGCGGCGTCCATCCTCCACGCGTTGTCCCCCGCGACGGAGCGCGAGGTGCAGCATCTGGTGGTTCGCGCGGGTCAGGGGCACTACACGGTGATGACGGGACACGGCGCACTTGGCCACCTTCCCGCCGCACTCACCGAGCTCGGACTACCCCGCCGTCTATGGATTGTCAGTGACAGCAACGTCATGCCTGCGTACGGTCGGCGCGTTTGTGCCGCACTCCAGGAGGCGGGATTCGAACCACATGGCTACGCCATACTCCACGGTGAACCGTCCAAAACGCTACGGGTGGCAGAAGACCTGTGGAACTGGCTGGCAGCCCAGGGGGCCGAGCGGGTGGAGGCAGTCGTGGCGCTTGGTGGTGGTGTCGTGGGCGATCTTGCGGGATTCGTCGCGTCCACTTATCTGCGCGGCGTCCCCTTCATTCAAGTTCCGACAACCCTGCTGGCTCAGGTAGACAGTAGCATCGGTGGAAAAACCGCGATTGACCACCCCACCGCCAAGAATATGATCGGCACGTTTTATCCCGCACGCGCCGTCGTCGTGGACACATCGCTCCTCCAGGGTCTCCCACCGGAGCAGGTGTCGAATGGATGGGCCGAGGTGCTCAAACATGGTGTCATCCTGGACGCGGAACTCTTCGACTTTATGATCGACCATGGCGATGCGCTCTCAAACCTTGCACCCGGCCCCACCTTGTTTGCCATACGGCGCAGCCTTGCTATTAAGGCGGGGGTCGTAGAGCAGGACGAACGGGAAAGTCGTTGGCGGATGATCCTCAACTTTGGGCACACCATCGGGCAAGCCATCGAAGCCGCGACACACTACACCCGCTACTTCCACGGTCACGCCGTCGCGCTCGGTATGCTCGCCGCCGGGTGGATTGCCCTGGATCTCGGTCAGTGGAGTGCAGGCGACTTTGATCGATTGCGGTTGGGCGTCACGCGCCTCCACCTGCCGTCGTCGGCCCCTGGCATCGACGTTCCATCTGTCCTTGAAGCCGCCCTGCGAGATAAGAAGGTCCGAGGAAAGCGTATCCAATGGGTCTTGCCAACACGAATTGGTGAGGTTGTCATAACGGATGCCGTGCCCGACGGTGTCGTCGAGCGCGCGGTGATGCTTCTCGAAGAAGGAGCTTTCACCAGTACCCTAGAGTGAAAGGAACACATGCTATGACTGTTCGCGCCGCCATGTTGAGCTTTGCACACGTCCATGCCGGAGACTACGCACGACAGGCAGGGCAAAACCCGCGCATTGAACTCGTTGCCGCCTGGGATGAAGATCCGGCCCGTGGCAAGGTCGAAGCCGACACGCTAGGGCTGCCGTTCTCCACGTCGCTTGATGATGTGCTCGGCAACGGTTCCGTGGATGCGGTAATTTTGAATGCCCCGACCTCTCTTCATTATGAAATCCTCATGCAATCGATCAGCGCGGGAAAGCATATTTTCACGGAAAAGGCACTGACCTTGACCACCAGGGAAGCCGACGACGTCGTTGCCGCCGTCCACGGGAGTGATATCCGCTTCATGATTTCGTTGCCCAGACGTACGACCGCCGAGTCGCAGTTTGCCCGCCAGATCGTTGACGACGGCATCATCGGCGATCTCACCGCGATCCGCGGCCGGATCGGGCACAGTGGGGCGCTGGACAGCTGGTTCGGTCCCGGGAACTGGTTTCGCGATGCGCGGCTGGCGGGCGGTGGCGCGCTCTTCGATCTGGGATGCCACATGGTCGACGTCGTTCGCTGGTTCGGCGGCACCCCCCGCGCCGTCATCTCGCGCGTTTTGAATACCAGTGGCGTGTATGAGATCGATGATAATTCCGTGGCAATTGTCGAATTCGCAAACAAGGCACTCGGCACGATCGATGTGTCGTGGATTCAGCGCGCCGGCCCCAACGCGTTCGAACTGTATGGCACGCGCGGCGCGCTCACGATCGGCGCCGGACCAAGCCCCACTGGCGTGCAGTTGTGGTCGGACAGGTTGACCATCGCAGGCATGGAGCGAGCACAGGGTGCCTTCACGCCGCGTGTCCTCCCGAAGCCGCTCCCTATGCCCATGGTCCAGTGGGTGGACGCGATAGAGGACGGCACCCCCATGAGCATTACGGTCGATGATGGTCGGAACCTGACCGAACTCCTGGAAGCGATTTATCGCTCTCAGGCGGATGGGCGTGCCATTTCCCTGCCACTCGCATGAATGGTCGGCGGTGACGACACTCCCTATTTTACGTGGATCGTCACCTCGGCTGACATACCCGGCACCAGCGTCCGATTGCCATATTCGATAGCGATCAAAACGGGAACGAGAGGCGTCTGGCCGCTTGAAACGGAGCCAGGCGCACCTTGCGCCACGGTGGTGACGAGGTCCATCGTGGCAGGGGTAAACCCGCTCACCTGCCCGGCAAGATCGGCGTCAATTGCTGGAATGTGAACGACCGCGGGTTGACCGGCGGCCAGTTGCGCAACCTTCGTTTCATCCACATCGGCGATGACGTACAGGCCGTCAAGGTCCACCAGCGTCAAGATATTTGCTCCCTGGGTGACACGCTCCCCCTCGTGTATCCACCGTTTGGCAACCGTACCGGATCGCGGCGAGATGACATTGTGGCTCAAATGCGGAACGGAAGGAGCGAGACCTGGCAGCGCCCCTCCGCCCGCGATATCCACGATGGCGACCGTCTGCCCCTGCTGGACCATATCGCCTACATCGTAATGGAGTTGGAGCACCTGACCAGTGCCCGGCGCGACGATCTGATACATCGTACCAAGGACACGCGCGTCACTTGATTTGACATAATAAACAGAATCATGCCAGACGCTGACCCCCGCGGCAGTTGCCCCCAGTAGTAATGGCAAAATCGCGATGCTGATGAACACGATGAGTCTGCGACGCGTAAAGGACATAGTACGCCCCTCCTAATATTAAGGAGATCGTACGATCCTTTTAACACCTCGTCAACCGCTCTAGAAAAGACCGACGACGAAGTCAGCTTCAAAAGCACGTGCCGAAAGCGGCGTTCCCGTCGCCTGCTCAATCAGCGCAGTCCACGGCACGCTCGTCCCCGGAGCAAAGATCGCCTCCTTCAGATACTCACCTGCCTGGC
>JAABUZ0100005407.1_pt1 | contig 16796 bp, 20 predicted proteins | sample 5562091 | NCBI WGS metagenome assembly JAABUZ01 (sample SAMN12813069, study PRJNA571459) | rock metagenome | isolation source: Antarctica rocks | place: Antarctica: Victoria Land, Linnaeus Terrace sud | collected 2015-12-21
TCGGCCCCCTTCCACCTGCTGTTCTCCCAGCAGGGGGGCGGCATTGCAGCCGCCGGTCGAAGATCAGCAAGTTTGGGAGATTAGGTTTCAGTCATACTAACCTCCCGCGCCGTCACGGCGCACAGAAACCGCGGAAGTAGAGGTCGGGAGAGCCATCGGGCAGGCGTCCGGCCTCGATCGGGTTCAAGTCGTCGCATAGGAACAGGAATACGTCGCGGTCCGAGGCGTAGAGCGTCGTCGTGTCCTTGCTGATGTCGACCCGGGGTTGTACGTCATGGTCGACCAGTCGAGCACGCCCGGCACCTTCCAGCGCGTGTCCCCCGTGCCGTTGCCGGCAATGCGCATCACCGAATCCACAAGTTCGTGGTCGTGGATGCGGCCGTAGTCCGGGCCCGTGACGGCCCGCAGCTCCGTGCGACCGTCTTCCGTGGTGTAGGCCTTGACCATCTCGGCTCGGTGGTGAGTCAGACCGTACTGCAGATTGATGCCGGCGATCGACGCCGGGAGCCCGCGCAGGTAGCCGGCGGGCGCGCCCACAAGGCTCGCGAGCTGGCCGAAACTCCAGTGCGTCGGCATGACGGGCTCGGGCTCGCCCGGCAACACGAGGCTCAGCCGGTCGCCGTCGTTTCGTCGAGCCTCGACCCGCACGTCCCGGCTCTCGAAGGTCCGGGCTCGCGAGCGCTCGGCGCGGGTCTTCACCGAACGGTGCAGGTCGGACAGGGATAGAAAGCGCTCATCGGCGGGACGAGAAAACCACTCCGACGAAACCCGGCCGACGCGCTCGCCGCGGCCGAGGTCGACGCGGTAGCCGGCCGGGGCAGGGGAGGGGCGGCCGGCGGTGGAGGACAGAACCTGTTGCATGGCGAAGCTCCGCGACGCGCCACCCGAGAGCCACTCTCTCCGGCATCTTGCTCGTCATGGCCTTCCTTCAGCCCTCTCACTCTCACGGCCTCTCCAGGCCGAACCGCTCGGGATAGGTTCTGCCGGCAGGAAGCGAAGCCGCAGGCCGAGACGCCTCTGCGGCTCGGTTCACGAGCACCGGCATGCCGAGCGCTTCAAGGAGCGATGCTTGGCGTCGAACGATACAGGGGCGTCGGCCTCGAACTGGACACGTCCGGTGGTTCCGGTCAGCAAGCGCGCGTAAACCCCGCTCCGGGTGGAGCGGGGCTTGGCCGGTCGGCTCAGTCGCCGTTGCGCCGGGACCAGATCAGGGTGTAGCTGCCGGCCTCTTCGCCCTCGACCAGGGTGGCGTAGATCGGAGCCGGGAAGCTCGGGTCGTCGAGCTTGACCGAGCAGTACGCCCGGCCCTCGTTGGAGGTCTTCTTCCAGGCCGCGCCAAACGCGATCGAGCCGGCGAAGACGCGGTAGTCGGGAGCCTTGTCGCTGCTCTTCTCGGCCGCTTTGATGGTGGCCTTGGCATTGATGCTGAGGGTCTTGACCGAGCCCGTGAAGGTGTCGCCCGACTTGGTGAAGGTGCCGATGGTCGCCATGATGAAGTCTCCTGTCTGTCTCTCGGGACCGCGCCCACCGCGGCCTCGATGGCGATCTCAAGGCCGGAGGCGATCGACGACGCAGCGTTCACGCCCGCAGCGCAGCGAAGGACAGCGGCAAGGCGGCTTTCTTGCCTCGCGAGGAATGCGGGAACCGGGGTCCCCGGGCGACTTGTCGTCTGGGGTGGTGAACCGGGGTCCCCGGGCGACTTGTCGCGTGGGGTGGTCCCGCAGGGGAAGAAAGTTGCCGGACGCCGTTGCGGCAAAGGCGATCGAGGCGCAGCCGTCCTTCGGCCAGATCAAGCCAGGAGAGGACGCGTGGGACGCAGCCCCCGGACAGGCCCGGGGACGATCTGGGACACACTGCGCCGATCAGGGCTCACCCACCTCTCCCGTGCAACGAGCCGCGTCAACGCAAAGGCCGCAGTCGGCGTATTCGCAGCGACCCGTCCTCCCGCTGTTTGCGCCTCGACCACGAGCCCCCGGCGCGGCCAGACAGAGCTTCCACGTCAACGGCATTCCTCGGCCAAGCGCGCCCGCTGCTCGCCTGCTGTTCGCTCCGCCCTGGTCCAACCGGAAGGACGAGCGGCTGTCCGGCGGACCGCTCTCGGCTTCAGGCTGAAGTCGACGACAGCAGCGCGCGTGTCTCCGCGACGACGCGATCCTGGAAGGCGACGTCCTGCACGAGCGCGGAGCCGCGCATTGGCTGTCCGTCGTCATCGAAGTAGATCCCGGTCCGAACGGAATCGTCCGTCAGCACTTTGGCCTCCAGGCGCGCCGCCCGCTTCGGGGTGCTCCAATACTTGATGTGAGGCGCGAGCAGCGGGAGGATGTGGTTGGCCACGAACTGCAGGGCGGCGTTGGCATCACGTCCCAGGCCGGTGTTCGGCGTGAACCCCGGCTCGATCGCATTAATGCGCAGGCGTGGGTTCTCCCGGGCCAGCGCCATCGCGGCTGCGAGGATCGCCTGCTTGGACGTGGCGTATGCGTCGAAGCCCGGGCTCTTGGCGCCGCCGGGTCGCCACTCGCCGCGGGCGCTCGCCTCGGCGGAGACATAGCGGCCGCCGCGGAAGCCGGCCGCCTTGGCGGGCTTGCGCTCAGGGTCCTCGACGCCAGACGCCACGAAGACGATGTGCGCGCCGTCGGGCAGGTGCGGGAGCAACGCCTCCGTAAACGCGAACGGGCCGAGATGGTTGGTCGCGAACGTCGTATCCCAGCCTTGCGCGGTCTGGGTCGGGCGCATCTGCATGACGCCCGCGTTGTTGAGCAGACCGGCGAGCGGGAGATCCAGGGCCACGATCTCCGCCGCCGCGCGTCGCACGCTGGAGACGTCCGACAGGTCGCAGACGACCGAAACCGCGCGCTGCCTCTTTCGCTCGATTGTTTTCCGCATGTCCTCGACCTTTCCGGCGTCGCGGCCGACCAGGACGACCGTGCCGTGCCTGGCTAGTTCGAGCGCCGTTAGGCGGCCGATGCCCGAGGTCGGGCCGGTGACGATGTAGGCCTTTCGGGCGGCGGGATCATTCAGATGTATCTCGGACATGGTGATCGCCTCGGCCTAGATGTGCACGCCGCCGGCGACCTCGATGCGCTGAGCGTTGACCCAGCCGAACTTGTCGGAGAGCAAGGCGGCGATCACCGGCCCGACGTCCTCGGGCACGCCGGCGCGACCGAGCGCGGTGTGCCCGGCGACCGCCTTGTTGACCTCCGGATTGTCACGAACGATGCCGCCGCTGAAATCGGTGGCGATAGCGCCCGGCGCGACGACGTTGACGGCGATCCGGCGGGGGGCCAGCTCCACCGCCATGTACCGGGTCAGCGCCTCGACCGCCGCTTTGATCGGGCCATAGCCGATGCGGTTCGGCATCGCGAAGCGCGCCAGGCCCGAGGAGATGTTCACGATGCGGCCGCCGTCGTTCATCAGCGGGAGCAGCTTCTGCGTCAGGAACAGCACGCCTTTGAAATGGACGGCGTAGAGCGCGTCCATCTCCGCCTCGGTGATCGTCTCGAGGTTCGCGCCGGACGACGTGCCTGCATTGTTGACGAGATAGTGGAAGCGGTCGGCGCCGAGTTGCGCCAGCGCATCGCGCACGTGCCCCACGAAGCCGTCGAACGCCCCGGCATCCGCTGTGTCGAGCTGCAGCGTCATCGATTGCGCGCCGGCCTCTCCGGCAAGCCCCACGACCTTCTCGGCTTCCGCACGATTGGACCTGTAGGTGAAGACCGAGCGGACGCCGCGCTTAGCGAGGCGCAGAACCGCGTCGCGGCCGATTCCTCGGCTGCCGCCCGTGATGATCGCAATTCTACTATCTGCCATGGTGGAGCTTTCTGCGGGAAATCTGGCATTCCGGGATGAGCCGACATGAATTTAGCGGCGGGGACCGGCGAACAGAATACCGGAAAGCTCCTGCTTCTTGCCTAATCCTGCTCGGACCGCTATCGATCGTAGGGCTTCGGAGAGGCTATCGAACGTGTCGGACAGTTTGGCGGAAGCCCTCGCGCGCTACACGGGGGATCACCCCGGCGAGGGCGTGATCGAAACGGCGATCGACGGATTGGTAATCCTCCGCGCCGACCATCCAAAGCCGCCGACCCACATGGTCTTCCGGCCGGCCATGTGCATCGTGGCGCAAGGCGCGAAATGGGCGACGTTCGGCGGCAACCGACTCGAGTACAGAGCGGGGCAGGCCCTCGTGGTCGGCGTTGAAACGCCCTCGGTCGGCCGGGTGTTCGAGGCCAGCCCCGGCGAGCCCTGCCTCGTCCTCGCGGTCGAGTTGGACCTTGCGACGATGAGGAGCGTGGCGGAGGGACTGGACGCGCCACCCAAGCCGAGCGGGGAGCCGGGCCGGGGCGTCTTCGTGACCGACTTCCAAGGCCCGCTGGCCGACTGCGCGCTACGCCTCGTGCGCCTCCTCGCCACCCCCAAGGCGATCGCGACGCTCCACCCCGTTATTATGCGCGAGATTTGCTACTGGCTCTTGACCGGCCCCCACGGCGGCGACGTCGCCAGGCTCGCCCTGGCAAACACGCCGCCGCGCCGGGTGATCGGCGCCATGCACATCCTGCGAGAACGGTTCAGGGAGGCGATCCGGGTCGAGGAGCTGGCCGCGACTGCGCACATGAGCCTCTCTGCCTTCCACCGCCAGTTCAAGGCGCTGACGTCGCTGACGCCGATGCATTACCAGAAGCAGCTGCGCCTCCTGGAAGCGCGGCGGCTGATGATATCGAACGCCGTCAACGCCGAAACGGCGGCGCTTCAGGTCGGCTATGAGAGTCCGTCCCAGTTCAGCCGCGAGTATGCCCGCATGTTTGGCGCGCCGCCCAAGCGCGACGCGACCCGCATGCAGGTCCTGCTGCGGGAAGAGCGCGCTGCCGCAAGCGCTGAGTACGCATCGGCCGTCCCGGCCTGAGAGGCCCGGCACCCCCTAGCCCGCTCATCATGCTCGGCGTCTCCGTCCGGAACGAGCGAGCGCTGGTGAGGACGTCAGGGCCGCCCGCTTGCCGAATAATGATCACTATCAAGGGTCGTCGAACCCTTTTCAGTCAGACCGCCGCCTAGGCTTGTGCTATGGCGAGCGGCTCAAGTGACCAGTATGCTATCTGTGGGGGACTGACGGTCATCGCCATCAGCTTCGCTAGTTCCCCGGTCTCAGTGCGAAACTGCATGTAGTCTTGATGGTCTTGGACCTCGTCCCATTCCTGGACCAGGATGAATTCGTTGGGATCGACCTCACTCCTCAAAAGGCGAATGTTCCGGAAGCCCTTCTTCAGCCGTGTTGTCGGGAACATACCCCGAAGGGCCTCGACGCATGTATCGGCGAGTTCGGGCTTGGTCCTCCAAGTCACGGTCGCAAGTACACCCTTTGACATGCTCATATGCTCTCGTCGTGTTGTGTGGACCGGCGCGCTGTGCGGCGCCGGTGACTGGCGCCGTCTTGGGAGGTCCATCGAAGCGCTTCGCCTGATCGCGTAGCGAGTGCTACATAGCATCTTCTTGTAGCGGATGCTACAGCGATCTTATGAAAGTTCGCTACGACCGCCGGGAAGCCGCCATCGAGCGCATGGCCGATTATGTTCTGTCGGAGGGCCTTGGGGCTGCGACGCTCCGGCCCTTGGCGGTCGCAGCGGGAACCAGCGACCGCATGCTGCTCTACTATTTCGCCGACAAGGAGGAGCTGATTACCGCTACGCTGGACAGGATCGCCGCGCGAATGATCGCGCAGCTCAACGCCGCGATCCCTGTCGAGCCCCGCGCACCCTTTTCTGTGTTGCTGGAGCAGGTCTGGGCGACGATGGCCTCTGAAAGCCTGCAGCCATTCATGCATCTATGGCTCGACTTGGCGTCGGGTGCGGCCCGGGGTCTTCAGCCGCACCGCGATATCGCCGGCGAAATCGCGGATGGGTTCCTGGCCTGGGTGACGATCCGCCTGCAGCCGGAAAGTGAGAGCGAGCCGCCCGTGTTGGCGCCGCTATTCCTCGCGTCTATCGAAGGAATGTATCTTCTCAAGGCCATCGGCCGAGGCGCCCTCGCGGAATCGGCTGTGAGTGAGCTTGCTTCGCGCTCTTGTCACTGACTCCCGATCGTGCGGCCCGGAAAGCTCGCCCTGCAGCGAGGTGCGGTTCGCGATGGCGCTCGATTGTGCGTGAGTGCGCGAGCGTCAGGAACCAGCGACGCAGGGTTGAGCAGGGGGAACTCGCGAGGAAGGTGCCGCCACCCGCGACCTGCCGATCTCGCGTACCAGGGCCTGATCGGCTCCCATCAAGACGCGCTCGAAACCTTCTTGGGTCAGCGGACCGAAACCGCGAGCCTGGAGGCCGGACAACGACGGCGGCTGGCGTCCGCGTTCCTCAGCCGCTTGGTCGGGATCGACATCTTCCGCGTGCTGCTGGGGCTGCCGGGCACCTCAGAAGAGGAGCGCCGTGACCGCGCGGAAGCTGCGACGGCCGAATTCATGGCCGCCTTGCCCGCGCCGCGGTGAGCCGCGCGGCTGACGCAGCTGCGTCACATCAGCTTTTCCTGTGCGGCCTGATAGACGGTGCGAACAGTGGGCTGAAAGCCGAGGCGACGGGCAAGCGAGTTGTCGATGTGCAGGTGCCAAGGGTTCGCCAACGCTTCGGACGATGGCTCCATCGTCTCCCCGACCAACTCGAAGAGCTCATAATATGACGTCGGCGCGTCGTCGGAGAGATTGATGACGTGCCCATCCATCGCGCCGGTTAGCGCGAGCTTCGCAGCCATAGCGATGTCGCGATGGTGAACCATGCTCATCCGCGAGGCAGGGTGGAACTTGATGTTGTGCTCGGCCGCGAGCTTGGGCAGCGACTCCACATGTCCATCCCCGTCCCCATAGACGAAGCCGAACCGCAGGATCGACCAGTTCAGCCCGCTGTCGCGCAATTCGTTCTCGGCCGCGAGCTTGCTGGCCGGATAGGCCTGTTTCGGGTCGGCTGCATCATCCTCACGGCCGGGGCGCAGCGTGTCCTTGTTATAGATGTTGCTGGTGCTCGCCATGATGAAGCGCACCTCCGGCACCTGAGCTTTTGCCGCGGCAATGAGGTTGCGCGTTCCTTCGAGATTGCTCTTCCAGATCAGGTCGGCGTCGGGCGTGCGGAAGATCGCGGCGAGATGGATGATCGCCGAGATACCCTCAACCGCCGGCTCAAGCGTCGAAGAATCGAAAAGATCGCCCTCCACGGCCGTCACGCCGGGAGGAGCCTTCTTTCCGCGGCGGACGAGCGCGCGACAATCCAAACCTGCCTCCACGAGGCGCGGTAGGAGGCGTGCCCCCACGAGCCCGGTCGCGCCGGTTACCAAGATCATCATATATCCGTTCTCTTGCGTGAAACACCAGCGAGCCGCTCGGTAGCGGCTTGGAGCACTCTGACCGTGGTCTCGATATCAGCATCGGCGATGCCGTCGAATGCCGCCTTATGGATCAGGGTCGCAACATCGGGCAGGTTGCCCCACAGCGTCGAACCCGCCGCCGTCATTCGAAGCAGCTTTTGGCGCTGATCTACGCGGTCCGGCACCTGCTCGACAAGACCCTTGCGAACCAGCGTGCCGACGATGACGCTCAAGGTCGCGCGCTCAACCTGAAGCATTCGCACCAATTCGCGCTGCATGGTCGGCCCGTCATGGGCCAATTGGTAGAGCACGTACCATTGCGTCGCGCCGAGATCGTAGGGCCGAAGCGCGGCCTCCATCAGGGCGCGACCCGCGAAATAGCATCGCTTCGCCCACGTCCCCACCGACCCATGCCGCGGATCGCTTAACTTGCTCGCCACCCAACGACATTGTTAGCGTCCAAACAGAATGTCAAGCGGCTGCCGCTTTTCGAGGATCACGGGTCAGCCAGCTCCGGGCGCCGGCGCCGAACAGGATGTGGGTGTCGGACTTCAGCCTACGTAGCCACCTGGACCGGCTTGGTCTCCGTGACCTTCGTGATGGCTCGCGGCCAGGACGCGCCAGCAGCGGCCGTTGACCGCTTGCCAGCTTACGGACCTTCGAGCCAAGATCGGTGCGCGGCCGGGTCGACGGTTGCGGCCCCAAGCCGAGGTCGCGTGGTGGGTCAGAGGGCTAAGTAGGAGCGTCGCATGCTCAATGAGCGGGCTGATATGGCTGGTGGGAACGCCGTCGAAGACACTGCCTCTGACCTGATCGACGCCAAGCTCAAGGCGTTGAACGACTGGCGGGGGGAGAAGCTCGCCCATATCCGTCGGCTTATCCAGGAGGCGGACCACGAAGTGGTCGAACAGGTGAAGTGGCGTAAGCCGTCGAACCCTGCGGGCGTTCCGACATGGTGTCAAGCCGGTATCCTCTGCACTGGCGAAGTCTATAAGGACAAGGTCAAGCTGACTTTCGCTAAGGGAGCCTCTCTCGACGATCCGGCAGGCTTGTTCAACTCCAGCCTGGATGCGGGCATTCGACGTGCCATCGACATCGGCAAGGACGAACACATTGACGAAGCCGCCTTTCGGACGTTGATCAAAGCGGCCGTTGCTTGGAACACGAAGAAGCGCTGACGTCTCCGTTCTCGACCCGTGTCAGATCTCCGGTGTTGGACCGTGCGGCCTGTCGGTTCGCGCCAAGACCGGAAGTTGGACCGCTGCAACACAGCGGAAGTTCGTCGCACTTCCGCTACTTAGTTCTTATCGTGACGGTGTCTCCAGTGTGATGCCTTATGGATCGCGCATCATCTTCCAAAACATTCTCTGATCGGCTTAGCCCCGCCCTCCCCGAGGCGATGAAAGGCAACCCGTGCAGCCTGTAAATACATCGACTGCACCTCCCTCGGAGACGCTATAGTCTCAAGCGCGAGCGTGTAACTCTTTATTGCCGGTGACAGCTTTCCTAGAATTAAGAAAGCTTCTCCTTCAGTTGCATGACGCCAGCCACTTTTGGGCGAGGCTCTGCAATAGGCCAGTGCATCGTTTGCGAATTGCTTCGCTAAACCGTTACCGGTCGAATTAACCTGCCCAGACAGAAGATGTAAGGTTGCTATGTTGATTGCGTGGTAATAAGCCTGCTGACAATCCGAGTTAGCTTGCGAGTGGCTCAACCCCTCTTGATACAATTGGATTGCCTTAGAAAAGTCCTCGGTCGATCTGCTTACGATCCACCGACGCTTGAGGCGCCCTGCAAGAACCCCTAGCGCGTCACTCTCGGTAATCCCCCCGTCCTCATAGCGCCGCTCCAGCAATGAGACTGCTTGTTCCTTCCTCCCGACAGTTTCTAGCGCCAGCGCTAAACTGCACAACGCATTTTGATCCAATTTTTCAGCGTTTGGGAGTAGGGCGTCAATTGCGTCTTGATACTCGCCCATCTTAACAGCAATTCTAGCGCCATCGACAGGACTTCTAGGTCCCAGTCCGTAGGATAGAGAGTCAATAAGTGCCTCGCTGGCTCCGATACCGGCGCCATTGTCTAGTAGCATTGTAACGTGATTGCCGGGCACCACTGCTCGATGCTCGTCCTTGAATGGCCCTAAGCTGGAGGCTGGGCCAACGAACTCATCCGTTTCCCCGGCTATCACCTTGAAGACAAACGGAGGCCTGTCTGGAAAAAGCATGGCCCAGCCTCGGCGAAGTGCTGATATAAATACGCTCTCGAGACCCATATCACGAAGCTGCCGCTTCAGCCGACCTATAAAACTTGATTTATGCAAGCCTGCACTAGGCGTTCCGAATAGGACGACGTGACTTAGCCTCGATCTAAACAGACTATTATCCAGTATTGCTCGTTGAACGATCAGTCCACCCATACTATGAGCAACGAGAGCTAGGCGGCGATACGTCTTTAGTGGTGGTAGATCACTTAGAGTTCTGAGCAGGATCGACAAAGTTTCTATCGAAGGGTCAGCCGACCAAATACCAGGAAGATCCAATCTCAAACTGCTTCTGTATCCGACCCTGAAGATATCCCAAGTCTTGAGGGTCTGATCATTTTCTACTCTTGTTGAGACGTAATCCCAAGTTCCGATTGAGGAGCCTGAAAAACCATGCACGAAGACGACTGCGGCGTTGCTCCCGTTGTTCCGGACAGTGAACAAAGTTGGAGCGGGTTCGTGTGGCTTCAGAAAAGCAGCAGCCTTTTCTGAGAGGCTGGCGATCAATTCAGTAAAGTATCTACTCGGACGATTTTCAACTTCCTCTTCATCGCCCATTGTTCAAACTCTTCGCTTGCGTCATCGGGTCCTCTTGACTTCCCGTCCCACACAGAAATCGCCAGCGAGACTTTCGACAGTGCTAGTGCTTTATCTAGTACAGCCGCCGTCACTGCTGAGAACGACTGCTGTTGATTTGGTGTGCCGCTTAGGATCGTCAGACGTCCAAGCGACCCAGCTGCGTCTATCGCTTGCCAATACATGCCGGCCCAGTGACCTGGCCGATCACTAACAGAAGTTGAGTAGAAAGATTGAGCGTCATACGGCAGGATTATATGCGACCGTATGCCCATGTGACGAGCTAGGTCCAATGCGATGAGGTCTGCTCCACAGGCAGCCGAACAGACTAAGTCTGAAACTTTTAATCTTGCGAGATTATCACCTATATCAGCTCGGACGATTTCCACATTAGCAAGGGGAAAGCGTGGCTCAGCAGCATCCAATTCATCTATGCGCCTTCCCGCTAGGGCTGCGACGCTTGGCTTTCCTGCCGGGCTAGTAGGAATTCGTGGCATTGCGCAGCGGGGCTACAATTCGATCTCTTTCGAAACTGGTAGCCCAGCTTGTTCCCGAACTAAGAAGCTCGGGAGGTGAGATGTTACTCTGGTCGAGCTTAACAGCTGCAATTTTAAGTCGAATATCATTTTGCTTCGCTCTAGTGATCTCCCAATAAATCCATTTGCTCTTGCTGCTCTTGCTTCCGACAATCACCAAGAGGTGTGTGGCGGACATTAGCTTTTTAGTCAGCGATGATTTCACGACTGCAGCGTCGTTACTGTCTATGGCGACGTTGGGGCCTCGGCTATCGAAATCGAAGTCAAAATAAGAGTTCGCGTCCCAGGCCATCAGAAGCCACTTGTAATGAGCGTCTTCGGAGTGGTCGTAACTCACGAACGCTTTTGTTCGCGGCATATTCGTTCCCCCCACATCGCAGCCGGTCGGCTAATCTCTCTAACTTGACGCTTACATGTAAGTGCCGGATGGGCCGAGCGAGTTCTGGGCCTTTGTGCATCCGGGGAGCGGCCAATAAAATTCGCAATACGCGCCGGTGAATCGGAAGGAAGAAGCGCTGTATATCTGTTTGGAATTATGGCCGATACGACAGCAAATGTGAATACCTTCTCAACGCTTCAACGCTTCGGCAGCTTGGTTATCCACAGGGCAGAGTGTCTGAGAGCGGACGTCGGGAGGTTCCGCTAAGGGTCAACTCCAGTTATCAGGCAGCGCTCCAAAACGCCCATGGCAGGTGCTTGGCCTGCTCAGCGGATCAGATCAACTTCTAGGCCTGCCGCGTCGGCGACCTCACGCCAAGACCGGTCGGCCGTTAAGGCAGGGAGCCCAAGGCGAGCCGCCAGCGCCAGACAGAGGCGGTCCCCAAGGCTCAAACCAGCCGCGCGCGTCAGTGGCAGGAGCAGGGCCGCCCGGATTGCAAGGTCGTCGTCGACCGGCACGAGCGGAAAGACAAGTCGGGCTCGCAAGGAGCGGACGAATGCCTCATCGGCACCATTGCGGACAAACCAACTTGCGACCTCGCTGAAATTGACGGTCGCCATGACTGCATCGCCGGCTACGATGGCTTCGAGCACGCGCTCGCCACCAGGCTCCTTTCGCAGGTAGGCGAGCAGCGCCGAGGCGTCGAGGACGCTACCGGGCAATCTTGCGCTCCGGCTTCTTAGCTGCGCGCGCCACAGACTCAGGGGGCGCGGGCGGGGGCTCGTCGTTGAACTCCCCTGCCTCACGAACCGCTTCGGCATGACGCTCCGCGATGAATGCGTCTACCGAGGATTGCTCATCCTGGAGGAAGCGGGCAGCATCGGCCTGGGGTTCGCTCATGGCAGTCGCCATGGATCTGATACGGACTTCATCGCCCACTAGTGTCACAACAACCGGACCACTGCTCTCCAGCCCCAGAGCCTTGCGGTGTTGGGCGGAGATGCTAAGGCGCCCAGCGGAGTCAATCCTGGTTACGTTCGCATTCATCCGACATCACGCGATTTTCGGGAACGGGTGAATTGCAGACATAGCCGAAGCCTTTGCGCAAAGCCAGTCGTATCCCTCCGGGCTCCAACTTACCATTCACCCCATACCCGAAGCTGGAGCAGCTTGTTGGAGGAAGCGGCCCTAAGCCAGTCGGAGCGTAGCCACGGCATTCCTAGCTCTGAGTGGGAACCGAGCTGTTCCTTGGGTCACGCAAGACTTTTGGTAGGCGCGTTATGTCACCTTTTCTGTTTCCAAGGTGGTTTGCAGCGCGTAGAACAAATGACGGGTTGCGTGACAGCAGGGGTATCGTGTCGAGCTGGTGAGTTCGTTTGTCACTTAATCGCTCGATTACGTCGCTCGAGGCGAATGCGAGGCTGGATAGTCCCATTCGACGGGAAGTGTCCTTCAGTCCTTGCTGTCAAGCTGCCCATGGATTCGCGAACTTGATCCCGCATCCCTCAAATCCGCCGGTGTCGCGGGTCGCGACGATGCTCGCGCCGCGAGCGCGTGCGATGGCGGCAATCTGACCGTCCGCTGTTGCGACGGGCTTCCCGGCAGCTCGGCGCTTTGCGGCAATCTCTCCGTAGGACGAAGCAGCGGCGCGGTCGAAGGGCAGCACGCGCCCGCCAATGCCTTCACCGAGTAGGCGAGCGACCGCCTGAGTTAGCGCGTCTCTTCGACGACCTTTCGGCAAAAGCGCAAGGCCATAAGCGAGTTCGGCCTCGCTGATCGCCGTCGTATACAGCTCAGCCCGGCGCTGCTTTGCGACCCAGGCCAGCACGGTCGGGTCTGGGTCCGGTTTGGCGAGTTCCGAAAGAACATTGGTGTCGAGCACGATCATGCCCGGCGCCCTCTGCCCTTGGCAGAAGGGCCAGCTGCTTTCGCCACAGGTGTTTCTTGAGGTGGTGGGGTGTCGAGCTTTGGTGCCGGGTTCGGCGATGCCACTTGCTCAGCCGCAATCTCCTGCCCGCTTCCGAAACTCGGTGGCTCACGACCCGGCCCACGTAGTGGCAGTTCGAGTTCGATGCCACCAAGCGGAACGAACAAGCCTCGAGCGAAGGAAGCCAAGTCCGTCGCGTCCTCTTCGGGGCCGGACAACGCCGCCTCGAGGATAGCCCGCGCCTCCGCCTCCATGGACCGAGCGTTGTGGGCCGCACGGACACGCAGCCGCGCCTTCAGTTCGGGGGCGAGACCGCGCACGGTGACGGCGGCGCCTGCAGTTGGTGATGAGGGATCGTTGATCATTCTGCCCTGAATGCTATCGATGCAGCATCGCTAGCATAGACTCTTTTGTGGTTCTGTCCATGCTCCGCAATCACGTTAAGCGTCGTACAACGCAATGAATGCACTCGTTATGTCGTTCGTAGCAGCCGTGAGCTGGCGGTTCTTGAGCATCAAATGGCTATACGAGCGTTTAGAGTCTTGCCAGTTGATCCAAAATAGCCCAGATTCGGCCCATGAGCGCCAAGTCAGTCGTTAACTATTTCAGGGTCTCGACCGAACGGCAGGGCCGCTCGGGCCTCGGCATCGAAGCACAGCGCGAGCGCTGTCAAGCCTTCGCGGCCCAGAACGGGTTGGAGGTTGTCGAAGGGTTCACCGAGGTTGAGACCGGCAAGGGATCCGACGCGCTCGATCGACGACCGCAGCTGGCAGCGGCCCTCGCGGCCGCCAAGCGCCTGAAATGCTCCGTGCTGGTGGCCAAGCTCGACCGCCTGTCGCGCGACGTCCATTTCATCGCCGGCCTGATGGTACAGCGGGTGCCGTTCCTGGTGGCCGAGCTCGGACCGGATGTCGACCCCTTCATGCTCCATATCTACGCTGCGCTTGCTGAGAAGGAGCGGCGGATGATCTCCGAGCGGACCCGAGCGGCCCTGCAAGCACGCAAGAAGCAGGGCGCGCTGCTCGGCAATCGGACCAATCTCGCCGAAGCTCAGGCGAAGGGATCAGCCCGAGTGGCCGAGGATGCTCTCCGTTTCGCCGAGAACGTTCTCCCCATCATCGAGCGGATCCGAGCCAGTGGCATCACCAGCCTGCGCGGCATCGCCGCCGTTATGGATGCCCGTGGCGTTCGAACGGCGCGAGGAGGCAAGTGGAAGTCTACGCAGGTCGGGGCGATCCTAGAGAGGGTCGATCGGTGATGGATAGATGTCGAGGTGGATGGATCGGGCCAGACTATTGGCCATCCACGGCGCGCAGCAATGCCGGCAGATCCAGCCGACGCAGGCTCCCGCGTCGAACCCGCCTGCTCTCCCTGCTTCGCCACCGTCCCCGACACGCGCCAGAGGTACTGCAGCGCGGCCCTAACACGGTTCCTCATCGCGTCCGCAGCATCCTCGATCATGATGGCGGGGGGTGAGGGTTGCAGCGGAAGAGTAGCGGGATCGCTGGGGAAGATCCGGCGAGGTATGAGGCCGAGCGAGCTCTCTATTCCGGGTCGGTAGCGTCGGGCGCTTCGCGTGCACCCATTGCAGACTTGAATGCAGCGCGTGCTTCGTCGATTTCCTTGTCGAGAGGGTCCTGACCCATCCCGAAAGCGGCGAAGACAGTTTTGAACCACGCGGCGATGGTGGAGAACATCGAACCGACCAAGTGAGCGCCTCGTCATGCCGCAGAACCCGATGTTCAGACTATGCCATGCGTTCCTGGTGAACCACTGGGTCAAAAAAGCGTCGGCGTAGGCACAGTGTTGGATGCAGTCCTCTCTCGGATCGTCATGTAACGCGCTTTCGCGTCTTCGTGTTCATGCCGAGGGTAGGATCGGATTCATAGGCGCGGAACAAGGCCAGCCGCCCGCCCTCGCTTAGGATTCGGATCGCGGCATCGCCGCATTCCGCAATGATGCGGCCGGCTTCCCCCTCGCGATAGGCATAGACGTGGTCCTCCTGGGCCTTCATGGCGCCCTTCTCCGCCTGCCATCCCTCCCACGCGGCGCGCATGCCGAAATGGTCGATGAGCGGCTCCGGCGCGGCTGCCCACTCATACCGCTCCCATCCCATGAAGCGGGGCATCTGGGCTCGTCTGTCCACCGGCGGGACTGGATACAAGGGCTCGGCCATCACGGCGTCCCGGTCGGCGCACTGTTCGGGGGTCAAGCCGACCGCAGCCGAAGCGCCGGCCCTCAGTCGCTCGCGGAAACGCCTTTGCCGCTCGGCGTTCGTCAATGGCATCGAAGCACCCTGCTGACGTCACGACGATAGCAGGACCCGTTACGTAACGCTAGCCTGCTTGACGGCCGGCCGCACAGGAACAGCCAGAGCCGTTCATGCCATCCGATTTCCCGACCCGCGAGGACCAGCTCGCCACCCTGGTCGAGAGCAAGCGCTTCCGCGATCCCTCGGGCCAGCATGCGATGGTCTCGCCGTTCCGGCACCAGGCGCGCGGCCGATGCCGTGTGCGACGAACTCGACGAACTCGCCACGGTGATCACGGGCAGCCGGGACGCGCTCCTGGACCCGCTGCATAAGACGGCTTGATCGAAGGGCTCCCATCCGTTTCGGACATCGCACAACGAGAGTTCACGCGACCCGAAGGCCATCTTCGGACTGAACCGACTCGCTAACGCTGAACGGCTTAACGTTGAGCGGCCTTGGCGTGTTCGGGACGCCACTCATGTGAGCCAGCCCGTGCTCGTACCGACCAACAAAACAAGCCCGATGAAAATCCGGTAGACCACGAAGGGCCAAGCCGAGAACCGCTCGAGGATGCGCATCAGCAGAAAGATAGCCATGAAGGCCGAGATCGAGCCGATCCCCAGCCCGACGGCGAGGATCGACCAGCCGTGCGCATCAAGGTGAGCCTTCCAGAGTTGGTAGATCTCGTGCAAGCCCGCCAGGGCTATAGCTGGAATGCCGAGCAGAAACGAGAAGCGCGCGGCTTCCTCGCGCTTTAAGCCAAGAAACAAAGCGGCCGTGAGAGTCGACCCTGAGCGCGACACTCCGGGGATCAAGGCGCCGATCTGGGCAAACCCGACCACCATCGCATCGTAGAGCTTTGTGCTTCCGAGCACGCGCTGGTGCCGAGCATAGATTTCGGCGATGGCCAGCAGGATTGCCATCACGATACAGGCGACGCCGATCACCTGCAGACTGCGCAGGGGGGAGCCGCAGGCGTTCAAGCGCGACGAAAGCAACAGCCCGGCGATCGCGATGGGAATCGTGGCGAGGACGATCGAGACCACAAAGCGGAGGTCCCAGGCTCCAAAACGGCCCCGCAGCGCGGCTTGCACCGCACCCCCGCCGATGCCGCTGATGTCGCGCCAGAAATAGCTCACCACGGCGGCCAGGGCGGCCAGTTGCATGGCGGCCGAGAAGGCCGATCCCGGGTCCTGCCAGCCGAGTAGCGCCGGTACGAGACGCATATGGGCGGTGGAGGAGATGGGCATCAGCTCGGTTAGCCCTTGAACGATGCCGAGCAGCGCGACCTTGCCATAGCCGAGCGCGACGAACCCTGTATCCAACCCTTCGATGCAGCCGTCAGCCATGGTCAATCCTGATCTGCAGCGTCACCAACTGGAGCGCTGCAGTTATGGCTACTGTCGTTGTGCGTTAATTTCAACACAGACGAATCCTTGGCCTTTTAAGGCCCGGGTCCACGAATTCGCGGTCCCGGCCAACCCCGGCGCGAAGACTGCCAGGCGCATGCCGAGGGCCATACTTTCCACATC